>OGCI01000459.1_pt1 | contig 47269 bp, 49 predicted proteins | sample 1570021 | NCBI WGS metagenome assembly OGCI01 (sample SAMN06264664, study PRJEB24512) | hot springs metagenome | isolation source: Hot spring water | place: South Africa: Tshipise | collected 2015-06-21
TATTTGCGCGCCATCCAATCTGCCTTCGCTGCTTTGCGGGAACTCCATCCCGCTCAACTTGCTGCGTAAGGTGAGTTCTTAAGAAGAAAGCTTGCCATCGCCCTCAAGGCCGAGCCCACTTAGGGAGCTCGGCTTTTTTGCTTCGCTTACGATGAGTTCTGCAATGCGTTCTACAATCCAATCGGGCACACCGTCTTCGGCCTGCGATTGTAGTCGCAGGTCAATCGGATCGTTGACGTAGTCCACCACGACAAACGGACGCTCGTCTTGGGGCAAGGCGATCTCGGTGGAGAACACATGCAGGCGACATAGACCAGCGATCTGTTGCATGAGCTGGCGCAAGGCGCTCAAGCCATACTTGGCTTCTGCCTGTGGTGAGACCGGCGTGTAGCGATGGCTCGCCGGATGCCAGAAGCACAAGAAGATCTCCCCTAAGCAGTAGATGGCCCGAAACCAGGCCGGCTGACCGTCCAAGGTTCGAGGAGCGATCTGCTCCTGGATCAGGTACTGTTCCTGAGGAAATTGCTGACGAGCCGCTTGGACCTGTTCTGCAACAATAACGTTCAGCACCACCCCCTCGCCACCGCCGCCGATGGCCGGCTTGACAGTATACGGTGGTCGGAATATCGGCGAGGGCAACGATGCCAGCTCGGGATGATCGCAATAGGGAGGCAGGATCAAGGTGTGTGGCGTGGGGATGCCATTGGCCAGAAACAGGTGATGGAGGGCCGCTTTGTCGTAGATGCGATCGGCCTGTTCGCGCGGGTTAAGCCGGTGGGCGCCAAGCACTTGGGCCCAGGTCGCCAGCGGCAGGTAGTCGGCATCGGCTTCAGAGGCGCGATCCAGAAATAGCCGAAAACCGATCCGATGCTGGGCCAGGTCTGCTAGGATGTCTGATAGGTTATCCTCCGATACCTCTAAGCACGTCGCCCCATGCGCTGCACAGGCAGCCCGTAAGGTGCCGGCAAAGCCGGCATCGTACTCCCAGTTCCAGGTCAAGCACAGGTCGTAGAGGCGCACGTCAGGGTCAGGGAATGACAGTGGACAACGAATATCCCTCGCAGGTGGCGGTAGAAATCTGTTCACCCGAGGGCTCGGCACAGCCGGCCTCATCGGCGATCGTCACCCGCAGCTCATTGGTCCCCAGCAAGGCATCGCTCACTTCACCGCCACGACACAGTCGAAGTTCTAGAAAATAGCGGCTCTCCGAATAGATCATTTTGGGATCGGGGATGGGCACCGCTTCCCAGAGGATCGTGACCTGATCGCCGTTTCGCTCGGCGCGGACGTTGGAGGGCGGCGGATATTCCGAGGTCCGAGGCAGCTCGACCGGAGCGATCGCCAAGCTCATCAGATCTCCTCGAAGGTCCAGGGTGATGAGGTTTGCCCAACAAGCGCTCTTGTCCCCGGCTTGCGCACCAAAAACCACTGGGCCTGCGCATCGTGCCCGATGGCTTCGAGGACTTTGCCGTTGCGCAACCTGATCGGAGCGACGTAGTCCGTGCCCGGCCCATAGCGACAATTGGCGATCACCACCTTGATGATCGCTGGCAAGGTCACGCTAGGGACGAAAGGCGTCGGAAAAGGCGGCACAGGCGTAGCCGTTGGCGGTGGAGTAGCTGTGGGAACGGCCAAAGCGGTTTGAGAGAAGGCGACATGGACGGTGGCAAAGGCCGCAGTCATCGCCAGGTTGGGGTCCAGGGCCGGCTCAGGAGTGGGCGCACGGCCACAGGCCGTAAGTAGGGAGAACCCAACAAAAAGTGAAACCAAGATGCGCATTTGTAGCACCTTTCCGATGCGGGGATCATGGCCAGGGGATCTCGGCCGGCCCGGCATACCCGTGTTTCTCCTGCACCCACACCCGCCCACGGGAGGGCTCTGCACACCCCGGCTCGTCCACGAACGAAACCAGCTCATAGTTGGAAGGGATGGAGTCGAACAGGATCTGCCCCCCCTCACAACGCCAGACCTCGACGATGTAATTGAACATCCTCTCGTTTTCATAATCCCCCGGGCTGATCTTCACTGGCATCCACGAGACCGTGACCGTGTTCCCCTGACGGGTGGCGCTGAGCACCGCCGTCGGCGGATAGTAGGGCGTGATCGGCAGTTTGGCAATGTGCGGATAAACCACAGGCAGGGTGCGAAAATCGCCTTGGATCTCTAGAAACTTGGCGTTCACCCAACAGTTAAACGGAGAGTTGCGCACCCACACCCAAGAAGTGCTTCCAGTCCAGCCGATCAGAGTCAAGCGCGCCCCTCGGCGCAGGGCGACCAAGTACAGATAATGCGCTCCTGGTCCGTAGCGGCAACTGAGCAGATCGGCGGTCACGGTGGCTTTCAGGCTTTCGACTGTGGGGACAGGCGAAGGGGTGGCAGAGGGGGAGGCGGTGGGCGTGAAGGACGGTGTTGGGGAAACGGTGGGGGTTAGCGAAGGGGTCAGGGAAGGCAGAGGGGAGGGAGTCGGGCTATGGATTGGCGCAACCGCTGTTTCGGTCCCCCCACGAACCGAGGGAAACGGCGTGGTGAGTTGGGAAGACGCCCGGGGCGGTGCGCCCAGTGGCGCACAGGCAGCTAGCATCCATCCTAACAGAGGCAACCAAACTCGCAATTGCATATAGCAATTATAGCCGTATTGAGGGCCAAGACGACCAGCGGGTATTCATGAATCGGCTCTTGAACGAAAAACCCCAACACGAGGATCATCACAAGGTCAAACCCAGCCGCCGTGAGAAACACGAATCGGATAGCCCATCGCATCCACCAACCAATCGCTGCGGATCGGCGCCAAAATGGTGGTCAGAGTTGAGATGGTGTTGGAGAGGCCGATGTGGAGTGGGCGTTCCCGTTCGTGACGAGCAAAGCGAACGGTCAACGCCAAAAGCACGGTCTAAACCGCTGTAACCGCTATCGAGGCCAAGATAAACACAGGGTAGAACCAGATCGGCGAATCGGCCAGCCAAACCAGCAAAGAGCTAATGGTAGCCCCCAGCCCGCCCAGCATCATCACCCCGCAATGGCTCCAGCGATCCCCCAGTCGTCCCATCAAGCGAGCAAAGGCCGCCTGGCCTATAACGGGCAGTTGCCCTGGCCCAAGTAGAGATCGCCTACACCGCCCTAATCGGCGCTCACAACGCTCGGACCCTGGCCCAAGCCCAATACGATGCAGCGCGGAGAGCGACCTGGATAACGAAACCTTCCCGACCGCCGAAGCGCGCCTGGCTCAAGCCCGCTTGACGGTGATGGAGAACATCCGCTCGGTTCCATGAAAAATGGGCGTTTGATTGCCGAAGACGCGCCCTCGGCCTGCAGCGCGTTTGAGCGGGCGCGCTCGAACTACGCAGGGAGCCTCTGGTTCCCTTGCGTCGCCTGGCCCACCAGGTGAAGACGTGGAACGGGCAACCACCATTGGGACCTGAATGAATTGGCCGAAGGCGGGGTGACGGTGTTGGTAACCACGCATTACATGGATAAGGCCGAGTATTGCCAACAGGTTGGGATCATGCGAGACGGCAAGTCGCTGACCATGGACACGCCCAGCTAGTTGAAGCGCTCGGCGGGGTCCGGACAGGTTCAGGAGGTTTACGTGCAGCCGCTGCAGGCCGGCCTGGAAGCTCTGCGAGGCCTGGCTGAGGTACAGCGAGTGGGCCTAAGTGGGGATTATCTGCGGGTGATCGGGCGCGATCTGCAGCCGCAGGCCATGCGCCAAGTTTGCGCTTCTGCCCAGGTCACGGTGCAGGCCATTAAGCCGGACGAACTTACGCTAGAAGACGCGTTCCTGGCCTTGGCCCAGAAATGAACAGGACAAGCGGAAGGCCCGCCCCCGTCGCCTTTTGCGCAGGGCGGGAGGGGAGGGCCGGCCGAGAGAAACGCAGGGGGGAGGCGCCGAGAGGTGGGTTTGGGGGAGGAAGCTGCCGATGGGGGAGCATCCGGCCCAGGTTCAGGATGGGAACCGCCCGCAGTGGGGCAAGGATCCGCCCGAACCGGGGAAAGCTCGGTCGAGGAGGTCGTTTTCAAATGGTAGGATGGTCTTGGATTCGCTGACGATAGTCGTTGTAATCTGGCAGGAGGCGTTCGTAGGGTTGATTCATCAGGGATGAGGAGATGTTGTAATCTGGCAGGAGGCGTTCGTAGGGTTGATTCATCAGGGATGAGGAGATCATGAAGTCGGCTGAAGCACGATTGCAGGCCACCGGGATGTTCCAGACCACCGCCATGCGCAATAGGGCTTTGACGTCGGGGTCGTGGGGTAGGGGTTGGAGCGGGTCCCAGAAAAAGATCAGGAAGTCGATTTCGTGATCCACGATCTTGGCGCCGATCTGTTGATCGCCGCCCAACGGACCGCTTTGTAGTTTGGTGATGGAGAGGTTTAGTTCACGCTCGAGGAGCACGCCGGTGGTGCCAGTGGCATAGAGATCGTGCTGCGCCAGCAGATCACGGTTGAAGCGAGCCCACTCAAGGAGTTCGCGTTTTTTGTTGTCGTGCGCCACTAGGGCGATTTTCTTTTTCGAGTGCATCTGGATAGTTTGATAGGGAAGCGATTGCATATGGGAATCCTTTCTAGGGCGCAGAGAAGGCTTTGGATGTTCGAGAGGATGAAACTGATGATCGTCGTTTTCATAACTGTATGCGCTACAGGTCAATCGGGAACGTTACAGCGTCCCTGCCGCCAACCAAACGTTAGCGCTCGCAGAGCCAGGCGACGACCAACCAGGCCGAGGGGACGATCGTGCTCGTCCACCACCACTTGATCGACTACGGCAAGCCGTTGATGGACGCCGGCCCGTTCGAGTAAATTCTCATCAACCGCCAAGAGGGGGCGATCGGGAAGCGGCCTGTCGCCAACGTCAGGCAAATCCGAAGGCGAAGCTGCTGGTCATGTTGACGATCAATGTGCCGTAGGGAAAGGCCACTCCCAACCGTTCTGCAACCCAACCCGAAAGTCAGTAACGAGGATTGGCGCCCAGTTCGCGCCCATGATGGCGGGCCTGATCGCTGAGAGAATGTATCATGTTCCAGAACGATCCTGGCGAACTTTCTGTTGGCGGCTCACCACCCACACAACCAGGATCGCCAACACCATGCTCGCCAGGCTATAGGCCATGTCCAATTCGCTGACGGTAAACAGGGAGATGGTATATTCTTCGTAGCCGGGGTATCCTACCAGGGCAAACGAGAACAAATTGTTAGCAGCATGAATGCCAAGGGCCCATTCCAGGCCTTCATCTTTCAGGGTGATCCAAGCCAAGAAAGAGCCCAAGATCCACCAGTACAACACCGCCAACCACAGGTTGACCGTTGCTTCCGGATTGGCTAGATGCAGCAAGGTAAACAGCAAACCGTTCAGCAGGCTGAGCACGATTGGTTGACGGACGATCTGGCCCAGGCCCTGCAGCAGGTAACCGCGGAAGAACACTTCCTCGGTGGTCGTCTGCAAGGGGACGGTGAGCAGGGCCGCCAACACGTATATCCACCACTCGGGTCGAAACGAGAAGGTGTAACGCCCTGGGAAGAGGGCCGCCTCTAGCCCAGAAGCTAAGGCTGCTAGCAGGAACCACAACCCTGCGCCGCGAAGGATGCGCTCCCAACGAAGGCGGCCGGTGGCGTTCCACAGGGTCGCAATCGGGCGGCGGTGAATGAAGCGCACGGCGATGCCGATTGCAATCAGAGCCGGCAAGAACGAGAGCATGAAGCTGACTAGAGAGAGCGTTGGCGAGGCCCGTTCTGCGAGTAGTAGAGGAATAGCGCTGATGAGTCCACCGAACACCATCCCGAACAAGATTAGTATCAAAGAGGCCAGATAGCTCCAAAAAGAATTGATCCCCTGACGGGCAGCAGCAAGATAAGCATTCATCACAAGCTCCTCTATCAAATTTCTCTGTCGTAAAGGCCTTGTTCAAAAAGTCTCTTTGGATGGTACGAACTGTCTCTGGAAGAGCCAAAAGAAGGCGGTTTGACCCTTGAATCGGCGGCTGATTCCATCGCTGATCCCCTTCCATGCCTGCTCTACCGGGCTCTCCTTTTGCGTCAAGGGTGCTTATTGAACAAGCCCTATCGTACATAAGTAAGTAAAAAGATCAGTCATAGGACATAAGCTTGGGTTGCTAACATCAAAGAGGAGAGCTAAATGACTGATCGCTATCAAATATATGCGAAAGTACTCGAAATGTCCAGGCATGATTGTCCTAAGGTTGGTAAAAGTTTGGTTAACATCGTTGTGAGGCAGTCCGAAAACCACCTCACAACCCATGAAGAAAGGGGCATACTGAGATGCGCCTGAACCTGATTTTAGCAAAAGTTGAGGCCGACCCAATACGAATTCCCAACACAATGCCCTCAAAGCTGAAATAGGAGGAAAGTGAGAGATTTAAACTCGCCCACCGTTTTACAGCGTGCTGCTGCTCTTGGGATTTGTACTGGACTGTATTATAATAACGTCACCCCAGCTCGTCTCTTCTTGGGCGATTCAGGAGCGCAGACCCTGGGATTTTTGGCGGCGTCCATCGCGATGGTCTACGCCCCGTCGGGGTTGCATCCTGCCGTTTCTTGGTTTGTACCGATTCTGTCGACAGTGGTGCCTTTTTTGACACAACGCTAGTTGCGATCGCTCGTTTGCGGCGCGTTGTGCCAATATATCGTGCCAGTCGTGATCATCTGTATCATCGCCTGGTCCAACTTGGCATGTCGCCTGCACAGGCAGTGGTGACCATTCATGTGGTTGCAATCTTGATCGATAGGCTAGCTTTTGTAGCGCTGACCCTTTCTCCGCTGGCAGCTAACCTGGTGTTCGCCGGTGCGTCGGTGGTGGGAGAGGCAGCGCGGATCGGTTTGGAACGCGCTTTTTGTTTGGAGTTGATCGAGAACGTGTAAAGGAGTGAACCCATGTATAAGCTTGTCTTGCTTCGCCATGGTCAAAGCACTTGGAATTTGGAAAACCGCTTCACTGGCTGGACCGACGTTGGGCTTACCGAACAGGGGATTGCCGAAGCCCATCAGGCAGGGCGTCTGCTGCGTGAAGGTGGTTATACTTTTGACATTGCCTACACGTCGGTGTTGCGACGCTCGATTAAAACGCTCTGGATCGTGCTCGAAGAGCTGGGGTTGGAGTGGATTCCGGTGATCAAGGCCTGGCAGTTGAACGAGCGACACTATGGCGCCTTACAGGGCCTCAACAAGGCCGAGATGGCTGAAACGTTTGGAGAACCTCAGGTAAAGCTATGGCGACGAAGTTACGACGTTCCCCCGCCGGCCCTGGACTGGAACGATGAGCGACACCCTCGCTTTGACCCACGCTACGCTTCCTTACCCCCTGAGCAACTGCCCGCCGCCGAATCACTGAAGATGACCCTTGAGCGGGTACTGCCCTACTGGGACTCGACCATCGCTCCGACCATCCGGGCCGGCGAGCGCGTGCTGATCGTTGCCCATGGCAACAGCCTGCGCGCTTTGGTCAAGTACCTAGATAATATTAGCGATGCCGACATCACCGAATTGAACATCCCTACCGGCATCCCTCTGGTGTACGAATTGGATGCTGACCTGTGGCCGCTCACTCACTATTACTTGGGCGATCCGGAGGAGGTCGCTTGGGCGGCAGCCGCTGTGGCCAATCAGGCCAAACCACGCACTGCTTGAGCCATTGACAAACTCTTCCGCTCCGCCTTAAAATACATGTCGATGTCCGGATGCGCGCTTTCCTCGATGGTTATGATCTCCATGTCCGTCATGGCGACTCTCCCCAGGCGCGTCCGGCGGGTACGTTGATCGGGTCTTGTATACAACCAACGGGCTGTCCAGGACGCGGACAGCCTGTTTGTTTGTCGGCTGCCTCGAACTCGCTTTCTCGGAGGTCCTATGTCTGAATACATTCTTGTAGCGATTGCCTGGCCCTACGCAAATGCCGATATTCACGTGGGCAACATCACCGGTTCGCACCTGCCGGGGGATATTATCGCTCGTTACCATCGCTTGAAAGGCAATCAAGTCTTGATGGTCAGCGGCACCGACTCACACGGTACGCCAGTGACCTTGAAGGCCGATCAACTGGGAAGGCCGGTAGAAGAAGTGTACAAATACTATCACGATCGTTTTTTACGGACCTTCCTGGGTTATGGCATCAGCTACGACTTGTTCACGACCACTCACACCGAAAATCACTTCAAGGTAACCCAAGCAATTTTCTTGGCGTTGAAAGAAAACAACTACCTGTATACTGGCACATCGCTCCAGTGGTATTCGCCGAAGGCTGGGCGCTTCTTGCCCGATCGCTACGTAGAAGGCACTTGTTACCTATGCGGTTATACTGCCGCCCGATCCGATCAGTGCGATGGATGTGGAAGCGTGCTCGAGCCAGAGAAACTGATTAACCCGCATTCACGGGACGGCAGCCCACTAGAGTTGCGTGAAACAGAACATTTTTATTTGGACTTGTCGAAACTGGAGCCGGAGGTGAAGGAATTCCTGCAACAACGCCAGAGTTACTGGCGCGATACGGTGATCGGCGAATCGCTGCGGAAAATCGAAAAAGAGGGGCTAAAACCGCGGCCGATCACTCGTGACTTGGATTGGGGGGTGCCGGTTCCGGTGGAAGGATGGACAGAGGCCGGGAAGTGCATCTACGTCTGGTTTGAAGCGGTGATCGGCTACCTCTCGGCGGCAATTGAGTGGAGTCGCTTGACCGGTCAACCCGAGGCTTGGCGCAATTGGTGGGTGAATCCACATGCGAAACAGTTCTACTTCATTGGCAAAGATAACATCTTTTTCCATGCTGCCTGGTGGCCGGCCCAACTGATGGGCGCCGGCACACAATTCATGCACATTTTCACCGGCGAGGATTCTCTGCTCACTCTTCCCTACGATGTCCCAGCCAATCAATTTATGAACCTGGAAGGGCAGAAGATCAGCGGCTCGCGCAACTGGGCAGTGTGGGGGTTAGATGCTCTAACGCGCTACGACCCCGATGCTGTGCGCTACTATTTGACTGCCAATATGCCAGAATACCGCGATAGCGATTGGGATTGGGAAGACTTTGTGGCGCGTAACAACAACGAACTGGTGGCCACGTGGGGCAATCTGGTCCATCGTGTGCTGCTCTTTGCGTATAAGCATTGGGAAGGGCGGGTGCCCGACGTGGATATTGCCACATTGCGCCCCCAAGATCGGGAATTGTTGCGCGCTATCGAGAATGGATTTGATGTGGTCGGTTGGGAGTTAGAAGCCGTGCGCGTGCGCTCGGCGCTGAGCGAGATTATGAAACTGGCCGGCGACGTCAATGTCTATCTCGATGCCAACGCGCCCTGGTTTGCTGTAAAGAACGACAAAGAAAATGCCGCCAAGACCATCTACACCGCTCTGCGCGCCATTGATTCGCTCAAGGTATTGTTTGCGCCTTTCTTACCCTTCAGCAGTGAAAAATTGCATCGCTTCTTGGGGTATCAAGATGTTCCCATGTTCGGCGATCAGTATATCGAGGAAGTGAACGATGCCCTAGGGACTCATCGGGTCGTGCGCTACCGACCTCCCAGCGGTCAGGTGGTCTCTTGGAGACCGAGCGAACTACCACCCAATCAGCCGATGAACCCGCCGACACCGTTGTTCAAGAAGCTGGACGAGTCGATCGTTGCTGAGGAACGTAGCCGACTCGGCGGCGCATCGTAGTCCTGTAGCGCCAAACTGAGAAAACAAACCCTGAAGCAAGACCTCTCCCGATTCCTGGGCGGTCATCTTGCTTGGTTCAGTAGAGACCGTTGGCCCCTGTGGAGGTTATTCGCTTTTCGCACTTGCCGGCGAGATCAGGGCCCGATCGGTTTCCTCGATCTCTTCATAGATCTTCTTGACTTCCTGTTTGATCTCCTCGGGGACACCCACGGTTTGTGGCAGAAATTTGATCAGATCGCGTGCTTGCCGTAGGAGATCGCGCACCTGAGCAATGTACGAAAGATCATTGCGTCCCAATTCTGGTGGGAGGGGCAAACGGCGGGCCTGTTCGATCAAGCGGCGGGCTTGGGCGATGCGTTCAGCAGCAGAACGGGGTTTTGGCATGCGCTCTCCTGATCGGAGGGATGAATGTCACTTTCATTGGATTAGCAGAGGCATTATAATCAAAGTAATCTCGCTTTTTCCCCATACAAGGAGAATCGTATGAAAGGCAACGAACGAATTATTGCCCTGTTAAATGACCTGTTGGCCGACGAGTTGACCGCCATCAACCAGTACATCGTCCACTCGGAGATGTGTGCTAATTGGGGATACGACCGGTTGCACGAAAAGATTGAAGCACGGGCGATTCAGGAGATGAAGCATGCAGAGCGATTGATCGCCCGAATTTTGTTCTTAGAGGGGATGCCGATCGTAGGCCGTCTCAACACGATCAAAATCGGCGCAACTGTGGAGGCTCAATTAGAAAACGACCGAGCGGCCGAGGCCGAGGCGATTCAGGCCTACAACGAAGGAATTCGCCTCTGCCTGGAGCTCGGCGACAACGGCTCTCGTGAGCTGATCGAAGACAACCTCGAAGATGAAGAAGCCCATCTCGACTGGTTGGAAACACAACTCGATCAGATCAAGCAGATGGGTCTTCAGAACTACTTACTTGGCCAGATCGAAGAGAAAGAATAGGCAAAACACGGCTAAGACAAACGCAGAGCGGGCGAGAGAGGATCGCCCGCTCTTAATTTGCAGGATAGATTCAGCGGAGGGGCCGATTAGCATTCCGAATATCCACAGGCATAGCATTTGCGACAGCCCTCTTCGCTGACCACAGCCGCTTCGCCACACTCTGGACACAGGTCGCCAATACGTAGGGGATTGCTGACTTCATGCTCGAGCGCATGGCCGCCATTGTGACCGTGTTGACCGGGATCGGTCACAGAGAGGCCTTCTTTCTCGCGTAGATAATCATTGAGCACTTGGCCAATTCCATCGGGCAACGATCGAACCCGATTCGGGCCGAAGCCGAGCGGGCGCCCGCCGCCGATGCCGGTCAATTGCCGGACGACTTCTTTGAGCCGCTCCATAGGAGCGATGGGGCTGGTCATGCGCAGGATGTAGGAGATGAGGCGGCCAATTGCTTCGGAAACGGCTGCGGTCTCGGAGCCGGCCTTGGCGGTGTTGATGAACACCTCGAAAGGTTGTTGGCCGCCGTTTTCGTTGATGGTGATAAAGGCTTTGCCGACCGGAGTCTCGATCCGATAGGTGCGGCCCGGCAACACACTCGGACGGGGCTTCTTGGTGTCGTGCCACATGGTGAGTTGTTCGCTCGGCTCTTTCTTGGAGGCTGTGGCCTTGGTTTCGAGGACCACCTTGTTGCGCGAGCCGGTGACGTATACTGTGATCCCCTTGCAACCCAGCTCCCAGGCCAAAAGGTAGGCTTGGGCTACATCTTCTACGGTGGCCGTTTCGGGAAAGTTGATGGTTTTCGAGATCGAGTTGTCTACAAAGGCTTGCAAGGCAGCTTGCATGTAAACGTGCTCTTCGGCGCTGATGTCCATCGAGACGACAAATACCTCTCGAACCGATTTGGGCAGCTCGTCAATATGCTGACAGGTGCCCTGGAGCATCACCTGTTCGATGATCTCCTGCTGTTTTTCGGGACTAAAGCCAAGTGATTTGAGTGCTTGTTCAAAGCGCGGACTGGCATAGGTGAGCTGCAAATCTTTGCCGTTGTCGTTGACATGCCGGATGTAGGTCAGGGCAAAGACCGGTTCGCAGCCATATCCTTCACAGCCGGCTACCGTGGCGATGGTGCCAGTGGGCGCGATGGTGGTCTGGGCGGCGTTGCGAATGCCGTGCTGGCGGATGCCCTCCACGATGGATGACCAATCGATGGGGGGACGTCCCCAATTGCGTCGGTAGGGGGTGAGCGGAGTGGGAGGCGTCCAGGTGAGATGGTCCGGATCGTAGATGCTGCCTTCGATGGCCGGGAAGGGGCCGCGCTCTTGGGCGAGTGCAATGCTGGTCTTCATCGCATGGTAGCGCACAAATTCCATCATCTGAGACGCAAATTCTTGCCCTTCCTCGGAACCGTAACGTACGCCGACATGGTACATGAGATCGGCAAGCCCCATAATCCCTAGTCCGATGCGTCGTGAGCGGTGAGCCGCTTCTTGGAGTTGGGGTACAGCCGGCACGTAGGCGTTGGCTTCTACTACATCGTCCAGGAATCGCGTGGCGGTCACAACGCTCTGGCGCAAGGTCTCCCAGTCCACGGTTCCGTTGGGGCCGCAGTGCTCGTTTAGGTTGATAGAACCCAAGCAACAGTTTTCGTAGGGCCCTAGCCACTGCTCTCCACACGGGTTGGTGGCTTCGAGCGTATACAGGTGGGGCACCGGATTGGAGCGATTGGCGGTATCCAGAAACAAGACGCCCGGCTCGCCGTTGTGATGTGCTTGCTGAACAATTTTATTGAACAGGTCGCGGGCTCGGACTTTTTTGTATACCTTTATCGGAATGCCGTTCTTCTCAGCCTCTTCCAAGGAGCCGCTCCAGCCGCTGTATTCGGGAGCGGTGACATCTGGAAAGCGCAGTTCCCATTCTTCGTCGTTCTTCACGGCGCGCATAAACGCATCGGTGATCCCTACCGAAATGTTGAAATTGGTGATCTGATTTTCGTCGGTTTTACAGGTAATAAACTCTTCCACATCGGGATGGTCAACGCGCAAGACCGCCATATTGGCGCCTCGACGCGTCCCCCCCTGAGCGATCTCGCCAAACGCGTGATCGTACACCCGCAAGAATCCCACCGGGCCCGTGGCTTGCCCGGCCGACGACTTGACCAATGCTCCCTTCGGGCGTAGCCGCGAGAACGAGAAGCCGTTTCCCCCACCGGTTTGTTGGATCAACGCAGCATCGCGCAAGGTCTGGAAGATACCGGCTCGATCGCGACCCATGTCATCTGTAATCGGAAGAACAAAGCAGGCAGCCAGTTGCCCTAGCGGGGTGCCAGCGCCGGTAAACGTAGGCGAGTTGGGAAAGAATTTCTTCGAGGTGAGCAGGCGATAGAACTCGACAGCACGCTGTTCTGGGTGGCCGTTCCATTTCTCCTCGACCTTTGCGACGTGCCATGCCACGCGCCAGAACATCTCTTCGATGGTTTCTATCGGCTGCCCATCTTCGCCGCGGCGCAAGTAGCGCTTGGTGAGCACTTTACGGCTGTTTTCGCTCAGGGCGACTTTGGGCAAGCCCGTCGGTAGAGGTGGTGTGGGCAATAAACCGGTTTTGGCTGGCGGGACGGCTTTTGAGATCATGGCAGCTCCTCTCTAAAGGGGTGTTCGGTGGATAGAGACAATAACGCCGACAAGGACGCCTCCTCCTGGCGTGCCGAGCCGGCGGGATTAACCTTCGAGCAAGCGATTGATTTCGTCGCGCAGGGCGTAGAGGTCGTCTAGGCGCAGGTAGACGATGGCGTAGCGGATGTAGGCAATCTGATCCAGTTCCTTCAAGCCCTTGATAACCAGGTCGCCCACCACGCGCGAGGAGACCTCGGCTTTTCCCATCTTCTGCAGTTCGCTTTCCACCTGGCCAACCAGGCGTTCGATATCGGATGCAGAGACCGGGCGCTTGGCGCAGGCGATGCGAATGCCACGCGCCAGTTTCTCGCGATCGAATTCTTCGCGGGTGCCATCCTGCTTGATGATCAGCGGGGTCGCCAGCAGCGGACGCTCATAGCTGCTGAAACGTTGATTGCATTTCAGGCATTGGCGGCGGCGGCGGATTCCGCCGTGACTATCGTGGAATGTGTCAAGCACTTTGGAGTCGTTGTGTTGGCAATAGGGACAGCGCATAGAAACACCATTTTTAGAACAAATATAGCCGCCATATATGGGTGTTTCAGCTCTGCATCCCCGTACATATGGCGATGTAGGCGGCATTCTAGCATAGGTGTGAGAGGACGACAAGGGTAGTATGAGCGAAACGACCTTAAAATATGGGTCAGGGGACTCTAACGAAAAAAGGTGGGGAGGAGAAAGTATGGCGAAAGGACAGAAGCTGAGGAAGGATCGTTGTGTTACAATGGAGTTATGGCAAATGAGATCAAGGTTGTTGCAACCAATCGTAAGGCATCGTTTGAGTATTTCTTGCTCGAGATATTTGAGGCCGGCCTGGCTTTGCAAGGCTCGGAGATCAAGTCCATCCGGGCCGGCAAGATGAGCTTGGCCGAGGCCTATGTGGATATTCAGAACGGCGAGGCCTGGCTGCGTGGGGCGCACATCGCGCCGTACGATCAGGCCGGCCGCTTTAACCACGACCCGCTGCGACCGCGCCGACTTTTGCTGACTAAACGAGAGATCCGTTATTTGGCCAATGCTGTTCGACAGAAGGGGATGACCATCGTCCCGACGCGTGTGTACTTGAAGAAAGGGCGCGCCAAGATTGAGATCGCCCTGGCGCGCGGCAAGAAGCTTTACGACAAACGCGCAGCCATTGCTCAGCGCGATGCTGAACGCCATCTGGAGCGAGAGATGCGGATACGGTAGAACAAGCTATGGCTCCCTCGACGATCGGTAGCATCAATGCTCTTCCAGAAGACGAGAAGCGCGCGATTTATCTGCGTATCCTCCCGCCGGCGTTGTTTGAGCGCTTCAAGCTGCCGGCCCCAGATTCGCAGCGCATCAAGAAGTTCACCCGCTTTCGTTTTGACCCCGGCAGCAGCGATGTGGAGTTGTATCTCTTCCACCAGGAGCGTTTTCCCGATCCGATCCTCTATGGCCATCTGACCGATACCTTGAACGGGCAAATCCATGTGTTGCTGTATATCATGAACGATCCCTATTCGCCGCGCTTTGATGTGGATGTCATGCCCGACGGCCGGCCAACACGCTTTGGCATTCTTTGTCGCAACATCGAGGCCGAGTTGGCCGCCATGCAGGCCGGCTTGGCGCCAGGCCAGACGCGGCGCGGCTTGGGGATGTTGGCCGAAGCCATGCAAGCCTTCGAGCGATTTGTACGTAGTTTGGGCCATGATCTGTATTTTGCCGAACCGCTCTATTATCACAATGCGGTGATCTTTGAACGCTATGGTTTCGGCTATCAGGAAGGTCGGCGTCTTATGGAACGGATTCAGGCCGGGTTTTCAGAAGGGGGAGATTTGTTGAAGCGTTTGGATGCACCGTTCCGTCGGCCCGAGGCGGCAAGCAGCATCCGTCTGCGCTCGTGGGCCATTCATGACGGCATTTTGGGGGAACCGTTTACGAATGTGACGATGTATAAGCAGGTGGGAAGATCGGCCGGGGTAAATACCTGCCCAGAGGTGCGCTGGTGACGTTCAGAGGGAGTAGATCTCCGGCCGCCGATCGTTTAAGATGGGAATTTTTTGCCTGACCTGGTGCACTTTCGATAGATCCACAGTAACGGTGAGCAGGTCTTCGTCCTCACCGCCTTCGATCAGGACCTCGCCCCAGGGGTCTACCGCCAAGGAGTGACCGAAGAAGCGGTTGGACGGGTCGCTGCCCACACGGTTGCAGGCGAAGATGAACATCTGGTTTTCGATGGCTCGGGCGCGAACCAGGGTTTGCCAGTGGGTCAGGCGTGGATGGGGCCACTCGGCAGGGAGGAAGACCATTTGGGCGCCGGCCAGAGCATAGCTGCGAAACAGTTCGGGGAAGCGCAAGTCGTAGCAGATGGCCAGGCCGGCCCGGCCGAACGGCAGGTTTACGGTCGCCGCTTGGTTGCCGGGGGTGAGATATTGCTCTTCGTTCATCAAGCGGAAGAGGTGGGTTTTGGAGTAGTGAGCCAGGAGCGATCCGTCGGGAGCGAAGACGGTCAGGGTGTTGCCGTATTGGTCAGGGCCGAGCAGGGACAGGGTGGAGCCGAGCAGGTAAATGCCCGTACGGCGCGCTAAGGCCGATAGATCGGCAAACAGGCCAGAGGTTAGGGGGGAAGCGTAGCGCGAGGCGTTGGGGAGGTCGTAGGCGGTGGACCAGAGTTCGGGGAGCAGGAGCAGGTCCGAGCCGCGGCGTTTGGCTTCTTCGGTCAATTGGGTGGCTTTCTCGAGGTTGGCCGATGGATCGCCAAAGCGAACGTCCATTTGTCCGAGGGAAACGGTGAGCAGCATGGTTCAATTATAATCGGAGAAAACGTTCAGGAGCAGCATCATGGAACGAGTGGGTTTCATTGGACTGGGAATCATGGGAGGCGGGATGACCCGCAATTTGTTGAAGGCCGGGCATGCTGTGACCGTGTGGAATCGCACCGCGGCGCGCATGGAGGAGTTTGTCGCCTTAGGGGCGCAACGGGCTGCTTCGCCGGCCGATTTGGCAGTACGCTGTGATGTGATCTTGATCTGCGTGAGCAATACGCCGGATGTGGAGCAGGTGTTGTTTGGGCCGCAGGGCGTGGCCGAAGGGGCTCGGCCGGGGACGCTGGTGGTGGATCACAGCACGATCAGCCCGCGCCGAACGGCGGAGATGGCCCGGCGCTTGGCCGAGCAAAGGGTGGCGTTTTTGGACGCGCCGGTGAGCGGGGGGAGCGAAGGGGCGGCGCGCGGCACGCTGTCAATCATGATCGGTGGGGAGGCTAAGGATGTGGAGCGGGCCTTGCCGATCTTACGGGCGTATGGGAAGACGATCACCCATGTGGGTCCGCATGGGGCCGGCCAGATGACGAAGTTGGTCAATCAGATTCTGGTGGTGGTCAATCAGTTGGCGGCCAGCGAAGCCTTGCTCTTCGCGCAGGCCGGCGGCTTGGATTTGACCAAGACGATCGAGGCGGTGAAAGACGGCGCCGGCGGATCGTGGATGTTGGCCCATCGCGGACCTCAGATGATCGTGCGCGATTTTCGCCCAGGGTTTACCATTGATCTCCAACAGAAGGATTTACGTTTGGTGTTGGAGGCGGCCGACGAGATGGGAGTGCCGCTGCTGGGCACCAGCTTGGTGTTTCAGTTATATCGCACCTTGCAGGCGCAAGGTTTGGGCGGCGAGGGCAACCATGCCCTGGTTAAGGCGCTGGAACGGTTGATGGGGGTGGAGTTGGGCGGCGAGAAGGATCGGTAGGAGAGGGGCAAGACGGTGTGATCGGGAATTGAGAAGCATAGAGTGGCCGGCTCAAGAGGTTGAGTCGACCACTCATTCGCCATAAGGAGAGAAGCTTCAATGGATTATTTGGACTTCTTTTCTTTCTTAATCTCGATGATCTCACGTCCCTGGTAATGACCGCAGTTCGGGCAAACCGCGTGCGGCAGGCGCATCGAGCCGCAGTTAGAACAGAGCACGAGGTTTTTGACAGAAAGGGCATCGTGAGCGCGGCGACGATCGCGGCGACCCTTGGAGAGTTTTCGTTTTGGGTGTGGGGGCATCTCTTTCTCCTTCTTTGACAAACCATCGCCGGGATAGGGGGTGCCCGGTCATTTCCCGGCGTTGTGTTCAGATAGCGGGCGGGATTATATATGCAGAAATCAGTGACGTCAAGTCCGAACGGCCTTGTTCAATAAGCACCCTTGACGCGAAAGGATAGCCCGGTAGAGCAGGCATGGAAGGGGATCAGCGATGGAATCAGTCGCCGATTCAAGGGTCAAACGGCCTTCTTATGGCTCTTCTAGAGACAGTTCATACCGTCCAAAGAGGCTTATTGAACAAGGCCAGTCCGAACGGGCTTGTTCAATAAATCGTTCTCTGGGCAAGTTTTCCATGGTAGAAGAGCAGTCGGAGAAGGAGCGCAAAAAGAGTGAGGGAAATGCGCAGGTTGTAACACAGGGCTTCCAAAATTGCCTTCTTCATAGCCATCTTGTCAATCCGTTCGCGGAACGGCCCATTTCGCCCAGTCTTCGTCCCCCAAAAGACCCCTTCGGCCACGGCCCGCAGGCGGTAGACCTGCCGGTCGAAGCGCTCTTGGGCCTGCCGTCGGCGGGGATGCCTTCAAGTTCCTACCGGATGGGCAAGGCCTAATGGCTCGACTCAGGAACCATAGGCCATTGGGAACACGCGCTAGGAGGGGGATTTTTTCACACAGAGACACAAAGACACGGGGAGGCTCTGTGGTCTACGCGTTGTGTTCCCATACGACTTGCGTTGCACGGCAGGGTGGAGGCAGGTCCCAAGCACAGGCCGACCCCGAAGGGAAGAACGCCGAGTGAGGCCAGGATCTCGCTCGCCTGGCGCGACGCTCGCGCTGTTTTTCGCGTGGTCCAGAAGCCTGGAAGGCAGCCTGGAAGATTTTTCTGTACTGCTTCCACTGCCGTCCATGGCGCAAGCAGCGTTTTCCGAACTATCCCGCTCATGTGTTTCAGCTTACCAACCCATAATTTAGCCGCTCCCAGGAGAAGGACTGTGCAACCGTTAGAGATGACCTCAGGTATAATTTGACTTATGTTGGAATTGATCGCTCTCGAACCAGTGGATTATCTCGTGATCGGTCACCTAGCGCGCGATCTGACCCCAAGCGGCCCACGGCTCGGCGGAACGGCAGCCTACGCGGCATTGACGGCGCGAGCCCTAGGATTGCGGGTGGGGATTGTGACCAGTGTGGGGAACGATGTGGCTCTGGACGCTCTGAACGGCATTCCGATGGTGACTATTCCGAGCCAGCATAGCACGACGTTTGAGAACATTTATCATGCTTCTGGGCGCACGCAGTTGCTGCATCAGCGCGCTACCCCGATCGATCTGAATGTAACGCCGGAGGTGTGGCGCCGGGCGGCTATCCTTCATCTCGGGCCAATCGCCGATGAGATGAGTCCAACGTTGCCTGGCGGCTTTTCGGCGTCGCTGATCGGCTTGACGGCCCAGGGATGGATGCGCGCTTGGGACGAGAGCGGGCGCGTTTCGCCCAAGAGGTGGGACGATCGCCAATCGTTACAGACAGCCGGCGCTGTGGTGATCAGCATCGAAGACGTGGGCGGAGATATGGAGTATGTGGAGCACTTGGCCCAATATGCGCGGCTGCTGGTGGTGACCGAGGGTGCAGCCGGCTGTGTGCTGTACTGGCATGGCGATCGTCGCCGTTTGCGCGCCCCCCAGACAGCGGAGGTGGATGCCACTGGCGCCGGCGATATCTTCGCCGCAGCGTTTTTCATCCGCCTGTATACGACGCGCGACCCGTGGGAGGCGGCACGCTTTGCTACCCTGCTGGCCGCGTATTCGGTGGGCCGGCCGGGGCTGGAGGGCATTCCCACCCAGAAGGAAATTCAAGCCTGCTTGGTAGAAGTGCTCCCCTAATTCTGAGAAGCGCTCAACCTGCTTATAAATGTTGCAAGTAAGACAATGACACGCATATATACTTTCGTCAATCAGAAGGGTGGGGTGGGGAAAACCACCACGGCCATCAACTTAGGAGCCTACCTAGCCCAGTTTGGTCAACGCGTGCTGGTGGTGGATCTCGACCCCCAAGCCAACGCTACGTCTTCCTTGGGAGCGGACAAGAACGCTGTTCGTGGCGGCACCTACGACGCGTTGCTGGGCTTGCTCCCGCCGGAGGCCTTGGTGTTGCACAACGAGCGGCTAAAGTTATCTTTGTTGCCCTCTTCGCCAGCCCTGGCTGGAGCCGAGGTGGAACTGGTGAACGAGTTGGCGCGCGAAAGCCGCTTGAAGCAGGCACTCGCTGAGCTGGATGGACGCTACGACTATATCTTGATTGACTGTCCGCCGTCCTTAGGCCTGCTGACGATCAACGGCATGGTAGCTGCTCGCGATGGTGTCATTATCCCTGTCCAGTGTGAATATCTGGCCTTGGAAGGATTGGGCCTGCTCACTCAGACCATTCAACGCATTCGCTCGGTTCTCTTTCCGGACCTCAGGGTGCGCGGCCTAGTCCTGACGATGTTCGATCCCCGGACCAACCTTGCCGCCGATGTGGTGCGTGAGGTGAAAAAGCATTTCCCCGAGCAGACCTTTCAGACCATCATCCCGCGCAGCACGCGGCTGGCTGAGGCACCCTCGTATGGCCTGCCGATCTCGGTCTATGCGCCTTCTTCGGCCGGCGCAAAAGCCTACGAGTTGTTGGCGCGCGAGGTGCTGCAAGGAGACGGAATCCAAGTTGTGTAATGTTCTCGTCATCGTTGCTGCGGCGATGTTAATGTAAAATAAAGACGGCGCCTTGCCTTCCCACCTTGGGTTGGTTACGGTGCTGTTTCAATCTCTGCTCCACAGGAGAACCTATGCCTCAGCGTAGTGGCCTTGGCAAAGGTTTGGATGCTCTGATCCCGGTTCAGGAGGCATCAGCGACGGCCGGCGGTGTGCTCCACGTATCGGTGGAGAGCATCGTCCGCAACCCGCGCCAGCCTCGGGTGCAGATGGACCCCCAGGAGTTGGAAGAGCTGACGGCCTCGATTCGCGAGCACGGCATTCTGCAGCCCCTGATTGTCTCGCCTGGTGAGGAGGGGAAATATGTGTTGATCGCCGGCGAACGACGTTGGCAAGCAGCCGGGAAGGCCGGCCTCAAGATGGTGCCGGTGATCGTGCGCCAAGCCGATGATCGCCAACATCTAGAACTAGCCCTGATCGAAAACCTGCAACGCGCCGACTTGAACCCGCTCGAGGCGGCTCAAGCCTATCGTCATTTGATCGATGAGTTTGGCCTCTCGCAAGAACAGGTGGCCGAGCGGGTTGGAAAAAGCCGGGTGGCCGTGACCAATACGTTGCGGCTGCTGGCTTTGGCGCCGGCAGTCAAGCAGGCGTTGCTCCAGAGTCAGATCAGTGAAGGGCATGCTCGAGCGCTCTTAGGTCTGCCCTCGGAGAAAGCCCAAGAAGCTGCTTTGCAGACCGTGCTGCGGTTGGAGCTCTCGGTGCGGCAGACCGAGGCGCTAGTGCGCAAGTGGAGTGAACACAAACCGATCGTCCGAGCTAAGAAATCGTCTCCTCCTGAGGTGGCCGATCTAGAGCGACGCTTGCAAACCAGCTTGGGCACGAAGGTATCTTTGCGGCACAGCAAAAAGGGCGGCGCCATCACAATTTACTATTATTCTGACGAAGAGTTAAACGCCCTGTTGGAGCGTTTATTATGATGAAACGATCCGAGAGGTTCGGGACGTTCATCCCTTGAATTTCTGATCGGCGGTTTAACCGTGAAACTACTGTACAACGCCCGTATCTACACCTTTGATCCACGCCGAGAAGTCGCTTCAGCGCTGCTCGTTCAGCATGGACGGATCCAGGCCGTTGGCGGAGAGGAATTGCTAGAGGTGCCCGCTGAACGGATGGACCTTCAAGGCAAAGTGGTTCTTCCTGGTTTGACCGATGCTCATATTCACCTCCAACAATACGCTCTGGCCCTGCAAAAAGTGGATTGCCAGACGGCAACCTTGGAGGAATGCCTGCAACGCGTGGCCCAGCGCGCTGCCGAGGCAAGAGCGGGGGAATGGATTTTGGGCCACGGTTGGGATCAGAATGTGTGGGATCTCCTCCAGGGGGGCTGGCCCCATGCTGCTCATCTCGACGCCGTAGCCCAGGATCGTCCGGTCTATCTAACGGCCAAATCGCTTCATGCGGCTTGGGCAAACAGCGCTGCGCTGGCGCGGGCCGGCATCACCGCAGCCACACCGAATCCGCCAAACGGCGAGATCCAGCGCGATTCCCAGGGCCGGCCAACCGGCATCCTGTTTGAGGCTGCCATGAACCTGGTAGCCGCCCACATCCCACAACCAACGGTGGCAAGTGTGGCTGAGGCCATTCAGGCTGCCCAGGCCGTCCTGTGGAAAATGGGGGTGACTGGCGTACACGACTTTGATCGTCGTTCATGTTTCCTGGCGCTTCAAGAACTGCATCAGCACGGCGAGCTACGCCTACGGGTGGTGAAGAGCGTGCCGGTGGAAGACCTGGAGCATGCCTGGGCGATTGGGCTGCGGAGCGGTTTCGGGGATGACCTGCTGCGAATCGGGCCGGTCAAGGCTTTTATGGATGGGGCATTGGGCCCCCGCACCGCTGCCATGTTCCACCCATACGAAGGGGAACCCGATAATCGCGGCATATTGAATATGGATGGCGAAACCTTGTTCGAGATCGCCCGGCGCGCTGTCGAGGTGGGGCTGGCCATGGCCGTGCACGCAATTGGCGATCGCGCCAATCATGAGGTGTTGAACGTCTATGCCCAACTCCGTCGCTACGAACAAGAACACGGCCTCCCCCCTCTTCGCCATCGCATCGAACACGTTCAGCTTCTTCACCCGGCCGATACAGCACGGCTGGCGCAACTGCACGTGATCGCTTCGATGCAACCCATTCATGCCACTTCGGATATGCTTATGGCCGATCGCTACTGGGGGGAGCGCGTACGATGGGCCTACGCCTGGCGCACCCAATGGGAACACGGAGCGCGCTTGGCATTTGGCTCGGATGCGCCGGTGGAGTCGCCCAATCCTTTCCTAGGGTTGTTCGCGGCGATCACCCGTCGCCGCCCCGATGGGACAGGAGGGCCCCAAGGATGGGTACCGCAGGAGAAGTTGACCTTGCGCCAAGCTCTGGAGGCCTACACAGTTGGCGCCGCCTATGCGGCCGGCCTAGAAGGCCGCCTGGGACGCCTGTCTCCAGGCTACCTGGCCGATCTGATCGTCCTGGACAACGATCCGTTCGATGTTCCTCCTGAAGAATTGCTTTCCACGCAACCTCGAGCAACCATGGTTGGGGGAGAATGGGTATGGAGGTCCCTATGACAACCCAGCCGCTTCGTCTCAGTCCAGAAATGCTCGTGCCACGTCTTGGGGAATCTCTAGTCAAAAAGGGATTGATCACTGAGGCCGATCTGCAAAAGGCGCTAGCCTACCAGCAGGAGCAGTTGGCTCAAGGATGCCCCTGTCTTTTAGGGCAAGCCCTAGTGGAATTGAATTTGATTAGCCAGAACACGCTCGATCAGGTTGTGACCGAGCAAATCATCCAGCTGCGCAATGCGTTGCAAGCGGCTAATCGCAGCCTAGAACAACGCGTGCAACAACGCACAGCAGAACTGCAACGCGCCTTGGAGCGGCTTTCGGAATTGAGCCAGATGAAGGCCAATTTCGTCGCCAACATTTCTCATGAGTTGCGCACCCCTCTCACTCACATCAAGGGCTATATCGAATTGATGCTAAGCGAGTCCCTAGGCCCAGTTACTCCTGAACAAAAACACGCTCTCCAGGTGAGCCAACAAGCGACTACGCGTCTAGAGGGGTTGATCAATGATTTGATCATGTTCTCTCTCGCCTCGCGCGGCGAGCTGAGCCTGAAGCTCGAAGCAGTGGATATTGCCCGTCTAGCCAATTTGAGCGTGCGGACAGCCGAGCCCAAAGCCAAGAGCCGCGGGGTCAGTGTCCATGCCGTGTTGGATAAAGACCTGCCTCTGGTCCAAGCGGACTCGCAGAAGATCGCCTGGGTGTTGGGACAGTTGTTGGATAACGCCATCAAGTTTACGGCAGCTGGAGGGCGGGTGGTCCTGAACGTTTCTTGCGAAACGGCCCACTTGGTAATGATTTCCGTCACCGATACAGGTACCGGCATCCCTCCCCATCGCATCGAGGAGATTTTTGAGCCGTTCCACCAATTGGATAGTTCGTCTACCCGAAAGCACAGCGGCGCTGGCATTGGCCTGTCCTTGGTCCGGCAGATTGTCGAGGCGCACGGGTCGGTTTTGGAAGTCATCTCCGCTGAGGGAAAGGGTTCTACCTTTCGCTTCCCTCTGCTCACGGCCGAGGAGGAGTAAATGAGCCATGGGGTAGACCTTACGACACTTAATGCTCTTCTGTCCCTTTTTCGCAAAGCGTCCACCCAGGCCAGCTGGCGATCGGCTCTAGAAGTCCTGATGGTGGAACTGCGATCTTTTTTTATCTTTGACAACATTGCCATTTACTCGTCGAGCGAAGCGGAAAGCGGTGCGCTCGAAGTTATCTATGCGCGTGCGCTAGGTCGTGGCAAGAGCGCCGAAGCGGACGCGGCTTGGGGCGAGCGCGTGGCCGGCGAAGTGATCGCCAATGCTCAAATTCTTTTGCAAATCCCCCCTCGTTCTAATCTACCCAATACTGGCCGCTTGGAACTACCCTACACGTTAGGTTTGCCATTGTTGAGTGGCGCACGGGTTCTTGGAGCGATGATCTTCATCCGCTTTGGAGGTCCACCCTTTGAAGCCGATCAGATTCATCTCGCGGCTCTGATCTCAGCATGGGCCTCTTGTCTGTTAGAGCGTCGTAGTTGGGAGGAGACGTATCGTCAGCTCAATGAAGTTCAGTATCGTATTCGGTTGCAAGACGACTTCTTGGCCACCGTTTCACATGAACTCCGCACACCGTTAGGCTTTATCAAGGGATATTCCACCACCCTATTGCGCCAAGATACGAAATGGGACGAAGCCACCCAGCGAGAGTTTCTGACCGTGATCGATGAAGAGACCGATCGCCTGGCGCAGCTGATCGACGACCTACTCGAGTCGGCGCGCTTGCAAAGCAAAACGCTGAATTTCAAGTTTCAACCGATGCGCGTGGACGCCTTGATTCGCGATGCCGTTATCCGCTTTCATCAACGTCATCCCGAAGTGGTTGTCCGATTAGATATTTCACCGCTCCCTCCCATTCTCGGCGATACCATCCATCTGATGCGCGTGCTGGAGAATTTGTTCAGCAATGCCGTCAAGTACGCTCCAGGATCGGATATTGAGATTTCTGTGGAACAACGAGGAAACATGGTCCATGTTCGCTTTAGCGATCATGGGCCGGGCATTCCCCCGGAGCATCAGGCGATGATTTTTGAGCGCTTCTATCGGGTGCCCGGTTCTCATGCTTCCAGCACAGGCACAGGTCTTGGCCTGTATATCTGCAAACAAATTGTGACCGCCCACCGTGGTAAGATGTGGGTAGAATCAGAACCAGGACACGGTGCCACTTTCCACATTCAACTTCCGCTCCAACCCGATGAACCCAGAGAGAAAGGAGATGCCTTATGTCCAAGCGTGTGCTGATCGTAGATGACGAACCTCGCTACCTGCGTTTGTTGGAAGCCAACTTGCGCACCGAGGGATACGATGTGGTGACAGCTCAAGATGGCGAGCAGGCTTTGGAAGTGTTTTCTCTCCAACCGGTAGATCTGATCTTGCTAGACATCATGATGCCGCGCTTGGATGGATTCGGTGTGACTCAACGCATTCGCCAGTTCTCAAACGTCCCGATCATCATCTTAACCGCCAAAGGAGAAGAACGGGATCGTGTGCGTGGGCTCGATCTGGGCGCCGACGATTATCTGGTAAAGCCCTTCTCGGCCACTGAGCTCCTAGCACGGGTGCGCGCTGTGCTACGCCGTGTACAACCCTCTCCGCCAGTTGGACAGAACCGTTTTTTTACCCATGGCGACCTAAGAATCGATTTTGCTCGAGCCGAAGTTTGGCGCGGCGATCAGGAGCTCTCGCTCTCGGCGACCGAATATCGCCTCTTGCTTCAATTTGTCCACAATGTCGGTCGTATTCTCACCTCTGAGGAACTTCTTTCAAATGTATGGGGTGCCGAATACAAGGATGAAAAAGAGATCTTATGGGTAAGCATTGCTCGGCTGCGGCAAAAGCTCGAGGAAGATCCTCACAACCCGAAGCACATCGTCACTCGCTCTGGACTAGGATATCTGATGCCTCCGGTAGAAAGCTGATGTCTCATGGTCAAAGGTCAGATTCTGGTGGTCGATAGCAACACAGCAAGCCGTACATTTCTAATGCGCTTGTTGGAGCAGAAGGGCTATCGCACCTTGGCGAGTTCGTTGGGCAAGGAAGGGTTGATCTACGCGTGGCGCGATCGTCCGGATTTGATCTTGTTCGATTCTGGCTTGGCGGATTTGGGAGGAGAGGCCTTCCTCTATAAGTTGCGCAGTGATCGACGCACGGCTAGAACACCGATCATCGTCCTAGGGAATTCCCCCCAAGAGGAGGCTCGCTATCGAGAGGCCGGCGCAAACATCTACTTGGTCAAATCGGCCGAAGCAGTGCCCCTTCTGCTGAACGCAATTGAGAAACTTCTCCATCCTGATGCAGAATTTGAGGCCCCGAAGCCAGTGAAAGGAGGCTATTTGATCCCATTCCTGAGCGCCAAAGGCGGCACAGGCACATCCTCGCTTTGTGTCAATCTAGCTATGGCCATCAGCTTGCAGATGCCAGAGGCGCAAACGGTGGTTCTGGATAGCGTCCTGCCCATCGGTTCGGTAGCTGCCATTGTGGGATATGATGGCGCCACCAACCTGGTTTCGATCTCCACCATGCCCATGGAACAGATCACGGCGGCCTTTCTGCGTGAAGCTCTGCCCAAATGGGCTGCATGGCAATTCCATCTCCTGGCCGGCTCTCCTGATCCACAACAGGCGCAACAATTACGCGCTGAGCAAGTAGAGCATATCTCAAAGATGCTCTGTTTGGCGTATGACTATATCTTCGTGGACGTGGGACGTTCGCTGTCGAATCTAGTCTTGCCGATTATCCAGCAGGCAGATTTGATCGCCTTGGTAATCAGCGCCGATCTTGAAGCAGTACGTCTGACGCGCCTAATCTTGAAGTACCTCCAGATCAAGGGGGTTTCAGATCATCGTCTGTTTCCGATCCTAAATCGTGTGGTGGGGTTTGAAGGTGTGACCAAAGCGGATATTGAGGGAATGTTGAATCTCTCGATTCGCATGACCATGCCGTATCTTGGGGGCGACTTTTCCCTAGCCAACAATCAACATGTGCCGTTGTTGCGCAAGTTCCCTCGCGAGACAGCGGCCATGATTATCAAGGAGGCTGCTTCCCAGATGGTTAGCATGGCTCATCGTGCTCGCGAGTTGGCGGAGTCGGCCTAACCCAACGCGCTGCTGATTAATCGCCTCTCATAGCTGCGTGATACACTGATCTCATGGATAGACGTGCCAAGATAAGCCTTCTCCTTTTCATGGCATTTACGACGATCTTGCTGGTTTGGCAAGTGCCTGGGTTGAGAGAACGATTGTTGTGGCGCTATGAGGTGTGGGCCACCCGGTTGACGAATGCGCTCCATCCGGTGAGTGTTCCTACGCCCGTGCCTTCCACCCCTTTGCCTACGTTCACGCCTCTTCCTCCGACTTCGACGCCGACAGCGACGCCCTCGCTTTTGCCCACCCCTTCGCCGTTCCCAACGCAAGTGATCCTCCCTTCTCCGCCTTATGAACGGCAGGATATGAACAATTGTGGGCCGGCCACGTTGTCAATGCTGTTGCATATGTATGGTTGGAAAGGCAACCAACACGACATTGCGCGGATTGTCAAGCCCGTTCGGCAGGATCGAAATGTCAATCCGGAAGAGCTGCGCTACTATGTGCTGAATTATGCTGGCTGGCTACGAGCCGAGTATCGGGTGGCCGGCGATGTGGAGTTGCTGAAGCGGTTGCTCGCTGCCTACTATCCTGTGCTGATTGAGGCCGCTACACCCCTGCGGCCAGAAGATGCCGCCGGCCCCAATGACGACCTCTGGTCAGCTCATTATCTGGTCATCACCGGTTACGATGACCTCGAAGGCGTGGTGATCGCTCAAGATCCTCTGCGCGGTCCCGATAAACGCATTCCCTATGCTCAACTCATGAGCGATTGGAAGCCCTTTAATTACTTGTATCTGGTCGTATACTTTCCCCAATACGAGGAAGAAATTCGATCCCTGTTGGGCCCAGACTGGGACGTGAGCGCCAATCGTCAGCGTGCCTTGGACATGGCCTCGGCCGATGTCGCTACCGATCCCAACGATGCGTTTGCCTGGTTCAACTTAGGGGCCGGTTTGACATATTTTGAACGCTATTCGGAGGCCGCCCAAGCCTTTGATCGCGCGTTTACCATCGGCTTGCCGCAGCGAATGACCCGCTATCAGTTCTGGCCATTTTTCGCCTACTTCCATGCCGACCGAATTGATTACTTGCTCGAACTGACCGAGAGCACTTATCGGGCCATCAACGGTTGGTATTCCGAAGAAGCGTTGCTCTGGAACGGCTGGGGATTATGGCGTAAGGGCGATCTTTCGGGAGCGATTGCTCGCTGGCGTAAAGCGCTCGAAGTACGCCCTGGCTATGCCGATGCCTTGTATGCTTTGCGATTCGTCGGTGCGCAACCATAAATTGTTCCAGTCGGCGTCCCAACCGTTCCCATTTTTGTTATACTGGGCCTAAATTCTCTTGGAGCCAGCCATGGTCGTCATTCAACAAGTAGATACCAGCAACAAAAAGCAGGTCAGGCAATTTGTAGAATTCCCCTATCGCCTGTATCAAACGTGTCCCCAATGGGTGCCCCCGCTTTATATTGACGCTTATTTGCCGCTAAATCGTGCAAAGCATCCTTTTTTTGAACATTCCGAAGCAGATTTTTTCATTGCGCTGCGCAACGGAGAAGTCGTCGGCCGAATCTGCGTGGGGATCAACAAACCATTCAATGCTTATCACAGAACAAAGAAGGCCCAATTTTCTTACTTTGAAAGCATAGACGATCAAGAAGTAGCCAGGGCCCTATTTGAAGCAGCCTGGGATTGGGCACGTAAGCGCGGGATGGACGCCTTGATCGGTCCTAAGGGGCTTTCCGCCTTTGAAGGATATGGCATTCTTGAGAAAGGCTTCGAGCATCGTCAAATGATGACGATGACCAACTACAATTATGCCTATTATCCCAAATTGCTTGAAAGCCTGGGATTTGAAAAAGAAGTGGACTTCGTATCCTGCTATCTTCCTTCCACGGCATTTCATATTCCGGAACGGGTGGAGCGAATCGCCAAGCGTGTGCTCCAGCGCGGCAAGCTATGGGTCAAGAATTTTTCTAGCAAGCGAGAGCTGTTGCATTGGGCGCCGCGCATTGGTAAAACCTACAACAGGGCGTTTGTCAATAACTGGGAGTATTATCCCTTCTCACTGCGCGAGATCCAATATGCGGTGGATAACGTTTTTCTGGTGGCCAATCCGCGTCTGATCAAGCTGATCATGCACGAAGAGGAGATTGTGGGCTTCCTCTTCGCTTTTCCGGATGTATCGGCGGCCATGCAACGTGCCCGTGGACAGCTCTTCCCCTTTGGATTGGTCGATATTCTGCTCGAGATGAGACGCACCAAATCGGTCAGCGCCAATGGGATGGGCATCTTGCCAGAGTATCAGGGCATGGGCGGCAACGCTGTGTTGTATTATGAGACGGGGAAAACGCTGATGAGATTCCGCCGCTTTGAGCACGTGGAGATGACCCAGGTTGCCGAGACGGCTACTCAAATGCGCGCTGACTTGAAAAACTTAAACGGCGTGGAGTATAAAAACCATCGCGTCTATCGGATCGGGTTATAAAAGCTCCTCCTGAGCTAGGAGGTGGCAAGTTGAGTAATGAGGATCGATCGGTTTTCCGCTGCCGGGAAAACAGAGCTCGGTTATTGGATATTTGCAGCAGAAAGCTCTTCCAAGCTGAGGGTAGGGTGAAGCAGATAGATTGGGAACTATCGAGGTGAGGAAGCAGATGGCAATAGGAATCCCCCACCCATTGCCGCTACCATTCATCCTTTCCTTACCTAAAACAAAAAAAAGCAGGAGAGGGGATCTCCTGCTGGATACGGAGCGACAACAGAGTGTAGCAAGCAGGCTAGCGGTTGGAAGCGGCCGAGGCGCTGCGGGCTTTGGCAATCGCTTTCATGAGCCGTGATTTACGACGTGCAGCATTGCGCCAGTGAATCACGCCTTTTTCAGCCGCTTTGTCCAAGGCGCTAATCGCCTTGCGCAGCGCTTCTTCGGTCATTTCCTGGCGGGCTTTTTTCACGGCCGTGCGCGCCGCACCGCGAATCATGCGATTGCGAAGTCTTCGCTTCTCGTTTTGTTTGATGCGCTTGATTTGTGATTTGATGTTTGCCACAGGTCCTTCTCCAGAAAGACAATCCAACGTTTTGTGTCGTTTACGCTTTGTCGATGAGCGACATTGGCCATTTCTTCAATGCGGGGCAAGATTTTACGTGAGAAGTGCGAATTTGTCCAGCGTTTTTGATATCCTTTTTGCCATCCGACAGTTTTAGGGGGCAGCAAAGACAACCACATAGTAACCGAAGTTGTTGAAGAAAGCATACGCCACGCCGATCTCTTTGTAGGTCGTACTGAGCAAGTTCTGGTTGTGTTGTGGGTTGGCCTGATCGGTCCTCCACCAGTACACAACGACCTGGGGGGTTAGGGGCGGCCAACTGCCATAGGCGTTTTCCGAGACTCGGCTAGCGCGATAGCCAGTGTCGGCCACGCGCGAGGTCGGCGTAGAGCCATCGGAGCCGGTATGGCCAAAGAGTTGATTGCAGGCCATATCGGCGGCGTGGCGTTCTGCAGCTTGCTTGAGGAGCGAGTTTACGGTGTAGGCCGGCAAGTTGTTCTGGGCTCGATAGGCATTGATGGCGCTGATCACTCCTTGCACGCGGGCCGGCTCGGTCGTGAAGGCGCAAGGGGCTGTCCCGCCACCTGAAGACGAGGTAGCGGTGGGCGTTATTGTCGGGTTGAGGGGAGCCGGAAAGGTGGGCGTAAAGGTGATCGGCGTGCTGGTCGGTGGGCGGGTGGCAGTAGGGGTCAGTAAATTGACGGGGATGACCAGCTCTTGGTAAGCTTGGAGCAGGTTGGGATTCTCGATCTTGTTCTCGGCAAGGATGGCTTCGACAGTGCTGTTGAACTTGGCGGCGATGCCGGCCAGGGTATCTCCAGGCAGGACGATGTACGTGATCTTGGTGCCACGCCTGAGCGTAGGCGGGATCGGGGTAGCAGTGGGCATGCGCATATCAGGATTGGGGATCCAGATCACCTGGCCGGGGAAGATGATCCCTCGGTTTCGAACGATCTCAGGGTTGAGGGACAGGATGAGCGCAATGCCGTCTTCAGCCAATTGAAACTTTTGGGCGATCAGGATCAGGTTGTCGCCTTCCTGAATCGTGTATTGAAAGGGTGCCGAAGGAGTGGGGGTGCCGGTGATAGTGGGTGTGACGGTTTGAGTAGCGGAGGCTGTAGCCGTAGCCGTCGGGGTGGAAGTTGAAGTCATCGTCGGTGTGGGAGTGTCGGTGGCGAAGAGGGCGTTCAGCGGCCGGCCAGGTGCCATCAATGAGGAAACGATCAGCGCCACGCCAGCCACAATTGCTGTCGCCGCCAAAATTATTAATACTCTCGGGCCAATCGAACGGCGGCGTTTTCGCGAAGTAATGGGGCGAAACGAGGGAGGAGTTGCAGAAGGGTTCATGAGCTGTTCCTTTCGCAAGGGGAACGATCGTCCCAGACAATTTTACCCTGAAAGTTGTGGATAGAGTCGGCCGCCGCTGCAAGCGTTGAGCATCAGACGGGGAAGAGATAGCGCCTCAGGAACTGGCCGGTGTAGGAGTGTGCCACTTGGGCTATCTGCTCGGGGGTTCCTTCGGCTACAATCTCACCGCCGCCATCGCCGCCTTCGGGCCCCAAGTCAATGATCCAGTCGGCCACCTTGATGATGTCGAGGTTGTGCTCGATGATCAGGACAGAGTTGCCGGCCTCTACAAGACGCTGAAGCACCTCGATCAGCTTATGCACATCTGCCGCGTGCAATCCCACCGAAGGTTCGTCAAGCACGTAGAGGGTCCGGCCGGTGGCCCGTCGTGAGAGTTCGCGGGCCAATTTCACACGTTGCGCTTCACCGCCGGAGAGGGTCGTTGCCGGTTGGCCAATGCGGATGTATCCCAGACCGACTTCTTGCAAAAGTTTGAGCTTGTTCACCATCTGCGGGAAGGCTGCAAATACGGCGAGGGCGTGATCCACGGTCATATTCAGCACATCGGCAATGTTATAACCCTTGAAGCGCACCTGGAGCGTCTCGCGATTGAAGCGCTTGCCGTGACATACTTCGCAGGGCACGTATACATCGGGCAGGAATTGCATCTCTATGCGAAATTCGCCTTGTCCTTGGCAGGCCTCGCAGCGTCCACCGTGAACGTTGAACGAGAAACGCCCTGGTTTATAGCCACGGACCTTGCTTTCGGGCAGTTGGGCGAACAGCTTGCGCACTTCGTCCCACAGGCCAGTGTAGGTGGCTGGGTTGGAGCGCGGCGTGCGTCCAATCGGGGATTGATCGATGTTGATGATCTTGTCGAGATATTGAATTCCTTCGATGTGTTTGTATTCCCCAGGCTGGGTGTGGGCACCCATCAGTTTCTCGGCTAACGCTCGGTAGAGCACGTCGATCATCAACGTGGATTTTCCTGAACCGCTGACGCCGGTGATGCAGACCAGCTTTCCCAACGGGATGGTGACGTCTATTCCTTTGAGGTTGTTGGCGCGTGCTCCGATGATGCGCAGGAACTTGCCGTTGCCGGTCCGTCTTTGCTTGGGTAGCGGGACCTGTTTGCGCCCGGCCAAGTAGGCGCCGGTCAGCGAGGTAGGATGTTCGAGAATCTGGGCCGGCGTACCCTCGGCCACCACACGCCCACCGTGTTCGCCCGCGCCGGGCCCCAAGTCGATCACCCAATCGGCGGTCAGGATCGTCTCGGTATCGTGTTCGACCACAAGCACCGTGTTCCCTAGATCGCGCAGGCCCTTAAGCGTGTTGAGCAAACGTGCGTTGTCTCGCGGGTGCAGACCGATTGACGGCTCATCGAGCACATAGAGCACACCCACCAGCCGAGAACCTACTTGCGTGGCCAAGCGGATGCGTTGAGCCTCTCCGCCCGAGAGTGTGGAGGCCGATCGACTTAGGGTAAGATAATCCAAACCGACGTTGACCAGGAAGGTCAGGCGTTCCACGATTTCCTTCAAAATGCGCTCGGCAATCGCCCGCTGGCGGGCGTTCAGTTTTCGGTTCAGATTCTGGGCCCATTCCAGGGTGCGCAGCACCGGCCAGGAAGTAACGTCAATAATGTTGACGCCATCCACAGTGACGGCCAGCGCTTCGGGACGCAGACGCTTGCCGTTGCAGGTTGGGCAGGGTTTGTTGGACATGAATTCACTGATGCGGGCGCGAATCCATTCCGATTGGGTTTCGTAATAGCGGCGCTCGAGGTTGGGGATCACGCCCTCAAAGGGAAGGATTATCTTGAACTGACCAACGCCGATGCCCCGATAGACCGTCGCCACTTGCTGGCTATTCGTGCCGTATAAAATTAGGTTCAACTGCTCTTCGGGCAAGTCTTTGACCGGTTTGTTCAGGTCAATGTGATATGCCCGCGCCGCCGCCTCTAAGCTTTTCCAGTAATAGCCTCCTTCTTCGCGCCCCCCGTTCCACTCCAAGGCAACAATCGCTCCCTCGTTCAGAGAGCGCTCCTTGTCCGGAATTACCCGATCGGGATCGATCTCTAGCCGTGTGCCCAATCCCTGGCAATCTGGACAAGCACCATGAGGCGTATTGAAGGAGAAGATGCGTGGTTCGATCTCGGGGATAGATACACCATGCTTTGGGCAGGCCAGATGTTCGGAGAAGAACAGGTCGCGGGCCGGCAAGGCCGCTTTCTCGCCGGGGAAGGAAGCGCCGGTCTTTTGCGACTCGGAGGCGCTGTTCACCAAGGCAACGGTGACGTATCCATCGCCGAATTTCAAAGCGGTTTCCACCGAGTCGGTCAGGCGGGTGCGATTGGCTTTTCGCTCCTCCTCCTCTTCAGGATGGGTGATCACGAGTCGGTCCACAACTGCTTCGATGGTGTGCGTCTTGTAGCGGTCAAGCTCGATCTCTTCATCTAGGGAGCGAACCACGCCATCCACTCGCACGCGCGCAAAGCCGGTCTTGCGGATCTCCTCGAAGACCGCCTGATAGGTGCCTTTACGACCGCGCACCACTGGCGCCAGGATCAAGATGCGACTGCCCTCCGGCAGGGCTTCGAGCGCTTCTACAATTTCTTGAGCCGATTGTTTGATCACCTCTCGTCCGCAAACCGGGCAGTGGGGAACGCCGATGCGAGCAAACAGCAAGCGCAGGTAATCGTAGATTTCAGTGACTGTGCCGACCGTCGAGCGCGGATTATGGCTGGTGGATTTTTGGTCAATCGACACGGCCGGCGATAACCCTTCAATATAGTCCACATCGGGTTTTTCCATCTGATCGATAAACTGCCGCGCATAGGCCGAGAGCGACTCAACATAACGGCGCTGTCCTTCAGCAAAAATGGTATCAAAGGCCAGCGACGACTTGCCCGATCCTGATAAACCCGTGATCACTACCAATTTGTTGCGCGGGATTTCTACCGTGATGTTCTTGAGGTTGTGCACGCGCGCACCGACTACCCGAATGACATTCGAAGACATAGCTCTTTCTAGCTCACATTTTCCACATCATGCGTTTCGATTGCGATGCGCCTCCAGGCCGGCCCTTGCCGGCCCATGACCAATCGCCTCAAAGGGTGGCTCTGTAGAGCCAAATGACGCCGTTCCTTCCCCATCGCCGATGTTTCGAGACAACGGGAAAAGCGTGAGGGAAAATTATAGCATATCGCTTTGGCGCTTCTGATAAGCACCGCCGTCCTGAGAGTGGATAAATGTGTTTCAGTTTATCAACCCATAATTTAGCCGCTCCCCGCCGTCCTGCCCAGAGCGGAGCACAACAAAAGAACACAGAGATCACAGCGCCTCCCGAGCCCCATACCTCCGGATGAAAACATCCCTTTTTACCCGCTCTTCTAACGCCTGTGGCCATTTCTCCGAGGTTGCTTGTTTCCTTGCACCTCAGCAGCAGATTTTCTCGCTCTTTATGGTATGCTTAACCTGTCCCGGCCGGCCCAGGGCCCTCAGATGGGACGGCTTGTCCCAGCGCCGGCCTGCATTCCCATACCCTCGCTGTTTAGGAAGGAGTGTCCTAGGAAGCCCATGTACATCGCCATCGAAGGAGTGATCGGCGTCGGGAAGACCACGTTGGCCCGTTTGCTGCAGCCGGCCTTTCAGGCCGAGCTTGTGCTCGAGATCTTCGAGGAGAACCCTTTTCTCTCCGACTTCTATGCCGATCGCGCTCGCTACGCCTTTCAGACGCAGATCTTCTTTCTTCTCTCGCGCTATCGCCAGCAGCGGCAGAATGTGGCCATGGCCCTGGCGACCGGTAAAAACCTGATCACCGATTACACCTTTGCCAAGGACTCGATTTTTGCTCGCATCAATCTCTGTGGCGATGAGCTGGAGATGTACCACCGCGTACACGAAGCGCTGGCCGAAAAGATCCCTCAACCCGACCTGGTTGTATACCTGCGTGCCGATACCGACGTCCTCATGCAACGCATTGCCCTGCGCGATCGCCCCTACGAGCGTCACATGGAACGGACCTACATCGAGGAACTCCACCGTGCCTACGAAGAATTCTTCTCCAAACCATACGATCATACCCCCGTGTTGGCGATTGACACCAATCATCTGAATGTTGTCCAGAACCCTGAGCATCTTCGGCATATCGAAAACCGAATTCGTCAGGTGTTGGGAATTCCCCCTTACCAGCCCACTTTGCCGATCGAAACCGATAGACCACCTCGATCCTAACTTTCTCAGGATGGGATACCCATGCGTGTAACTCGCGAAACCTTGATCCGCATCGCACAAGAAACGACCAAGGTGCGCACCTCAGAGCAGAAAGACATTCTAGCTGCCTACCTGATCGGTTCCTTGCTTAGCGAAGAGCCGTTCTTGGGCGGCTTGACCGATATAGACCTGGTGTTCATCACAGAAGGCACGCCTCCCCGCACGCGCGAAATCGTCCGATTGACCGGCGATTTTCATTTGGATATCACCTATCACGCTCGGGTTGAGTTTGACTCGCCGCGCCAGGTGCGGGTGAATCCCTGGCTAGGCCCAGAAATCTATGCGCCAATGCTCTTGTATGATCGCGATAAGTTCTTTGATTTTGTGCAAGCAGCCGTGCGGGCCGGCTCCGAGTTCTCCAGCCCGGCATCCGTCTTACGACGTTGTCATACCTTGCTCGCCCATGGACGTGGCATCTGGACCGATTTGGTGGATCTGCAGAGTCCGATCGGCCCACATGAAGTAGCTCATTACTTGAAAGCGGTCTATCATGCTGCTTGTGCAATCGCCGAGCTGAACGGCAACCCCCTGGCCGAGCGACGCTTACTACTCGAATTTCCCAAGCGTGCTGAACAGGCCGGCCGACCTCAGCTGGCGGGAAGTCTGGCCGAATTGGTGGGTGGGCTTACCCTGGAAACCGGCTTGCCGGCCGAATGGCTCCCCCTCTGGCAACAAGACTTCATAGCCGCCGCTGAAAGCGGGCGCGCCGAACCTCGCATTCATCCGGCCCGTCTGAACTACTATCGCCGCGCTTATGAAACCCTCGAAGGCATCGCCGGCCTCTGGCCGTTGCTGCACACCTGGACCTTCGCTGCCATGGTTCTCCCGCCCGACCAGCGCCACCATTGGCAAACCGCAATTTCCCAACTCGGCTTGGTCGGAGAAGCATTCCATGAGAAGGTCGCTGCTCTGGACCATTTCCTAGACGAAGTGGAGATCCTGCTGGATGAGATCGCGCTGGCCAACGGGCTGGAGCCTTCGTCCAGCTTAGTGTAAATGATGCGGATCCTCCCCGACTAGCGGGCGATCAGGGAGAGCAGCCAGACGATGAGCGGGGCCGCGAACAGGGCCGGCAGAAAATTTCCCACCCGGATCGGCTTGATCTCCAGCAAGCTGCTGATGGCTAGACCCATCAGCAACACGCCTCCAACGGCGGTCATCTCTAACACGTGCGGATCTGATCGGATGGCCGCCTGGGTGGCCTCGCTCAGTGCCGAGCCGAACAAGGCAACGCCGAACTGGGCTGCAACCAGGCTGATGCCCCCTTGCACGACCAGCACAGTTAACGCCGAGAACAAGACCCCTATGCCCAGCGTGGAAGCAAAAGCCAAGGCGGCGAATCCATCCAAGATGGACTTAACCGCCAAGAGTTGGTAGTTGCCCGTCAACCCATCTTGAATCGAGCCGAGGATGGTCATCGGCCCCACACAGAACAGCAACGAGGCCGTCAGAAAGCCGCGGATGAAGCGCGCCGAACCCTCGGCCGAGTTGTTTTGGGCAAAGCGCCTTTCTAGAACGGTTCCCACGTTGCGCAAACCGTCCTCGATTCGCCACCACTCGCCCAATAGGACGCCGATCAACAAAGCTCCTAGAACGATCAGGGGGTTTTGGGTTTGGAGGAACATCTGCACCCCCATGCCGAAGGTGAATAACCCCATGCCGGCGATCACCGTCCCCTTGAATCGTTCTGGGATGCGTGCTCCAAAGAGCAGACCCAACATCCCGCCGATCAATACTGTGCTTATGTTGAGAAAGGTGCCAGTCATTGCGAACGCCTCACTCGTCGTCTTGACGTTGCTTTGCAATAAACATCATTCCATGGCCAGAGGGTGTCCGTCTGCCAAACAGTGGTGTGTCGACTCTTCTGGTAATCGGTTCCCTTGGACAATCGATCAGGATGCGGAGAGGCCATCCTGGCGATGAGAGATTACCCATTCGCTTCCTTTGCCAGCGTCGTCTTCTTTCCTGCAGCGGTGTTTTCGACCAGTTCTAACACAAAGCACAGCGAGGAGAGGCGATTCAAGTAGCGAATCAGCTCAGGATTGCTCACCTCATCGGTATCGAGCAATTCCACCATGCGTCGCTCAGCACGACGGATCACGGCGCGGGCCATCGAGAGGGCTGCGCCGGCCGCGCTATCACCAGGCAGGATGAAGCCAGATGGCATAGGGATCGTGGCCGCCAGGTTGTTGATTTGATCTTCCACCCAAACAACGCGGTTCGAGTCGATCGAGCGAAAGCGGGGAGCGTTTTCAGGCGTTGCGGCAACCTCGGCCATCAACCGGTAGAGATCGCGTTGAGCTTCGAGCAGGATGTGCATCGTTCGAGGGTCTTGTGCTTGGGCACGTGCCCAGCCCAGGGTGGCGGTGGATTCGTCGAGCGCACCTAGGGCCTCGATCCGCGGATGCGTCTTGCGGACGCGTCCTTCCCCCAGAAGACCAGTGTTGCCGTCGTCACCAGTGCCAGTGTAAAATTCCATATGGGCAATTATAAACGCTGTTCTCAACAGAACACGACTCTGGTCACTGTAACAAATTTGGTAGGCAAAAATACGACTGACCAGGTGATGACGCACAATTTCTTCAACCGTTCGCTTTGCTGACTTTGCCCGACCCCGTCGGGGGAATGCCGAAAGGTCTTCCCGCAGTCATAACAACGATACCGCTATACGGTTACTTGCCCGAGACGAGGGTCTTTCACCACCTTGTTTACCTCTGTGGGCAAGGGATGGTGGGCCTGGGTCCTACAGCCAAGAGCGATGCGCCTTCGTGTATTCGTTGTCCCACGTCGTTGACGGCTTTGCTCGCCATCGAACGGCCTAGCATTTGATCCCTCCCCAAACCCACCAAAAATGCAGTGTCCTGTTGTAAAATTTAGGAAGTATGGAAGTGCAGATTGCAGTAGCGAAGATCAATAAATATGCGGTATCGGAAAGCGGCGACACGCTTGAAGTGGTGGAGCGCCCAAACGGCGGATTGTCGGTGGTGCTGGCCGATGGTCAGTCCAGTGGCCGCGGTGCTAAGGCGGTCTCGATGATGGTGGTGCGGAAGGTGATCGGGCTGCTGGCCGAAGGGGTGCGAGACGGAGCCGCAGCGCGCGCAGCGTCGGACGCGTTGTACACCGATAAAGGAGGCAAGGTTTCCTGTACGCTCAACATCGCTTCGGTGGATTTGGCAACCAACACCATCGTTTTGACCTGCAACAATCCTGTGCCGATCGCGATCTGTCGCAATGGCTTGGTGGATTGTGTGGCCTCCGAAAGCGTTCCTTTGGGCACGGCCCGGGATATTCGTCCGGTGATCACCGAGATCAACATCGAGCCTGGCATCCTGATCGTGGTATACACCGATGGTTTGGCTTATGCCGGCTCACGACGTGGCCGGCCCATGGAAGTCTGCACTGTACTTCAGGCCATGCTAGATGATCAGGACCCCAGCCCGCAGGAGATCGTCGATGAGTTGCTGGCCCATGCCATTCGCCTGGACGAAGGGCGGCCGGCCGACGACATGAGCGTTGTGGTGCTCAAGGTCTCGCCTCGCATCGGCGACTCAGTGCGACGAATGACTGTGCGCTTGCCGATCGAATGAATCAGGTGCTGCGTCGCACCCTACGCTATTGGCGTGCTTCTTGGCGAGATACTAGCCTACTATTAGGCGAATTTCGCCTGCCCTTGATCCTCTTTTTGCTGGCCATTCTGGGGGGAGGTGGATTGTATTTTGTAATCGCCCGAGCGGTGGGAGAAGCGGTGAGTTCGTTGTCGGAAGCCGTCTATCTGGTGCTGACCATGGTGTTTTTGCAGCCCAACAGCGCCTTTCCACGCAGCCCGTTGTTGCAGGTGTTTTATTTTGTCATGCCGATCGTTGGACTTGGGCTGTTGGCGCAGGGGTTGGCCGATTTTGGCATTTTGTTGTTCAACCGCCGCGCTCGCAGCCGCGAATGGGAGGTGGCCGTGGCCTCAACGTTGGAGAACCATCATGTCTTGGTTGGCTTAGGGCATCTGGGTTTTCGGGTCGTTCGTTTCCTTCATGAGATGGGCGAGCCGATAGTGGTGATCGAACGTGAACCACAGACCAATCTGGTCACTTCGGTGCGGAAGATGGACATTCCGGTCATCATTGGAGATGCCAGTCTTGAGGAAGTGTTGCGAGATGCCCATATTAGCCGAGCTCGCTCAATCATTTTATGCGTGCAGAACGATGCGCTTAACTTGAAGATAGCGCTAAAAGCCCGTTCCATTCGTCCTGACATTCGAGTGGTGATCCGAATTTTTGACGACGATTTTGCCGATGAGCTGCATACCCAGTTTGGCTTTCATGCCTTGAGTGCTACGGCGATTGCCGCGCCGGCCTTTGCCGCTTCGGCGGCCGGGGCCGATATCAGCCATCCCATCCATGTGGAGGGTGAAGCCCTCAGTCTGGCACGCTTGAAGGTGTTGCCACGCTCGGAATTGGACGGAAAGACGGTGGGAGAGGTGGAAGATCGGTATAGTGTTAGCATCGTTCTCGTCCGGGATGATCGCCAATCGCAGATCCATCCTACCGACAGGTTGCAACTGAAGGGAGGGGATAGTGTGGTGGTGTTGGGACGCCCAGACAAGTTGAACGCCCTCGTCCATGCCAGCCAGTAGTCCGTTGATCGGCGTGGTTGGGCCTTGTGGCTCGGGCAAGTCCACCTTGATCGCTCGCTTGGAGCAGCGGGGATTCACCTGTCGTCACATCGCCCAGGAACATTCCTATGTAAAGGACATGTGGAAGCGCATCACCAATCCAGACGTGCTGATCTTTTTACAGGCTTCGTATCCTGTATGCTCAGCACGGCGGGCTTTAAATTGGACGGAGGAAGAATATTTGGAACAGCAGCGCCGCTTGGAGCACGCATGCGCTCATGCCGATTTGGTGATCGATACCGACTCGCTCACCCCAGACGAAGTCTTTGAACGGGTGATGGCTTTTCTCAACTCAAAAGTGTGAAGGAGATGGATCACCCAAGGATATGCAGATCGCAGGCCTCCCCCATGTCGTCAGGTCTCGAGGTGAAAAACTTCCCAAACAATCTCGACCGCTCCATTTTTGGTAAAATCAAATTCAGTGCATCTCAATGCGCCCCTTTCTTCGTGGGTTGTGGGGTGGTTTTCGGCCTGCTTCACAACCGTTTAATCACACTTTTACCAACTTTAGAACAATCATCGGATCACTTTTCTCCTGACGAATTCGCCATCCCGTAGTATAATCTTCTTCTGCCTGCCCTGCGCAGGCATTTTTGTGAGTGGAGAATCGCGTCCATGCGAAATCTGACAACCCGACTGATTTTCATCGCTCTCATCCTCGCCTTGGCGTTGTGGATTGATCTCAGCCAGGAAATCCGCATCGCGAATCCCTTTAACGATGAAGTCCTCTGGCGTCGCGAGGTCAGCCCAAAGTTGGGCTTGGATTTGCGCGGCGGATTGCAAGTGGTGCTAGAAGCCGACCTGCCCGAGAGTACGCCGATCAGCCGTGAACAAATGGAAACGGCGCGGTTGATTTTGGAAAACCGCACCAACGCTCTGGGAGTCAATGAGAGCATCTTGCAAGTGGCCGGCAGCCGCCGCATTGTCGGCGAATTCCCCGGCGTTGCCGATCCAGACCAAGTACGGGCCACCCTGGGACAAACCGGTCGTCTGGAGTTCGTGGACTTTGGCCCTACGCCGCTTCTGGAAGGGACGCGCATCGTGACCGACGTGGATGGTCCGGTGGAGACCGATCCCAACGACCCGAACGCCCCTACGGTATATCACACGGTTATGACCGGCGATAAGATCGAATCGGCCCTCGCTACCCGCGACGAATTTGGCCGCTATGTGGTGGACTTTACTCTCACCGCAGAAGGAGCCCAGATCTTTGCTGATCACACCACCACCCACACCGGCCAATATTTGGGCATTGTCCTGGACAAAGTGGTCATCTCTTCACCTCGGATCAACGAACCGATCACTGAAGGGCAGGGGCAGATCACCGGCAACTTCACCTACGAAACAGCCAACGCCCTGGCCATCCAACTACGCTACGGTTCGTTGCCCATTCCCTTCGAGATCGTGGAGAGCCGCGTCGTCGGTCCCACCCTAGGGCAGGATTCATTGCAAAAATCGCTGGTGGCCGGCCTGATCGGCATCACCATCGTATTCCTCTTCATGGCCATCTACTATCGCCTGCCGGGCATCCTAGCCGATGTGGCTATTGTGATATATGCCCTGATTGCTTTTGCCGTATTCAAATACATTCCGGTCACCCTCACCCTGGCCGGCATCGCTGGCTTCCTGCTCTCCACTGGCGCCGCCCTCGATGCCAACATCCTGATCTTCGAGCGCATGAAAGAAGAACTGCGGGCAGGGCGCAACCTGCGAACCGCAGTGGACTTAGGATGGTCTCGGGCCTGGTCCTCGATCCGCGATTCCAACCTGGCGACCCTGATCACGTCGGTCATTCTCTTCTGGTTTGGGTCTACGTTTGGCGCCACCATCGTCAAGGGATTTGCGCTCACCTTGGCGTTGGGTGTAGGCATCTCTTTGTTTACGGCCCTGGTCATCACTCGCACCCTGCTCGGCCTGGTGATCCACTCCATCAAGCCCGGCACCGAACGCCTCTCCTGGTTCGGCCTATGATTGAGGAGAACCTATGAACATCCTCGGGAAACGCTACTGGTATTTTGCCTTTTCCCTGCTCATCATCCTGCCCGGGTTGGCCCTGATCGCCCTCGAAGGCCTGCCCTTGGCGATCGATTTCACCGGCGGGTCCATCTTAGAAGTGCGTTTTGCCGGCCCTATGCCCGCTCCAGCCGCTGTCCTGGCCGCCTATGCTGAACTCGGCATCAAAGACGCCCAGGTGCAAACCACAGGCAGTGGAACGCTACAGATTCGCTCCTCGTTCCTAGAGGAAGAGGCGAGCGTGGCCGTTCAAAATGCCCTCAAAGAGCGCTTTGGCGAGTTGACCGTCGAGCGCTTCGATAGCGTAGGTCCTTCCATTGGCGCTCAAGTCACTCAGCGCGCTGCGCTCACCGTAGCGATTGCGGCTCTAGCGGTGATCCTCTACATCACCTTCGCCTTCCGCGGTTTGGAACATGCCCTGCGCTACGGCATCATTGCGATTATCGCCATGATTCACGACGTGGCCATCGTCCTCTCGATGACGGCCATTGGGGGACGCTTCTGGGGTTGGCAAGTGGATGCTCTCTTCCTCACGGCCTTGCTGACGGTGATCGGCTTCTCGGTGCAAGACAAGATCGTGGTCTTCGATCGCATTCGCGAAAACTCGAACATTTATCGTCGTCTACCGTTTGAAACGCTGACCAATCACTCGATCGTTCAGACCCTACAGCGTTCCATCAACACCCAACTGATGACAGTGCAATTCATGCTGCTGGCGCTGGCCTTGTTTGGCGGCATCACCCTGCGTGAGTTCGCCGTCATCATGTTGATCGGCTTGTTCAGCGGCACCTACTCTTCGATTTTCATTGCTGCGCCGCTGCTGGTGGTTTGGCAAAACCAGGAGTGGAAGACCTGGTTCCGCCGGCCGGCTGCTGCCTAGGTAAGAGATGCCGATGATCGACCTTCGTTCAGACACCGTCACTCGACCTACCCCTGCCATGCGCGAAGCCATGGCGCGAGCCGAGGTGGGAGACGATGTCTATGGCGAAGACCCAACGGTCAATCGCCTGCAGGAGATAGCTGCGGCCCGCATGGGCAAAGAAGCGGCCCTGTTTGTTCCTAGCGGCACCATGGGCAACTTGGTGGCCATCCTAGCTCATTGTCAGCGCGGCGATGAAGTCATGTTGGGGGACAAATCGCATACCTTCTTGTACGAGGTCGGCGGGATCTCGGCCCTGGGCGGCATCCACTCTCGCCAAATCCCGAACCAACCCGACGGTTCGCTACACCTCCAGGACCTCGAAGCCGGGTTGCGCGGCCCCGACGTGCACTTTCCCCCCTCGCGTTTGATCTGCTTGGAGAACACCCACAACCGCTGCGGCGGAACCTACCAGACGCCGGAGTACACGCGTCAGGTAGCCGAATTTGCCCATGCGCATGGCGTCGCGGTGCATCTAGACGGCGCACGGCTATTCAACGCTGCCATCGCCCAAGGCGTAGATGTGAAAGAGTTTACCCAACACGTCGACTCGGTGACCTTTTGCCTGAGCAAGGGCTTGGCTGCACCGGTGGGCTCTGTGATGTGTGGCACTCGCGAGTTTATTCGCAAAGCGCATCGGGTGCGCAAGATGTTGGGCGGGGGCATGCGTCAGGCTGGGGTGTTGGCTGCGGCCGGAATCGTGGCGCTAGAGACCATGGTCGATCGTCTGGCGGAGGATCACACCCGAGCGCGGCGCTTGGCCGAAGGGTTGGCTTCCCTCCCCGGCGTGACGCTAGATTATGGCCTGCCGGCCACCAACATGGTCTTCCTTTCCCTGAGCGACGATGTCCCGCTCTCGGCCAAACAGATGGCGGAGCGGATCAAGGCCTGCGGCGTCCTGGTGGGGGTGATCGGCCAGCGTCAGTTCCGCTTGGTGACCCACTATGAGGTGGACGATTCGGGCGTGGAACAAGCGATAGAGGCGTTTCGCAGCGTCTTAACTTCGCTTGGTTGATTCTTGCTCGGTCAGGTAAGGATCGAGCGCTCCTTCTTCGAACAACTGGAGCAGGGTTTCAACCACTTGGGGGTCAAACAGGATGCCGGCCTGCTCGCGTAGGTAGTCGAGCGCTTCCTCGACCCTGATGCGTGTCCGATAGGGACGATCGCTGATCAGGGCGTCAAAGGCATCGGCCACAGCAAAGATGCGCGCCAGGTAAGGGATATCTTTGCCGCTCAATCCCATCGGATAACCGCTTCCATCCCATCGCTCCTGATGATAGCGGATCACCGCAAGAGCATCCTGTAGGAAAGGAATGCGCTCCACGATCCGTGCGCCGATCTCCGGGTGTAAGCGCATGATTTTCCATTCTTCAGCGCTCAGGAGAGCTGGTTTGTGCAGGATGGTGTCGCTTATGCCGATCTTGCCCAGGTCATGGAGCAGGGAGCCGCGTTCGAGGGCTTTCAGTTGGGCCGGCGAGAGGCCGAGGCGTCGGCCGAGCAGGCAGGCGATCTGAGCGACGCGTGAGCTGTGGCCTTCGGTTTCACGATCGCGGGCGTCGAGCGCGGCCATCAGAGCGGCCAGGGTTTGATCGTAGGTGTTCTCGAGTTCGCGGTAGGCGGTTTCGATTTGGCGGGCTTGCTGGCGCAATTCGACCAGCAGGATGGTGCGCTCCAGGGCAATGGCTGCTTGGTTGGCCAAGGTTTGCAAATTGGTCGAAAAACGCGACACATCTTGCTCGGGGAGTTCCAGCCACAGGCTGCCATACGTTCGCCTGGGTGTTTTGAGGGGAAAGCAAATTAAGATGGTGTCGTTTGCCGAGGAGAGGAAGATGCTTTGTCCGCTTTCCATCGAGCGGTGGATCAGGTCCATCGGATGGGCAGGGACAACATGGCTACCATTCGCGTTGAGCTGGGCTTCGGCTTCGATCTCTCCTTGCGGCGTAAATAGGACGATTCCACTTGCTTTGGCGGAACAGACTTTTTGGGCGGCTTCGGCTACTTGGCGCACCGCATCGTTCAACTCCTGGGCCTGGATGATCTGGAAGCTCAGCTGATGCAACTGGATCGTGCTGAGTAGGTTGGTACGCAGTTCGTGGGAAAGCCATGCGCTTTCAATCGCAGCGGCGGCCTGATAGGAAAGCAAGCCGGCCAAGGATTCATCGTTTTCGGTGAAGAAAATCTCGCCGTGTTTGCCAAAGGCCAACATGGCGCCTACGCTCAGACGATGCAGACGGATCGGTACGGCGATCATGCTGCGCAGGATCGGAAAGTCAATCTCCAGGTGGGAGGCGCGCTTGTAGCGGCGCAGGTCGCGAATGCGGAAGGGGTGCCTGGCACGCAGGGCGGCTTGAATCAGCGGTTCGTTCTCCAGGCTTTGTTGGAGAGATCTCAGCAAACGTGGGGCATGGCCGGCCCAGGCGGTGCGCGGGAGGTTGCCATCCTGATCCAGCAAGGCAACGAAGGTGAAGCGCGCCCGAAGCGTTTGCCGAGCCAATCGGGCCACCTCCTGCAGCGTCGTTTGCGGGTCCGACTGTGCTGTGAGGGAGATGCCGGCTTGAATGAGTTCGGTGAGCCGTTGGCGGTATTCGGATCGTTCCCAGGCACGCAACAGTTCGGCAGCGATCGCTTCCGCAGCCTGGATGTCGAGGCTGTTAAAGGCGTTCACCCGACGATCGCTGATCTCAAGGATAGCCTTGAGATGGCCGTGGTCGATCATCGGGACCACGATAACCGAGCGAGTCTCATCTTCGTCGCTGAGGCGGATGAAATCTCGATCCTGGAGGGCATTGTTCACGATCTGGGTTTTTCGCAATCGAGCGGCACGTCCAAGGACGCCCAGATTGACATTTTGTCGGTAGGAGGGGGACAGCAGGTTGATGCGCGGGCCGGCTGCGGCGAGGGCCGCCAGTTCGCGCCGCTCCGATTCATGCAGGTAAAGCACCACCCGATCGCAGTTAAGGGCGCGTTGCAGATGGTTGACGGCCAATTGAGAGGCAACCGGAATATCCAGGGGGTGTTCAAGTTGCTGGCTAAGTTCGGCCAACAGCAGCAGTTGCGTCGAGCGGCGTCGTTCATTGGCCAGCTGCTCCTCGAGGAGCATAATGCGCTGGAGAAACGCTTGGCCGTGCGAGAGAGCGGTGGATTTTGGCCGTAGCCAGGAGAACCACTTCTGGAAGAGCCAAGCAGGGACGGGTTTCTGGGCCGGCACCGAAACGCTCGATAATGGAGAGGGGGAGGCCAGAGTCTGTTTCTGCTTGTTGAGCACCAACAGCATAGAGGTCAGGCTATAGGCGAGCATGGCCTCGGTGCTCAGTAGGAGCATAAAGACTGCCTTGCGCAGGTCAAATGTCCAGATTCCCCAGCCGCTCAGGCTGGAGACTTGGGTGGGGTTGGTGTTCTCCAGTAGGAAGGCGATGACCAGAAGAAGGGCGCTCTGAACACTGACGACTAGGGCGATCGTCCATTTGGCGAAGCGATCGTCGGCGGGGAGTTTGAGCTGCTCCCAGGGCAAGGCTGGCAGGACGATCAGGCTCAGCGCCAGGCTTAAGGCCGGAATCAACGCCAGTAGGTCATGCTGTAGGGCGGCGAGCATCCCCCCGCCTAGCCAGGGCAAGGCCAGGATGTAGCCCATCAGCCGCTTGTCGGCCCAGGCGGCGCGCAGAGAGACCAGGCCGCCCAACCAGGCAGAGACCACGAAGAAGGCACCGAAATATGGGCGAAGAAAAACAATCGGGCGGTAATTTTCGGCCATTGGCATGGATGTCCATGCCAGGAGAGCCAGCCCGATCGCCAGGTTGAGCCAACCGATAAAGGCCACCGGAAGCGAGATGGCGTTCGTTGTATTGCGTTCGGTGATGATCAGGGTGACCGGGATCAGAAAGGCCAGTGCTACCAACAAGGACGTTCCTATCAGACGCTCTTCGCTCAGGTAAAGCCAGGCCAGTAGAAGGAGACAGATGGTCAAAACCGCGTACAGCGTGCTGAAGCTCCGGCGTTGGAAAGGAATGGCAATCGAAACCAGCGAGAGCGCAGCGGTCAGGCGAAAGAGTATCCCTAAGAGCAGAGTGGTCACTCGGGGGAGTTGGACATTGAGACTGCCTAGGTGGTGGGGGAGGATAAGAAACGCTAACCCGAAGAGAAGCAGCAAAACGCCGATGAGCGCTGTAAGATGCTCAAGGGAATGATTTTTCATTGGGGGTAAGGATAGCACAAATATCGCTTGTTGACCACTCTGATTGGGCTAGTTCAATAAATCGTTCTCTGGGCAAGTTTTCCATGGTAGAAGAGCAGTCGGAGAAGGAGCACAAAAAGAGT
>OGCI01000460.1_pt1 | contig 47206 bp, 33 predicted proteins | sample 1570021 | NCBI WGS metagenome assembly OGCI01 (sample SAMN06264664, study PRJEB24512) | hot springs metagenome | isolation source: Hot spring water | place: South Africa: Tshipise | collected 2015-06-21
ACAAGAAGAGCATCGGCATGGCCGAGTTCCAGGAGGCGATCGAACGCGTCATCGCCGGCCCCGAACGCCGCAGCCGCCTGATCTCAGACATGGAAAAACAGATCGTGGCCTACCATGAGGCCGGCCATGCCCTGGTGATGAAGATGCTGCCGAACGCCGATCCCGTCCACAAGATCACGATCGTCAGCCGGGGCATGGCGCTGGGCTACACCATGCCGTTGCCGTCCGAAGACCATTTGCTGTACAGCAAAAACAAATTCAAGGATGAACTGGCCGGCCTGCTGGGTGGTCGCGTGGCCGAAGAAGAGGTATTCGGCGACATCACCACCGGCGCCAGCAATGATCTGGAGCGCGTGACCAAACTGGCGCGCGCCATGGTCACCCAATACGGGATGAGCGATGAGCTCGGCCCACAAACCTTCGGAGAGAAGGAGGAACTGGTCTTCCTGGGCCGGGAGATCGGCGAACAGCGCAACTACAGCGAAGAGGTCGCCGAGATCATTGACCGGGAGGTGCGCGCCCTGGTAGAAGAGGCGTACCGGCGGGCGCGTGACATCATCCGCGCCTATCGGCAGAAGCTGGATGAGATCGCGCACTACCTGCTCGAACACGAAACGATGGATGAGCAGGTATTTCAACAGATGTTTGCGTGAAGCGCGATGCGTCAGGCATCATACGTCAGGCGTCAAATGCTGGACGTTTCGTGTGGCGCGTTTAACGTTTGACGTTTCACCGCTCCCATGTCTTCATCGCGACGTTTTACCAGCACCGACCTCATCATGCTCGGCGTGGTGCTGATCTGGGGGCTGAACTTCACGATCGTCAAATTCGCGCTGAGGGGTCTGTCGCCGCTGGCATTTAACACATTACGGTTCGGCGTGGCAACGATCGTGTTGCTGACCATCATGCGCCTGGCCGGCGAGTCGCTCTGGCTCAAACGGCAGGATGTATTGCCGGTGATCCTCCTCGGCTTCGGCGGCCACACGCTTTATCAGGCGCTGTTTATCAATGGCATGGCGCTCACCACGCCGGCAGTGGCTGCGCTCCTCATGGCGACTTCGCCTCTATTTGTGGCGATCTATGGCACCCTGCTGGGACTGGAACGCTCGCGGCCGATCGTGATCATCGGCATCATCCTCTCTTTCATCGGAATGCTGCTGCTGATCGTCGGCGGCCAGAAAGAGATCGGTCTGCGCAGCGGCGCGCTGCTGGGCGACCTGTTGATCCTGCTGGCGGCCATGATGTGGGCCGGCTACACGGTGGGCGGGAAACCACTGCTCGGCCGCTATTCGCCGCTGAAGCTCAACGCGTTGACGATGATTCCCGGTACGTTGCTGCTGGCAGCAATCAGCACGCCGCAACTGGCGGCTCAAGACTGGCAGGCCGTATCGGCCGGCGCATGGGTTGCTTGGGCCTATTCCACGGCCTTCGCGGTGGTCGTGGCCTACGTCCTGTGGTACACCAGCGTTCAACGCGTGGGTGGCGCCCGCACCGCCATCTACTCGAATTTAACGCCGGTCGTGGCAACGCTGGTCAGCTGGCTGCTCACGGGCGAACGGCTCACGCCGCTGCAAATGGTCGGCGCCGCCGTTGTCATCGCCGGCATCTTGCTGGCCCGACGTGGCCGATCGGCATAGAGCCAACGCCCATGAAACACACATTGACGCGCTTCCTGCTCAAATTCGCCTATCAGCTCCGTCATCACGACCTGGGCGAATGGGCCCTGGAACGATGGGGGGTCGCCGCGGCCGCGGCGACCGTTGTCGTCGTGCTGCTCCAATGGTGCCTGCGCGGCATGCCCCCGCGGCCGGCCTGGCACTGGGCACTGTTCCTGCTCATCGCCTTGGCCGGCCTCGGCCTGATCCTCCTGCAGCGCTGGGCCGGTCGCCAGATGTACATTTCCTTCACTCCCGATGCCCAGGCCACGCCGCCGGCGCCCCGGTCACTCGCGCCCACCGATAAAGTCCTGCTGCACGCCACCGCGCAGTTTGAGGTCGAAGGCAAAATCCGCTTTTTCGCCGATCTGCTGGCCTACTGGCGCACCTTCGCCAGCCGCGAACACGCCGTCATGGCCATCGTCCATCGCTCGCGCTTTCTCGGGCTGGCCCGCGTAGCCGAGCGCCATCTGGGCATGTGGTATGTCTTTTTCACACCGGAGATGATCGAAGCGATCACCCCAGGCGTCATCACCTTCGGCGCGCGCCGGCGCTGCGGCCTCTGCGTCGCCTACCGTCACGCGCCGGCAACGCCCGACGGCAGAATAAAAGCCCCGGCCACCCGCCTGGTGTATCTCGGCTTCGACGATGAGACCGCACGCGCGCAGGTGTGGGCCGACCTGCTGGCAGACGTCGGCCACTACTCGCGTGTGCCGATGTAGACGATCCACTCGGCGGCGTCCTTCAGCGCCAGCCCATCCCAGGCCGGATAGATCTGCACGGCGCCGAAACCGGCAGCGTGCAACATCGCCGTCATCTGCGCCACCGTGTAGGCCTGATCGGTCAGCCCATAGGTCTGCATCTCGCCGGTCTGCAAGTTGATGATGAAAAAGCGCTCGACTGCAGCCCGCTGCTCTGCATCCCAGGTGCGTTCACCGAGATGCAGATAGGGAAAATCGCCCCACAGCCCGCGGTGATCAGTGTACCACCAGGTGCTCTCCTTCTTGTCGAAGTGGTCGTCGTCGAGGATCTCGAGCAGTAGCCCCGCGCCGGGTTTCAACGCCGCCCAGATCCGACGCAGCACGTCGGACGATTCGGCCGGCCGGAGCACGGTGAACTGGCCGTACAGATAGATGGCCGCGTCGAAGCCCTGCCCTGCGCAATCCATCTGCCGCACATCGCCGAAGACGAACTCGCAGGACAGGCCCGCGCAGAGCTGACGGGCATATTCGATGGATGCCGGGCTGAAGTCAATGCCGGTGACGTGCACGCCCTGTCGCGCGAACTCAGCCGCATACAGGCCCGGCCCACATGTCACGTCCAGCAGGCGCATCCCCGGCCGCAGGTGCAGCCATTCGATCATCCGCTGAACCTGCGCCCGGATTTCGGGCAGCGGCCGGCTGGCCGCACCGTGGCTCTGATCCAGATGTTCGGCCAGCATCCGCCGGCTAAATGCTGGTTCGTCCCAGGGCAGGTTGGCGCCATCGCGCCAGGGCACCGCCGGCTGCGGCCGGTCGTAGATACGTCGCAGGTTGGCCGCCAGCCGCGGGCCGATGTGCGCTTCATTAAATTCCCAGACCACGGATCAACCTCCTTACGCTCTGCGGCTTTTTTCCAAACCCGCAGAGCTCCAACCGATTTTTTGCGCGAGATGGTACGACGAAGTAGTATATGCTAGTTGAACACGTACCGCAATCCTCCGGATTGCCACCGCGTACCGCAATCCTCCGGATTGCCACTTCAAGTCAAACGGTGCCCAGATGACTTCCAGCACCCGGGATCAGAAAGCCACCAGTGCGATCGCCATCATCGGCGCAGGCGCGGCCGGACTGATGGCCGCCATCCACGCCGCGACCGGCTCCCGGCCGGTACTCCTGCTCGAAGGCAGCCGGCGCCCCGGCCAGAAGATCCTGATCAGCGGCGGCGGACGGTGCAACGTGCTGCCGGCGCACGCGACAGCCGCCGACTTCATCAGCGACAGCTCGCCCCACCTGGTGCGCAAAATCCTGACGGCCTGGCCGCTGGACGCCGTGCGCCGCTTCTTCGAGGCCGACCTGGGCGTGCCGTTCAAATTGGAAGCGGAAACAGGCAAGCTCTTCCCGGTCAGCGATCGGGCGCGCACCGTGCTGGACGCGTTGCTGGCTGCGGCTGCGGCGCGCGGCGTTCGCCTGCAGACCGCCGCGCGCGTCACGGCATTGACGCGGGAAGGCGAGCTCTGGCGCGTGCGGCTGGCGAACGATGCCGTGATCTCGGCCGGCCGCGTGATCCTGGCTACCGGCGGCCTGTCGGTCCCGGCCACGGGCAGCGACGGGGTCGGCCTGTGCCTGGCCCAAGCGCTCGGCCACACGCTGACGCCCACCTATCCGGCGCTCGTGCCGCTGACCGCTGCGCACGCCGGACATCGGGCGCTGGCCGGACTTTCGTTGCCGGTAACCATGTGGACAGAACGGATCGCGTCTCCCGTGGCTGCCTCTGGCCAGCCTGACGAGCGCCCCCGACACCGCCAACCGACCGACGTACAGACGCGCGGCGGGTTCCTTTTCACGCATCGCGGCTACAGCGGGCCGGCCGTGCTCAACATCTCTCACGTGGCGACGCGCGCGCTGCAAGCAGGCACCGCCCGACCGGCCATCTTCGTGCAATGGACCGATCTCGATGCGGCGGCCTGGGAAAAACTCCTGTGCGCGAACCGCCGTCCCCTGTTGCCACTGCTGCGCGACTTCCTGCCCGAACGTCTGGCCGCGCAGCTGCTGGTCGAAGCCGGCCTGAGCGTGGTGGATGCCGCGCACCTTCGTCGCGAGGAACGCCGGCGGCTGGTACAGCTACTGACGCGCTACCCCCTGCCCTACACCGGCCACGAGGGTTACCGTACCGCCGAGGTGACCGGCGGCGGCATCCCGCTGCACGAGGTTGTTCCGGCCACGCTGGAAAGCCGCCTCGCGCCGGGCCTCCATCTGTGCGGCGAGATGCTCGACGCGTTCGGCCCGATCGGCGGCTACAACTTCCTCTGGGCATGGGTCACGGGGAGCATCGCAGGCCGGGCCTGTCGCACCTGATGGGCCAGACGGCCGGCTTTCTTGTCGCCAAACGCATCGGATACCGTGCCAGACGCCCGCCGCGGCGACCGGATCGCCGACGGTTGTTGCGCGATACGCGGCCGGCTTTTTTTGCCTTGTCGCCCGCTCTGCGGTACACTCCTGTTCCAAGAAGGCTTTCCCTGTGTCGGGGTTCCCGATTCAAATCTGCGAGGAGTTTGCGTGGCTTCTTTTCACACCATCGCCGTCCATGCCGGAGAGCGGCTGCCCCGGCCCGACTTCACGCCGGTCGCCACGCCGATCTATCACAGCGTGGCTTATTTGTACGATGAACTCGCCGATCTGGATGCCATCTTCGCCGGGACGCGGCCGGGGCCGGTGTACACCCGCTACGGCAATCCGACGCTGACCGCATTGGAGACGGCAGTGGCCGCGCTCGAAGGGGGCGAAGCTGCCCTCTGCTATGCGTCGGGCATGGCCGCGATTCACGGCGCGCTGCTGGCTGCTGGCGCGCGCGCCGGCACGACCGTCGTCGCGGCCCGGGATGTCTACGGCGCCACCTACGCGCTGCTCGACCGCCTGCTGGCCACCCAGGGCGTACAGACGCGCTTCGTAGACGGGACAGATCTGGCCGCAGTCGCCGCCATCGTGGCCGAGACGCGGCCCGTCGCGCTGATCTGCGAGACGATCTCCAACCCGCTGCTGAGGCTGGCCGACGTGCCGCGCTGGGCCGAGATCGCTCATGCCGTAGGCGCGGCGCTCATCGTGGACAACACCTTCGCCACGCCCTATCTGTTCCGGCCGCTCGAGCACGGCGCGGATTACGTGGTGCACAGCGCCACCAAATACCTGGCCGGACATGGCGATGTGCTCGGCGGCGTAGTCGTCACCGACGCAGCGCGGCGGACAACGCTGAACGAGATCAACAAGCTGGTGGGCGGCAATCTGGGGCCGCAGGAGGCCTGGCTGACCTTGCGCGGGCTGAAGACACTGCCTCTGCGGGTGCAGCGCCAGTGCGACAACGCCGCTCAGATCGCGACCTGGCTGGCCGATCACCCACGCGTGAGCCATGTCAACTACCCCGGCCTGCCGACGCATCCCCAGCACGCGCTCGCCGGCCGTCTGCTTGCGCACGCCGCGTTCGGCGCCGTGATCAGCTTCGACCTCCGGGATGCCCGGCGCGAGACCGTATTCCGATTCATGGAAGCGTTGCGGCTGGTATTGCCGGCCACCACCCTGGGCGATGTCTACAGCCTCGTCCTCTATCCGGCCGGCTCCTCGCATCGAGCGCTCGATGCGGACATGCGCCGCCGCATCGGCATCGGTGACGGCCTGGTGCGCCTATCGGTCGGCATCGAAGATCCCGCCGATATCGTCGCAGACCTGGATCAGGCCTTGCAAAAAGCTGCCGGGTGAATGATGTCGCCACACCGTCTCGCGCTTCGCCGCGTCATGGTCGTCCTGATCACCTGTCTGGTCGCCGGCTGCATCGTACCGAACAGCTCGTTGGTGCCTGTGCCGATACTGTTGCCCACCGACGCGCCGACCTCAACGCCGACGCCGTGGCCGACGCCATCTCCGACACGGACGGCGACCCCAACGCTGACGCGGACAACGCCGGCCTCTGCCTCGCTTTCACCGACGGCCATGCTCACGCCTACGGCCGTCCCGACGCCGCTGCCAGAGCCGGCTGCAGTCAACTGGGAGCTCTATCAGCTGGCGCTGCGGCCTGCTATCGCGCAACAGCTCGTTCCGCAGATGCAGGGGGAGGGCAGCCTGAGCCGGTTGACACAGTACAGCCTGACTATGACGCTCAGCGCCGACTTCAAATGGCTGGATGGCCGCGCGCGCGTGATCTACACCAACACCGAGACAGAGCCGCTGGACTGCATCTACTTTCACCTGTTCCCCAACGTCTGGAACGGCGGCATGACCGTCGGCAACGTCTCGGTCAACGGCCGGCCCGTGGCAGCGACCCTCGAAGCGGACGATGACCTGTTGCGCGTGCCGCTCGACCGACCGCTGCTGCCCGGCCAATGGGTACAGGCTGCGCTGGATTTCCGCGTGCCGATTCCGAGCAACACCGACGTGGGCAACTACGCCGATTTCGCCTACGTGAACGGCATTCTGGCCCTGGCACACGCCTACCCGACCGTCGTCGTCTACGATGGCGGTTGGCGGCTCGAAACCCCGGCGCTGCAGGGCGATGTACTCCACCATGACGTCAGCTTGTACGATGTCAGCCTGACCGCGCCGAGGAAAGCGGTCGTTGCGGCGACGGGCGCGACCATCGGTCGTGTCGAGAACGGCGACGGCACGGCCACATGGCGCCTGGCCGGCGGCCCCCTGCGCGATTTCAACATCGTGGCCAGCGCGCGCTACAAAGTCTCCAGCCGCCAGGTCGGCGACATCACGGTCAACAGCTATTACCTGCCCGAGGATACGGTCGGCGGGCAAAAAGCGCTCGAATGGGCGGCGCTGGCGCTGCAGACGTATCAGTCGGAGTTCGGCGCGTATCCGTATCGGGAGCTCGATGTGGCCGCCACCGAGACGACCGCAGGCGGCATCGAATACCCTGGCCTGATCGTGGTCGCGCGACGGCTTTACAGCGATCCCAACAACGTCACCGCGTTTGAAGGGGTCACCATTCACGAGGTGGCTCATCAGTGGTGGTACAACGTGGTGGGCAATGACCAGATCAACTCGCCCTGGCTGGATGAGGCCCTCACCCAGTACAGCACATCCTTTTACTACCGGAAAGCCTACGGGCCGGAAGCCGTCGCCAATCTTCTCGATAGTTTCCGGGCGCGCTGGTCACGGACAAACTACCAGGAAAAGCCAATCGGCTTGCCGGTGAGCGCTTACCCCGACCATGAATACAGCGCCATCGTCTATGGCCGCGGCCCGCTCTTCTTCATGGCGCTGCGCGACCGGATCGGCGCCGACCGCATGACCACGCTGCTTCGCCGCTACTACGCCGAATATGCGTGGCGGATCGTTGCGCCCGCCGACTTCCGCCGACTGGCGGAAGAGGTCGCCGGGGAAAAGCTGGATGACCTGTGGGCGCGATGGATAGAACCGCAGTAAATGAGCGGTGTGCCGGCAGACAATCCCCCATGCCGATGGAAGCGCATGAGCCGATGTCAGATCGCCGGCCCGACCGGCAGGGTCACGGTGAAGGTTGCACCCTGTCCCTCGACGCTTTCCACGGTGATCTCGCCGCCGTGTGCGATCACCAGATGGCGGGCGATGGCCAGTCCCAGGCCTGCGCTGCCCACCCGGCGGCCCCGGCTCTTGCTGCCGCGATAGAAACGATCGAAAACGTGCGGCAAGTCTGCCGCGCTGATACCGGCGCCTGTGTCGGACACGATCAGCCGCGCCCAGCGTTCATTGCGCTCGACGCGGACGGCGACCTGGCCGCCAGCCGGCGTATGTCGCAGCGCATTGCTCAGCAGATTGCGTAACACCTGGCCGAGCCGATCCGCATCCCCCATCACCGGCACGATCTCCCCGTCCGCCTCCGGCGCCAGCAATGCCACGCCGGCCGCTTCGGCCGTCGCCGCGAAGTGCGCAGTCACGTTGCGCGCCAGTTCGACCAGGTCAAGCCGTTCACGCTCCAACCGCAGCTGACCGGCCTCGGCCAACGCCAGCTCGCGCAGGTCGTCTACCAGCCGCGCCAGCAGACGCGTTTCATCGTACAGGCCCGCCACCTGTGCCTGATCCAGCGGATAGATCCCGTCCAGGATTGCCTGCAGATTGCCCTGGATCACGGCCAGCGGCGTGCGCAACTCATGAGCCACATCGGCCATCAAATTGCGCCGTTGGATCTCGCCCTCCTCCAGGCTGGCAGCCATCTGGTTGAAAGCGCGGCCCAGGTCGGCGACCTCATCGCGGCCGGTTACCGGCACACGGCGAGACAGGTCGCCGCTGGCGATCGCGCTGGCCGCCTGAGTGAGCTGACGCAGCGGCGCGGTCAGCCGCCAGCTGATCGCATAACCGAGCAACAACGCCAGCGCCACGGCGGCCAGGCCCGCCAGAAGCAACGACCAGCGCACGCGGTCGAGGAACGCCTGACCCGGCGCATCCAGTACAACCTCGGCCGACTGCACGTTGAGCAGCGTGCCCACGCGCGTCTCGCCCACTGTGAGCGGTGTCCCCTGCGCCAGGGTCGCCTCGGGCAACCGCTGTCCGGTCAGCCGTCCGGCGCTGTCGAAGATGACCCGGCCCGTGGCATCGGCCAAGGTGAGGCCCTGACTGAAGCCCTGACCGGTCCCCTGGCCGAGGCCCCGACTGCCCCGGCCGGCGGTGCCGCGACCAACCCCCTGGCCGCCCTGGAGATAGGCCGTCAATGCCGCCTCTACACCGGCCCACCCGTTGTGGGCGATATAGTAGGTTGTCAACGCTTCGGCCAAAAGCGGCTGCGCGGCCGCATTTTTATGCACCACATACTGCCGAAACTGGTCGCCGGTGGTTCGCAACGACGCCAGGGCCACGGCACCGACCGCGACCAGCGCCACGGCCAGAAAAGCCAGTGTCAATTTGGCGCGCAGGCGATAGATCGTGCAGTCGCCCATGTCGGCCGCTCCTCGAATTTATAGCCGACACCGTAAACGGTCTGGATATAGCGCGGATGGCGCGGGTCGTCGCCCAGCTTGGCGCGCAGATTTTTGATGTGCGCGTCTATCGTGCGCTCGTAGCCCTCGTATGCATCGCCCTGGATGCGATCGAGCAACTCCAGCCGGGTGAAGACGCGGCCGGCGTTCTGCAGCAGCACCAGAAGCAGGTCGAATTCGGTCGGGGTGAGGTCGAGCGGCTTGCCGGCCAGCACAACCCGATGGCCTGCGATGTCGAGCGTGATCTCGCCGGCCCGCAAGAGCTCAGGCGTGGGCGCAACGCCCGAAGTCCGGCGCAAAACTGCCCGCACGCGCGCCACCAGCTCGCGCGGGTTGAACGGCTTGGTCACGTAGTCATCGGCGCCCAGCTCGAGCCCGATGATGCGGTCGGTGTCCTCCACGCGCGCGGTGAGCATAATGATCGGGACATTCCCTTCACGACGCAGCGTGCGCGCCACATCCAGCCCATCTATGCCCGGCAGGCCCAGATCGAGCACGACCAGGTCGGGTTTCTCACGCCGCGCCTGGATCAACGCGGTCTGGCCGTCCTCGGCAGCGACGACGCTGTAGCCTGCCTGTTCCAGATATGCTCGCACCAATTTGACGATTTTGGTCTCGTCATCCACCACCAGGATCTTGGCGCCCACCTGACCTCCTGTTGTCGCGCGCCTGCGGCGCAACATATTCGCCGTCAGGATAGCAGATCATTGTGAAGGCAAAACGAAGAACGTGCGGAGAAACCGTGAAGCAAGCCACGCAGCGGCTGCAGGCCGCTGCGATGAGCCACGATCAACTGGCCCAGATTGAAGACATAGTGCGCAGCAATCGTCGTCCACAGGCTGCCGCTGGCCAGAAAAAGGAGCGAAAACGCAACGGCGAGCAACGTCGCGCCGAAGACGCCCCAGGCGCCCTGCAACCAATGCAACAGTCCGAACAGCAGCGCCAGCGGCCACATCAGCCACCAGGGCGGCATCAGCCAGCTCAAACCGCCCAACGGCAGCGATCGGAAAAGCAATTCCTCCAACGCGGCCGCCGGCAACATGGCTACACACACGCCGATCCACTCGCAGGCATTCGTCGGCAGGATATAACGCGCCAGCCGATCATCGGTCAGCTTGCCGCCCCAGCGACGCTCGATGGCGCGGCCGCTGACAGCGATGACCAGGGTCAAAATTAACCCGGCCAGCGCGCCCCAGGCCAGATCCTGGCCCAAATAGGCCAGCGACCAGCCCAATGCCTGAGCGCCGGGGCCCCACAGCACAGCGACGCCGACGCAGGCTACGATCAGGCCGAGGCGCACCAGGTTGTCGGGCCAGCTCAACATCAAATTGGTGGATGGCAACCAGCCTGCGCGCAACAGCTGGCCCGAACGGTAGGTGACGAATACCACGAATGCCATGAGCCCACCAAGGCTTGTGGCGAACAACCAGGCCGTCAGCATCTCACCCACCGCTCTCCCCACGTGCCAGGCATCTTGCAGAGTGCCTGGCACGTAGAACGCATTGCCACATGGCAGGCGCCGCGCAACTCACTTCGGGGCGATGGTGTAGCTGTAGGTGGCCCTTTCGGTCGTCGTCGGCGCGATGGCGCTGACAACCAGAACCGCCTCGCGCAGCCCGTCCAGCCGGGAAACAGTAACCTGACCACGACCCTCCGGGTTGATCGGCACGCGCTGCAGGCTGACCGTGCCATCGCTTCCTATCTCCAGAAGCTGCACCAACCAACGCTGGGCTAGCCTGTTATCAGTGCGCACCCAGCCGGCCGCCTCCCAACCGCCTTTGCCTTTCTCCGCGTCGTCGCTATAGCCGATCTCGGGGATGCTGATGTCATCAATCAACATGCCAGGGCCGTTGACAGCATCGTCGGTGACATACTCGAAACGCAGCAGTATCTTCTTGCCGGCAAAGGGGGTCAGATCAATCTTCTCTTGCACCCACTGCGGCGTCTTACCGCCGCCACTCACGCCGGTGTAGCCGGGGCCGAACGCGTTGCCGACGGGGTTCTTGTCGGTGGTCTGCTGGCCACGCAGGATCTGCCACTTCTTGCCGCCGTCGGTCGAGACCACCACGTAGGCGTAATCCCAACCGTCTTCCAGATCATACCAGGTCGAGAAGGTGAGGGTCGCGGTCTTGACTCCGGTCAGATCGAACGCGCGGGTCAACGTGGGGTTGCTGTCATCGCCGCGATTCGACCACCAGGCATAGCTGCCGTTCGGTTTGGCGTTGACCAGGCCGACTACGTTCTGGCCCGTGAAGGTGATGGTCACCTCGCCCGTGCCCCGCAGCCGGATATAGTCCACCCCGTATTGGCTCACGTCGGCCTTTTCGGTGATGGGGAACCGGCGATGGGTGGCGCTGACGGCCGGCGGATCCGGCTCGATCTCCGCGTAGCCAAAACGGCCGTTCGGATCGGCCGAACGCTTGTTGACGTAATTGGCGATCAGCCAGTCCGCGAAGATATCCTCGAAGCGTTCGGGCCGGCCGGCTTTGGAAAGCGCATCGTCGAAACCCGCAATGCTGTTTTCCGGCGAAGCCACCACCGCCTTGGTCAACGTCTCACCGAAACGATCCAGGAAATACTGCATAAACAGATAGGCGGCGCCGTAGTGCTCGATGTTCCCCAGGCTGGGGTCGCTCCAGGTCGTGAGCTGGGTGTCGGGCTTCGCCATGTAAGCGGCGTCAGCACCGCCCGGATCGAAGCCGTTGAGATAGCTGGCCAGCTCCGACATGCCTTCGTTGACCCACGAATCCTCGTTGCGGTCGTTGGCCCAGTGGATCATGTGCTGGAATTCATGCGCCAGCGTGCCGTCGTAGAAAGCCGTGTTGGGCCGGGCACTGTTGGAGTCGGCGGAGATGTAGAAGATCTCCTTCTCGTTGGAATAGGGATTCACCAGCCGGGAATACTCATCGGCCGAAGAATAGTAACCGGCCACGCGTCTGCCCAGGCCTCGCGCGTGAAGGATGTGCAGCCGCGGATCGTTGTCTATCCCGGGCGTCAGCTCGCTGCCGAAGAAGGCGCGATTGGTCGGATAGGTCTGCGTCGCAAAGCGATCGGCCGATCTCTTGAGGTCGCTCTCGTTCAGCCGGGCGGTGTCATCCACCCACATGTACACCACGTCGTTCATGTATTTCAGGGTGGCCGTCACCTGAAAATGTTCGTCGGTATCGCTGTTGGACACCCAGAAGACCTGTTTGTCGCCGACTTTGTAGGTGGGGGGCTTTGCGTTCACCACGACAGGGATATCAGTGACGCCCGGCTTGAGCCGCAGGGCCAGCTCGCGCTGATCGCGGATCGGCAGCACCGCCTGCGCCAGCTCGCGTTCCGTCTCGCCCGATGCAGTCGGCTGGGCAGTGGGCGTGGGCGGCGTCGTCGCGGTCGGCCGGGGGGTGACCGTCGCTGCGCGGGTCGGGCGGGCAGTCGGAGTGAGCTGCACGACCGGCGTGGTCAGTGCTGCGCGCGGGGTCGGTGGCGGCGTCGCGGTCACCAAGCGGGTGATCACCGTCACCAAATCCACGGTCTCTACCTGGCGTTCCGCCGTGAACATGCCAACGGTGACGAACACGCCGAGAACCGTGAGACAGCAACAACACAACACCAACGCCGCCGCGATCAAAATGGCGAGCAGAGTACGATTTTGAGCTTCCATCGAGTTTCTCCCTGTCCTGAAACCACTCGCGTAACGCACTTCGCCGGATTGCACCCGGCCAGCACAGGCCGTCGGCTCGTACTGCCGGGCTGGCCATCGCATGAGCAGCCACATAGCGGATATCATTTTACCACAACTCCTTGCGACGAGCCGTGTGCCGTGTTACAGAGAACTGCCGCGCTCACACAAAAAACCCGGCGAGCATGCCATCGCGCTCATTGCCAGCACGACGCCTCGAGCGGCAGGACGCCGCCCGCATTGCTGTGCACACCCTCGGCCGTCATGTCGAGGAACATGTGGCCGATCGGCAAATAAAAATACGTGTACAGGCGCAAACAAACACGCATCCCAGGCTGGCCATCCTTGCGCGGTCGGACATCCTCCAACCCGACGCGCAGGATGGGACTCGGCGACTGGTTGCTGTACATGTACACTTCGCGCTGCGCGTTGATGGCGATGCGCTGCGGATCGCCGCGCACGCGGGCTTCGGGTGGCGGCAAGACCAGCGGCGAGACCGCCAACGGGACGACGACCAGAGCCAGGCCGAGCACGAAACGTCGGAACCCACCCCCCCGTGTTCCCCTGGGAAGCGCGCACACCAACGCGCGGATCACCATGCCCCAGCCGAGCAGGATCACCACATAAACCAGCGTGTTGGCCGTAAACAGAACGGCCACGAACTCGCTGCCCGCGGTTTCCCCACGCCAAAAAGGAATGGGGGCACCGGCATAGCCGGAACACAGCCCATCGCATCCCGCCCGATAGTCGGCGACCTGAAAGGTGAGCCCGGACCACCAGCTCGCCGCGGGCGCCAGGGCCAGACAAATGCCCACCACCACGGGCCAGCGGTAGGTCTGCTGACGCCACCAGATGGCGCTCAACAGCGCCAGGAGCACGAGACCGATGCTCAGCAGGACGGCCTGCCACGAAGCTAAATACCACATAATCCTACGGCATACACCCCCGGATCGGCTCATCGGGCACAGGAAAGACGGTACGCGTGTCCGCGCCGTGCGCCCAAATGGTGGAGCGCGCTTCGATGTCGTTGAGTTGCACCCACAGATAGAGCCGGTTGCCCGGCATCGTGGCGCGCGCCACCGGGATGTTGTGAAACTCCCAGATCGGGTAGGTGATGGCGCCAGACGTGCGCAAAAGCGGGACGACTTCTCGCGTCAGCGGCCGGCCGACCTCGTGGTTCCAGGCGCCGTAGAGGGTCAATCCAATCGGCTGCCAGCCCACGGGAACAGACAGACGCGTGCCACGCTTGAAAAACATGACCGCGACGTTCGCATGGGTCGCCTGGTTAACCGGCAGCTCATGGCCTGCGCCGTCGTGTGGCCACACGATCTGAATGCGCGCGTCCACCGCCTCCAGCGGGCCGGTCGCCAGGCCGCTGGGGACATCCTGCTGGGGAAAATAGGTGCGCGGGTCCGCGCCGTGCGCCCACACACTGGTCGCCAGATCAACTCCCCGGCTCCGCACCAGGAAATAGATCTTGTTCGCTGGGTCGGCGGCGCGGCTCACATCCACATCGTTGAGCTCCCAAAACGGGAAGGGCCGCCCATCTACCATGCGCTGTTGAGCCTCGCCCAGCGGCTCGGCCAGGCCGTTGTTCACCGCCTGCCACAGGACGATCTCCGATGTCCATCTGCAGGACACCGGTTCCACGCTGTCGCGCGCAAAAATCCGCAGGCCGATGTTCGCCCGCCTGGCCTCGGTCACCGCAACGCCGCCATGCGGCCAGACCAGCTCGATGCGCGCGTCGAGCGGCTGCGTCGGGGCACGCGGGACATCTGCGGCCGGCGACCGCAGCGCCCAGACGCCGACGTTCGCCGTGCCGATCAGCACGCCGGCCGCACTGTTCTGGTTGGATCGTTTGGTCGCGGCCGGGTCGGCGGCGATGGTAGATGCCAGGTTATCGCCCAGATCCGCGGCGATGTTGACCCAGGCAGCGCCGCCATCGGTGCTGCGATAGACGCCGCCGCCATCGCGCGTCGCCCACAGTGTCCCCGGCTGCCGCGCGTCTTGCAGCAAGCTGAGGATCGTGCTGCGCTCCGGCAGCCCCTGCGAGAGCGCCACCCACGTGCCGGTGGCCGGTTCTCGCCGATAGATGCCATCCGCGGCCACGCCGGCGTAAAGCGTCTGTCCTCCATCGCTCGGCGGCCCGTTCTGAAGCCAGAGCACCCGTTTGCCCTCCAGCCCGGCCCGGCGCCATGAACGGCCGCCATCGGTGCTCTCCACCACCCCATCGGCCAGGCCAGCCCACACATGTTCAGCATCGGTCGCATCCACAGCCAGCGCGGTCACCTGGGTCGCTTGCGCCTCCTGATCCGCCGGCGCGATCGGCATCGGCTGCCAGCTCTGGCCTCCATCCGTACTGCGCAGCGCGGGTTGGCCGGCCAGGTAGATCACGCGCGGATCCGTCGCGGCGACACCGATGGCCGTATGGTTGCCCGCCGGGATCTCGACGACCCGCCAGTTTAAACCGTTGTCGTTGGTGCGCAGGAAATGCTGCCGCGTGGCGATCAACAAGCCCGTATCGGCCGCCGCAGGGTCGGCAACCCAGGCAAGCGGCGTCGCTTCGGGCAGCCCGCGGCCGGCCGGCGCCCATGTCCGACCGCCGTCTATGCTGCGCAACACCATCGGCGGCGCGGCAGTCTCGGCCAGGAAGCGGCTATCGGTCAGCGCCCAGATGGCGCCATTCTGGCCGGGAAGCAACGCGACGATGCGACTGTTGACGGGCAGGCCGGCGCTGCGCGGCTGCCACAGCGCGCCGCCATCCCAACTGATGAACACGCCGTGGCCGGTAGCCGCCAAAACGATCGGCCCGATCCCCTCGTCGCTGTAACCGGCAGCCGGAGCTGGACGTTGCGCGTGCACGGGCCAGGGCAAAAATTCGGATACACCGCCACTGCTCAATGCCCCTTCAAGGGGCTGCCAGGTCGCGCCGTTGTCGGCGCTGCGATATGCGCCGCGCTCGCTGCCCAACAAAAAGAGACCGTTGGCCAGGCCGCTCAACGCCCTAACCTGAATCTGGGCCGGCAAGCCGACCGGGCTCAACCGTTGCCAGCTCACACCGCCATCCGTCGAGCGCTCGACGATCACGCCCATCTGCGGAAAGGCCCGCACAAACAGGATCGTCTGCGGCCGGTCTGGGCTGATGGCCAGGCGACCAGGCGCCGCAGACGCCGCGACCGGAGCAGCGACCGCGGTTTGAACCAGGCGCCAGGTCTCGCCGGCATCTTCGCTGTGATACAATGAACTATGACGCGTGAGCAAGAAAAGGCGCAGCGCGTCCTGAGGATGCGGGATGAGGTCTTCCACCGCATCATCGGCCGACTCCGTTCCGGCCAGCGGTTCGATCACGGTCCAGGTGAGGCCGTCATCGCGGCTGCGCAAAACATAGCCGGCCGACGTCGAGCCGGTGCCGATCGCAGCGAGATACAGGTAGCGGCCATCGGCGCTGCGCACGATGCGTCGGATGTTCAGGTCATCACGGCCCAGGGCCACCGGCATCCAGCCGCTGGATGGCGCCAGCGCCCACAGCCCACCGGCCAGGCCCACGTAGAGCCGCTGCGAAATGGGATCGGCGTAGAGGGCCGAAATCGCGCCGGGCGGGAGGTCGTTCGTCAGCGGCTGCCAGCTGGCGCCGCCATCCCTGCTGCAGTACAGGGCATCGCTGCGCGCCGCGCGGCCCTCGGCCCAGCGCTGGGTCTGGTCATCGTGACGATAGGTCAGCGCGACGCTGACCGCGTAGAGGGCGGAACCATCGCTGCTGACGGCCAGCCGGCTGACGCGGCCGGCCGGCCCGCCGAGGGGTTGCCAGGCCGGCGCAACCGACTGGCCGTGCGCCGATCGTGTGAACGCCAGGAGCGCGGCCATCAGGAGAAGGCACGTGGCTAGCCAGGTCACCGGGCCGATTCGATTTGCCTGACTCATTCGCATGGCAGCCGCCTCATCTGATGTGCGCTCGTAATGTCAGTTGGCGCGCGGCCGGTGATCGGCCTCATCCGGGCCGCGCTGCGTCTCCCATGGATACACGATGATGCGATCGGTGATCGCGGCATAGTGGTCGGGGCCACTCTCGCGGAACAGGTTCGCGCCGGGCTTGTAGTGGAGCACAGCCGTTTCCGGCGTGCTGCCGGCCGCCAGGATGCGCCCCCTGACCGTGGTCATCGTTCTGCCATGCGCCCAGATATCGTCCACGATCAGCACGCGCTTGCCCCGGATCAGCGCGTCATCGGGGAACTGGAGAAAGTTGGGCCAGGCCAGGCGTCCATGGCCGACCGTCGGGAATGCCACGGCGGCCGTCAAGATGGTGCGGATATCGAGCGCCTCGGCGATCAGGCCGCCGGGGATGATGCCGCCGCGCGTGATCATCAGCAGCGCGTCGTAGGGGCCGCGCAACTGGAGCAATAGGTGCTCGATCAGGCGAGCAACATCCTGCCAGGAAAGAAACTCCGGCGCACCGGGCAGAATCTCAATGCTCATGGCGACTCCTCAGGCCGACCGCATCGCGGCCGGCCGCCAAACCGGCAGGCGCTCTGCCAGCACGGCGAGCAAAGACGCGCGTTGTTCGGCGGTCAGTTCGATCTGGGGCGGCCGCACAGCAGTCGGCGGCAATCCGGCCACCCAGGCAAGGGCAGTCTTGGTGGCGGGCTGCAGCGGGCATGACTCCAGCAAACGACGCGCCTCGGAGAGCACTGCTTGCGCCGCCGCCACGTCGCCATCGCCCCAGGCGGCCGCCTGTACGGCGGCGACCAAATCGGGGAAGACGTTCGCAGCAGCCGTGATCGAGCCGGCGCCACCGCCCCGGCACGCCGTGCCGACCAGATGATCGTTGCCGACGAAATAGGTGAGCCAGGGGAAAGCCGCGCGGAAATGCTCGCCCTGTGCCGGGTCGCCGCTGGAATCCTTGATGCCATACAGCGCCTCGCGATGGCTGGCGTGCAGGGCCTGTAAGATCCCATCGGTGATCGGCACACCGGTCGTCTGCGGGATGTGATAGAGCAGCACGCGGCCGTCGGACGGCACCGCGGCGTCCATCAGACGCTGAAACCAGGCGATGATGCCGGCATCGGCCGGTCGCTTGAAATAGAAAGGCGGCATGACCAGTACGGCCGTCGCGCCACACGCGAAGGCGTGCCGCGTCAGGGTGATGGCGTCGCTCAACGCGGCTGCGCCCGTGCCCGGGATGACGGTCAGGCCGTCGGCCGCGGCCATAGTCGCCTCGACGACGGCCTGACGTTCGGCCACGCTGAGCGACGCCGCCTCGCCGTTCGTGCCGCAGGGAATCACGCCGGTGCAGCCATGTCGGCGCAGATAGGCGATGTGCTCACGCAGCCAGGGCAGGTCCACCTCGCCGTCGGCAGGTCGAAAAGGGGTGACGATGGGGGCGAACACCCCGCGCAGGTCCATATCCAACGATGCCCTCCTAGCGGCCGCTTCGGGCCGGCTTGACGAACGGGCCGAAGCAGCCGATTTGATCGCGGCCTATTCTATCACAGCGTTCTTTGTTTTGCACAACCGGCTTGTAATCTTTCCAACTTGACGCGATTGGCGACACGGGTTATAATGCAATCAATTCGATTGATCTAATAAATTGAAATAATTCGCACAAGCGGACTGCACGGCCATGATCGTCTCTCAGATCGAATCGGACTTCCTGCGCTATCTCCTCACCCATGACTGCCAGCCCGGCACACGTTTGCCCTCGCTCGAGGAGATCAGCGCGGAGGTGGGCATCAGCGTGGGCAAATTACGCGAGCAGTTCGAAGTGGCGCGCATGTTGGGCCTGGTGGAAGCCAGTCCGCGCAAAGGAATTCGCTGCCTGCCCTACGATTTCCTGCCTGCGGTGCGACTGAGCCTGATGGTTGCGCTTTCGCTGGATCGCGGGGCCTTCCGCGCGTTCGCCGATCTGCGCATCCACCTGGAGACGTCGTTCTGGGACGAGGCAGTCAGCCAGCTGACGGCCGCGGACATCGCTCAGCTCAACGAGCTGGTAGCCCAGGCCCAGGCCAAGCTCTCGGAGAATCGCATTCAGATTCCATATCCCGAACATCGTCAGTTTCACCTGACGATCTTCAGCCGGCTGCAAAATCCATTTGTGCAGGCGTTGCTGGCAGCCTATTGGGATGCTTATGAGGCGGTCGAGTTCAACACGTACGCCGACTACAGCTATCTGCAGGAGGTGTGGAGCTATCACGAGCGCATTGTCAGGGCGATTGAGGCCGGCGACCATGTCGGCGGCAAAGAACTGCTGATCCAGCACATGCGCCTGATTGACAAAATGGGCGTGGCGCACGAAATTTCCATGCCGGCCAATGCGAAACAAACCCAAGGAGTGACGCTATGAGTATCGCACTTCACGAGGCCCCCCCCATCGAGAAGGAACAGCCGCGCGTCGGCAGCGTCGTTGCCGACCAGTACGTGAACAACTTCGCCATCAACATCGCGACGACCAACGGTTCGGGCAGCCAGACCAGCAACGGCGTGCTGCTGCGCGCCCTGTTCAAAATGGGCATCCCGGTGAACGGGAAAAACCTGTTTCCCAGCAACATCCAGGGATTGCCCACCTGGTATATCATTCGTCTGAGCAAAGATGGCTATCTCGGCCGCAAAGAAGCCTACGAGATCGCCGTGTGCATGAACGGCCGCACGGCGGCCGAGGACATGGCCAACGTCGCGCCGGGCGGCATGGTCCTCTACGACGAGAGCCTGCCGATTGCCGCCCGCCGCGACGACGTCACCTACTACGGCGTGCCGGTCGGCCAGCTAGTCAAAGAAGCCAACCTGCCCTACGAGCTGCGCGACTACATCGCCAACATGGTCTACGTGGGCGCGCTGTCTTACCTGCTGGGCATCGAGCTCAAGGAGATCGAAGAGGCCATTGCCTGGAACTTCGGCGGGAAGCCCAAGCCCACCCAACTGAACATGGACATGGTGCGCCGCGCCTATGCTTGGTCAGAACAGAATCTCGTCAAGGCCGATCCCTACCGCGTGGCGCGGATGACCGGTTTCAACGAGGGGAAGGTGCTGGTAGACGGCAACACGGCCGCGGCACTGGGCGCGATCTTCGGCGGCGTCACGGTGGTGGCCTGGTATCCAATCACGCCGGCCTCTAGCGTGGCCGACGCGCTGAACAAATATCTGCCCCAGCTGCGCACCGAGCCCGAGACCGGTAAGGCCACCTTTGCCATCATCCAGGCCGAAGATGAGCTGGCTGCGCTCGGCATGGTGATCGGCGCGGGCTGGGCCGGCGCGCGCGCTATGACGGCCACCTCGGGCCCTGGCCTCGACCTGATGGCGGAGTTCATGGGACTGGCCTATTTCGCCGAGGTGCCGGCCGTGATCTGGGACATCCAGCGCATCGGCCCCTCCACCGGCCTGCCCACGCGCACCAGCCAGGGCGATATCGCCGCGGCCTACTACCTGAGCCACGGCGATACCCGTCATGTACTGCTCTTCCCGGCCGATCCGAAGGAATGCTTCGAGTTCGGCTGGCTCGCCTTCGACCTGGCCGACCGCCTCCAAACACCAGTGATCGTCCTGAGCGACCTCGATCTGGGCATGAACATCTGGATCAGCGATCCCTTCGAGTATCCAGACAGGCCGATGGATCACGGCAAGGTGCTCACGTCCGAGCAAATCCGCGCCCTGGGCGGCTCATGGGGTCGCTACAAAGATGTGGACGGCGACGGCATCGCCTATCGCACCCTGCCCGGCACCCCGCACCCGATGGCTGCCTATTTCACGCGCGGCACCGGTCACGACGAATACGCGCGCTACAGCGAGCGGCCCGACCATTGGGAGGCCAACCTCAACCGTCTGGCCCGCAAATTCGAGACCGCGCGCCAGCTGGTGCCGCCGCCGGTCATCGAACGCCGCGGCGATATCCCCTATGGCATCATCACCATCGGCTCGAACCATCCGGCGGTCGTCGAGGCGCGCGATCTGCTGCGGGCGCAGGGCATCGAGACGAACTACATGCGGCTGCGGGCGCTGCCGATCAACCAGGACGTGCACGATTTCATCCGCGAACACGAGCGGATTTTCGTCGTCGAAAACAACCGAGACGGCCAGCTTAATCTGATTCTGTTGTCCGAAGAACCGTGCTGCGGCCACAAACTCACCTCGATTGCGCGCTGCAATGGCTGGCCGCTTTCGGCCGAATGGATCGCCGACGCGATCCAACGGCAGATCTGACAGGAGGTTTGCTATGACCACTGCTGAAGTCCCTGTGCGGGGCGTCAAAGTGAACGCGCTGGGCCTGGAGAAAAAAGCCTATCAGGCCGCGCCGTCCACCCTGTGCAAAGGCTGCGGCCACGACAGCATCAGCCAGCGCATCATGAATGTCGCCTGGGAGCTGAGCCTCGACCAGACCCAGGTGGTGAAGATGAGCGGTATCGGCTGCAGCAGCAAGTCGCCCGCATATTTCCTGGGCTGGAGCCACGCGTTCAACGGCGTGCATGGCCGCATGCCGGCCGTGGCCACCGGCGCGGTCGTCGCCAACCACAACCTGACCGTGATCGGTGTCAGCGGCGACGGCGACACCGCCTCCATCGGCACCGGCCAGTTCAAACACGCCGTGCGCCGCAACGTGCCCATGGTCTATATCGTGGAAAACAACGGCGTCTACGGCCTGACCAAAGGCCAGTTCAGCGCCACCGCCGACCTGGGTCAGCGGCTGAAATATGCCGGGGTGAACAACCTGCCGCCCCTCGACATCTGCATGGAGGCACTGGCCGCCAACGCCACCTTCGTCGCGCGCAGCTTCGCAGGCGATCCCAAGCAGGTGGAAAGCCTGTTGAAAGCTGCGTTCAGCCATCGCGGCATCGCCGTGCTCGACATCATCAGCCCGTGTGTGACCTTCAACAACCACGACGACTCGACCAAAAGCTACAGCTGGGGCCGTGCTCAGGAAACCCCCCTCAACGAGCTGAACTTCATCCCGGACTACGCCGAGATCACGATTGACGGCCGGTACGAGGGGGAGCTTCAGGTCGAAATGCATGATGGCTCGAAGATCGTCCTCAAAAAACTCGACCCGGACTACGACCCGACCGACAAACTGAATGCCTTCCGCACGCTGGAAGAGGCGCGGCAGAAGCAACAGTTCATCACCGGTCTGATCTACGTTAACGAGCACGAACGACCCGACTTACACGAGCTGCTGCACTTCTCGGACACCCCGCTGGTGTATCTGCCCGACGAGGTGCTGCGGCCAAGCCGTGAGACATTGGAAAAAGTTCTTGCCTCGCTGTGATCGAATGAGGAGGCACCATGCCCATCGTCGAAAAACTCGGCAGTTTTTTCCTGGGCCGCGAATATGATCTGAAGACCCGACAGGTGCTGCCGGACAGGCCGGTCAACTACGACGCGCGCGACCTGACCACCCACGCCCTCGTGGTCGGCATGACCGGCTCCGGCAAAACCGGCCTGTGCATTGACCTGATCGAGGAGGCCGCACTGGACGGTGTGCCGGCGATCATGATTGATCCGAAAGGCGACATCACCAATCTGCTGCTGACCTTCCCCGAGCTGAGGCCGGAGGACTTCCTGTCGTGGATCAATCCGGACGACGCCCGGCGCAAAGGGCAGACGCCGGAGGAGTTCGCGGCCGCCACCGCCAAAACCTGGCGCGAAGGCCTGGCGAGCTGGGAGCAAGGGCCAGAGCGCATCCGCGCCCTGAAAAGCGCGGTGGACTTCGCCATCTACACCCCCGGCTCGGAAGCAGGGTTGCCCGTCAGCATCCTCAGCAGCTTCAAGGCGCCCGCGCTGGACTGGGACACCGAGACCGAGACGCTGCGCGATCGCATCCAGGGCACGGTGTCGGGCCTGCTGGGTCTGATCGGCATCGCCGCCGATCCGGTGCGCAGCCGCGAACATATCCTGCTCTCGATGATCTTCGAGACAGCATGGCGGGCCGGCCAGGATCTGGACATCGCCCGGCTCATCATGCAGGTGCAAAACCCGCCGTTCTGTCAGATCGGCGTCTTCGACGTGGAGACCTTCTTCCCGGAAAAAGACCGCTTCGGCCTGGCGATGGCGCTCAACAACATCATCGCCTCGCCGAGCTTCGCGGCCTGGACGCAGGGCGATCCGCTCGACATCGGCGAGATGCTCTACACGTCCACGGGCAAGCCCCGCCACACGATCTTCTACATCGCCCATCTGAGCGACGCCGAGCGCATGTTCTTCGTCACATTGCTCCTCGAACAGATCATCTCCTGGATGCGCAGTCAGCCCGGCACCACCAGCCTGCGCGGCATCGTCTACATGGACGAGATCTTCGGCTTCTTCCCGCCCACGGCCAACCCGCCGAGCAAGAAGCCGATGCTGACGCTGCTCAAACAGGCGCGCGCCTTCGGCATAGGCATGGTGCTGACCACGCAGAACCCGGTGGATCTGGACTACAAAGGGCTGACGAACGCCGGCACCTGGTTCATCGGCAAGCTGCAGGCCGAGCGAGACAAAGCCCGGCTGATGGACGGCCTGGTGAGCGCCATGGCGGAAGCCGGCGCCGCAGCCGATCGCGCCAGCCTCGACCGCACCATCTCCGCGCTCGACAACCGCGTCTTTCTGATGCACAACGTCAACCTGAAGGCGCCGGTCGTCTTCTATACCCGCTGGGCCATGAGCTATCTGCGCGGCCCATTGACGCGACAGCAGGTCAAGATGCTCATGGCAGACCGCAAAGCGCAAGTCGCGATCCAAAAGGCAGCCAGCGTCGCCGCGCCGGGCACGGCCGTCGGCCAGCCCACAGAAATCTCGGCCGCCAGGCTGCCGGCCGGCCTGACGACGCAGCCGCCGGTGTTGCCGCCCACCATCAAACAGACCTATCTGCCGGTGGCGCTCACCGAAAGCCAGGGCCTGCGCCGGGTGGCCGACAAAGTGGGCAGCAGCATCCAGCCGACCGAGCGACGGCTGGTCTACTCGCCCGCGTTGATCGGCTTCGCCAGCGTCCGCTTCGTGGACCGCAAATACGACCTCGACGAAATCCAGGACCTTGCCCTGCTGCTGCCGCTCGCGGAAAGCAGCAAGGTGGTCTCCTGGAAGGCGGCACAGCCGATCGGGATCGAGCCGCGCGATCTGGCCGAACGGCCGGAGACCGATGCGTTCTTCGCGCCGAACCTGCCGGCAGCTGTGACGGATGCGCGGGCTTTCAGCCGGCTGACGAGCGATCTGGCCGATCATCTGTATCAGACTCAGACCTATCCCCTGCTCTACAATCCTGCCCTGAAACTCTACAGCCGGCCTGGCGAATCGGAACGCGACTTCAAGATCCGCTGTCAGCAGGCCGCGCGCGAGCAGCGCGACGCGATGATTGACAAACTGCGCGACAAATATCAGGTGCAGTTCGACCGCCTCCAGGACAAACTGGAGCGGGAGCGCCGCGAGCTGGCCGAGAGCGAGGGACAACTGAAGGGGCGCATCGGCGAAGAGGTGCTCTCTGGCCTGGCGACGGTCGCCGGCGCGCTGGGGATCTTGGGCCGGCGCAGCAGCAGCCTGCGCGGCCTGACCAGTGCGGCCACACGGCGACGCATCACCGCGCAGGCACAAGCCAACGTTGCCGAGTCGAAGGCCGAGATCGCCCGCCTGGAGGCGCAAATCGCGGCGCTGAAGAGCGCCATGGAAGAAGACGTCAACCAGGTGACGCAGCAATGGACCACGGCCACCGAAACGCTGCAACAGGTCAAAGTCACGCCGCGCAAGACCGACATTAATGTGCAGACGGTGGCGCTGGCCTGGGCGCCAGCCTGGGAGGTGACTTACGAGGATGCCCGCGGCCGCAGTCGCACCGAGTCGGTATCGGCATACCTCGTCGAGACCGCATGATCGCCACAGGTAGGACAAGTTGTCAACTTGTCCTACCTGATCGTAATCGCCCCCACGCGCGAGCGGAGATAGAGGTCGGTCGTCGGGTTTTGACCCACCTCTCCGCGCACCTCCTTGCCCACCAGCGCCTCACGGCTGCTGCGGCCCACCACCGGGAACGCGACCGAAACGTCGCCGATGTCGCTGCGCGCATCCAGACGGAACGCGCTCGCCTCGGGCAAGCGCAGCGAGATCTTGCCCACGTCGGTGGTGAATTCGTAGCGCGCGTTCGGCGCCAGCGCGGCGCTGAAATCCACCCCGGCCACGCGCGTCGCCACCCTCAGCTTCTGGACAGGCGTGACATCGGCCAGGATCACCTCGCCGACCTCCGCGTCCACGGTCACATCGCCCGTGATGCCGGTGATCTGCAAGCGTCCCACGCCCAACCCGGCGGCCAGGGTCGTCTGCCTGGGCACGGTGATCGTCAGATCGAGCTGCGATGTGCGGCTGCCCGCGTCCCCGACGAAGGGGCCGCTGACCCGCACCCATATTTTATCGCCGGCCTGATCTACCCGGACCTCGATCTCCTTCAAACGCCGGTCCGCCTCTTCGATCGAAGCACCGTGGCCGCGTTTCGTTCCCTCGATCCGCACCTGGCCGTCTGGTCCCGGCTGCACGCTGAGCGTGCCGACCGGCGCAGTCACATCCAGCGTCACCGGGCCGCCTACCGTGCGCACCTCATAGATCGGCGCGCTGGCCAGCGCGCCGGCGCCGCGCCATGGCATGGGCCACGCCGGCCACTCGCCATCCCAGTTGCGCAGCCGGTCACTCCACGCCTGCAGCTCCGGGCCGACGCCGGCATCCAGGGCGCGCAACCCGCTCAGGGCCGCGTTGCCCGCTATCCACATCAACGTACAGCAGCAGCAACTGACGAACAGCAACACAATGATCAAAGCAATCCAAAGGCCACGATTGTTATCCATCTTCCACCTCGTCTGCCGTGAATCTGCGGCGCCACCACACGCTCACAGAGAATGGTCAGGCATGGGCATTCTGTTTGCAATACGGAGAGGAGCGCGACGAGGTTTCAAAACGGCAATTGCCCGGCCATGAATGGACAAATTGCTGCCGATCAGGTAACATGATGTCAGGCAGTCCTCTTGCGCGTGGTCATGTCGCGCTTTGGTAGCACGTGCTCCAAACCGTCGAAGGGAGCTTTCTGTATGCAATACCGCACTCTGGGCCGCACAGGCGTCCAGGTGTCCAGCCTGTGCTTCGGCACGATGTCGTTCGGCGGCGACGCGGACGAGGCGACCGCCGCCGCGCTGTTCAACCGCTGTCGCGAAGCCGGCATCAACTTTTTCGACTGTGCGAACGTCTACAATCGGGGCCGTTCCGAGGAGATCCTCGGCCGGCTGATCGCTGAAGCAGGATGTCGCGAGGAGGTGATCATCACCTCGAAGGTGGGGTTCCCGATGGGACCGGATGTGAACACGCGCGGCGCATCGCGGCGACACATCATGCGCCAGGTCGAGGGCAGCCTGAGGCGGCTGCGCACCGATTGGATTGACATCTATTTCCTGCACGGACCGGACCCGAAAACGCCGGTCGAGGAAATCCTGCGCGCCTTCGACGACCTCGTGCGTCAGGGCAAAACCCTCTATGCCGGGGTGAGCAACTGGGCGGCCTGGCAGATCGCGCGGGCGCTGGGCATCGCCGACCTGAAAAACCTCAACCGGTTCGCATGCATTCAGCCGATGTACAATCTGGTGAAACGCCAGGCCGAGGTCGAGCTGTTGCCCCTGGCGCAGGCGGAACAACTGGGGGTGATCACCTACAGCCCGCTGGGCGGCGGCTTGCTGACCGGGAAATTCGGGACGAGTCGGCGGCCAGAATCAGGCCGGCTTACGGTCAACAAGATCTATCAGGCGCGCTATGGCGATCCGATCAATTTCGAGATAGCAGACCGTCTGACCGCCTATGCCGCGGATCACGGCGTACATCCGGCGACGCTGGCGGTGGCCTGGGTCATGACGCATCCGGCGGTCACGGCGCCGATTATCGGCGCGCGCAACCTGGACCAAATCGAGCCATCGCTGCGTGCCGCCGACTTCCCCATGACCCCGGAGATGCGGGCTGAGCTTTCGGCCCTGTCGCCAGAGCCGCCGCCGGCCACTGATCGCAGCGAAGAGAAGAAGAGAATGGCATATCAGGGTGTCTTGTCGGGATAAATTACGAGTTTAACACAAAACTACACGAATAACCGAAGTTGCAGAATCTGTTTTGTAGTAGAATATAATTGTTTATCGCCCCGCGTGCCAGGCACCCTCTCAGGTGCCTGGCACGTCTGGCAACTTTCAGATTACAGCAGCAGCCGCAGCGGTTGCTCCAAGGCCGCCTTGAACGCCTGCATGAAACGCGCCGCCTCTGCGCCGTCGGTGACGCGGTGATCGGCCGAGATGGTCGCCTTCATGCGCGTGCCCACCGCCAGCTGACCGTCCTTCACCACCGGCATCTGCTTCACGGTGCTGACCGCCAGGATCGCTGCCTGGCCGGGGCCGATGATGGCGATGAAGTTCTCGACGTCGAACATCCCCAGATTGGAAATGGTGAAGGTGCCCCCCACCATGTCGTCCGGCTTCATGCGGCCTTCGCGCGCACGGGCGACCAGTTCGCGCGCCTCGACCGCGATCTGCGCCAACGGCTTTTTATCGCAATCCCGCACGACCGTGACAACCAGGCCCGCCTCGCGCGCCACCGCGATGCCGATGTTCACCGACTCGTGCACCCGGATCTCGTCTCCCGCAAACGTGGCATTCAGGTTGGGGAACTGGCGGAGCGCCAGCGCAGCGGCCTTGACGATGAAATCATTGACAGAGATCTTTTCGTTTTCCGGCAACAGGGCGTTAAGCTGGCTGCGCAACGCCATCGCCGCTTCCATGTCCACATCTACCGTGATGTAGAAATGCGGCGCGGTGGTCTTGCTCTCCACCATGCGCCGGGCGATGGTCTGGCGCATGCCCGTGAGCGGCACGGCCCGGTAACCTTCGGGGGTCGGCTCATAGGATGGGATCGGCATGGGCGGCGCAACGACCGGCGCCGGCGCGACCTTCGCCTCCTGGGCGGCCCGATCCTGCGCGGCCAGGTATGCCTCGATATCGCGCTTGATGATCCGACCGCCGGGGCCGGTGCCGATCACCTGGCGCAGGTCAATTCCCAGCTCGCTCGCCATGCGCAACGCCACCGGCGACGCGGCCAGCCGGCCGCCCTCCAGTGCCGGTTGCGGCGCCTGTGCCGGCGCGGTCACCGCCGGGGCCTCGGCCCGGACCTCGGCTTTGGCCGCGACCGACGACGGCGCCGCTGGCCCGACGCCCAGCGCGGCCAGGTTCACCATTTCGCCGGGCTCGCCGATCACCGCGATCGGGGTGCCGATCGGCACGCTCTCGCCGACCGGCACCAGGATCTTGTGCAAAACGCCGCTGCGAAAGGCGGGAACCTCGACGCTGGCCTTGTCAGTCTCGATGATAGCAATCGTCTCGCCCTGCCCGACCGACTCGCCTTCTTTCTTAACCCACTCGCCCAGCTTGCCCTCACGCATGTCGAAGCCCAGCTTGGGCATGTTGATGAGTTCAGCCATTCGTGCTCTCCTCTGACAGGGATCAGGCGTCGCAAGCCAGGAGCCGGCGCAGCGCCAGCTTGCCGCAGCCCGGCGCCCGACTCGCGCTCGCCGACACCTAGCGCAGGTACATCACATCCTTCACGGCGTTGACGACATCCTCGACCTGGGGCAGGGCAAGCTGCTCCAGACGACGGTTGTAGGGCAACGGCACCTCGGCCTGCGCCACACGGCGCACCGGCGCGTCCAGATAATCGAAAGCCTGTTCGGTCACCCGGCTGGAGATCTCTGCGCCGATGCCAAACGAGCGCCAGCCTTCTTCGACGACCACCAGGCGATTGGTCTTCTTGACCGATGCGATCACCGGCGCCATGTCCAGCGGCCGCAGGGTGCGCAGATCTATGATCTCGACCTCGATCCCCTCGGCGGCCAGGCGGTCGGCCGCCTCCAGCGATACCTGCAACATCTTCGAGTAGGACACGATCGTTGCGTCTTTGCCGACGCGCTTGACATCGGAGACGCCGATGGGCACCAGGAAGTCCTCATCATCGGGCACTTCGCCCCTCACCTGGTAGAGGGTGGCGTGCTCGATGAAGAACACCGGATCCTCGTCGCGGATGGCCGATTTGAGCAGGCCTTTGGCATCGGCGGGCGTGCCGGGCGCCACGACTTTGAGGCCGGGGAAATGGGCAAACACAACATCGGGCGTTTGCGAGTGGGTGGCGCCGAGCTGACGGCCGCCGCCGCCCACAGTGCGGATCACCAGCGGGACCCGGATCTGGCCGTTGAACATGTAGTGGATCTTGGCCGCGTGATTGACGATCTGATCCATGGCCAAAAACGCGAAGTTGATGGTCATCAGCTCGGCGACGGGGCGCAGGCCGGCGATCGCTGCGCCGATGGCGGCACCGACGATCACGCCTTCGGCGATCGGAGTGTCGCGCACGCGCTTCTCGCCGAATTCATCCAGAAAGCCGCGCGTGACGGCATAGGTGCCGCCCCATTTGCCGATCTCTTCGCCCATGATGAATACCCGCTCATCGCGATACATCTCTTCGCGCAGCGCGGCGCTGATCGCCTCTCGAACAGTCATGCGTGCCATGGCGCTTACTCCCTCTCACCGATCGGGTTGACAAAAACATGTTCCCACAGCGCGGCGTCGGGCGGCTCAGGGCTCTCCTCGGCAAAGCGGACGATCTCGTCCACCTCGGCCGCGACCTCGCGCTGAATGGCCGCGAAGTCATCGAAGCTCGCCGTACCCTCGGCCGTCATGGTGTCCTCGATGCGGCAGAGAGGATCGCGCTCACGCCAAAACTCGATCTCTGCCTTCGTGCGATAGCGCTCGGGATCGCCCATCGAGTGGCCGACATAACGATAGGTGATCGCTTCCAGCAGGACCGGCCCCTCCTGCCGCGCATATGCCAGCGCATTCGCCATCACCTCATAGGTCTCGACGACATCCTGGCCGTTGAACTGCTGGTTTTCGACGCCGTAGGCGCAGCCCTTCTCGTAGATGTTGGTCAGCGCGGAGGCGCGGCCCACCTCGGTGCCCATGCCGTACTGGTTGTTTTCGACCAGGAAGATCACCGGCAGCTTCCAGAGTGCGGCCAGGTTCATAGATTCGTGGAAATAGCCGATGTTAGTGGTGCCCTCGCCCAAGACGCACAACACCGCGTGTGGCAGCGCTTCGTAGCGGATCTGCAGGCCCACGCCGACCGCCAGCGGTAGATGGCCGCCGACGATGGCATGACCGCCCCAGTAGCGATGCGCTGCGCTCGCCAGATGCATCGAGCCGCCCTTGCCGCCGCTCACGCCGGTGGCCTTGCCCAGCAGCTCGGCCATCACCGGGCCAGGCGGCAGCCCGCGCGCGATGGCCCAGCCGTGGTCGCGGTATGCGGTCAGCAGGTGATCGTCGGGGGCCAGCGCTTTGCATGCGCCGACCGCAATCGCCTCCTCGCCGATGTAGAGGTGCAGGAAGCCACCGATCTTCCCTTCCGCGTACAGCTCCGCCGACTTTTCCTCGAAGCGACGGATCAACGCCATTTGCCGGTACAACGCCAACAATTCAGCATTGCTCAATTTGGATGTCACGTCAAATAACCTCCTTGCGCATCAAAATACGCCTGAACCGATAACGCCGATATACCCCAGCGCGGCAGGCTAGTGATGGGCAATCGCCCTTTCCTGTTCCCGGCTGGGCAACAACAGGAAACCGGCCGTCGCAATCGCCTGCAAGCCGCCGATCAGCAACAACGCGGCCTGGATGCCCACGAGGCCCGCCAGGGCCGCGCCCAGCAGCGGGCCGACCGCCAGCGCGATGTTGTTCAGCACGTTGGCAAGGGCGGCAAAGCTGGGAGCACGACCCACAGGCGCGGCGACCAGCATCATGTCGAACAAGCCGATGTCAATGCCCGAAATGGTGATGCCCCACAGAGCAGCCGCCGGCAGCAGCCATGCCACCGAAGGCGCCAGGGCTGTCATCACCGGATAGAGCGCGCCGCCGATGCCGCAGGCCAGAAGCAATCCGCGATGGCCGATCCGATTCGTCAGGCGTCCCCAAAGCCAATAGCCTAACACCAACGCCGCATATCCGGCTGTACCGCGCAACCCAATCCAGCTATCGTTTGCCTGCAATTCCTGCACCCAGTAGATGCTATACAATCCGACGGGCATCATCAGGGCCACGCGAAAACTGAAACTGGCGATATTGAAACGCACGAACAGGGGATGCGCGACAAAATCGCGCAGGAAGTGATGCAATCGCGCCAGACGCCCATGGGCCTGCCGGGCCGCGTCGGCCGCGGCCTGTTCGCCGCGTGCGACCGGAGCCACCTCCACCTTGCCGAAGTAGTGCATGTTCATCAGGGCCGCGGCGAAAGAGGCCATGAAGACGAGCTGATAGCCGAGGGGAAAAGCCAGGCGGTCGAGCATGAAGCCGAACAGGGCGATGCTGCTGCCGGAAACGAGCGACATCAGCCCCCAGCGCGTGCCGTTGAAGCGGGCGCGACGCTCGACCGGAATCGCCCGCTGCATCATGGCAGCGAAGGCCGGAATGTGGATCGCCGAGGGCAGCGCGGCCAGCGTCCACAGCAGCACGATGACCGACGGCTGGAGCTGGCCGGGCACGACCAGTGGCACCAGGGCAATCAGAGGATAGAACAGCCGCGACACGAAAACGGCCCGCACCAGGACGCGGACCAGATCGCGCTGGCGCTCGACATAGGCACCGCCCGGCAGGTAGGTCAAGATGCCCAGGAATGACGGCGCCGAGGTGAGCAGGCTGATGAGCGACGCTGAAGCGCCCAGGCGGGCCAGGAAAACCGGCAGGAAGTTGAAGATGCCACCATCCACCGGGCCGAACCACAGGCCGCTCAGCATCAGATTGCGGTAATTGCGATCCTCGACGGTTTGACTGCCGTGGCCGAGGAGCAACCGACCTGCTGCCGTACTCGCCGTACTCGCCATGCGCCCCATGGGCGCGCTGCGGAATGTTGACAGATTCATGGGTGTGATTGTACCCTGGGAGCCAGGAAGGGCAAAAACCGGAACGACGCGATTGTGGCGCAGACACCCGGCTGTCTCGCTGCCCGGCCGCGTTCAGATGATCTCGATGCCGGCGCCCGTCGTCACATCGCCGATGGCCCAGGCCGACAGGCCATGCGCCGCGCAGAAGGCCCAGAACAGATCCAGCCCCGCGGCCGGCACCGCCAGCAGCAGGCCGCCGGAGGTCTGCGGGTCGTGCAACAGGGTCTCCTGCCAATCGCGCACCGGCCGCGTGTAGCGCACCAGAGAATTGTAGAAGGCCTGATTGTTGTGCGCGCCGCCGGGGAAGACCCAGTTTTCGGCATAGCTCAGCGCGCCCGGAAGCCAGGGCAGCGCGTCGAAACGGATGCGCAGGCAGGCCTGGCTGGCGCCGGCCATCTCCGACGCATGGCCGATCAGCCCGAAGCCGGTGATATCGGTCGCCGCGCGCACACCGGCCGCCTGACCGGCGCGCGCCGCAGTGCGATTCAGGCGCATCATGCTGGCCACCGCGGCGTCCAGGTGGGCGGGCTCGACCACGCCCCGTTTAACCGCGGTGGTGATGGCACCGGTCCCCAGAGGTTTCGTCAGCACCAGCGTATCGCCGGGCCGCGCGCCGCCTTTGGTGAAGATGCGGGCCGGATGGACGATGCCGGTGACGGCCAGGCCATATTTCGGCTCCTTGTCCTGGATGGTATGTCCGCCGGCGATGGCCGCGCCGGCCGAGCGGACGATCTCGGCGCCGCCGCGCAGGATCTCGGCCAGGAGATCGGCCGGCAGGTTCGGGGGAAAAGCCGCCAGGTTGAGGGCGAAAAGCACCTCGCCGCCCATGGCATAGACATCGCTCAGCGCGTTGGCCGCCGCGATGGCGCCGAACTCGTAGGGCGTGTCCACAATCGGGGTGAAAAAATCCACAGTCTGGATCAGGGCCAGCTCGTCGCTCAGCCGATACACGGCGGCATCATCGGGCGCGCCGAGCCCGACCAGCAGATCGGGATACATCTCGGCCGGAAACAGATGCTCCAAGCTGCGCAGGACCTGCGCAAGCTGCTCGGGCGGCAGCTTCGATGCTCAGCCTGCACACGAGCTGAGAGAAGTCAATTTGATGATCTGTTCACGAGTCATTTGCGTTGCTCCTTACTCCCTATTCTACCCTAATCCTGGGAATCCTTTGAATCGTGTCCCAAAACCGCGGCGGTCAATTGTAGGCAAACTGCCATCCACCCATGGACAAAGCCTGTATAATCCTTCTGGGATTGGCGAATAAGCGCCTCGAAAACAGCAAAGTACGGAGAGATGATCATGGCCAAGAAACAAACCGAGCTGCCGGCACACGTGCCCGTAGTGGGCAGCGCTGCGCCCGATTTCGCCTTGCCGGCCGACGATGGCTCGATCGTGCGGCTGAGCGACCTGCGCGGCCAGCGCGTGGTACTCTATTTCTATCCGAAAGACGACACGCCGGGCTGCACGACGCAGGCGTGTGGTTTCCGTGATAATTACGTCGAGATCACAGAACAGAATGCCGTGGTGTTCGGCATCAGCCCCGATGGCGTGAACAGCCATGTCAAATTCCGCACGAAGTTCAATCTGCCGTTCCGCCTGCTGGCAGACGAGGATCACAAAGTGGCGGAGATGTACGGCGTGTGGGGCGAGAAGAGCATGTACGGCAAGAAATATTTCGGCATCATCCGCTCGCATTTCGTGATAGACGCTGACGGCAAGATCGCCGATGTCCAGTACGGCGTCAGCCCCGAGGACAGCGTGGCGAACGCGCTGGCGGCGCTGCGGCTGCGATAGAAATCTCACGACGTGCCAGGCACCCGCGAGGATGCCTTGTGCGTCAACGGAGCACGCCACGTGCCAGGCACCCTCACAGGTGCCTGGCACGTTAATAGTGAATTTTTCATCCTGTTGATTCCCCATGTATAATCTCCCGGTTGGGAGATCTCTGTGAATTTGCTAAAACGTCATTGGCTCGCCGCGTCCATCCTGGCGCTTTTTCTTGTCTTGGGCGTCACCTATAGCGTCGTCGTGCCGATTTTCGAGGCGCCCGATGAGCTCAGCCATTATCCGTTCGTCGCACATCTAGCACAAGGCGGCGAACTTCCCGTTCAGCGCGCCGGCCAGAAAAGCCTGTGGCAGCAGGAGGGCAGCCAGCCGCCCCTCTACTACGCCCTCGCCGCGGCCCTGACGAGCTGGCTGAATGTGGACGACCTGCCCGCGATCCATCGCCTGAATCCCCACGCGCGAGTCGGCATCCCATTGGCCTATGACAACAAAAACATCATCATCCACACCGATCGCGAGGCGTTTCCCTGGCGCGGCGCCGTCCTGGGCGTCCATCTGACCCGATTCTTTTCGCTGGCCCTGGCCATCGGCACACTGCTCTGCACCTATGCGCTGGCGCGGGCTGTTGTTCCCCGGCACCGCGTCGTCGCGATCGCCGCCCTGGCCATCAACGCGTTCATCCCGATGTTTATCTTCATCAGCGCGTCGGTCAACAACGACAATCTGGTCATCTTTCTGTCCTCGTTGACCCTGGTCATGTTGGTGCGGCTGATTCAACGCGGGGCCACATGGCGCTATCTGGTGTTGATCGGTGTCATCATCGGGCTGGCCTGTCTGTCCAAGCTGAGCGCGCTGGGCCTGATTCCGTTGGCTGGCCTGGCGCTGCTGATTCGCCAGTTCACCGGGATGTCCATTGACCGCGCGAGCCCACAGAGCATGCCGCAGTCGTTCACGCGCGTGGCGCTGCATGACATCGGCCCGCGTCTGTGGCGTTGGGCGGCAGATTATGCGATCATGCTGGTGCCGGTCGCGCTGATCGCCGGCTGGTGGTATCTGCGCAACTGGCAGCTCTACGGCGATCCCACCGGCCTCAGCGCCATGTTGGACATCGTCGGCCGCCGGCCCAACCGGCCGACGCTGTCTGACCTGCTGGCAGAGTTCGAGGGGCTGCGCATCAATTTCTGGGGGCTGTTCGGGGTGGTCAACGTGCTGCTCCGGCCCCCATGGATCTACCGCGTTTTCGATGCGTTGACGATCATCGCCGTGATCGGCGTTCCGGTTTGGGCCTGGCGTCAATGGCGGGCGGGCCGGCCGCTCCCCTGGCGCGAATTCGGCCTGCTCACGGCCTGGATGGGCATCGAATTCGTCGCGTTGATCCGCTGGACCACGGAGACCTTCGCCTCGCAGGGACGTCTCTTCTTTCCCGCGCTGGCGCCGATCAGCCTGTTTCTGGCGCTTGGCCTGCTCATCTGGTTCCCCGCGGCCTGGCGCAGTCGCGCGGCCGTCATCCTGGCGCTATTCTTCTTCACGATCTCGGCTACGGCGCCGTTCACCTCGATCCTGCCCGTCTACGCGCGGCCGACCCCGCTGACGCCGGCAGACATCCCGGCCTCGGCCCGGCCATTCGACGTCACCTATGGCGACGTGGCACGACTGGTCGCATTCGAGGTGGAGCGAAACGCGGCCCGGCCGGGGGAGATGGTGCCGGTGACCCTCTACTGGCACGCGCTGGCGCCGATCGCCGAAGACCTGAGCATCTTCGTCCAGCTCGTTGCCCCTCAGGATCAGATCCTGGGCCAGGTGGATAGCTACCCGGGCGGCGGCGCGTATCCGACTAGCATATGGTCGCCGGGGGAGGTGATCCGTGATCGGTTCATGGTGCCGGTGCAGCGCGCGGCCGATGCGCCTGTGGCGGCCTATCTGATTGCCGGACTGTATCGCTATGAGACGCAGGAGCGCCTGCCGGCGCGCGATCCGGCCGGGCAGGCCGTGTTGATGCCGATCTTGACCCGGGTCAAAATCGCCGCGCCGACGCGCAGCCAGACGCCACAACACGCGCTCGACGCCAATTTCGACCATCGCGTGCGCCTTGTGGGCTACGACTTGTCCGCCGGCCGTGTCCGACCCGGCGCGACGCTCACGCTGACGCTCCACTGGCAAGTCCAGCAAAAACTCGACCGCGACTACACGGTCTTCATTCATCTGCTGGACACAAACGACAACGCCATCAGTTACGGCGATGGCCCGCCGCTGGAAAATGCCTATCCGACTTCGTTCTGGGAGCCAGGAGAGAGCCTGGCCGACCGCCATCTCTTGCCGATTCCGACCGACGCGGCACCCGGCCGCTATCGCATCGCCGTCGGGCTGTACGAGCCGGTCAGCGGGCAAAGGCTGCCGATCGTCGGTCCTGACGGCCAGCCGACGGCCAACCGCGTCCTGTTGGAGACGCCGGTGATCGAGCCGAAATAGGGAAAGCGCGCTCAGGGGGCGGGGAGCAGGATCACGGTGAAGGGATCATCGCCTGCCGCTGCGCCGACCAGACGTTGCACCGGCAGCTTCTCCAGCGTCTCGGCGTCATACACTTGCAAAATCAAGCGCGACTGGCGCAGATCGGCGGCAGCCGGCATGGGAAGGCCGGTCTGTTCGACCACGGTGGCACCTGGCGGCCACAGCGTGGTCGGCAGGAAGCCGTTGTAGGGCTCCGTCTCGGCGATGCTCAACGGCCGCAGCGCGCCATCGTCGGCCGCGGCGTCCAGGCGCAAGATGTATTTGTAGCGTCGCGACAGCGGATTGACTGCCTGCCAGTAGAATGTGACGGGCAACGCGCCGCCCGACGGCAGCGGACGGCCGATGTCGGCGCCGATCAGCCGTATCTGGTCGCCGAAGACAATCTCGACCGGTCGGGCGATCCCGGCCGGGGGCTGTTCACGCACCGGCAGTTGAGTCAGAAAGAGATCCATCCGCAGCGCAGCCAGAGGGCTGGCAAACTCCCGGCCGTCCGCGTGAAACCAGCGTGTCCGCAACCAGTCGCTGACGGCATCATCCGGGTCGGCGCGCACCAGCCAGATGCGACGATAGCGGCCGGCCAGCGCGTCGAGCTCCTGAAGCAATTCGGCGCGAGACATGGCCAGCAACGGCCGGGGAGCCGGTGTGGCACGACCGGGCACAGGCGGTGCCGGCAATGAACACTCGTACAAGCCCTGCGCGCCGTAGATGCGCAGCACGATCTGATTGAGCCTGCTCTGGATGGTGCTTGGCGTCGCGCCATGCGGTTGAGGGGTATCCTGGGGGAAAAAATCCGGCAGAACGCGCCAGGAAACGGCCTGACCCGCCAGCTCGCCCTGCTCGATCGCCGCCATCGGCGCATAGTAACGAAACAGTCGGCCCCACGAAATCGGCCTGAACAGGATCAGATCGCCCTCCTGCACCCGCTCGGCCAGATACCGGCCCATCCCCGCATGGTCGCCCTTGTCGTAGAGCGGCAGCGTGAAATACCTGACCGTGCTGTAGCCTGCGCCGAAGAGCAGCACAATGGCTGCCAGCGCGGCGGCCCAGCGCCGTGTCTGCCACAGCCAGGCCAGTCCACCCGCCACCAGCGCCAGAAAGAAGCCGCTGACCAGGCTCATGTGCCGCGCGGTCATGTAGGCCGGCCGGACGGCATTGATCAGGAGCAGCAGGCCCGGCGGCACGATCGCCAGCGCCGGCAACAACCAGCCGCGTGCGCCGGCCGTCCGCTGCCGGCGCATCAGCCCATAGCCTGCACCGGCCAGCGCCAACGCGGCGTAAACCACGTCCAACGGCCACACCTGGGCCAGGTCCACGCTGAGCCCCAAGCTGAAAGCATTGACCAGGTCAGGGATCAGAATGCGGAGAGAGATTTGCGCCCAATTGGTGCCCGCGGCCAGATCGCGCGCCAGCAGCCAGAGCGCGATGCTGCCCGGCAGCAATGCCAAGATCAGAAGTGCGATCGCAGCCAGCCATGCCCATCGCCAGCTTCTGCGGCGGAACTCCTGCAAGATGAGCACCGCGTGAGGAGGCACGATCAGCAGCGAGAAATAGTGCGAAGTGAGCAGCCCGCCGAGCGCAATTCCATAGCCGGCCAGCCAGAGACGACGCCGACCGGCGGTCCCGGCATCGGCCCAGCGCAACAACAGATAGGTGCTGAAAAGCGCCAGGAGCCCCACCTGCGCGTACATGCGTACTTCCTGGCCGAACCAGAGATAAAATGGATTGACGGCCATGAGCAGCGCGGCCCAAAGGGGTGCCGTAGCCGGCAGGTCGCGCAGGCGACCGCGCGCCAGACGCCTGGCCAGAGCCCAAATAACCGGCACGGCCAGGGTCGCCGCCAGCGCCGAAGGAAAACGCAGCGCGAACTCGCTCTGGCCCAGCGTCCTCACCGCCAGGCCCAGGAGGATGAAATAGGCAAACGGGTGCTGATCAATCGTCTTGACCCAGGTCACGCCGTCGGTGAGCGGCAGACACCCGGCAAGAAGCTCTGGCCAGGACGCTTCGGCGCGCTGCAAGCTAAACGTCTCATCGAGCCAAAGGGCTTTGGCGCCCAGGCCCCACAGCAGCCGCGCAAAGGCGAACAGAATCAGGGCCAGGAGCAGAAAACGAACGCCGTGTCGCCGGATGAAGCGGCGCAAATGGGCAGCCATCTCTGTCATGCTCGCTGGATTATGCGCCAGGATGCGAAGAAACGCAAATGTCCGACCGGCCCTCGGCGGCATTCTGGACAACGCCCGCCGATCCGAATATACTGATGCACCATTTACCAATTCACCATTCAGCGGAGGTCATTCATGAATCCGACCATGTGGGCGCAGGCGCTGCGCATCATCCCGCGGCTGAACAAAGCCGAGTGGGATCACCTGGACTTCATTGCCAAATGGCTCATTGCCACGCGAGCCGCCGTTCTCATCATGACCTTCATCTCGGCGGCGATTGCCGGCATCTTCGCGTTGCGCGACGGCATGTTCCATCTGGGTCGCTGGCTGCTGGTGGCGGTGGGGTTGGTGCTGGCGCATGCCACCAATAACCTGCTCAACGACCTGACCGACTACCGGCGGGGCGTGGACAAGGACAACTACTTCCGCACGCAGTACGGCGCGCAGCCGCTGGAGCAGGGGCTATGGACCGAGTGCGATCTGTTGATCTACGCCGGGGTGACCGGGCTGATCGCGCTGGCGTGCGGCATCTACTTCGTCGTCCTGCGCGGGTGGCCAGCCGTGGTGCTGCTGGCAGCCGGCGCGTTCTTCGTCTTGTTCTACACCTGGCCGCTGAAGTACATCGGCCTGGGCGAGCTCGCGGTGATCCTGGTGTGGGGGCCGCTGATGGTCGGCGGCGGCTACTACGTCATCACGGGCCAGTGGAGCTGGCCGGCGGCACTCGCCAGCCTGGCCTACGCGCTGGGGCCGACCACGGTGATCTTCGGCAAACACATTGACAAACACGATCCGGACAAGGCGAAGGGCATTCACACTTTGCCGGTCATCATCGGCGAAAAGGCTGCTCGGGTGGCTGCCCGCGGCATGATGGCGCTGATGTACCTGATCGTGATCGCGTTGGTCGTCACCGGCTTTTTCACGCCTGCCATGCTGGTGGTGCTGCTGGGGTTGATCAACCTGCCGCGAGTCTGGCAGATGTACGGCCAGCCCTATCCGAAGGAACGGCCGGCCGATTTTCCGCCCGAAGCCTGGCCCACCTATTTCGCTGCGGCTGCCTTCTTTCACAATCGCGGCTATGGCATCTGGTTCATGCTCGGTCTGCTGGCCGATGCCGCACTGCGCGGCCTGGGGGTGATGTAGGCGTTCGATGGCCTGAACGCCATAGCCGGACGGCGACGGCGCACAAACCGCAATCGCTCGGATAGGCTACGGCGCTCAGGCCGCAGTGGTTCCCCGCAGCAACCGCGGGGGGCAATTCGTTTCCCGTTCCGCTAGCCGGCCCCCGGCCCCTGGCGTCTCGCCTGTGGCCCCCCGTTCATCAACTCCTGCCGTCGCCGCCGATACGCGATGATCGGCCCATCCCCCTGGATCAGCTTTTCGCCCATGCGCAGCTCCGTGCGTTTCGGCTGCTGGGTCTCCACCACCCGCCGGTCTTGATGCGCGACGAACACGTTGAACGGCATGGCGAGCGCATTGATGAGCGTGCGCAGCCCCGGCGTGCGCATGAACTTCTGATAAAAACGCAGGTAGAGCACCGTGTGCTCATCGTCCACCGGCGCGAACGCGGCCACGATCCGCACCTTGTCGGAGATGTAGTTCTGCCACAGGTTGGGGAAGATGAAGTCCAGGTGGAACGGCTTGTCCGGCGGCGGCGCCTCGTCGGGCTTGACCGGCGGCCGGCCGTCGTCAGCGCGGGTGACCGGGACGATCCAGAAGCGATCGGGGTCCTTCCAGATCACCCACGGCCCATCCACCACCGGGCCGGAGCCGCGGCCGATGGTGTTGTGGTGGACAAAGGGCACATGCGGCGTGTCGAGCTGGTTCTCGATCACACGCGAATAGTGGGTGCGCCACGGATCGCGCGCCGAGCCGTAGGAAAAATTCTCGTCAATGTCGTCGAAGAAGCGGGGCGGCGGCAGCTCGTCCTGCGGCTCGCCCCACCAGATGAAGATGAAGCCGTGGGCCTCATGGGTGGGATAGGCCTGCACCTGGAACGCCTTGGGCACGGCTGCGCTCCGGCTGTTGGCCGGGATGGCCGTACAACGGCCGCTGGGGTCGTACTCGAAGGCGTGAAAAGGGCACACGATGCGACCGCCCTGCACCCGCCCGACGCTGAGCGCCGCGCCGCGATGCGGGCACAGATCGCGCATCACCGTCACCCGGCCCTGGCTGTCGCGCCAGGCCACCAGCTTCTCGCCCATGCGCGTCACGCCCACGGGCCGGTCGCGCCGGACTTCGGACGACTCGAGGATGGCGTACCATTGGTTGGGGATCATACAGGCCTCCGGGATGATGGATCTCTCTGCCGATCTCGTCTGCCATGCGAGATCGCCTCCTGATAGATAGCCGAAAGATGTTCCACGTGATGCGCCAGGCGCAACGGCGGTCGCACACCGTTGCGCAACCGCTCAAGATAAATCGGATCATCCACCAATTGCTGCAATGCGCTGCGCCACGCGTGTGCATCCCCTGGCGGAAGCAGCAACCCATCCTCACCATGATGCACGCGATCGGCCAGCGGCCCCAACCGCGAAGCGATCACCGGAACGCCAGCCGTAAACGCCTCGGAGACGATGAACGAGAAGGTCTCGTACCACAGGGTGGGCACGGCGACGACATCCACCTGCGCCAGCGTCGCCCAGACTTGATCCCGATCCAAACGGCCCAAGAAACGCACTCCCGGCCCGGCGGCCGCCCGCAGCCGGCCGACATAGGCGGGATCGGCATTCTCATCGCCTGCGATCCAGAGCTCGGCGCGGCCGACGAGCCCGCCGAACGCCTCCACCAGGACATGCACGCCCTTTTGCCAGGCCAGCCCGCCGATGTAGGCGATACGCAGCGGCCTGTCCGACGCCGTGATGGCCGGCATGGCCGGACGTTCCTCCAGTCCTGGCGGCAGGACGATAAGTTTGTCGGCGTCCACGCCGTGCTGCCGATACCAGCACCGCACGAACTCGGTGGGGGCGATCAGCCGGTGGGCCGCGGCCATGACCCGCCGAAGCAAGTGGTTGCGCCAGGCCAGCAGCCCGGCCAGCGGCAGCCATGCCGGCCAAAGATGTGCTTGGCCGGCGCGCGCCGCCGCGCAACGGGCACAATTCAGATAGGCGTGTGGACCGTCGCAGATCTGCTGGCTATAGTTCGTCAGCAGCTGGGCGTTGGCGCAGACCCACCAGAAATCCCAGAAGGTGACGACGAACGGCATCTTGCGCCGGTGCAGTGCGTTCACCAGCGCGATCGGCAGCCCCATGAGGTGCTCGACGTGGACAAGATCGGGGTGCACCTCGTCGAGGACACGCTCGAAGGCCGCTTCGATGACGCGGTCGCCGAAAGCGGCCAGGAAACGCCGGGTTGGATCGGCCAGGCCGTGCCATGCAGCCCAGATTTGCACGCCGGCGGCATCGCGCCGCGCCTCCAGGCCCTTGCCGACCGCGCTGCGGCGATAGAAGACGGCAACCTCGTGCCCGCGACGGGCGAACGCCTGGCTCACCCAGTAGGTATAAAGCTCGGTGCCGCCGACATTGTCCGGCAGGTATTGATGAACCAGGTGCAGGATACGCATCGGAATCAAACCCGTGCAGCAATGAGCCGATCGTAGAGATCGCGCACCAGCGAATACTTGACATCCCAGGCATGCGCCCGATACACCTTCGCCTCGCCGGCAGCGCCCATCGTGGCCCGGAGCGCGCCATCGGCAAGCAGCCGGCTGATCGCCTCGGCCAGGGCCGAGACATCGCCGAAGGGGACGAGCAGCCCATCGCGGCCGTCATCAACCACATCCATCACGCCCCAGGTGCGCGCGGCGATCACGGGCTTGCGATAGAGCCAGGCCTCCAGGTAGACGATCCCGAAGGAGTCCGTGCGCGAAGGCATGGCAAAAATGTCGGCAGCCGCCAGCAGGTCGCGCTTTTCGTCCTCATCAACCTGACCCAGGACGTGCAACCGCGGCCGGTCGTGGGCCGGCAGCTGCGCCAGAAACTCGCGGAACTGCGCGGTGAGCGCGCCGGCAAGCGCCAGCTCGACCGGCACGTCGGCCTGCCACAGCCGGCGCACCGCCTCTACCAGGTGCAGCGTGCCTTTATCGTAGGACATGGATGACAACGAGACAACCAGCGGCCCTGCGATTCTATGCCGCTGTCGGAAACGTTCGCCGGAGCCGCCCAGTACATTCGTGGGCGTGACGCCCGGCCCGGCCACCGGCAGGCGATCGGCAGGGACGCCGCGGCCGGCATAAAAAGCTTGCTCGGCCGGCGTCTGCATGACGGCGGCGCTGCTGGCGCGCACGATGGCGACCTGATGGCGCATGGTGTAGAAACGGCTGAGCGCATCGGCCCCTGGCCGCGGCCCTGCGCCGAGGTGGGTGAGGGGATAGGCGACGAACGGAATGCCGCGTTGACGGGCGAACCGCAGGCCGGCCTCCAGAAACGACTCGAAACAGATGACCATCCCGGCGACCAGATCGAACGACTCGGTGGTGGTCGCCAGCCAGTGCCACAGAGCGGGAGTCCACGGCGTGAGGCGCGCCAGGCGCGCCAACAGACCGATCGGCGCGACATGGCTCAGCGACAGCAGCCACAGCAAACGGCGGACGCCTGCATAGGCCAACGGCCCGGCCGGCAAATGATGGATAGGAAACCGACGGATGCGCACGCCCGCATGGTCGGATACGGCCTCAGCGATCCGCTGTCGCTGCCGATCCCAGAAGTATTCGAAGTCCAGCGCGTCAGTCGTGGCAACCGTCACCTGATGGCCTTCGGCGGCCAGGCGTGCAGAGATTTCACCCAAATAGATCTCCGCGCCGCCGACAGCCGGCCAATAGCGGGGAGAGAGATGGAGGATGCGCATGATGAAAGCGAGTCTGAAGTTACCTCAAAGACAAAGGCAAGTAAAGACGTGGCGGAAGTCGCGCTACAGAGTATGCGCCGGTGCGCACCGCATTCCGCCGAAACATCGGCCAGTCGGCCAGCGTGTTGGTCGAACCGGGCAAATCCCAGACGAACAGTTTACTGTTGCTGGCGACCAGCTCCAGCTTGCCATCGCCATCAATATCGCCCACGGCCGGATTGTTGCGGAGCGTGCCGTTCGTGATGTAGATAGGTTTTGTGCTGGGCGAACTGGACGCCGTGATCTGTTGCCCGTTGCCATCTACTATGGCGACCCCCCATCCTTCGCTCAGAAAGATCTCCATGTCCCGATTGCCATCGTAATCTGCCAGCACGAAGCTGGCAGGGACTTCGAAACTGGTCAGGGCCTGGCCTTGCTCGGTCACCGGCCTCATGGGAAAACCGGAAACCGGTTGCCCATTGCCGCGCCAGGCGTACAACTTGCGCTCCGGATCGTAGGTGGCAACGACGACTTCGGGCTGGCCGTCGCCGTTCAGATCACCGATCGCTGGCGAGGAGGGTGTTGTTCCGCCCACCGCCTTGCCGCCTTCCCAGCCCGGCAGATCGTTGCCGTTGCGATCCCACGCGTACAGCCGAAAGCCCGCTGTCGGGTGATCGGGGCTGTTTGTGTAGTAGAACGTGCCCGTACCCACGATGATATCCAGCCAGCCATCGCCGTTGATGTCTGCAACCGCTGGCGAGGAACTGATGATCTCGTGGATATATTTGGGGAATCCAGGTCTGAGCCGGCCATTTCGGTCGAAGACATACAGCGAGCCGCCGCAGTAACCTGCGGTCCAGCCCGCCGGCAATCTATAAGGACAGGTCCAACCATCCCCCATGTTGCCTTCATCGGAGCCGATGATGATCTCGGGATAGCCGTCCCGGTCCAGGTCGGCCAACGCCGGCGATGACCAGATGGTGTCGCCCAGACGGCCTCTGAGGGTCGACCATCCAAGACGCGGATAGAGGGCGCTGTCGGGCGGGAAACCGGACACCAATGTGCCGTCGGCATGCCACGCGTACAACCGCATGTCCCACCCGCCGACGACGATCTCCAGGCGGCCATCGCCATCGAGATCGCCCAGCGCCGGCGTCCCGAAGACCGTGTCGCGGCACCCGACAGGCGGAATGGTATGATCCTCGGCCAGTTTCGGCCAGCCCGACTTTGCCTGGCCATTACGATCCAGGACGATCACGCCGCCCTGCGTGCACACATTCGAGTAGATCGTGCCCGCCCCGACCACAACCTCTGCCCAACCATCACCGTCAATATCAGCCACAGCGGGCGACGAAGCGATTTCTTGCGCGCCGCCGCTCATCCCGAAAAGCGGCCCCAGGTCCACATCCCAAAGGAGGACGCCATTGTTACGGACAGCGACTACATGCCCATTGTTGGTCACGGCGACGATATCGAGCAGGCCGTCTTTGTTCAGGTCCGCCAGTACAGGTGAGCCGATGTGGCAGTCCGTATCGCTGGCGGACCACGGGCACGCCTTCTTGGGCAGGTTGTAGGTCCATTTCGGAGCGACAACGCCAGTCGTTCCCTGCGGATCAACCGTTGCCTGCTGAGGAGAGAATCCTAACAAAGACAGCGCCAGAACTATCACGGCAAATAGGATCCAAGACAGAAATGTCATATCGTCGCCTCAAACACTATTTCATCGGCGCACCGAGATCACGGCTTTAGCGTCAGCGGCAGGTAGACGGGATAAATCTTCTCGGCAATGACGAGCGTTACTGGGGTATCCGATACCGGAACGGGCGCGCCGTGCATGTCAGTTGCGGTGAATCGCAACGTCGAACGATATGTGCCCTGCGCGAGATTAGCCGGCCAGGACAGCACAATCGTCGCCGGCGTCGTGCCGGCAGCCGGCGTGAGGGTGGCGAAACTCCAGGGCGGGTCGAGCCTCGCGGCCCACTGCAGGGGGTCTTCGGTGCCCAGATTGGTTACAGCGATCTCCACAGACGTCCGGGGGACATTCGGCGCGGTCATCACCGATACGCCGTCGGTTTGCGGCGCCAGATGCGGCGACATCTTGCTGTCGGCGAACTGCAAACGGGATGCCGTCCCATCGGGCCAGTTGAAACCGATGTTGGCCGGCAAAGACGGCGCAATGCCGCCGGTGTGCAGGCCGCCGAACTTGTCCAGGAGGAAATAGCCGCGCTCATCCTCCGTCAGCACGAAGTCGCGCGCCCAGTCTTCGCCGATATGCGGCGTATAGTTCGGCGCCAAAGGAGGCGCAGCTCCGCCGGCGTGCACCCGACCGTAGCGATCCAGCACGTAGTAGCCGTCCCCGCTCCTGGTCAACTTGATGCGCAGCGCCAGATCGCTGCCGAAGACCGGCGTGGCCAGGCTGAGAGGCACGGCCGTTCCGCCGGTGTGGACGACGCCGAATTTGTCGAGGACGTACACACCCCGATAATCCGGCGTCACGTCAAGGCTGCGCATCCGGCCATCGCCGAAGGTCGGCGGCAGGGGTGTGATGGGCAGGGCCGCGCCGCTGGCCCAAAGCTGCCCCTTGTCGTTGATGACGTAATACTCCTCGCCATCCGGCCCCAGGGCCAGGTCAATAGCTGGCGCTGAAGCCGAGACGCTGCCGACATCCGCGGCGGTCCCGGCCCACATGACAAACCCGGTGCGATCCAACAAGAAATAGCCGCGCCTGTCAGGCGTCAACTTAAACGCGGTCGCGCGCTCCCAATAGATGTAGCCCGGCGGCGGTGCGATCGGCGTCGCAGCTCCGCCGGCGTAGATGCCGCCGCCCTGCGCCTGCGTGGTCGCGCGCAGCACATAAAAGGCCAGCGCGCTGCCGACCTTGAGCCTGCGACTGATCTTCTGGCCGAATTGCCCGCTGCCGTCGCGGGCCATCCGCCAACCGGACTCGATGTAGCCCGCTGTATCCGGCGCCGTGATGGTGAAGGTAAACGTCGCCGTCTGCTGCGGCGCGACCGTGGCGCCGGCCGGCAGATTCACCCGGCTGGGGAAATGGGCGGTCGAGCCGCTGCTGCTGAGATACGTCGAGCTGCCGCTCCAGGCCGTCGTGCCGGTGTTGCGCACCACGACGCGCACTTCCTGCCGGCGTCCCAGGAGCAACTGATTGGGAATTGTGTGCGAAACGATCTCGGCATCGTAGGCCTGACTGACCGACAGGTTACCGCTCCGCTTCGAATCATGTTTGATCATCGGCCAGTCTGTGCGCCTGGCCGAGGCATTGGAGTCGCCAAGCTGCCACATGTAGATCGAGGCATTCCCGCCCTGTGTATTCGTGCCATCGCCGCCGGCAGCGATCAATTCCAGCTTCCCGTCGCCATCCACGTCGGCGACCGCCGGAGTGGCATTGATCGTCCATTCGGTGAAATAGGTGTATTTGTTCTGCGGGTTGTTGCCCGAGCCATCCCAGGTCACCTGCTGCCCCTGGGCATTGACAATGATGATCTCCCAACCACTGTTGATGAAGATCTCCAGGTGGCCGTTGGCGTTCGCGGCCGCGTCCATGTCGGCCATGATGCCAGACATGGCGAGCGCCGTGTAGTTGACGCCGGTGTAGACGCGAGGGCGCATGGGCCAGCCGGAGACGAGCGTGCCGTTGCTGCGCCACGCGTAGAGCTGGCCGCTCCAATCGCCCACGACCACCTCCAACCCGCCATCATTGTTGATATCGGCGATGCCCGGAGAGCCGGTGACATGGCCGGCGGTCGAGACCGGCCACCCCGGCAGGTAGTGGCCGAACCGATCGAAGGCGTGAACCTTGTAGGCCGCGCTGCCGTGGTTGTAATACGAGCCGCCGCCGATCACGATATCCAGATAGCCGTCTCCGTTCAGGTCGGCCAGGGCAGGATAGGATTCGAAGTTGGCAGCGACGTAGACGGGGAAGCCCGGGAACAGGGAGCCATCGCCCCGAAAGACATAGAGCGCGCCGCCGTCAATCGAGCCGAAGTAGGAGCTGTAGTGAGCATCCACACC
>OGCI01000462.1_pt1 | contig 47143 bp, 56 predicted proteins | sample 1570021 | NCBI WGS metagenome assembly OGCI01 (sample SAMN06264664, study PRJEB24512) | hot springs metagenome | isolation source: Hot spring water | place: South Africa: Tshipise | collected 2015-06-21
TAGAGGATAATTTTAATAAAAAATTGTCTTGAAAAGGGTTAAAATAAATCTGTCAGTTTTCTATCTCTATTTTTGGGTAGTCCCAAAAAGCTTGACATTATATATAAAATTTGTTATTGTTTACAACAAGTATATTTATTTAACAAATAAAAGGAGGTAGTAGTCATGACAAAAGCAGATTTGGTCAACAAAATTGCAACTAAGGCAGGGCTTACTAAAGCAGAAGCTGGTAAAGCATTAGATGCTACTATTGAAGCTATTAAAGAGTCTCTTAAAAAAGGGGATAAGGTTACTTTAGTAGGATTCGGAAGCTTCTATGTTTCTAAGAGAAAGGCAAGAAAAGGTAGAAACCCAAGAACAGGCGCAGAGATTAAAATTCCTGCAACAAAGGTTCCTAAATTTACAGCTGGTAAATCTTTGAAGGATGCAGTAAAGTAATCTTTATTTTTTATTAAAAAGTGAGGGGAGCTTTGCTTTCTCCCCTCATAAATTTTTTCAATCTATAATAGGAATGTGAGGGAAATATTTAATTTTCTTTTAAATATTGCCTTTAAGGGTAAAAATCCATCTAAACAAGAAATAAGAAAGGCTGTTCTTAGTATTTCCGACATCTTTACTACAGGTGAATTCTTAAGCCCATTAAATTACTTAAAAGATGACCCTTTACTTAAAGGATATATTCTGTATTTTGTTCCGGTCTCTTTAGCAAAAATTGAAAGTATATTTCTTGAACTATTAAAACATCCCATTTTTTCAAGTCTTCAAGACCTCAAAATTCTTGATATAGGATGCGGTCCTTCGCTTGCTATTCTGCCTTTGTTCGAGATACTTAAGAGAGGACAGTGGCATTTGGAACATTTAAGATATATCGGGATTGAGCAGGAGGAAAAGGCTATTGAGGTTGGAGAAAGGTTGATTGAGAATTTTAAACCAGAAGGTTTATCGATTAAATATGAATTTATCCAATCTGATGCATCTGATTTCAGAACCTATCTTGATTTAAAGGCAATTAAGCCTGACATAGTTATATTTTCAAACTCCTTAGGTGAGCTTTTTGATAAAAGAGGCATTGACACGGATACATTCCTTAATTTTATAAAGCCCTTTACTTATAAAAATCCAAATTTTACTCTTATCTTGATTGAGCCAGGAACAAGAAAAGCTTCGATGAGGCTTCATCAAATGAGGGATTCACTAATTGAAGAGTTAGAACTTTATCCATACAGCCCCTGTCTTAATAGTCTGCCATGTTCTGCTTTAAGAGCTAATAACTGGTGCTATGAAGAAAGAAGATGGATTGCTCCTTCCTATCTAACTTTTTTAAATTCCCTTGGACTTCAGGTTAATTATCTTAAATTTAGCTATGTTATTTTGAGAAAGGATAAAGTTAATATTAAGGATACCTTCTCAGAGGGAGAGGGAGAAATAATAAAAAATACGAGCCATTTGCTTAATGAAAAGGGTAAAAGCCGACTTTGGGGATGTTGGAAAGGTGAACTGATTGATATTGAGAAGTTAAAGAGAGACTTTTCTGAAGAAGAACCATGGCTTAAAATAAGAAAGGGTTGTTATTTTTCTATTGATAAATACATAAGTCTTTCAGCAAAAAAAGTAAGAATTCCTCCAGACTGTAATATAAAAATTCTGTTTCAGCCTTAATTACATTAACCTCTGGTTTTTTTTCTCAATTATTAGTATAATTTTTTATGCGATTAATAAAAAGTGTTTCAGAGTTAGAGAGATTTTTTAAAAGGTTAAAAGCAAGGCAGTCTTCTAATATAGATATTGAAAAATCTGTCAAAAATATAATTCAGGATGTTTGCAAAAGAGGAGACAGGGCTCTTTTAAAGTATAATCGAATTTTTGATAAGCACGAGCTCTCAATTAAAATCACCTGTGAAGAAATAAGAACAAAAGCAAAGGAAGTTTCAAAAGAAGTTATTGATGCCCTTAAATTTGCTTCAGATAGAATAAGAAGATTTCATGAAAAGCAAAGAGAGTCATCTTGGGACTATCTTGAGGATGATATATTACTTGGACAGATAATAAGACCATTAGACAGAGTAGGTGCCTATGTGCCTGGTGGTAAAGCTTGCTATCCCTCAACAGTTCTTATGAATATTATACCAGCTCAAGTTGCCGGTGTAAGCGAGATTGTTGTATGTGTGCCTACACCATTTGGAGAACTAAATCCTGTAATTTGTGCAGCACTATATATTCTTGGCATAGAAGAGGTTTATAGAGTCGGAGGTGCTCAGGCAGTGGCAGCAATGGCTTATGGCACGGAGACTATAAGAAAGGTTGATAAAATTGTTGGACCAGGAAATATATATGTTGCTACAGCCAAGAGACTTGTTTTTGGTGAGGTAGATATTGATATGATTGCTGGACCAAGTGAAATTTTAATAATCGCCGATGAAAAAGCCGTGCCATCACATATAGCAGCAGACATGCTTTCTCAGGCTGAGCATGATGAAATGGCCTGTAGTGTTTTAATAACAACTTCGATGGAACTTGCTTGTAAGGTAAGGAAGGAAATTAAAAAGCAGCTCAAAGCACTTCCAAAAGCATCTATTGCTGAAAAGGCATTAAAAAATTTTGGTGCGATTATTTTGGTAAGGGATTTTGACGAAGCCTGTGATGTGGCAAATGCTGTTGCACCAGAGCACCTTGAAGTACTCACTGAAAATCCTGAAAAACTTTTATCAAATCTTAGAAATGCAGGAGCAATTTTCCTTGGTCCGTGGACGCCTGAGCCAATTGGTGATTATGTAGCTGGACCAAATCATACTCTACCAACCTCAGGAACAGCAAGATTTTTTTCTCCCTTAGGTGTGTATGACTTTATAAAAAGAAGCTCTCTTATTAGAGTTGGAGAAAAGGGATTTAAAACACTTGCTCCCTATGTGGAAACTCTTGCTAACCTCGAAGGCCTTCACGCCCATGCAAATACGATAAAAATAAGAAAATCTCACTAATTCTACCGGCATACATATTTCACATTAGCATTAATTGTTATGACTTGTTTTTCCTTTTTTGGTTCTGGTGCTTCTATAGGAGCTTGCTCTGCACTTCTTGCTTGAAAAGCAGAAAATTCTCTAAAAGAGGGTGCTTTCAAATCGTAGTCTACATGCGAAATAGAGCATTTTTTCTCAAGTTTATTTGAAAGCTTCTTCAGAAAAGCCTTTGCTGTATCTAATAGTGAAAGCTTAAGCTCCTCTTCTGCACTCTTCCTTGTCTTCTCAGACAAAATCCATTGAGGTTCTGATAGTGAATAGTTTAGTGAGGCTCCATATTTTTCCTTAAAGGAATCTATGATTTCAAGAATTTTATTTCCCTCTTTTACATCTTTAAGCTGAAAGTTATAGTTAAGCGTTCCTCTAAATCCACTACATTTTCTCTTTTCTTTTTCCCACCAACAATTTTTATATATAGAGTAATTCCCACCGCTGTAATTTAAGCCTATTGTTCTTATTTCTTTATCTACATCTCCGAGCATGTTTATTGCTTCACGTTCCTTATTTGTTAAAACATTTACAGAAAGGAACATCTGAAAAATATCAGGAGTTAGTTCTTTTCTCTCTTCAAAAGTAATTGATACCTTCGTCAAATCTAAGTCTTTTTCATCTGCATAGGCAAAGCTAAAAACTAAAATCAAAAATAAAATAGCAAGTGCGAAAATAAGGCCTTTCATTTATCTCCTCCTTAATTTAGATAAACCAATTTACCAGAAATTATATGGCAAGTCAATAGTTAAAAAATAAATGTTTTGTTTATCTTTAATTAATTTGAGCAAAATATGTGATAATCTTCTTTGAAAAAGGAAAAATATATCAAAGGCAAGCCCAGTCGGTTAAAAAGGAGGAAGCCACAAGCATTATGAATTATTCAGAGCGATACGATTTCATCTAATGTTATTTTTTCTTGTGTGTTTTTATTATTTAGCGTAATATGTTAAAAAGCATAAGGAATTTTAAAAAAATTTTTTAAGATCAAAAAGATATGATATAATTCGAGGATATGCAAGAGACTAATATAATAAAATCCATGTTCGATAGGATTGTAGAGAGATATGACCTATTAAATAGGGTTCTCTCATTTGGACAGGATGTGTACTGGCGAAGAAAAATGGCTCAATTTGCTTTTTCACATTCTAAAATGCTTATTTTAGACCTTGCAACTGGAACAGGAGATTCTGCAAAGCCACTTTTGATAAAAGGAGCAAGGGTTATGGGAGTGGATATAAGTTTTCGAATGTTGCGGATTGCAAAGAAAAAAATAAAGGGAGCCTTTATCCCCCTTTCTGCCTCTGCTTATCAATTGCCTTTTAGAAATAAATTTTTCGATGCTGTAACCTGCGCTTTTGGAATAAGAAATATGCATGATACAGAGCAAGTTTTGAAAGAAATTCACAGAGTTATAAAAGTAGGGGGGAAAATAATAATTTTAGAATTTTCTCTTCCAAAGGGTTTTGTGAGAGCTCCCTATTTATTTTATTTAAAAAAAATAGTTCCTTTTGTATCGTCCTTTTTATCAGCTCGCTATGCCTATGAATACCTCGGTTCGTCAATAGAGAGCTTTTATCCTCCAGAAGAATTTATCACACTCCTTAAAAATTGTGGTTTCAACAAAATAGTTAGTAAGCCATTAAGTTTAGGATGTGTATATCTTTATAGTGGAGAAAAAGTTGACGATTAATGGATTTTTTAATCCTAATTTAGAGGATATGGGTTTCTTAAGTTTGTTTAGTTTAAAATATTTAAAATACCAAAGAGGAAATTGCATAGATGATTCCTTATCCAAACATTGATCCTGAGATAATAAGAATTGGGCCTTTATCGATTCGTTGGTATGGTCTAATGTATCTTATTGGATTCCTTTGTTCTTATCTTATTTTGAAAAAAGAGATAAAACGAAGAAGATTGATAGTTGAAAAGGATTTTCTAGAAAATCTGTATTTTTATCTCATTTTAGGCCTTCTTGTTGGCGCAAGACTTGGATATGTTCTTTTTTACAATCTATCCTACTATCTTGCTAATCCCTTAGAAATTTTTGCCATATGGCATGGAGGTATGTCCTTTCACGGCGGTCTCTTAGGCGTTATCCTTTCTGCATGGTTATTTACAAAAGCCAAAAAATTTGACTTTTATACTCTCACAGACATGCTTGTTCTGACAGCGCCAATAGGTTTAGCTCTTGGTAGAATCGGTAATTTTATAAACGGTGAACTATATGGAAGGATATCCGATGTCCCGTGGGCTATGATTTTTCCAGATGGAGGACCTCTTCCGAGGCATCCAAGTCAACTTTACGAAGCAGCCCTTGAGGGCTTTTTACTTTTTGTTATATTGTGGTTTTTAAGAGATAAAATTAGCCGTTCAGGGATAATTTCATCTTTATTCCTTATTTTATATGGAGTGTTTAGATTTTTTGTTGAATTTTTTAGAGAACCAGACCCTCAAATTGGCTATATCTTAGGATTTTTAACGATGGGACAGGTTTTGTGTGCGGTAATGATTGTTGGTGGCTTTTTATTGTTGACTTATAGGAGCAAAAAATGACAGAGCATAAAGAATATATGAGAAAAAAGTTTAACGAGCTAAAAAGGCATGTCTTTTTTGAAATTTTGGACATTGTCGGCCGAGTATTCCTTTTAATAGCCTATGATGAGGGAGTGATAATAGGTAAAAGGGGATTTCTTCCAGAAGAAAAAGAAAGAGGTCTGATTTTAGTTTTTAACAAACAGATGAAATTTAACTGGGAAGATGAAGCCTTATTGGCCAAGCTTGTTTTTGGGAGTACTCCAGAAAATTGTTTTATACCCTTAGATGCAATTGTAGGAGTCTTTTCTCCTGATTTAGGAATACAGCTAACTATGCCATTTGTCAAGCCTCGGGATAAAGAAGAATTAAAGCCTCAAAGCGAAATATTAGAGAGAGAGGATGTAGATGGAAAAATTATAGATATCTCAAAAATGAGGAAGAAAAAATGAAAATAGAACAATATTTAAAGGAATTTTTACTATATCATTTGAAGCAAAGGCTTTCAAAGGTTAAGCAGGATTTAGAACCTGTTCCAGAACCTCCGCCAGATTTAAAAATCGTCAGTTATGGCATGGTTGTAGGATATATAGATATCATTACTGAAAATGAAATAGATTCTGTGAGAGTGGAAAGGTGGAAGAAGTTGATTTTAGAAGGGAATAAACTAATCCTTATTATTCCAAAAGAAGAAAAACTTAGAATTACCGAAATCTTATGGAAAGAAGGACTTGCTGAGAAAGTAAGTGTGGGTACCTATGAGATAAACTTACTTCTGCCTTGAAATAAAGTCTTCCAGACAAAGTTTTTGAATTTCTTCTGTAACAAAGGTGCCTCTTAACATCTTTCCTTCTACCATGTAGATAACCATTTCTGCTATGTTAGTTGCATGATCAGAAATTCTCTCAAGGTATTTAGCAATAAACATTCTCTTAAGTGCCAGAGGAATAATATCACGATTCTTTATCATAAGCTCAAATAGTTCATTATGGTTATTTTCTAAAAGGTTATCAACTAAATCGTCTCTTTTAATAACATCATAGCAGAGATCTACATCTTCCTTAACGAAGGCATTAATGGCATCTTCAACCATACTTTCCGTGATTTCTGCCATTTTTGGAATATTCACAAAAGGTTTTAAGAAAGGCTCTTCATTTAGTTCTATTGCTCTTTCTGCAATATTAACAGCAAAATCACCTATTCTTTCGAGGTCTGTGCTTATTTTCATGGCAGTAGTAATAAACCTTAAGTCCTTAGCCATTGGCTGCCTTAGCGCAATAAGTCTGATACATTCTTCATTTATATCAACCTCTAAGCCATTTATAAGATTATCCCTTGATATAACCTGCTTTGCAAGTTCAGAGTTCCTTTCAATCAGGGCTTTTACTGCTTTTCTAATTCCCTCCTCTACAAGACAACCAAGTATAAGAATTCTCTCTTTCAATTTTCTTAAATCATCATCTAAAATTCCCATCACAGCCTCCTATATACACTTTTAGTATTATACCAATTTATTTAAGGTTTTTCATTAACTATTTTCAATAATTTTTAGAGTTTCATATTCTGGGTCAAGGATAAGATTTTTTGATTTTATAGAAACTCTCTTTGTTCGCAAAATTTAGAAATTAATCTATTTCTGTGAGTTTTCCCTTTTCTTATAACCTTAATAGCTTCCTTCGTTCCTATATTTTCTAATGCTTTAATAATTTCAAGGGATATAATAGGGTCTTCTTCTTGAAAAAGCATTCTTTCTAATTCTTTTATCCCTTTTGTTAATTTTTTCATACCTATTAAAAAAACTATCGTTCTTCTTATTTCCTTTACAGGATGTTTCAGGGCAAAAATTAACTTTTCCTCGTAGGAAAGAGACGAATAAGTGATAAGTTCATATTTACAAAAGGGACAAAAATTATCACTTTCTTTTATCTCTTTCCAACAGCAAGGACAAAAAAAATGCATCATTTTTAACCAAACCTTCCTGTTATGTAGTCTTCTGTTAACTTTTGTGAAGGAACGGTAAATATTTTATGGGTTTTATCAAATTCTACAAGCTCTCCAAGATACATAAACCCAGTATAATCAGAAACCCTTGCTGCTTGCTGCATATTATGTGTCACGATTATTATGGTTAACCTTTCTTTTAGGTTTATTATAAGCTCTTCAATCTTTGCCGTAGATATAGGATCAAGAGCACTTGTGGGTTCGTCAAAAAGCACAATATCAGGTTCAATGGCAATGGCCCTTGCTATGCAGAGTCTTTGTTGTTGCCCTCCTGAAAGAGAGTATGCATTGGCATCAAGTCTATCCTTTACTTCATCCCATAGAGCTGCAGACTGAAGTGCCCATTCAACTCGCTCTTTTATTAAATTTTTATTTTTAACACCATTTACCCTTAAGCCATAGGCTACATTTTCAAATATTGATTTTGGAAATGGATTTGGTCGTTGAAAGACCATTCCTATTTTCCTTCTAAGCTCCAACAGGTCAATATTTTTCTCGGTTATGTTTATTCCATCGGGATGAAAGATTATGGAACCTTCATATCGTGAACCTGGATAGAGATCATGCATTCTGTTAAAACATCTAAGAAGAGTGGTCTTTCCACAGCCACTTGGTCCAATAAGAGCAGTTATTTTTTTTGTGGGTATTTTTAAGTTTATGCCCTTTAAAGCTTTAAATTCATGGTAATAGAAATTTAAATCTTTTACTTCAAGCTTTGTGTTGCTACTAAAGGATCCTTTACTTTGCTCTTTCGCTCTTGTCCTATCTTCTACTTTCTGTGAGGCACCCAAAAATAATCCCTTTAAGGCTTCGATTACCATATGTATTTTCTCCTTACTTTCTGTCTGAAATAATATGCCAGCGCATTCATCAGAACAGTTAATAAAAGAAGCACAAAACCTGCAGCTGCTGCATTTATTTGGAAGTCAGCCTGAGGCCTTGATACCCAGTTGAAAATTTGAATTGGTAGCACTGTAAAAGGTGACATAAGGACTGACCAAATTTTATCGAGAGATATAAAGGGAAATTCAGAGGTAAAGGGAGATGGCGGAAGAAAGGCAATGAAGGTGAGCGCTCCAATTGTAACCAGAGGAGCAGTTTCTCCTATAGCCCTTGATGCAGCAATAATTAGTCCGGTAAGTATTCCGCCGAGGGAATAGGGAAGAATATGGTCTCTTACTGTGTCCCATTTTGTAGCACCTACAGCATAGGCACCTTCTCGTATATCTCTTGGAATTCTTCTAATTGCCTCTCTTGTATTAACCACAATTACAGGCAACATAAGAATGCTTAGTGTAAGGCCTGCTGTTAGAATGCTCTCGCCAAGCTTAAATCTATATATGAATATGCCTAAGGCAAGAAGTCCATAGATTATCGCAGGTACTGCTGCAAGATTATTTATGTTAAGTTCAATTATGGTCTCAATTTTTCCGATAATCCCTCTTTTTGTTGCATATTCTTCAAGATAAATTCCAGCAGGAATTCCGATAAGCAATGACCAAAATACAGCGCCTGCCATTACAAGCAGAGTTCCTACCCATCCAGAGAGAATACCTGCTTTTTCCGGGAATCTCGATGGATAGGAGGTATAAAAGGAGGGATCTTTAAGTTTTATAAAACCGTCAATGAGTATGTCTATTATGAGAGTAATCATAAAGGAAATAGCAAGAAGTAAGGCTATGAAGCCGATGATGGGAAATAATATATCTGATCGTGCATCAGTTCTCTTTTTGTTGCTAATCATTTCTAATAGGCCTCCCTTATTTTTGTCCTTAACCAGAGGGCAATAGAGTTAAAAATAAAGGCAATAATAAAAAGCGCTAACCCTACAGCAAAGATGGAGAGATATTCAATGGATCCAAAGGGTAAATCTCCTAAGGCAACCTGAACTATGTAGCCTGTCATGGTTTGTATGGGTTCTCTTGGATCAATGGTAAGATTAGGATACATTCCAGCTGCAATTGCTACAACCATTGTTTCACCTATGGCACGAGATGCACCAAGGATAAAACCTGCAACCACTCCAGAAATGGCAGCAGGAAGAACTATTGTAACAGCTGTTCTTAATTTTGTAGCGCCAAGAGCATATGAAGCTTCTCTAATTCTTTGTGGTACGCCTTTCATTGCATCCTCAGCCATTGATGCTGTGTAGGGCAAGATCATAAACCCAAGAACTATTCCAGGTGCGAGGGAGTTAAAAGCTTCAAGTTCAGGCACTACTTTTTGTAGAAGAGGAGTTACAAAAAGTAGGGTAAAATATCCATATACAACAGTTGGAATAGCCTCTAAAAATTCAATTGTAGGTTTTACAATCTCTTTTACTCTTGTAGAAGCATACTCACTTAAATATATTGCAATAATTAAACCCAAAGGAATTGATACAGCCACAGCAATTCCAGCAATTAAAAAAGTGCCTGCCACTAAAGGCCATATTCCAAATTTCTTTGTAGCAAAAACAGGAGTCCACTCTTTTTCGGTAAGAAACTCTATTATTGATACCTCTTTAAAAAACTCTATGGAGTCTGAAAGTAACACATATACAATTCCAACGGTTATGAAGATAGTGATAAAGCCGGCGGTGAAAAACACCGCCAGCATTATTTTGTCTAAAGCTCTTTTGAATGTTAATGTTCCAAACAATTGTATTTTTTCTCCCTTTTAGTGTTTGGCTTCTCTTTTTAAAAGTTCCTCAACAGTAAGACCAACCTGAATCTCTCCACCAAAAACTGTTCCAACTTCCATTTTCTTAAATCTATCCTCAGCCATTTTGTAAGCTTTTTCAGGGAGAGGAATATATCCGACCTGTTTGCTGATTTTACCTGCATTTTTGAGATAGAACTCAACAAACTCTTTAACTTCAGGTCTCTCTTTAGCAGATTTTTCATTAATGTAAATGAAAATTGGTCTTGAAAGAGGCTGATAGGAACCGTCTTTAACGGTTTTATCACTTGGTGCGACGCAAACACCTTTAGGATTTTGAACTTTTAAGGCTTTAACCTTTCCTTTGTTTTCCAGAACATAGGCAAGACCAACATAACCGAGTCCATAAGTGTCTTTTACAACGGCGTTCATTATAACATTGTCATCCTCACTTGCTACATAATCTCCTCTGCTTGCCTTTGCCTTTCCAACTACAGCCTCTGTAAAATAGTCAAATGTTCCAGAATCAGCACCAGGACCGGCGAGTCTTAAAGGCTTATCTGGCCAGCTTGGCTCAATTTCATTCCATTTTGTTACCTTGCCTTGAGCTTCAGGTTCCCACATCTTTTTAAGCTGCTCAATGGTGATACAGTCATTTTTTATCCAATTGTTTTTTGTGTTTACAAATACTGCCATGGCATCGTAAGCAATTGGAAGTTCAATATACCTTATGCCAGTTTTTTTGCACTCTTCAATCTCTTTTTTAAGAATTGGTCTTGAAGCATTAGAAATATCAGTCTCACCTCTACAGAATTTTTTAAATCCTCCACCTGTGCCTGATATTCCGACAGTAACTTTAACAGCTCCCTTTTTTGCTTTCTGGAAATCTTCAGCCACACCCTCTGTGATTGGGAAAACTGTAGAGGAACCATCGATTTTAATAACCTGTTCAGCATGAAGAGGAGAGATAGTTGCTACAAAAATCATCGCTGCAACAATAAGTAATACCCTATTAAGAAAACCTGTTAAACTTAGATACTTCATAAAAACCTCCTTTTTTTAATTTTTATAACTTTAGTATAGAATGGCACTGTTACAACACTTTTACAGAAATGTTAAATTTTTGTTACAGAAAAAAATAGATGTGATAAAATAAGAAAAAAAATAACTCTTGAAAAGGGGGAGTTTATGTTTTTTAAGTTTTTTTTAGTTATTCTGTCTTTTATTTTATTTACTACAGGTCTTTCCTATTCAGCTGAAATGATTAACGGTGCAGGAGCCACCTTCCCCTATCCACTCTATTCCACTTGGGCAAGTGATTATAATAAGGCTACAGGAATTAAGGTAAATTACCAATCAATTGGTTCAGGTGGCGGAATAAGACAAATCACCGAGCGAACTGTGCATTTCGGTGCATCTGATATGGCTTTAAATCCAGATGAGGTTGAAAAATCAAAGCTTTTACAATTTCCAGCTGCTATTGGAGGAGTTGTTCCAGTTGTAAATATTCCTGGAATAGGTGCTCAAAAACTCATTCTTGATGGCACTACTATGTGTGAAATTTTTCTTGGCGAAATTAAAAGATGGGACGATCCTAAAATTAAAAACCTTAATCCAAATCTTTCTCTGCCAGCAAAACCGATTACTGTAATATATCGTTCTGATGGTTCTGGAACCACAGCCATATTTACTCATTATCTTAGCGATGTTTGCAAAAAATGGCAGCAGAATGTGGGATTTGGCACCTCTGTTAAATGGAGAACCGGCCTTGGAGGAAAAGGTAATGAGGGTGTAGCTAATTATGTTAAAAGAACACCTAATTCAATAGGTTATGTAGAGTTTGCCTATGCAAAACAAAACAAATTATCTGTGGCAAATATAAAAAATGCAGCTGGGAATGTGGTAAAGCCTGATTTTGAGAGTTTTGCAGCAGCTGCCTCTTCGGCAACTCTTGAGCCTAAGAGCCATTTTTACGCCTGGATGACAAATGCACCAGGGAAAAATGCTTGGCCTATCACAGGAGCGACCTACATTCTTCTGGCAAGAGAAAAAACAGAGATTAATCGTTCGGTTGTCAAGTTTTTTGACTGGGCATTTCAAAATGGAGATGAAACCGCAAAAAAGCTTGATTATGTTCCTCTTCCCCAAAATTTGAAGGATAAAGTAAGGGCTTACTGGAAAAGTTACATAAAATAAGACTTTAATTGCCTGAAGCAGTTTTTTGCTTCAGGCTTTTTTTATTTTCTAATTCCCATTATTTTAAAAATTTGAACCATTTCCTTAAGATGAATCTGTCCAGGTGCAGAAATTTCTCTAATGCTTGCATAGGTTATTAATGAGCCAAACAGGGGATTTACTATCCGAGATGGAATGCCTTTTTCTCCCATTCCAATTACAATGACATTATCCTTTTTGTGTTTTAATGTAAAAAGAAGAAGTACTTCAAGGTCCTTCTCATCATTAACCATAGTAGCTAATTTAATTATGTCCATACCGAGTGCTTTACCCTTTTCATAAATGATTTCTAATTCTTCTGTGGAGGGAGTGTGAGAGAAACAGTGATAGGAGCCAATAAGATTAATTTTTTTATTTCTCAGGAGATTTTTGAGTTCTTTCCCTTCCTTTGACATAATTTCTATATCAAAAAAATCGCAGAAAGGGATAACTGATTCATACAGATTAAGTCTTTTTGGTATTCTTTTCTTCCCTCCTTCTTCTGGCAGTCTAACTGTGCAGAGAAGAGGTAAGTTAAATTTTTCTTTTGCAAGAGAAAAAACCTCCTCTATGTTCTTCTCTCTTTTAAACATATCCACCCTAAGTTCAACAAGGTTAGCTCCTGATAAATCCTTCTTTGTGAGAGATAGAACATCTTCATCGTTAAGTACAATTGCAATGGCAGGATTTTCTTTAAAAAACATGTAAAAAGTTTAACAGTTTAATATTGGTTGATTCAAATTATAAAAGCCCCGAGCCATAGAGGACCCAGGGCTTTGGGGAGGAGGGGTCGGGTTAGCTAATTGGAAAAGCTTTTTTTCTTCATGTATGAGGATATTTTTCTGTAAAGTTGAAAAATATCTCCCTTTACAATGTAATCGGTAGCTCCTTTTTTTATCTTTAGTGTTCTCAGGGAACTTTCATCAAGAGATGAGTAAAACAAAACAGGAATCCCTCTATTTTTAACATGGGAATTAATCAGATCATATAACTTATCTCCAGTGAGTGCTGGCATATTTATATCAAGAAGAACCAGATCAGGATTTGCAAACTTAATATTATTTGTTGTTCCTAACCATCCTGAATTTTTAACCACTGTGTAACCGACCTTTTCTAAAAGTTCTGAGGTAAGATTTAGGTCCTGCTCGTTGTCATCAATTAAAAGTATTTTGCCTCTTTGCATAAATGATTCCCCCCTAATTTTTTAGGATATATGAAGACTTAAATGTTTCTCCCACTCATCGTGTGTTAGTGATTTTGCGAGCGAGAGAGCTTCTTCTTTTTTCATTTTTGGATTAATGTGCTTTATTCCAAGATAGTTACACATTATTGAATATAAATCAGTGTTGTCTATAAGGTTTTTTAAGCCTGTTGCTAATGATTTTTTTGTATGGACAATTACAAGCTGGTCCTCGGCAGTGTGGTTTGTTGAAGTAAAACCCACATTTCCCCTTCTTTGTTTTGCAGGGCCTTTTGCTTTTTCTTCTTCATAGTCATAGATACTTCTTTTTAGAATTCTACCCATGGTAGCTTCTGGCTCATACCATATATCATCTATCACCACCTTTCTTTTTTCATTTAAATGTTTGTAAATTTCTTCTGCTTCATTTGGAGAAATGTTTTGTTCTGTATACGTTTCAAATATTTCCTTTATGGTTTTTACATCCTGTTTTCTCATTTTTTTAATCATGTATTCGAAAGAGGCTTTGTTTTTATAGCTAAGGAGAGCTTTTGTAGCATCGTTATATTCAGGACCGGTGCCATTTATCCCATATCCTGCAGTACCGTGATCTGAGGTAACGATTAATAATACATCGGGATTTTTACTTATGAACTCCATAACCACACCTATTGTTTTATCTAATTCGTAACAGTCCATCATGGCCGCAAAGGCATCATTGGCATGGCAGGCATGGTCAATTCTTCCTGCCTCAATTTGTAGAATAAACCCCTTTTCATTCATTGAGAGTTTCTTAAGGGCAATTGCAGTCATTTCTGCAAGGGTGGGTTCGATTTTACCCAATTTTTCATCATTAATTCTATCAACTAAATAGCTAATATGGGATGAGCTAAATACTCCTAAGATTGGTTTCTTAAAAGATACTTTTTTGAGTTCTTCCCTTGTCTTTACGATTTCATATCCCTTTGAGGAAAATTTTTCGTAAAGGTCTACTTTGTCTTTTCTTTTTTCACTATCAAAAAATCTATTTCCTCCACCCATAGCAACTGTTAGCTCTGCATTAAGTAAATCATTAGCAATTATTTCTTCATCGTCTCTATTTGGATTGTGACTATACCATGCAGCAGGCGTGGCATGGGTAATTCTTGTTGTTGTGACAAATCCACAGGACATCCCATTTTCTTTTGCAAGTTCAAAGATTGTTCTTAGCTTTTTTCCATTAGGTAGAACTGAGAGACTTCTGTTTACTGTTTTTGAGCCTGTAGCCCATGCAACAGAGGCAGGAGCAGAGTCAGTTACCACCGATGAAAGTGAGCTTGTGTTTTGAAGAAAAATTTTTGAGTTTTGATTCTTAATAAGCATTGAAAGATTGCTCTTTTCATTAAATTTTGCTTCCATAAATTCATTCATTGCTTTCATAACACCAATAGGCCAACCATCACCCACTATGAATATAATACCTTTTGCACGATATGAGTTTACTTTAGCGAAAACTTCTCCTTGCGAAGAAAGTAGGGCAAAAAGGCCTATTAGAGATGTTTTTAGAAAATCTCTCCTTTTCATTTTAATCCTCCCTTTTTGTACTCTTGTAATTGATTAATATACTCAGCATCTTATTAACCAGTTATTGCAGATTTTAACTTGTTGTAAATAAATCTCAGGGAAGAGTTACCTTCGTATGGTGTAATGACTGTGTTTTTACCAATGGTGTATAGATTGTCTCGCCAGTTTATCTTACAATTGAAAAAGGGTATAAACCAAATTAATCCTACAAATAGGTCCTTTACTGGAATTAAAATACTCGAGAGTCCTAGAGGAGTCTTAAGAAGACGACCTATGTAAATATCCATAGCAATCTTTAAGCCTGTTAATATGCTGAGAAACGATAAAGAAAGTGAGGAAAATCCATCAATAGCAGGTATAGCAAGAGATAGGAATAAGGGATTACTTAAAGGCTCTGTGAAGTACTTTGGTCCTGCAATTTTCCATCTTATTTTTGCCCATCTTGTATGTCTATTAAAAAATCTACCCATTGTCCAGTATTCATTTACATTTTTAACCATATAATTGCAAAGAACTACTCTTTTTCCGCTTTCATGCATTAGTTTACCAATGATGTAATCCTCTGCAAGCACATTCTTTACCGCACTCCATCCTCCTATTTCTTCAAAATCCCTTTTTCTCATTAGCATTGATTTTCCTATGCTACAGGGCATTCGTAAAAATTTATCAAGAAAAGATACGCCTAAAATTATGAATGAGTTCAGTTGAAGATTCTCTAAGGTGGCACCCACACTCTTTTCTCCAACACCAGTTATTAGGTTTGTGACAAGTCCCACATCAGGAGTCATAGCTGAGACAGTTTTTCTTAAATAATCCTTGTCAACCATAACATTTGAGTCACTGATTAGAAAATACTCATATCTTGAGGCATAATAGGAAGATATCATATTCTTTACTTTGGGATTTAATGCTATGCTTGAGTTGTCAATAACTATTTTTACCATATGCGGATATTTGTTTCTTATCTTTTCTGCTACTCTGTAGGCTGGATCATTGTAGTCCTGTAAGGAGAGGATTACCTCATACTCTGGATAATCCTGATTACAGAAACTTTCAAGATTGTCGAAGAGATTGTCATCCAGAGCCTTTAATGGCTTAATAATTGATACAGGAGGAAGAAAGTCTGAACTGTAGGTTTCATTTAATTTTCTTCTTAAGGCAATGATCTGCGCTACATAAACAGAGAGACCAACTACTACCAAAAAAACTGCTATCCATAAAAACATTTTTTTACCCCCTAAATAGTGTTATTGCTACGCCTTTGTTGTGTTTTATGCATTTTTTTACTGAAAATATATCCTTTTCGCAATTAAGTAGCGTTTTCCATGAATACAAATGCCTCGGTTTGTGAAAGTCACTGTTTGCAATATAGGGATATCTTTTAAGGCTTACTACATTAAAAACATCATCTCTGTTTGCTATTTCCCATGCGTCAATGTATTTTGAGTATTTTTCTCGGTTTCTCCATAGATAAAGGGTATTGCGAATTTCACCTTTCATGTGATGGGGATGACAGGCAATGATAAGTGCATCTTGCTTTCTTGCCTCAAGGAAAATAGATTCATAGGATTCACTAGGAGATATATATTTTTTAATATCAAGGATAAGAATATGGGCAGATTTTTCTGAGGAAAGATAGTTTTTACTTATTTCCACTCCTGGAATTACTAACATTCCGTATTTGTTTAATGCTCTCTCACTTTCGTATTTGATGTTTTCCATGTATTCATCGAAGTTTTTCTCAGTAATGGTAAATCTGAATTTGTATGCCACTTTGCCAATTACGCTATCACCATTTACCACATGATCTGTTATGGCAATGACATCAAAACCAGACTGGCCGAATATGTCGATGACTTTTTTGAGCTCTACAGAGCCGTCGGAGTATTTGGTATGAATGTGGAAGTCACATAAAAGCATATTTTTAATTAATAATAGCTCTCGAAAGTTACAGAGAAGTTAAAAAATTCTTAAATTTCCGTTAAATTTTTCCGTTAAATTTAACTTTTTTGTAATATTTCCTTAATTTTCTCTTAACATAAGTGTGCAATAATCTGTGTATGAATGAACAAAAAGGAGGATATGAGTTGCTACAAACAGAAAAACAATTGACAGTTAACTCAGATTTGCACTACTCAGAGCTAACAATCCATTTCCAACCCATATTTAACGCAAAAACGGGAAAAATCTATGGTTATGAGGCATTGACAAGACATAAATCTAAAAGTATAAATGTAAAGGAGCTTTTTCTTCGAGCAAAAAAGAATGGCTCCATTTTTCTTCTTGATATGATATGCAGACGAAATGCCATAAGAGAAGCTTCAAGGCAGAATTTAGAGGGATTTCTTTTTATTAACATCTGTCCAGAATCTCTTTGTTACCCTCAACATGAAATAGGCATCACCGATAGATTTGTAGAGGAGTTTAATTTTCCTAAGGAAAGAATTGTCTTTGAAATTACCGAGCAATCAGCAATAGATAATTATGAAATATTTATAAATTCAATCTCATACTACAAACAAAGGGGCTACAAAATTGCCATAGATGATTTTGGTGCTGGCTACGGAGGACCTAAGCTTTTAAGTATTCTTAATCCTCATATTGTTAAGTTAGACAGACACTTTATCCATACTCTTGAGGGTAACCATTTTTCAAAATCCTTCATTGAGTTCACAACCTCTGCCTGTCACAGTTTGGACATAATGGTGGTTGCTGAAGGAATAGAAACCATAACTCAGCTAAGTAAAGCGATATCCTTAGGTATTGATCTTCTGCAGGGCTTTTATCTGGGTAAACCAGAAGAGAAGATTAAAAAATCCAATTTAGCCTATGCTTACGAATGATTTAAAGGATATAAAATGTAATTTAGAACCTTCTATTTTAGACATATCAATTGGAGATATTGCTGTTCAGGTTCAGCCTCTTAGTAAGTCTTCTACGATCATGGAAGCTTTTCTTCGATTTATGAAAGATGAGAAGCTCGGATTGCTCCCTGTTGTTGACGATTCGATAGTGATTGGTCAGGTTCAGCGAAATCGATTCTTAGAGAATACAGTGCTTGGCAGATTTGGCTATGGAATTCATCTTAATTCGAAAAAGAGTATCTATGAAGTAATGGAGCAACCTACCTTTATTATTGACTATAAAATGACTCTTGAAGATGCTTCCTTAATTATACAAAAAAGGGAATTGAGAAATATTTATGATGATATCATCATAAGCAAAGACAACGGCTACTATGGGATTGTTCCAATTAATGTATTACTTGAGGCTATAACTCAGAGGGCACTAATAATTGCAAAAGATGCTAATCCCTTGACAGGACTACCAGGAAACTGGGCTTTGCAGAGAGAGATCGAAAGAAGGATTAGATGTAAATGTATCTTCGATGTTTGCTACATAGATATAAATCATTTTAAGCCATATAATGATTACTATGGATTTGAAAAAGGAGACAGGGTTATTTCCTCCTTAGGTATGATTTTAAGAAAATTAGCAGTAGATAGAGGTGAGATTTTCGTTGGTCACATTGGTGGAGATGATTTTATAATTATCGCAAATTCGGAAAATTCCTGGAATGTTTGTGAGATGGTAATTAGAAACTTTGAGGAGTTCCTGCCATCTTTTCACGGAGAGGACTTTACAAGAGGTTATTATCTTTCTAAGAACAGAAACGGTAATGAGGAATTGTTTAAGTTACTATCCCTTTCCTGCGCGATTGTAAGCAACGAAAAAAGAGATATAAAATCTTTTGCTCATCTTGCATCAATTGCCTCAGAGGTAAAGGCAGAGGCAAAGAGACAATCAAGAATAAAAGGAACTTCAGTTATTGTAAGGGATAGAAGAAGTGAATAGGAAAGATATTTTCTATCTCTCACTTCTTGCTCATGAATTAAAATCACCGCTTAACACTATCTTAAACACTACCAAATTAATTGAGCTCACTCTTGATGAAAACAATCTGGAAAAAATAAAAAATTATCTCTGTTTTATCATTTCTGAGATCCTGTATCTTAAAAACTATATTTCAAATACCATAGAACTAGGAAAAATCGAATTGGGTAAAAGGGATATTATTGTTGAAGAGGTAGACCTTTTGGTAATTCTTAAAGAAATTGTGGAAATTACGAGGATATTAATAGGAAATAAGCCCATAGAGGTAAAAACCGACTTTCCATATAAAAAATTTTTAATATATAGCGATCCTGTAATTTTGAGGCAGATACTGCTAAACATTGCCTCTAATGCTGCAAAATATACGCAAAAAGGGCATATTCTTTACAGCCTTATGATTTTTCCAGATAGTATTACAATAAAAATTGAAGACACTGGAAGAGGAATGGATAGAAAAGTCCTTGAGCAAATATTTACTCCCTATTTTTCTATGCCTTCAAACCCAGACATAGCTCGAGAAAGTTCGGGAATAGGTTTGTATGTAACAAAGAAACTACTTAAGCTGATAAATGGAAGTATTTCAATAGAAAGTGTATATGGAAAGGGAACAAGTGTCTATATATCAATCCCATCAAATTTCAAAAAACAATAGTTTTCTCTGGGGTGTTGCAACTTCTGCCTTTCAGCTTGAGGGTTCACCCTATGCAGACTGGTCCACTTGGGATGGTATTCTAAATGCTAATCCCAAAATTACCAATCATTACGAGCTATACAAAGAAGACATAAAGCTTATTAAAAATCTTGGTGTAAATGCCTATAGGTTTTCCATCGAATGGAGTCGCATTCAGCCTAATGAGGATAGCTGGAATAGGGATGTAGTGAAGCACTACCAGAAGATAATCCTGCTTCTTCTTGAGAATAACATTACTCCCATGATTACGATTCACCATTTTACTCATCCTGTTTGGTTTATAACTAAATATCCCTGGCATAAGAAAAAATCAATTGAAAAATTCACACAATATGTTGAAAGGCTTATTGATAGTATTGATGGAGTCTCCTATTGGATAACATTTAATGAACCCTATCTTCTTATCTTAGGCGGCTATATTGAGGGATGTATTCCGCCTGGATACAAGGATTTAAATTTAGCGCTTAGAGCTTTGAAAAATATTTTTACCTGTCATGGCATTGTATATGATATGTTGCACAAAAAAAATAAAAATTCCATGGTAAGTATTGCCCATAACATGGCTGTTTTTGCACCATGGGTTAGATTTAATCCCTTGGATAGAGTGCTTACAAAGATTGCAAAAAGATTTTACAACCACTCAGTAATAGATGGCTTTATGGATGGTAAAATACGATTGCCCCTTCCATTTAGAAAAGAGATTGAAATAGAGGTTCCAATTAAGGAAAAATTAGATTTCTTTGGTATAAATTACTATACTCGAGTTCATATGAGATTTAATCCTTTTAAAAAGCTTTTTGTAGAGTTTCGGCACAGGGATATTGATGGACACGGTCTAACAGATATGGGCTGGGAAATATATCCACGAGGACTTAAAAAAGTGCTTCAATATGCCTCCAGACTCAATGTGCCCTTAATTATCACTGAAAACGGTATAGCCACCAATGACGACAGTAAAAAGATAAAATACATTAAAGCACATGTAGATATTATTGAAAGTGCCATATCTGAAGGTATAGATGTGAGAGGATATTTCTATTGGTCCCTTATTGATAATTACGAATGGTTAAGAGGACTTGATGCAAGATTTGGTCTTTACAAGGTGGATTTCCGAACCTACCGAAGAATTCCCACAAAGGCTGCATCATTTTACTCGTATATTATAAAATCAAGAACCTTTAATTCAATGCAACTTAGCTACAATAAACAGGATTTAACTGTTAATTCATAGTATCACCAATTATGCCCATATAGGGTATAATATGAGGTGGTGAAAAAACAACGGGGCAAAATTACAGATGTGGTATTTATGTCCTTCACTGCCTTAACGGCATTTAGCATTATTGCTATTTCCTTAGGAATTTTTTTCGTCCTTTTTAAGGAATCCCTTCCAGCAATGAATAAATTTGGCGTAGAAGGTTTTATTTTTTCTACTGAATGGGATCCAGTGCAGGAAATTTTTGGAGCTGCACCAGCTTTAATTGGTACATTGATTACTTCATTTTTTGCCCTTTTAATTGCTGTGCCAATTGCAATAGGAATAGCTATATTTATTACAGAAATCGCTCCTTCCTTTTTAAAGAATACTATAGGCACTGCAATAGAGTTGCTGGCAGCCATACCAAGCATCATTTATGGTATGTGGGGTCTCTTTACTCTTGCTCCGATTATGAGTAATGACATAGAGCCTTTCTTGCAGGGAACTATAGGTAAATTACCATTAGTAGGAAAGCTGTTTGAAGGAACGCCTCTTGGAGTTGATCTTTTTACTGCAAGCATTATTCTAAGTATAATGATAATTCCTTTTACAGCTTCTATAGCAAGAGATTCCTTTAATCTTACGCCATCGGTTCTTAAGGAATCTGCCTATGCCATTGGTGCAACTAAATGGGAAGTAGTAAAAGATATAGTCTTGCCCTATTCAAAACTGGGAGTTTTAGGAGGTGTTGGACTTTCTCTTGGTAGAGCATTGGGAGAGACAATGGCTGTTGCTTTTGTGCTTGGAAATTTAAATCAAATTCCAACCTCACTTTTTGATGCAGCTGCAACAGTTACAGTAAAATTGGCAAATGAATTTACTGAGGCAGATAAGGACATATATCTAAGTTCCCTTTATTACCTTGCATTTCTACTTTTTATTATGAGTTTTACCATATTAGCAGTAGCAAAGTTATTTTTACTAAAGGCTGAGAAAAAATGATACTGAAAAAGAGAAAAATAATAAGCAGCATTGCTCTTTTTATATGTTTTCTCACAGCGCTATGGGGCATTTTCTGGCTTTCATTTATTATAATTGATGTTTTAAGGCATGGAATTACAGCTATAAATCCTTCTCTTTTTCTAAAGGATCCTGCGCCACCTGGAGAAGAAGGAGGAGGCTTAAGAAATGCTTTTGTAGGACATATAATGATTACATTTTTTGCCACACTAATTGGAGTACCAGTGGGTGTTCTTGGCGGAACATTTCTTGCCGAATATGGAAGAAAATACAATATCTCAAAGGTAATAAGCACATTAGCAGATATTATGGTGAGTGTGCCTGCAATAATAGTTGGAGCTTTTATATACGCTGTGGTTGTTAAACCTCTTGGTCATTTTAGTGGCTGGGCGGGAGCATTAGCTTTAGGTATTATTATGATTCCTACGGTTCTTAGAACCACAGAAAATATGCTTTCTCTCATTCCTTGGACACTCAGGGAAGCTGCTTTTGCATTAGGTGCACCCTATTATAAGGTGATAATTCAAGTTGTTTACAGAGGTGCAGCTACAGGAATTCTAACTGGAGTTGTTCTCGCAATCGCAAGAGTAACAGGAGAGGCTGCTCCTTTATTGTTTACTGCCTTTAATAACAACTATTTTTCACTTGATATGTCTCAACCAATTGCATCTTTAACAGTAACTATTTTCCAATACGCTATGGGTCCATATGAAGAATGGCACGCTCAGGCTTGGGGTGCCTCTTTCATGATAACGCTATTTATCCTTTTTGCGACAATTGCAGGAAGACTTCTAATAAAAAGGAGGTATAAAGATTGACGCCAGAAATAGAAGTAAAGAACTTGAATTTTTACTATTCAGGCGGACTGCTTGTTCTAAAGAACATTAATATGACAGTTTATAAAAATCAGGTCACTGCTTTAATTGGACCAAGTGGATGCGGAAAGACTACTCTTCTTAGATGTTTTAATCGAATGCATGATCTTTATGCAGGTAATAGATATGAGGGAGAGATAATATTTCAAGGGGAAAATATCCTATCAAAAGAAACGGATCTGATTGATTTACGAAGTAAGATAGGCATGGTTTTTCAGAAACCAACCCCATTTCCAATGTCCATTTTCGAAAACATTGCCTACGGATTAAAGTTAAGAGGAATAAAAAACAGGTCAGAACTAAAATCGCGCGTTGAAAAGGCTCTTAAAGATGCAGCCCTGTGGGATGAAGTAAAGGATAAGCTTTACACAAATGCCTTTGGTCTAAGTGGTGGACAGCAACAAAGGCTTTGTATTGCCAGAGCTCTTGCTGTTGAGCCTGAGATTATTCTCTTTGATGAACCTACAAGTGCCCTTGATCCTATATCAACAGGAAAAATAGAGGAACTAATAATTTCCCTTAAAGGTAAGGTAACGATAATAATTGTGACACATAATATGCAGCAGGCAGCAAGGATTTCAGACTGGACAGGTTTTATGATGCTCGGCGAACTTATTGAGTATGATAGAACCGAAAAGATATTTACCGTTCCATCTAATAAGCTTACAGAAGATTATATAACCGGAAGATTTGGTTAATCGGGATAACGAAAAGGATTTCCTCTTAATATTTTTTCAACCTTTAGAGGATTCCCTTTTAGAAGAAAACTTGCTAATCCTCTTTCTTCAGTTTCATTTCCAAGATATTTCCACTTACCATTCCACGAAACATAAATTCTAATGCTATCACCTTCCACTTCAGCAAATACCGGAGAAAACTCAAGCTCTGCCTTATCAAAAGGTTTAATAGAGGCAATTATCTCTCTGTATGCTGTTTCAGAGCAATTCTTTTTTATGCCTCCATTGTCTTTATTTTGATAGGCCTGTCTTATCTCATCGATAACTTTAAATGCTGCAGTTGTGTATAGATATTCTGAAGAAGGCTGTTTTGCTTGCTTTTTTCCACCGCAGGCAACAAGGGCTACAATTATTATTAATAAAAGGGCTAATTTTTTCATCTTAACCTCCATAAAAATTTATATTCTGTATTTTACAATCTCTTCATTAGAGATTGCATTATAATTTTTTCTCTCTTCTCTGTCTTTATTTTTTATTACAACCGTATTATTGTCTTTCTTTGAATAATAAACACAAAGGGAAGCTCCTATGTCAATTTCATCTTTTGAACATTCACCTCTCATTAAAATAACCGGACCTTTTAAATCTAAGGGATAAATAAAGGGACCTTCAAAATTGTTAAATAGAACTTCGTTTTCTTGTTCATCTCTTCCAACAATGGCTTTACACGTTTCTGAAATTCTAAAGTGTTTTCCTATTTTAAGCAATTCGACATTTTCAACAGATAGTTGTTCATGAACAATTAGGTCTTTAAGCTTTTTACAAAATAAAGGGTCTGTTAGAAGGCAACCACCTGATGGCTGAGGAATCTTTTTTATTCCATATTTTTGAGCTAGCATTAGTTGAGGTTTTCTTGTTCTTCCCCAAAAGTCAAAGAACAGTTCTCTGCTTAATATTCCCTGTTCTTCAGGTTTAGTTACAGGCAGAATTTTTGCAGAAAGAGGCCTTACAACAAAGCCTGTGAGGGAGGCTTTTTTATCAATGTGAAGCAGCAAAGGTTTTTTTTGTGACATAGGTCTTTGCGAGACCACTTCTCCTGTTACAACAAATGAAGCTTTTAATTCATCCAAAAGTCTTTTTGACTCTTGAAGCATAAGTATCTTGCAATCGATACAAGGATTGAGATTTTTTCCAAAGCCATGGTTTGGTTTTTTTAAAAGCGAGATAAATTTCTCTCTTAAGTCGTATTCCATTATTTTAAACCCGAAAGTCTTTGCGTAATTGAAGTCCTCCTCTTTTAATGGATAAACGAATCCCGTTAAAAATTTAATCCCGATTACATCAATATTTTGTTCTTTAATTAATATGATTGAAAGAAGGCTGTCCAGTCCTCCAGAGTAAAGGGCAAGAGCTCTATGCATAAGGATGGGTTTTCCATACTTCCAGTATTTCACTTTGGGATGCTGTAGCTGTTCCAACTTTCGCTACTACAATTCCAGCAGCTACATTAGCTATTTTTGCAGCCTCCACCAGGTCTGCTCCTGCAACATGAGCAAGAGTGATGGTAGCAATTACTGTGTCTCCTGCACCTGTGACATCGAATACCTTTTTTGCAACTGTTGGTAGATGTGTTATATTTACATGGGTATTTTTTTGTTCGAAAAGACTCATGCCCTCTTCTCCTCTTGTTATAAGAACCGATTGGCAGGATAATTTTTTTAAAAGATTTTGTCCGGCTTTTATAAGGGTTTTTTCGTCTTTTATCTCAATCTCAGCTCCATGAGAGGCCTCTACAAGGTTTGGAGTAATAAGAGAAACTTCTTTATAGAGCCTAAAATGACCTACCTTTGGATCAACAGAAACAAAAAATCCTCGTTCCTTTTTTTCTTTTACAAGGATTCTAAAAAGCTCCTCTGATACCACTCCTTTTTTATAATCAGATACAATCACACTATCAAATTCTTTTAAAGATCCTTTTATCATGGAAAGAAAAAGTTCCTTTCCTTTTCCTTCAAGTCTTCTTCGGTCTTCTATATCAAATCTGACAATCTGCTGATTGCCTCCGATTATTCTTGTTTTAACTGTTGTTTTTCTTGAATCTTCAAAGAGAAAATCAATTTGAATTCCTTTTTCCTCAAGAAGGTCCTTTATAATTCTACCAGCTGCTCCTTTTCCAATTATTCCGCTTATGTAGGCCTGTCCACCTAAGGATATTATGTTATTGGCTACATTTGCAGCTCCACCAAGTCTGTAGGATTCTTCATAAACTTCAACTACTGGAACAGGTGCTTCGGGTGAAATACGGGAGACCTTTCCAAAAATATATCTATCTAAAATAATGTCACCAATAACAAGTATTTTTTTTCCGCTAAATCTCTCAAAAAGGCTCTGCAATTTTTCCATTTTCACTTAATTTCCTCCAGCATACTCAAGATATCTTCTATTCCTGCCTCTCCCTCTGTGGATTCTTTCATGTTTTTCCATCTATATTTCCCTTTTTTAAGTTCTTCCTCTCCTACAATAAGGACCCATTTTACTCCTAATCTATCTGCTTTTTTTAGCTGGTTTTTAAGCGATACATATTCGTAAGGTGCCTCTGTCTTAATGCCTTTCTGCCTAAGGAGGCGTACCAATCTTTTTGCCTCCTTTTCTTCATTTCTTCCCGCAAATGCAATGTAGACTAAGGATTTTTCAGGTTCTAAAATTAGAGTCTGTTTGCATATCTCCACAAGTCTTTCCATACCAATCGCAAATCCAGCTGCTGGAGTTGGATGTCCGCCAAGGAGCTGAACAAGTTCATCATATCTTCCGCCAGCAGCAACAGCGTTTTGACTTCCTAACATATTGGTTGTCACTTCAAAAACTGTTCCTGTGTAATAGTCAAGTCCTCTTACTATTTTTGGGTTTATTACATAGTCTATCTCTAAAATTTTCAATTCTTTTTTGAGATTTTCAAGATGATTAATACAATCCTCACAAAGATAATCAATTATTAAAGGATTATCCTTTAAGGCTTCTCTGCATTCAGAAACTTTACAATCCAGCACTCTTAAGGGATTTTTTACTAATCGTCTTTTACAGTCACTGCAAAGGTTAGGAGCTTTATTTTTTAAATAACTATTTAGATTTTCTTTATAAAGAGGCCTACATTTTTTACAACCAAGAGAATTGATTTCAAAGGAGAGACCTTCTATTTTCAGAATTGAGAAAAAATCCTTTAAAAGACACAAAAGCTCTGCTTCCACAGAGGGAGTGGAAATACCAAAGACTTCAACGCCTATTTGATGAAACTGTCTGTATCTACCCTTCTGAGGCCTTTCGTATCTAAACATCGGGCCAAGATAATAAAATTTTTGAGGGAATGGGTGATTGAAAAGGGCATTTTGAATATAAGCCCTTACAACAGATGCAGTGCCCTCAGGTCTTAAAGCTATTTTTCTTCCTTTTTTGTCCTCAAAGAGGTACATCTCCTTTTCAACAATGTCGGATTCTTCTCCGATACTTCGTAAGAAAAGTTCGGACAGCTCTAATATGGGCGTTCTTATTTCCTTGAAGTTATAAATTTCAAGAAGTTTTTTAGCAGTCTCCTCAATAAATTGCCAAGTACGGATTTCCTCTGGAAGAATATCCCGCATTCCTCTTAGAGATTTAAAATTCACCTTCTTCCCCTTCTCTTTCTTTATCAAACTCAAGCATTCTTAAATGACTCTCAATAAGTCTTTTAATCTCTTCTTTGAAATGCCTTCTTATGCCCTTTAGGTCAACAATATCTTCGTGGATTTTAACTACCCTTTCTTGGGCTACTTTTATTATATTTTCTGCTTTTATCTCGGCTTCTTTTATGATAAGTTCTGCTTCCTTTTTTGCGTTTGATTGATAATCTTCAACAAGTTTTTGGGCTGTCATAAGGGTATCTCTTATGGATTGCTCAATTTTTCTATATTCTTCCATTTGATTTTCAAGAAGTGCTACCTTCTCTTTTAGGGATGCATTCTCTCTTAGAATTTCCTCCAGTTCTTCCCTAATCACTTCCAAAAAAGAGTAAACCTCTTCCATATCAAATCCTCTAAACCGCACCTTAAACTGCTTTTGCTGAATATCAAGTGGCGTGATTCTCATATAGATCCTCCTTTTATTCTGTACCCAAGCTCAATAAGGCTTAGAATTAAAAATTTTTGTATAAAGTAAATTATGAGAAGCAACACAATTGGAGAAATATCTACTGGAAGTCTGAGCGGAAGAAGTTTCCTTATAGGCATCAAAACTGGTTCAGTCACTCTATAGAGGAATCTTACTATAGGATTATAGGGGTCTGGTCGAACCCAACTTATAAGAGCCGCTGCGATTACTACAAAAGAATAAACTGTGAGAGCTATATCCATTATTTGAGCTAATGCTATTATTAAATTTCCAATTATAAACATTTATTCACTCCTTGAGGAAAGCTCAGTTGCTCGATTAGATGCTTCTTCTATAGTTTTTTGGAGAATTGCTTTTAGTTGTCTATCTCCGAGAACTTTAAGCCCTGCTTCAGTTGTTCCTCCTGGAGAGGTCACTTTTTGTCTTATTTTATCAGGTGGAATTCCACTATCAAGAAGTTTGGCTGTACCAATAAAAGTTTGAATAAGAAGCTCGGAAGCAATATCCTCTGAAAGCCCCATCTCTGACGCTACATTAATAAGCTGCTCCAATATATAACATAAAAATCCCGGTCCACTACCTGAAAGAGCAGTGACAAGGTTCATATACTGCTCGGGCAGGGTAATTACTTTTCCAACACTCATGAATATATCCCTCACAGGAGCAACAATTTTCATCTCAAGACATTCACATATGGCAAGAACAGTAACAGATTCACCTACAGTTGCAGCAAGATTAGGCATTGCTCTTATTACCTTGCTTGTTTGTAAATATTTTCTAATTAGATTAATGGGAATTCCAGCTGCAATAGAAACAACTGTGTGTTTATCAGAAACATAATCCTTAATTTCTTCAAGAACCTCTTCAATATTTTGAGGTTTTACTGCTAAGATTAAGATTTCTGCAAGTTTTACTGCCTCAATGTTATTAGACAAAGTTTTTATGCCGTAACAGTTCTCAAGATATCTTCTTCTCTCTTGAATTGGCTCTGATACAATAATATTTCTTTTACCTTCCTTTATAAGCCCTCTAATAAGGGCTTCCGCCATATTGCCACCACCTATGAATACAATCATTTACAGTACCCCCTTTTTATATTCTAGGCCCAAAAAGGGCTGTTCCAATTCTAACAAAAGTTGCCCCTTCTTCAATGGCTACTTCAAAATCATTAGACATTCCCATTGATAACTCTCTCAGATAGCCATATTTGGATGCTAAAGAGTTTCTAATCTCTCTAAGCTTTCTAAAATAAGGTCTTACATCTTCAGGATTTTCATAAAAAGGCGGAATTGTCATTAATCCTTCAATCTTTATATTTTTTAAAATTTGGCATTTCTCTAAAAGTCCTTCAACTTCTTCTTCATTTACGCCATATTTTGTCTCTTCTTCAGATAATTTAACCTGTATGAGAACCCTCTGAATTTTACCAATTTTTTCAGCTTCTCTATTTATAACTATAGCAAGTTTTTCCGAATCTAGTGAATGGATAAGAGTAAAGAGCCTTACAGCTTCTTTAGTTTTATTGGTTTGAAGATGTCCAACAAGGTGCCACTCAAGATTAAATCCCGTTACTTTTTCAATTTTTTGCTTTGCTTCCTGAACTCTATTTTCGCCAAAAATTCTAAGTCCCAGGTCTGCTGCTTCAATAATCTTATCAAGTGGTTGAGATTTGGTCACAGCAACTAACTTAATTTCCTCTGGATTTCTTCCTGCTCTCAAAGCTGCATAGGTTATTTTTTTAAAAATAGATGATATTCTTTCTGAAAGCATAATATAATACATTATACATGATTATGAACATGTTTGATAGGTTATCTCTTAAGTGGAAACTTATAATACTTCTGCTTTTTCTTAATTTTACCCTTATGTCATCGCTTTATATTTTCTATGGTCAGACAGAAAAGAGGCTTTTAAAGGAAATTGAAAAACAAACAGTTGATCTTACTAGAGCCATACAAATAGGTGTGGAGGAAGTTACAAGGGGTGGTTCCAATAAGCTTTCAGAATATTTAAGTAGGATTAATACAAAAGGAATTAAAGAAGTATCAATTATAAGTAATGCTGAGCAAATAATTGCAAGCACAAATCCTCAAAACATTGGCAAACCGATAACTCATCGTAAAAAAGAGCTAATAATAAAGGCAGAACTTGGAGAACCTGTCTTTGAGGAGGAAAATGTTTACAATGTAATAGTGCCTGTCATAGCTGGTAATGTTCAATACGGTTATATTCATTTAAGGATAAATAAGGATGATTTTTCTCAAATACTTAAAGAAAATGCCTTAAAAAGAATGTTAACCACTCTTTTTATTTTCTCTATTGGTATTATTTTTACCTACCTTATCTCGAGGAGATATACTAAACCAATTGATACATTAACAGAGGCTGCTATGAAGGTCGCACAGGGAGATTTCTCTTATAGATTGGACATTAAAGGAAAAGATGAGATAGGAAAGATTGCTGAAAGTTTTAATTTTATGATCCAGAAGCTTGAGGAAAATCAGCTTTTACAAAAAAGACTTAGAGAAGCAGAACATCTCTCTGCAATCGGACAATTAAGTAGAACAATTGCTCATGAAATAAGAAACCCTCTTAATTATATTAATTTAAGTATTGACCATCTAATTGAAAAATTGAAAAAAGACAATATGAATTCTCATGACTATGTGAGACTTCTTGAAAACATGAAGGGCGAAATTTATAGGGTAAATAATCTTGTAACAGATTATTTAGAATATACAAGGCCCCTTAAATTGAATAGAAAACCGTCAAGTATTCTTGAGATAATAGATGATGTGGTTTCGGTTATAGAACCAACGGCTGAACAAAATGGTGTTACTATTTATCGAGATTATAACATTGACTTTACTTTAAGTGTGGATATAGATCTAATGAAAAGCTGTTTTTTAAATATTATTACCAATTCCCTTCAAGCTATGAAAGATACAGATGTTAAAAGTCTTTTTATTAAAACTGAACTCGTATCAGATGAGCTACTGATAAGTATTTCTGATACAGGAATTGGAGTGTCTGAGGAGTTTTTGGATAAGATTTTTGAACCCTTTTTCTCTACCAAAAAAGGCGGGCTTGGACTGGGACTTCCTCTTGCAAAAAAAGTTGTGGAAGAGCATGGTGGCAGGATAGAATTTATAAGTATCCTGGGAAAGGGTAGTGAGATAAAAATTTATCTGCCTGTTTAAAAAAGGATGACATCTGTACTAATTATAGATGATGAACCTCTTCAGAGAGAAATTTTAGCAACCATAATCAACGAAGAGGGTTATAATGTTTATTCTGCTGGTTCAGTGGAGGAAGGAAGAAATATTTTAGAGCTTTACCATCCAGAGATTATTCTTACTGATTTAAAGCTTGGAAATGAAAATGGTATGGAAATATTGAATGAACTTCCCTATGAGCCCTATTCTCCAGCAGTGATTGTTATAACAGCTTTTGGAACAATTTCTTCGGCAGTGGATGCAATAAAGAAAGGTGCTTTTGATTATCTTACAAAACCAGTTGATAAGGAGGTTTTAATTCTTACTATAAAAAAAGCAGAAGAGAGAATAAACCTAATAAAGGAAAATCTAAGACTCCGTGAAGAATTATATGGGCAATTTAAAATTGAGGGAATAATTGGAAAATCAAAGAAAATGCTTCAAATTATTGATATTGTTAAAAAAGTAACTCCCACATCTGCTACAGTTCTTATTTATGGGGAAAGTGGAACAGGAAAAGAACTTATTGCAAAGGCTATTCACTATAATTCACCGCGAAAAGACAAGCCTTTTATTGCAATTAACTGCGCTGCTATACCGGAGTCTCTTATAGAATCTGAGCTTTTTGGCTATGAACCAGGAGCATTTACAGGTGCTAACATAAGGAAAATAGGACTGATTGAATCTGCCCATGGAGGAACACTTTTTCTTGATGAGATTGCTGAATTACCCCTTGTGCTTCAATCAAAACTTCTTCGGGTACTTCAGGAAAAAGAGGTAAGAAGAATAGGAGGTAAGGATACTATAAAAGTAGATGTAAGAATTATTGCAGCAACTAACAAAAACTTAGTCGAAGAAGTTGAAAAGAATAAGTTCAGAGAAGACCTTTATTATCGATTAAAGGTGGTTACTGTTGAAATTCCTCCTCTTAGGGAGAGGAAAGAAGACATTCCGGAGCTTGTAAATTTCTTTATCGAAAAATATTCTCGAGAATTTGGAAAAAGAATTTCCCGAATTGAGGAAAAAGCTTTGCAGGCTCTACTTAATTACTCTTGGCCAGGTAATATAAGACAACTTGAAACAGTTATAGAAAGGGCAATAATTATTTGTGATGGCGAAAAGATAACTTTAAAGGATATTCAGGATGAATTTAGGTTTGCAGTTGCTCGGAATGTGTTTGATATTGACATTCCTGAGGAGGGTATCAACTATGAGGAGCTTGAAAAGGAATTACTTAAAAAAGCAATGATAAAATCCAATTATGTTGTAGCTAAAGCAGCAAGACTTTTAGGAATGAGCTATAAAACTTTCTGGTATAGACTTGAAAAGTTTGGGCTCTTTGAAAATCTCCCGAAAAGGGAAAATTTCCCCAAATGAGGAATTTCATGCTTCAGAAAATAGCCATTTTACTAATCTTTTTTTGGCATAAAATTTGCTTATTATTATATATGCCAAAAACTGATTATCCCTTTAAAAACTAAAAAAAGGAAAGGAGGTGAAATAGGAAGATGAAGAAAATTTTAGCAATTCTTATGGCAATGGTATTTGCTCTTACCACAGCAGTTGCATTTGCAGAGCAGCCTGCAACAAAACCAGCTGAGCCTGCAAAGAAGGCTGAACCCGCAAAACCAGCTGAGCCTGCAAAGCCAGCTAAGGAAAAGGTTAAGCAAATTACTGGTGAGGTTACCGCTGTTGACACAGTTGGTAAAGCCATCACAGTAAAGAGCAAAAAGCAGGAGCTTACAATCGGTGTAACCGATGAGCAGATTAAGGATGTTAAGGCTGGTGACAAGGTTGTAGTAAAATACACCGAGAAGGAAGGTAAGCTTACAGCAAAGAGCGTAAAGAAAGTTGCAGCCAAAGCTGAGAAAAAAGGTGAGGTAAAGAAAGAAGCAAAGCCAGCAGAAAAACCAGCAGAAAAACCAGCAGAGAAGAAGCAGTAATTCTCTTCTTAAGTTAAAAGGTGGGAGATTTTTCTCCCACCTTTTTTATACTTCCACTCCTCTCTTTCTTAGTTCCTCTAATTTCTTTTCTCTGCAGGTTTTGCATCTAAACTCAGGCTCAGGATCATGGAGTTTGTCGTAGTTTTTAGTTTTTACAACCCTATAGCCTTCACATATAACTCCACAATCGGCGCATTTAACATTTTCCTTTATCTGCCAGAGAGGGAAAAATGCTGGTATTTTGAAATGAGATTTAAAAATAGCTTTGTCGATAAACCAGAATACATTTGCAAGAAGAAACTGATTAAGTAAAAAAGCCGGTATGGTGTGAATTTTCAGATAATCACTCAAGAAAAATTGAAGTAATGCGCCTGCAATTCCAGAAAGAACAATCCATCTGCCAAAGACATATACAAACCATGTTTTCATTAATAAACCTCCTCTCAAGATTAGAAAAATAAAAAAATTATAATAATCTTTTTTTGAATTGTTTAAAAGTCTTTAAATTTAAGTTTAACATTTTTGAGTGACATAGAAAAAAGGTAAAATGAGCATTATTAGAATATCTCAATAAATCAATCTGTAGAGCAAAGCATTATTTCATAATGACTTAAATTCCAAAAAAAGAGATTGCTTCGCTCTACTCCATCAGAAACTCAGTGATTGTTAAAATTAAAAATTTAAGCTTTTAAGTTTTTAATTAACTCATCAATAACTATAGCAGGCATAGTCATTAACTGCACAGTTCCTCTTGAACCAAGTTCTACTGACATTTTCATCACAGTTATATTGTCTGGAGCTTCAACGATATTTACGAAGTCATAAGGTCCAAGAACAGCAAACTGCTGAATTATTTTAACTCCCATTTTCTCAATTTCCTTGTTAACTTCCAATATTCTTTCTGGTTTGTTTTTTAATGTTTCTCTCCCATCATCTGTAAGGGTACTTAAAATAACATAATAAGGCATAAAGCACCTCCTAGAATAATTTTCTCAATTATACCAATTTTTCGATAAATTTTTTATAATTAAAATATGGATTACATGGTAGTCTTCATAACTGCACCGAATGAAGAAGAAGCTTTAAAGATATCCAAGACATTGGTCGAGGAAAAACTTGCTGGTTGTATAAATATAATTCGGAATATCCGTTCAATTTATTTCTGGCAGGGAAAAATAGAAGACGATACTGAAGTATTAATGATTATTAAGACTAAAGAGGAACTTTTTGAAGAACTTGAAAAAAGAGTGAAATCATTACACTCCTATACCGTTCCTGAAATTATAGGCATTAAAATTAAAAAAGGTTCAGAAAGCTACTTAAAATGGTTAAGTGAGGTTACCAAATGAAAGAAAAGGCTTATACTTCCCTTATTTGTAAGAATTTCTGTGTTTATTACAAAGAGGGTAAGGAAAGAGAGATTTGCGGAGGGTATTTTTACCTTATGCACAACATGACTTCTTCGGAAATAGGCGAACTCATCAATCTTTTAAACTTAAATCTATATAAGGGCTGTGATGAAGCATCCTTTGTTTGTGAGAAATGTCAGTTTAAAGAAGATGGATGTGACTTCTTCATTGATAAAAGTGCTACTCCTTGCGGTGGATATTTAATAATTGGTAGGCTACTAAATAGAATTAATTTCTGAAATTTATTATATTCCCTCCCTAATAAAACATCTCAAAAGCTATTGTCCTATTTCTTTAATTAGGGAGAAATCCCGATACTCCTAATTAAGACTTAACTCAACTTTATCACTAGGAACTTAAAAACCACTGTAAATCAATGAGTTATCATCTAAAGATTAGTCTATAAGCCCTCTAAGCTATTTTTAAACCATCTGATTTTACTCTAACTGTCTATATTTTCCTCCTGCCTCCTTGTTATCTTATTTGCTAATCTGATCGTCTCTCTACGTTCCGCTCTATTCTTGCAATGAGAAACTCACCCCTTTCTGTAATTGCGAGCTCCTCTTCTGTCATTGCGAGGAGCGCAAGCGACGAAGGGATCTCCCACATCGTCATTGCGAGGGGCTTCAGCCCCGAAGCAATCTCGCCTTTTCTCTATCGCTTAGAATGAGATTCCTCACTCCGTTCGGAATGACAGTAGAGGAGAAGTCATTGCGAGCGCCAGCGAAGGGATCTCGTAGTTGCCTCTTTGTAGGCTTTACTTAGAGACTGCTTCGGGACATCGAGTCCCTCGCAGTTACAAAGGGAAGTGTCATTGCGAGTATTTTCTTCTCTATCATTGCGAGGAGCGCAAGCGACGAAGGGATCTCATTCTGAGAGAATATTGGGGAATTTGATGCAAAGTTAAAAAGAGAGGGAATTGTTCATTACTTTTCATATCCTCATTGTCCAAAGATAAATACCTATATTGAGAGATATAACAGGACCATACAGGAGGAGTATATTGATAACAATCTGGATGTAATTTTTGATAAACCACTGTTTTACCAGAGACTTGCAGATTATCTGATATTTTATAATACAAAAAGACCACATAGGACTCTGGGATTAAAAAGCCCAATAGAGTATCTAATAGAAAAAGGAGGAATGTCGCAAATGTGTTTAACTTATACAAGGAGTTGACTTATGTTGATTAATAGGTTACACTTTTTTATAAATATCCTAAAATGGAGGGATAATTATGAGCACTGCTTTAGTTGCAAGTGAAAAAAAAGGGATAGCAGAGGCGAGAATTCTTCAACTTGTAACCTTTACCCTTGCTGAGGAAGAATATGCCGTTGATATTTTAAAGGTCCAGGAAATCAATAGAATGAAAGAAATCACCCGAGTTCCCAATGCTCCTCATTATGTGGAAGGCGTTATTAATCTTCGTGGTAAGGTCATTCCTGTAGTGAGTTTAAGAAAGAAATTTGGACTACCTGAAGAAGAGGATACAGCTAAAAAAAGAATAATGATTATGGACATTCAGGGAGTGACAATCGGTCTTATTGTTGATTCAGTGAATGAGGTTTTAAGAATATCAAGTGACATTGTTGAACCACCTCCTGCGATGACATCTTCTGTTAGTTCAGAATTCATATGGGGAATTGCAAAACTTGAAGACAGACTTATAATACTTCTTGACATGGATAGATTTATAGGTAAAGAGGAAAGCATGGGAATGATAGGAGAGGCAGAGAAATTTGCTATCGAGAGTTAAAAATTCTGTGCCTTCCCTTTCCTCGCCAACAGGGCTTTGAGAAATCATCGCGAAAGGAGTATGTTTTTCCATTATTAATGTTGTGTATTGATCTTGCAAGGAGAAATATTTCTCCTCTTTTAGAAAACATTTTTGCACCCTGAACCAATACCTCATCGCCTGTTTTAAATTCTATTTTTTCTTGCTCAATAAACCAACGAGGTCCTGTTATTACACTGTAAATTCTGTCGTTTCTTGAGATACCCAAGATTACAGGGCCATGTTCTCTAATTATTATCTCAGCTATTTTGCCTCTAATTGATATTTCTGTATTTGGGTCATAGCTTTCTTCCCATTCTTGAGCAGAGGCAATACCACTTACGGTTAATATTAAGCTTATCAATAAAATAATTTGTTTCATTTTTTTCCCTGTAAGAAGGGGGCTTGAGAGCCCCCTTTCTTTTTTTACCATCCGCACATTTTTCTGATATTTAATCCTCTCTTACCACCAGCACCGTAGGGCAGTCCCATTTCATGAGCTTTTTTGTGCATTTCTACTCTTATTTGAGCTCTTTCTTGTTCCTTCTGTTTGATTGCATTCCAATCAGGATTTTGCTGAGCCCAAAGGGTTAAAAGTTCACCTCTTAGCTGCATATCCTTTTGATATAGAGGTTGAACTTCTTTGCAATACTGCTGCGCCTTTGCTGGATCCACTCCTATTGGTTGATATTGAGGGCCTCCTCCTCTTTGGGCAAAAGCTACTGCTTGAAGACTTACCAAAAGTGCAACCACCACCATGAGACTTAAAACTTTTTTCATACAACACCTCCGCTTGTTTTTTATTACCCTGTATTAGGGCTACCTCAAGGCATCTTCTCTCAATCACATTGAGCCTCTATTTTGTCCTACCTTCTATTGCTCTCGCCAGACCGAGGAATCTCACAGACCGTTTTGCTATTCAGAAATCTCATAGTGATTGAAAGATCAGATCCCATACTTCGATTTTACCATCCTCTGTGATAATTACAACCACCTCTTCCGCAACCATAGGGTATTCCGAGTTCCCTTGCTTTTTTCTGTGTTTCAACTCTTATTTGAGCTAATTCCTGTTCCTTTTTGGCAATAAGATTCCAATCTGGATTTTGCTGAGCATAAAGTTGCATCAGTTCACCACGGGTCTGCATATGCCTCTGTCTGAGTTGAAGTGTTTCATTGTAAAATTTTTGAGCTTTTTCAGCATCTACTGAATAGTAAGGGCAACCAGAGTTATAAGGACCTTGTCCTCCTCCTCTCCATGCGTATGCTGTAGTAACGATAAGAGTGATGACAATCATTAAAGATAGGGCCAATATTATGGGTTTCCTCATTTCGTTTCACCTCCTTTCCTTTTTCTTTATTTCCTAACAAATCAAAAAATGTGCCAAAATGAAAAAGCATTATCATTAAAGCCGTTAGATAGGATTTTACTTTACGGGAGAGGATTATTTTTGCAAAATTTGCATTAATTTTTGCAAAAATTGCAAAGCGAGTTAGCTATATGGGCAAAATCCTCAATGTTGAGTTCTTCAGGTCTTTTTTGAGGATTAATGCCGATTTTTGGGAGTAGTTCCTTAGGTTCATCAATTATAGATTTAAGAGAATTGGAAAGCATTTTTCTTCTTTTTCCAAAGGCTGATTTGACAATTCGGAGAAAAAGTTTTTCATCTTTAACCATAACAGCCGGTTCTTTTCTTTTATCCAATTTTATTACTGCTGAGCTAACCTGAGGAGGTGGGCTAAAAAATTTGGGAGGAATGTAGAATTTAATCTCTGCTTTAGTGTAATACTGAGAAATGATGCTTAAGGAAGAATAGGCTTTTGTTGATGGCTTAGCACATAACCTTTCTGCCACTTCTTTTTGAATAGTAAGGGTCATGGAGATTAAATTTGGAGCCTCTAAGAGACGAAAAATTATGCTTTTAGTTATATAGTAGGGAATATTCGCAACTACTTTAAAAGGTGGAAGTTCTTCATAGGGAAATTTAAGAGCATCTCCGTGTATTAAGGTTAGATTTTCTCTACTTGAAAAACGCTCTTTAAGTATTTTGTAAAGAGAAGGGTCTAATTCAATAGCAATGACATTTTTTGCCCTATTTATTAAAACCTCTGTTAAATCACCCATTCCTGCACCGATTTCTAATACAGTGTCTTCCTGAGTTATTTCTGATACATCCACAATTCGTTCGAGTATTTCCCTATTTCGAAGAAAATGTTGTCCTAAAGCTTGCTTTTTAGACATTTTTGATCCTTAGGCGTTCTATTTTTATTTTTAGAGTCCTGTTTTTATAATTCACTTCCATGTTTAGAGGTATGTTTATGCTTTTACCGTCTTCGGTTTGAATTTTACCGTACTCATGGTAGGTTATTATTATTTTCTGTCCATCTACATTTAGGATCTGACTAACGGGCATAAATCCTACTTTTTTTAAAATTAAAACTCTATCATTCTGACGATCCTTTAGAATGTAGTCATCGGAATTTTCCTCTATTGAAAAGTCACCCTGCCACCAAATAAAGCCCTTTCTTATTCCTTTTGCAAGTTCATTTAAACGGTCCTTTTCAATGATAAGATTAGAGCTTACTGAGCCATCCTCTTCGTAAATTTCTCCTGCTGGAAAACCAAGATAGTAGACTCTAAGAAGGAGCTCTTTTTTAGATATTCGAAGAGAGGCCTCACCATTTAATTGGCTATTTTTGGTCTCGTATTGAAGGTTCAAAATACCTTCAATATAGGAATACTTTTGCATTTCCTCAATAAATTCCTGTAGGCTCTCTGCTTTAAACTCTTCAACAACTATTGGTTTTCTCTCAGCGCAGGCAAAAAGGAGAGCACATAAAAGACTAATAACTAATAATTTCCAAAAGTTCATTTATTGACCTCACTCCTCTTATTTTTAAATTAAAACTGTCCTTAAGTCTTTCAAGATTTCCTTTAGGGATTATGGCGCCTTTCATACCTATTCTTGATGCTTCCTTAAGTCTAAGTTCTACCTGTGAAATTGCTCGAACTTCACCGCTTAATCCTACTTCACCAACTATAATCATGCTTTCAGGTAAGGGTGTATCTCTAAAGGAAGACACAATTGCAGAGATGACTGCGAGATCAGAGGCGGGTTCGAGAATCTTTAGGCCTCCTACCACATTTACAAATATATCGGCACCAGCAAGGTTAACTCTTCCCCTTTTTTCTAAAACAGCTGTAAGTAAATTTACTCTTTGATAATCAACTCCAATGAAGTTTCTTCTTGGCATCCCAAAATTGGAAGGAGAAACAAGTGCCTGTATTTCAGCAAGTATTGCACGCGTTCCTTCTACAGTTGATGTAATTGCTGAGCCACTGGTAGGAGAATGCTCTGATAGAAAAATAAGGGATGGATTCGATACTTCACTTAGTCCCTTTCCCGTCATTTCAAATACTCCGATTTCATTTGTAGGGCCAAATCGGTTTTTTACGCTTCGCAGGATTCTGTAAGCATAACCTCTGTCACCTTCAAAATAAAGCACTGTATCAACAAGATGCTCAAGAACTCTGGGACCAGCAATGGCGCCTTCTTTTGTTACATGACCTATTAGAAAAAGTGGAACATTTCGACTTTTTGCGAAATTCATAAATTTTGTCGCAGACTCTCTTATCTGGCTTACTGAACCTGGCGCAGAGACAGCCTCTTCAGTATAAACAGTCTGTATTGAATCTACAATAAGGGCCGATAGTTCCTCTTCCTGAGCACATCCGATTATTCTCTCAACAAGAGTTTCACTTAGAAGAAGAATATTTTCCGATGTAATTTGAAGCCTTTCAGCTCTCAGCTTTATCTGCATTAAAGATTCTTCACCTGATACATAAAGGACTTTGCCATATTTTTTTGCAATGTTTTCAGAGGCCTGAAGTAAAAGGGTTGATTTACCAATTCCAGGGTCACCACCGATTAAAATGAGGGAGCCCCTTACAATTCCTCCACCAAGCACTCTGTTTAATTCCTCAATGCCTGTTGATAGCCTGTCTGATAGGGATATATCAATTGATTTTATAGAAAGAGGCTTTGTGCCTTCAGAGCTTTTTCTCCCTAATCCTTCTGATAGGATTGTATCTTCAACAAAACTATTCCACTCTCCACAATCAGGGCATTTACCAATCCATTTCGGAGAAATATATCCGCAGCTTTGGCACTGGAATGCTTTTTTCCCTTTTGTCTTCATGAGTTAATGATAATTTATTTCGCTTACTTTTTACAAAAATTTGATATAATAAGGGAAGAGCATGAAGCTCTTGAAACCTCATGAAGAGGTTTGATTCCCTATGAAAGGGAGGTGCATCATGATTAAGAAAGTCTCAGGAAAGGCAATGCCCACCTGCAAGTGCAAAAGTTCCTGCTAACTGTTCCTTAAAAAGGGGGCTTTTTTGCCCCCTTTTTTTATTTTCTCTTACTGTGCCATAATAGAATATGCTTCGAATTATAGGAATAGCCTTTTTTATTCTTTTCATCCCTTTATCGGCATTTGCTCAGGAAGAGGAGTCTTACTTTCCGTTTATTGCTGGATACTATTCGGTAATAAAGGGTGATACTCTCCAAGGGATTAATTATTACGAAAAGGCATTAAAAGCTTCTCCCTCGTCAAATTTTCTTAAAACAATTCTTGCTGATGCTTATTTAAGATTAGATAATTTAGAAAAAGCAAAGGAATATGTTGATGAAGTTCTTAAAAAATCTCCTGATCACATTGAGGCTTTGAAAGTACTTGCAGCTATTTACATTAAAACTAAAAAAATAGAGGAAGCCGCTCAAATATACGAAAGGATTCTTGATAAAGTTCCAAATAAAATAGAAATCCTTTCAAGAATAGGTAACCTTTATCTTAGCAGCGGAATGCTCGATAAAGCGATCTTGACCTTTAATCGAGTTTTAGATGAAGACAGTGATAATCTCATGGCTCTTCATTTCTTAGGTGTTATTTATATTGAAAAAAAGGATTTAAAACTTGCCAAGGAGATGTTTAAAAAAATTATAGAGATTAATCCTGACTACGAGCCTGCCTATACAAACATTGGTACAATTGAAGAATTAGAAGGGAACCTTAAAGAAGCTGAGTTGTATTTTAAAAAGGCTTTGCAGATAAATCCTGAAAACTTGTTTGCAAGAGAAAGGCTTATTAATCTATATCTTTCAAGAAAATCTTACAATCAAGCCATTGTGGAATTGGAGGCATTAAGGAATCAGAAATCTCAAGCAGAACAAGTTCACGAGAAACTTGCGATTCTTTATCTTCAAACAAAGCAATACGATAAAGCTGCTGAGGAGTTTAATTTTCTTCTCAGCAAACATCCAAACGATGTTAATTTAATGTATTATCTTTCCCTTGTTTATATTGAAACTGAAAAGTATGCGGAGGCAGAAGCTCTGCTTAAAAAGATAATTGCTACTAATCCAAGACAAGTAAATGCATTCTTGAATCTCGCAACAGTTTATATAAAACAGAAAAAGCTTCTTGAGGCACTTAATATTTACGATGAAATTCTTCAATTTTCAGAAGATTTACCTGAAATTTATGTTTATGCAATTCAAGTGTCCTTAGATTTAAAGGATTATGAAAAAGGAAGAATCTATGCGGAAAGAGCTATTGCTAATTTTCCCGATAATATGGAACTAAATTTTTTAGCAGGTGTTGTTTTTGATAAACTTGGAAAATTTGAAGAAACTGAGAAGTTTATGAAAAAAGTCATTTCAATTAAGCCTGATCATGCAGAAGCCCTCAATTATTTAGGTTATAGTTACGCAGACAGAGGAATCAATCTTAAAGAGGCTTTTCAATTAATAGAAAAGGCTGTGCAACTTTCGCCTACTAATGGATATTACCTTGATAGCTTAGGATGGGTATATTTTAAACTTGGAGACAATAAAAAGGCTCTTCAGTATCTTCTTGAGGCAGTAAAATATGTCAAAGACGACCCTGTGATTTTCGAGCATCTTGGGGATGTTTACAAAGAATTAAAGGATTACAAGAATGCTCATAGTTCATGGCAGGAAGCACTTAAGCATCATGAAAAAGAGCCAGGTCTTAAAGAGAGAGTTCAAGAAAAGATAAAGAATATAGAAAAACTTCTTAAAAAGTAATGCTCACCATAAAGACTCCAGCCAAGATTAACTGGGCTCTTTCTGTATTGAGGAAAAGAGAAGATGGCTACCATGACATAATCTCTCTCATTCATGCAATAGATGTTTACGATACATTAATTTTTGAAGAGGCAAAAGAAATAGAAATTTGTTGCTCATTACCGATAAAAAAGGAAAATAATCTGGTTTATCGTGCAGCTCAAGCTTTACAAAAATATTCAGGATTAAATAATGGCGTAAAAATACAAGTTATAAAAGAAATTCCTGTTGGTGCAGGATTAGCAGGTGGAAGCTCTAACGCAGCAGCTACTCTTAAAGCTTTGAATAAACTCTGGAACCTTAACTTAAGCAGTGGAGAGCTTAAGAGCATTGGCGAGACTTTAGGAAGTGATATATCCTTTTTCTTTAATCTTCCCATTTGCATTGTTGAAGGAAGAGGAGAAATCGTTAAGCCTCTTAATATTCAAAGAAGTTTTTGTCTTTTACTTGTAAAGCCTCCATTCAGTATTTCTACAAGATGGGCATATGAATCCTTAGAGATTGAAAGTGAATTGACAGAAAATTATCAAAAGATAAATAATAATATTTGGCAATTATACGAGTTCCTTTGCCAAGGGACAGGAGAAAATATCCATTTATGGAATGATCTTGAAAAGGTTGTTATAAAAAAATATCCCTTGATAAAGGAGATTAAAAGACGGTTATTGGCAGTAGGTGCGAAGGCGAGTCTGATGAGCGGAAGTGGTTCAACAGTTTTTGGGGTCTTTAATAGTGAAGAGGAAGCAAAATTAGCGTTAAAGAGATTTAGTGGATACTGGGTAAGAGTTGCTCATACACTTGTGTCTGAAGATTTAAATATATCAATGAGTTAGGGAAATAGATGGGGAGTCGCCAAGCGGCAAGGCAGCGGATTTTGGATCCGCCATTCGCAGGTTCGAATCCTGCCTCCCCAGTAATGAAATACCCTCCATGGGAGGGTAATTTTTATTTTTCAGGAGACGGTCAAAATGCCAGACGGAATACGATTGATTTCGGGAAATGCAAATCCAGATCTTGCTAAAAAAGTGAGCGATTATCTTAAAATTCCACTTACAGAGACAACTGTTACCACTTTTAGCGACGGTGAAATTATGGTGCAGATTAAAGAAAATATAAGAGGTTCAGATGCCTTTGTAATTCAGCCAACTTGCACGCCTGTAAATCAAAATCTTATGGAGCTTCTATTGATTATCGATGCATTAAAGAGAGCCTCTGCAAGAAGAATCACAGCAGTTATTCCCTATTACGGCTATGCAAGGCAAGACAGAAAAGTTCAACCTCGGGTGCCCATATCAGCAAAGCTTGTTGCAAATCTCATAACTGTTGCAGGTGCAAACAGGGTTCTTTCCATTGATTTACATGCTGGACAAATTCAAGGTTTTTTTGATATTCCCGTTGACCATCTACTTGCAATACCGGTAATTTTGGATTATTTAAAAAAGAATGGCCTTCTTGACAATATTATCGTAGTATCTCCTGATGCAGGTGGAACTGAAAGGGCGAGAGTTTTTGCAAAAAAGATAAATGCTCCTCTTGCCATTGTGGATAAAAGAAGAGATGCTCCTAATGTTTCTAAGGTTATGAATGTAATAGGTGATGTAAGGGATAAGGATGCTCTTCTTATTGATGACATGATTGATACGGCAGGAACAATAACATTAGCAGCTCAAGCTTTAAAAGAAAATGGAGCAAGAAGAGTTTTTGCAGCAGCCACGCATGGTGTTCTCTCAGGACCAGCAATTGATAGATTAAATAACTCGGTGTTAGAAAAAGTAATAATAACCGATACAATCCCTATTCAAAATAAAAAGGAGATGAGTTCAAAGATAGAAGTATTGACTGTAGCCCATCTTTTAGGTGAGGCAATAAAAAGAATCAATGAAGAAACTTCAATAAGTTCATTATTTGTATAAAGGAGGACTATAGAGATGGAAAAATTTGTGCTTAATGTAACTAACAGAGAGAGAAAAGGAAAGGGTGCTGCAAGGCAATTAAGAGCTAAGGGATTTATTCCCTGTGTTATCTATAGAGGAGGACAATCAGCACCTATCCAGATTAACACAAAAGAAATTCTTCCATTTATGAACATTGCCACAAGGGAAAAACTCTTTGTAACTTTAAAGTTTGAAGACAGTGAAAAACAGGCTATTCTTCAGGATTATCAAGTAGATCCAGTTACAGGTAAATTACTGCATGTGGATTTTATGGAAGTAAGTGCTACTGAGAAAATTAGAGTAACTGTCCCTGTAGTTCTAATAGGTGAACCTATTGGTGTAAGGCAGGACAAGGGAGTTCTACAGCACGGAATTTCAGAAATAGAAATCGAAGCAATTCCAGAAAAAATACCGGGCCATATTGAAGTTGATGTTTCTCAATTAAAGGTGGGAGAATCGGTTCATGTGGGAGATATTAATTTTGAAGAAGGTATTAAGGTCATCTCCGATCCTGATGAAGTTATTGCCACAGTAACTGCTGAAGAGGAAGAAATCGAACTCACTCCATCAACACAGGAGCAGATTGAGCCTGAAGTAATAAAGAAAGGCAAGAAAGCTCAGGAAGAGGAGTAAGCTTAACTTTAATTAATGGTTCTTATAGTTGGACTTGGGAATCCAGGCAGAAAATATAAAAATACCCGGCACAACATAGGTTTTATGGTAATTGAAGAGCTAGCAGAAAGATATAATCTAAAGTTTACGGAAAGAGAAGATTATCTATTGGCTAAAGGTGAAATAGAAGGAAAAGAAATTACTCTGTTAAAACCTCTTACATACATGAATCTGAGTGGAAAAGCTGTTAGAAAAGTAGTTGACGATAAAATTTTGGACAAACTGCCTAACTCAATTATAGTTGTTCACGATGACCTTGATTTACCGGTAGGAAGAATAAGAATAAAAAAAGGAGGCTCCTCTGGTGGACACAGAGGAGTCCAGTCAATAATTGACAACCTGGGCACAAAAGACTTCATTCGCCTTAGAATTGGTATAGGTAAACCAATAGGCATCGATGCATCCGAGTATGTTTTAATGCCCTTTTCAAAGGAAGAAAAATCCCTTTTGAAAGAAAAGATTTCACAGTCAGCTGATTCAATTGTTACAATAATAAGGGATGGGGTGGAGAAGGCTATGAACATTTTTAATAGAGGAGATGCTTAATGCTTTGGATAATAATTGGGGTTTTGTTTCTCATACCTGAACCATCCTATGCGTGGGGTCCTTTAACTCATACTTATCTTTCCCAGCAGATATTCAATCTACCTCATCTTATTCCCCTCTCAGTATTGCCACTGATAAATACATATAGAGAATACTTTATGTATGGTAATATACTTCCGGATACAGTGATTGGCAAAAAATACCTTCCAAAAGATAAAAATCCCCATTCATGGAAGATGGGTCTTACACTTTTAAATGAGGCAAAAAAATCAGAAGAGAAGGCCTTTGCTTATGGATTTTTAACTCACCTTGCAGCTGATGCAATTTTGCACAATGAAATTAAAGAGCTTAATCCGCTTCAACACATGTTTTTTGAATTGAAAGCTGATAGAATCATAGATAGGTATTATTGGCTTCAAATAATGTCAATCAACAAGAGAGTAAAAAAAGTTAGCGACGATTTCTTTGAACAAACCTTATTTAATCCAATTTTTTCTCTTAAAACATCAAAAAAAATTTACAGATCACTTATTTTTCTCTCTGCCTTTAATGTGGGAGAACTAAAAAATCCAGCATTTTTCAGCAGATTTCACGAAAGATCTTTGGAAGCAATGTTGGATATTTTAAATGAGGGAGAAAGGGCAGATATTATAAACTTTCCACCTAATCACTGATTACTTAAACTTAATATTTTTAATGAGAGCCTCTCTTTCTATGAGATATTCTTTTATTGCCCTCTTTTTTTATTCCATTGCATCCCTTTTTTGTCATTACGAGCCTTCCTTATGGTCATTGCGAGCTTCCCTTTTCGTCATTGCGAGCCCCCTTTTCGTCATTGCGAGCGAAGCGAAGCAATCTCTCCCTCTTTTGTCATTACGAGGAGCTTTAGCTCCGAAGCCTTGGGAGTTAGAATAATATTGTGTCTAAGGTAGAAAGGAAGATGGTTACTATCCAAGGGAATTGACAACAGGCTCATGGAAACTGAACATCAATGTTCCTCGGGACAGAAACGGACAGTTTCGTCCTCATCTTTTGCCACAACCTTATAAGAGAGTTGATGACAGCTATGTAGATTTATTGATGAGTCTTGTCATTAATGGTTATTCTGACAGTCAGCTTTTATTATCGTTAAAAGAATTAGGTCTTCCATATTCTGTAACAAAACTTACAAGGCTAAAGGAGCATATTGCCTAAGAGGTTAAATGATTTCAAAAGTAGAGAACTTCCTAATGATGCCTTTGCAGTTTTCATAGATTGCTATCATACAGAGGTAAAAGATAACCTTAAGATAAAGAAGGCATGTGTTTACACGGTATTAGGTATTGATTTACAGGGTAGAAAAGATGTATATGGGTATTACACTTTTTTTGGTAATGAAAACAGAGGTGATTGGCTTAAAGTATTAAATTCTGCGATGTACATCTTCAGAGGAATGTAAGAAGGAATATGGCAAAAGAAGATGCAAATTTGTTCAATAAAGAGCTGGAAAATATCAAATTATCAAGAGACCATGATGAAGGAAAGGCGAAATTAGAAAATCTCTGCAGTCAATACAAAAACAAATATCCCACATTCATAAAATCACTTTCATCAAAGATAGACAATTATCTGTGTTTTCTTAGATATCCTGAAGAGATACGGAGACGAATGCAGTAGAGAATCTTAACAGCAGAATAGAGCAGATAAGGAGGAGGCTTGGTGGTTACTTTCAGTCTCAGAGTATTCTTGAAATTAACCTTATGCTGCAGATTGATAGACTGAAGCAGTCAACTATAAAGAATTCTCCTTAACCCAACTTCATCACAAAAACTAAAAAATCCCTTATAAATCAATGAGACATACTTTTTAAATTAGTCTACAGCCTT
>OGCI01000464.1_pt1 | contig 47092 bp, 41 predicted proteins | sample 1570021 | NCBI WGS metagenome assembly OGCI01 (sample SAMN06264664, study PRJEB24512) | hot springs metagenome | isolation source: Hot spring water | place: South Africa: Tshipise | collected 2015-06-21
TGCAGGTGCGCCGGCGACTGCGGAAGCGGACGGCGCGCGGGAATCGGGAGCCGCTGATCCAGCCGAGGGGGATGCACCAGGTCTGGGCGACGGATTTCATGAGCGGCCAACTGGCGGACGGGCGGCGGGTGATCCGGGCGCTGGAAGAACTGCGGGAAGTGCTGGGGCCGCCTGAACGGATCATGACGGACAACGGTCCGGAGTTCACCTCTCGGGCGATGGATCGGTGGGCGCATGCGCGGGACGTGAAGCTGCAGTTTATTGAGCCGGGACGGCCGGTGCAGAATGGGTACATGGAGAGTTTCAACGAGAAGTTTCGGGATGTGAAGGACGCGCGACAATTGACGGAGGAGTACCGCACGGACTACAACCAACAGCGACCGCACAGCGCGCTCGGCAATCTGACGCCGGAAGAATTCATCCGCCGAGTGGCGGGCGCCGCCCCCCATGGGGGGCGGGAGGGAGGGGAATCCGCGACCGGACTCCCGAAGGTTAACCTGGAAACAATGCCGGCTGGACTCTCACCGGACGTGTTCCAGTAAATGGGGGAAGGTCATGGAAAATCCATGCGACCTGTTTACTTCTGCTGCCGGAGGAGATTCATGCGGCACGAAGCGATGGGCCGTTCGTTTTTCTTCGATCGAGCGGCCAAGCCACAGGAACGCTTTGTCCGAGGCCGATCCTCAGGCGCTATTGGCTAGGCCCAGGTTCGGCTCCTCCCGTTCACCGGCTGTCGCCCCGTTCCCACACCGCTTCGCTTGAAGCCCGGTCGGCGGTCCCCGATGATGAGCCCGTGACCCCGTGGCTCTGGGCTCAGGTGTTGGCCGCCTCGTATGCGGCCGGGTCGATCCCCTTCGCCTGGCTGATCGCGAAGGCGAAGGGGGTGGACATCCGTACCGTCGGCAGCGGCAACGTGGGCGCGACGAACGTCGCCCGCTCGATCGGTCCGGTGTGGGGCGTCCTCACCTTCGTGCTCGACGCCGTCAAGGGCGCGGCGCCGGCCCTGGTCGCGCCGGCGGTCGTTCGACAGTGGACCGGCGAGGCGGCGCCGCCGGCCCTCGGCTTGGTCTGCGGCCTGGCGGCGGTCGCTGGCCACACGTGGCCTGTGTTTCTGCGGTTCAAAGGCGGCAAGGGCGTCGCGACGAGCGCCGGCGTTCTTCTCGCGGCCGCCCCCGGCGCGGCCGCCGCCGGTCTTGCGGTGTGGCTGGCCGCAGCATTCGTCTTCCGCTACGTCTCGGTCGCCTCCATCGCAGCGGCCATGGCGACGCCTCTGGCCGCATGGATCTTATACGGGGCGGCGGACCGTGTCCGGCCCGGTCTATTGACGGCCATGGGTGCGTTGATCATCTGGCGGCACCGGTCGAACGTTGAGCGGCTCCTGGCCGGCACCGAACCGCAGATCGGCGGGCGCAAAAGTGGCCCAGCCGGCGTCGTGCGTGGGGATTGAGGCGCGCCATATGGGGAGGGCAGCGATCATCGGCGACGGGGCATGGGGCACCGCCCTGGCCCTTCTCCTGCGCGAGCGCGGCCACCACGTCCGCGTCTGGAGCCCCTTCCCTGACCTGGTCGAGCGCATCGCCGGCAGCGGCCGCAACGAACTCCGACTGCCCGGCGTGCCGTTGCCGTCCGATATCGAGTGGACCGCGGATCCCGCCGCCGCCACCGCCGGCGCCGAACTGGTCGTGTGGGCGGTGCCGTCGCGTTACGCGCCCGATGTCCTGCCGCAGTTTTCGGGGCTCGCCTCCGCGAACGCCCTGTGGGTCAGCGCGACCAAGGGCCTGCATCCGACGCAGAGCTGGCGGATGACCGAGGCGATCGAGCGCCTGCTCGGCAGCGGCCCCGTCGTCGCACTCTCCGGCCCGAGCTTCGCCGAGGAGGTTGCCCGCGGGGCGCCGACGGCCGTTGTCGCCGCCTGCCGCGACGGCCGCCACGCGGAGGCCACCCGCGACTGGTTTGCCAGCCCGCGGTTCCGCGTCTACACGTCCGACGACGTCGTCGGGGTCGAGCTGGGCGGTGTGCTCAAAAACGTCATCGCGATCGCCGCCGGCGCCTGCGACGGCCTCGGCCTGGGAGCCAACGCCAAGGCCGCGCTTGTAACCCGGGGGCTGGCGGAGATTAGCCGGTTGGGAGTCGCGCTGGGCGCCCACCCGGCCACCTTCGCAGGCCTGAGCGGCGTCGGCGACCTGATGCTCACCTGCTATGGGCGCCTCAGCCGCAACCGCGAATTCGGCGAACGTCTGGGCCGTGGAGAGAGCCCCCCGGACATCCTCGCCCGAATGGCGGGCGTCGCGGAGGGCGTGACCAACTGCGCCCACGCCGCCACGCTGGCCCGCGAGATGGGCGTGGACATGCCCATCGCCGAGGCGGTGCGCGATGTCATCGCCGGCGCCCTGACGCCAATGGAGGCAGTCGAACGGCTGATGCAGCGCGACCCCCGCCCCGAGCGAGACCACTGGCCGTCGGCCACTACATAAGGAATCCCACGATGAAACCCCTGACCCTGCTCGTCGTCGCGCTGTCGGCCGCTTTGCTGGCGGCGGCCTGCCGCGGGCCGCGATCCATTCAGACCACGCCGGAGGGCCGGACGGTCTCGGGCCTCATGAACTCGGAGCGCGAGGTGCAGGCCTATATTGCCCGTGCCCTCGATCCGCGCGAATTCGCGATCACCGTGACCCTGGACGAGGACAACGCGCCGCGCTTCATCAACGCCCATCGGCCGCGGCCGGGCCTGCAGGCGGTCGCGCCGCTCGCCGGTCCGCCCCACACGCGCCTATCGCTGGTCGGAGGCCTGATCAACGGGCGCCCCGCCCGCATCTTGGTGGACCCGACCTCGGCGGCCAACTGGACCTCCATCGAACGTGCCCGCGCGTTCGGCCTCTCGCCGCTCGGCCCGCCGCTGGTCTACGGCGTGCCCGAGCACGTCCTCGACTCCATCCGCGGCGCGCTTTCCATCGCCCCGACGCTGCAGGTGGACGTCATGCCCGTGGACGCGGTGCTCTTCTACGCGCGCGCGATGCGCGGCCCCCTCTGGCCACTGAGCCGGTCGGCCGCCGCCCAGGAGGCCGACTTTGTCGTCGGATGGAGTTTTCTGCGCGCCTTCGAGTACGTCCGGTGGGACTTCGCCGCCGCCGTGCTGGTGTTCTCCACCCAGCCCCTCAACCCCGACGCCGCGGAGCACGTACTGGCCCGATTGCCTCTGGAAAAGGGGTACTCCGCGCTGGTGGTGAAGGGCACGCTCGAGGGCAAAACCCGTCCGTTTTTAATCGACCTGGCCGGGGACTTTCAGTTGGCCCTGGACGAGGCGGACATGGCGCCGGTGCGTCAGGTCACCCTGGGCGACGTCGTGCTGCGCGAACTGCGCGCGACGACGCTCAAGGAGCACGGCCTGGGCTTCCCCGGCCTAGCCCGCCTCGGGTTGCGCGCGATCGGGCGGTTCAACGTAACGCTGGACAACCACCGCAACGAACTGTGGATCGAGCCCCCGACGAGGACGGACGCAAGCGAGCCGTGAGGGGCGCCGGGTCGATCTCGGTCGGTCGCGTCGCGCGAACGGCGGCGACGCTCCTGGCCATCGGCGGATGTCGTGGGACGGTGCCGAAGGGGGCGGTCACGTGGGAGATCGCCGGCCACAATCCCCGACCGCCGCCCGTGGTGCGTGTCTCGATCGGCGGCCGGACGGTCCTGGCGCTCGTGGACACGGGCGCGTCGTTCTCGTTGCTGGATGCCCACGGCGCCCGGCGGCTGGGCATCACGGCAGCCACCGGTTCCACCGCTGTGGCGCAGGGGCTCGGCGCCTCCACACCGATTCGTTCCGCGACCCTTGATCGCCTCGAGTTTGGGGCGATTCGCCTGGAACAGATTTCGGTGGGGGTGGCCGGTCCGGACGTATACGTCGGACCCCATGGCTGGCTGGGCGGCCGGCGCGTGGAGATGGCTCTGGGGATGGACGTGCTGTCCCGTTGTGGCGCGATGACGTGGGACGGACCTGCCATGCGGATCGTCTTCGGGAGCGTGGGCGCCGGCGGGACGCCTGTGCCGATGCGGTCGGAACACTGGCCGTTGCCGGTTGTGCCGGCGCACGTGGTGATGTGGAGATGCCGGCGGTGCTCGACACCGGCGGCGAGTTCGGGCTATGGGTGCCCGGTCCCCTTGCGCGGAAGGCGGGCCTTCCGTCGCCGCCGCTCGACGCCCGGCCGGTGATCGCGCACGGCCTAGGCGGCCGCGCCGTTGCCTTGCCGGCCGGCCGCGTATCGCTTGAGATCGGCCCTCGCCGCTGGCCTTCCGTGCCCCTGCTTGTCGGGGCCACCGGAGCAGGCCACGCCGATCTGCCGTTTGCGCTGGTTGGGCGCGGAGTGCTCGATCGGGAACGGATCGTTTTCGACTTCGCCGGCCGTCACATTATTTGGCCCGACTGAGCCCGCCCCAACGCGCAGGGTCGAAGACGAACGCAATCCTCCGCGCGCGAGAGGGGGTCAGCGCGGGCCCTCGAAGCGCGGCGGGATGTGGAGTCTCAGCCATTCCTCGAGCGGGGCCGTCAAGGCGGCCACGCGATCGGGATGTTGTGCGGCAAGGTCGCGGCGCTCGCCGATGTCGTCCGCCAGGTTGTACAACTCGGCCGACCGGGTCCTGTGCCGCACCAACTTTCAGTTTCCTTCGCGGACGGCCTCGTTCTCGCCCCTCTTCCAAAACAACCGCTCGTGCGGCGGGCCGCGTTATTCCCCGACGAGATGGGGAAGGAGATCCACGCCGTCGATCGGGCGATCCCGGGGAATGGACGCGCCGGCCGCGACTGCCGCGGTCGTGAAAATGTCGAGGCAGATCACGGGCTCCGCGTACGCGCCTGGCTTAAGTCGCGCGGGCCAGCGGACGACGAATGGCACGCGGATCCCTCCCTCGTACACGCTGCCCTTGCCGCCGCGCAGGGGGCCGTTGCTGGCCACCAGATTCTTCGGCGGCCCGCCAATCGGGCCACCGTTGTCGCTGAGGAAGAACACAAGGGTGTTTGTCGGCAACGCCCGTCTCCTCCAGGGCGCGCATGACCTCGCCGATCGCGTCGTCCATCAGACTGACCATCGCCGCGTAGACGGCCCGGTTGGAGTGCCCCGACAGGTGGGCGAACTTCGCAACGCGCTCCGGCGGCGCCTTGGAGGGGGTGTGGGGCGCGTTGAACGCCAGATACAGGAACCAGGGCCATCCGGCGGCGCCACGAACGGCCCGTGGACGGGGGTGAAGGCGCAATAAAGAAATCACGGGCTGCCCGCGTGGCGGTCGATGAACGCCTCCGCCTCGCGGCCGAACGCGATCGTGTGATCCTCCGGCACGAGGGCCGGCGCCCGGTTGCGTCACATCGGCACGGGCTGGCCGTCCTTGCCGGCCCCGATCCCATTCGGCAGCAGGCCGTAGAATTCATCGAACCCCCGTGCGTTGAACAGGTACTCGGGCTTGTCTTGGCCGAGGTGCCACTTGCCGACGATGCCGGTTGCATAGCCAAGCGCTTTCATGCGGTCGGCGAAAGTGCAGATCGACAGGTCGAGCCCTTCACGGACGGTCGTGGTCCCTCGTAGTTCGCGTCCAACCCGAACCGTTGCTGGTAGCGGCCGCTGAGCAGCGCGGCCCGGCTGGGACTGCAGACGCAGGCGGTGACGTAGCCGTTCTCGAAACGCACGCCGTTTTTCGCGATCGAGTCGATATGGAGGGTCGGACACTGCGTGTTGCCGGTCACGCCGAGGTCCGCACACCCCAGGTCGTCGCCATAAAGGATAAGAATGTTCGGCTGGACGGCCGCCCACGCAAGTCCGGCCGTGAACGCCAATCCACCGGCGTTCCACACCATATGTGCGTCCCCCCGAGTCTCAGTGCGACGGCGTGGCATCGTTCACCCGTCCGGCCACCAGACACGACCTGCCACGGCGACCGAATAACCAACGGGGGGCCATCCTGTTATTGCATCTCCCCTCCGCGCCCGAAACTCCAGCGCCTGGCCTCGGGTCGGTGCCGCGCCCGCAATTGGCGCCCGCGACCGCCGGCGGACGGGGTTCCGGCTCAGGACCTTCCCGCCTCGCGCTCCGGGTCCGGACCAAGTTCCCGCGCGATGTCGACCACCGCCAGCTCATCCAGCGAGCGCACGATGCGGTGCGCCCGGCGGAGACGTTCGGGGGGATGGGTTGTTGCCACCGCAATCACCAGCGCCCCCGCATCCCGGCCGGCTTCGATGCCGGCGGGTGAGTCCTCGAACACCGCGCAACGGGTCGGGGAAATCCCCAGACGGGCCGCCGCCTTGAGGAACACTTCCGGATCGGGTTTGCCCTTCTCCACGTCCTCGGCGGCGACGATGTCGACGAAGCCGTCGAGGTCGGTGAGGTTCAACAGGGTTTCGATGTTCAGCCGGTGGGTGGACGAGGCGATGACCCGCGGCACACCGGCCGCGTCGAGTCGGCCGAGCCAATCGCGAACGCCGGGCAGCGGCGCGACCCCCTGCGCGCGGGCCAGTTCGCGAAAGATCTCCTCCTTGCGGAGCGAGATCTGGCGCGCCTCGCCGGGGTCGGCCGTCCATCGAAGCAGCTCCGCGATAATTCGTTCGTTCTTCATGCCGAACCCACGGTGAAAATGATCCGGAGGAAGGGGCCGGCCGAGCTCGGCGGCAAGAATTTCCCAGCTCCGCTCGTGGCAGGCGGAGGTGTCGGCCAGGACGCCGTCCCAGTCGAAGATGGCCCCCCACTTCATGATGGACGCGCCGGTCGAAAGTGGATGGCGTGGCCGAGGGCGGCCTCGGCGGCTTCCATCAGTGTTTCGGAAAGGGTCGGATGCGGATGGATCGTCATGGCCAGATCGGCGGCGTGGGCGCCCATTTCGATGGCCAGCGCGCCCTCGGCGATCATCTCCCCCGCGCCTACGCCGCAAAGGCCGACGCCGAGCACGCGGCCGCTGTCGGCATCGAGGACGAGCTTCGTCACGCCCTCCGTGCGCTCGAGGGTAAGGGCGCGGCCGGACGCCGTCCATGGGAACTTGGCCACCCGGACCGGCTGGTTCAGGCGGCCCGCCTCTAGTTCCGTCAGGCCCGCCCAGGCGATCTCAGGGTCGGTGAAGACGACGGCGGGAATGGCGCGCGGCTCGAACGCGACGCGGCGGCCGGCGATGGCCTCCACCGCGACCCATCCCTCGTGCGTTGCCTTGTGGGCGAGCATCGGCTCCCCGGCAACGTCGCCGGCGGCCCAGACGGCGGGGTTGGACGTCCTCCGTCGCTCGTCGACGACGACGAAGCCGCGGCGGTCGGTCTCGATGCCGGCCAGGTCGAGCCCCAATTCCTCCGTATTCGGCCGGCGACCGACGGAGACGAGCACGCGGTCGAAGGTCTGTTCCTCCACGGGCCCACCGGCGTCGAGGGCGACGCGGCATGCGGTGCCCTCGTCGCGGATCGCGGCGACGCGCGTGGAGAGGCGGATGGCCTCGAATCGCCGTTCCAGCCGGCGGGCGAGCGGCGCGACGAGATCGCGATCGGCGCCGGGCAGCAGGCCGGGGGTCATTTCCACCACGGTCACGCGCGAGCCCAGGGCCGCGTAGACTGTGCCCAGCTCCAGGCCGATGTAGCCGCCGCCGACGACCAACAGGCGGGCCGGCACCTCCGGCAGATCCAGCGCGGAGGTCGAGTCCATCACACGGGGGGAGGCCGGCCAGCCCGGGATCGCCGCCGGCCGCGAGCCCGTGGCCAGAAGCGCGGCGCCGAACTCCAGCCGGACGGGGCCGCCGTCGCCGGACACCTCGAGTTCACGCGGGGAAACGAACCGTGCGCGACCGCGCATCCATCGGACGCTCCGCGCGCGGCTCAACTGGCCCAGACCGCCGGTCAGCCGGCGGACGACGGAGCCCTTCCAGGCCCGCAGTCCCTCCAGCGAGACCCGCGGCTGACCCGCGTCGATGCCGCACTCGCGCATTTCGCGCGCTTCCTCGAGAAACCGGGCGGCGTGCAACAGGGCCTTCGACGGGATGCAGCCGCGGAAGAGACAGACGCCGCCGGGGTTGTCCTCAAGATCCACCAGCGTCACCGCCATGCCAAGATCGGCGGCGCGAAAGGCCGCCGGGTAGCCGGCGGGCCCGGCGCCGATGACGACGAGATCCGGACGCATTTCTGTGATGGCCATGTTCGGGTCCTCGCGATGGTCGCACACTATACCGCGACGGCGTCGCGTTTCGACCGCGAAGGATCAGATTTCAAAGTCCGGCGGCGGGGGCGGCGTCGGGGCGTCCTGGTCGGCCTTGGAGCGGATGTGGACGTGGGTCTGGCCGACGGTCACGATGCTGTTGGGGGGAACGCTGTGGGTGAGGAACACATTGCCGCCGATGGTCGAGCCGCGCCCGATCACGGTGCTGCCGCCGAGGATGGTGGCGTTGGCGTAGATGACCACGTCGTCTTCGACGGTGGGGTGGCGCTGGACGTGTTTGACGGGATTGCCTTGCGCATCGAGGGGGAAGCTGCGCGCGCCCAAGGTGACGCCCTGGTAGAGCTTGACGCGGTCGCCGATGATGGCGGTCTCGCCAATGACGACGCCGGTCGCGTGGTCGATGAAGAAGGAGCGGCCGATTCGGGCGCCGGGGTGGATGTCCACGCCGGTCTGGGCGTGGGTCCACTCGCTCATGATGCGGGGGACGACGGGCACGTCGCGGCGGTGCAACTCGTGGGCAAGGCGGTGGGAGGCGATCGCAAGCAGGCCGGGGTAGGCGAGCTGGATCTCGGCAAATGTCAGTGCGGCCGGATCGCCCTCATAGGCGGCGCGCACGTCTTCGATCAGCGTCGCGCGCACGTCGGGGAGGGCCTCGAAGAACTCGCGGGCGATGCGGAACGAGTGCGCGCGGATGTCCGACTCCGGCGGGACATGCTCCATGCGCCCGGCGGCCCCGCGCCACCGGAACGGCAACGCGCGCTCGATCTCCGGCCGCAGGAAGCGCCAGGCCGCGCTGAGCCGGCGCATCAGAAAGATGCCGATCTCGTCACCCTGGCTGTCGGAGGGAAACATCCTTCCCGGGAACATCGCGTCGAGGAGGACCCGAAGCCCCTCGACCACGCGCGTGCCGTCGGGGTAGTCGCGCAGCAGGCTGTCGGGCCGGTCCTCCCCGTTGTCGGTGTAGAGGGCGCGCAGCCGAGCGACCGTCCCGCACAGGCAGTGCTCGATTTCATCGCCAATGCAGGGCGGAGGGATGGGGGGACGGTCGCTCACGGCGCCGGCCGGCGGGTTCGCTCAGGTGGCCGAGGGCGCGAGGTCGGCGGCAATCTCCTCGGCGAGGTCGCCCGCGGCCTCGAGGGCAGTCTGCTTGCGCTGCTCGTGGTCGCCGAAGATCAGGGCCGTCTGTCCATCCGCCCAGGCGATGCGCAGGTTCTGGACGCCGACAAACGCGAACGCGCTGCGGATCATCGGCGTGAGCGCGTCGCGGGGATCGCCCTCGGTGTAGACGCCGCCGGAGGCGACCAGCAGCACGACGCTGCGGAGCTTGTGACGGGGACGGACGTTGAGGCCGCCGCCCTCGGCCAGTCCGATGTCGAACGTGCGACCGGGCGAGAGCACCATGTCCAGCCACGCCTTCAGGATGGCCGGCGGGCCGAAGTTCCACATCGGCATGGTCAGGACCAACACGTCGGCCTGGTTGAACAACTCGGCATGGCGGTTGGCGTACTCGGCGGCCTTGGCCTCCTCCTTTGTGACCTTGTGGGTCGGATCGAACGCCGCCAGCCAAATGCCCCGCCAGGCCGTGTACGAGAGATACGGGGGCGGATCCTGATAGAGGTCGATGTTGTTGATCTCCGCGTCGGGATTGAGCTCCACGAGCCGCGAGATGAACGCGATCGAAAGCTGCTTGCTGACGGAATCCTCCGCCGGCTTCGGGTTTGCGCATACGTGCAAAACGTTCATCCGGTCCTCTGCTAGTTGGTTCCGTGTTCCTTCGGCCCCGCCGTCAGGCCATCAGCCCTTCCAAGGCCGACAGCGACACCGATCCCGCCGGCTGCAGCTTGGCCATGTAGCTTTCCAGGTCCCGATAGTACTCGGAATCCTTTCCGGCGATTGTAAGCTGCTTGTGCAGCAACGCAAGTCCCATTGGGCCGGACTCGGCCTCGTCACAGCGCTGGTAACGCCGGCTGGGATCCGGATCGAGGAACTTCGTCAGCACAGCGACGAAGTCGCGGTTGCGGCGCACGTGCGGCGGTAGCATGTCGGGCAGGCGCTTCGGCAGCTCCATCTTGAACTGCAGCAACTGGGCCTCGTTCATCCGGCTGTAGTCCACGAGGCTTTCGCCTCGTAGAAGCTCCAGCCCGACCAGGCCGAGGCTGTAGATGTCCGAGGCCACCAGGTAGCGCTCGCGCCGGTGGCTCTCCGGGGCCATATAGAGGGGGCTGCCCAGCAGCATCGTAGCCTTCTCGTTGATCACGTTCGCCCGGCCGTAGTCCACCAGCTTGATGTTGCCGATCATGTCGCACATGATGTTGGCGGGCTTCACGTCGCAGTGCACGAAGCCGGCGTCGTGCAGGGCCTCGAGGCCGCGCAGGGCGGAGCGCATGATGTACAGCGCCACGCCGGGCTGGATGCGGACCTTGCCCTCCTCGAAGCGGAAGATCACGTCGGCAAACCGCTCCCACTCCTCCGGGGACGACTTCCGGCGTGCCGTGTCGAAATGGTTCCCGTAGATGAGACGGTGGAGGTCGAGCCCGTCGATGGCCTCCATCTGCACATAGCCGATACCATCTTCCTCATCGTACACGTCCCGGCCGACGAGGTTGGGCGCGTTGACCGTCTGGAGTCGAGAGATCTGCGAGGCGATGCGGCCCATGTCGGTCCAGTACTGGCGCGGCGTCGCGTAGATCGAGGGATCGAACAGCTTGATCGCGTGGCGGGTCAGGCAGCCCCGGGCCCCGTGGCGCAGCCCCAGGAAGACGACGCCCTGCCTCCCGCGCCCCAGCTCGCGGACGAAACGGAACGCGACGGGGTAGTAGATCGTCCGGGACTGGATGATGGCCCGGTATTTCTCGATCAACTGGCTCATCGCCCGTCCGGCGGCCGGCTCCGCCGCGGTCCGGGTGTCCGCCACCGTCGCCATCCCGGCCTGCCGGGCAACCGCCTCCGCCGTGGGCGGCGGGCCTTCGGGTGTCCAAATCTCATTCATCAGGGCAAGAGTGTACGGCCGGGCTCCTGCGGATGCAAAGTGCGTCGACCAGCCGCGCCATCTCCCGGACGGAACCGCGGCCCCGAGTCCCTCGTCCCCAAGAGATTGCGCATTCTCCGTCGGGCCGGCTCCACCGCCCTATGGAGGCGCCGCGATGCGCACGGCATAAGCCGCGCGGGGGAAAGACCGGCCACACCCCGGCGCCCGCGACCGGCGGCCGCCAAGCCGGCGGTGGTCGCCATCGTCCGCTTATGATCGGAACGGCCGATCCGAGGCGTCCGCCGGCTCACGACTCCCATCGCACAACGCGCACGACACCGTCCGGAGCCCGATGAACGAGGGCCTGGACTGTGACGGCCTGTCGTGGCCCAACTGCCTCCGCTTCGACTTGGAACCATTCGCTCCGGACATCCAACCATGGAAGCAGCCGGGTCAGGCGGATGGGGTCGGCCAGTGCGGCCAGGCTTTCGAGGGAACGGATCGGCGCGGCCTCGCGGAGGGTCACGACATAGTGTGCGACGTGCCGTTGGCCCCGCCCAAGCAACGCCAGCAGCAACGGTTCGGGCGCGGTGTTGAGGTTGACCGGCGTGACGCGGCGTCGCGGACCGGGAAGGACAGTCAGGAGATCGCGCGGGGAGGCCCGCTCGCCCGGCGGGACCGCGCCAAGGGAGGGGTCCACGATCCAGGCGCCGGAAAACCCCGCGATCCATCGGAGTTCGTCCAGGTCGAGCAGCGGCCGGTTGGGTGGCGCTCGCGGCGGGCGGAGCTCGGCGTAGGCGGGTGCTTCCGCGGGGCCGTCGTTGTCGGCGTCGACCCAGTCGGACAGCGCCCCAATCCGATCGCGCGGCCCCGGATCCCCGCACAGCAGGAGGAGGTCGGCGAGGATATCGGCGGCGGGCAAGCGGGGCGCGGATGGCGGCTCCACGGCGAGGTTGTTGAGATCGAAGCGGGCCTGCTCGTCGGCCACCCGGACGCGGATCAGAACGCCGTCGGGGGCGCGAAGGGTCTCGGGCCGGGCCCAGGGCTCGTCCGGGTGATCCACCAGCAGGTCCTCGTCGTCGGCCAGCCGCGCCATGGCGCGGCGCACGGCGTCGGCGGCAACGGCGGCCAGCCGACGGCGTTCGAGCGTGGCTCGGGCGGCCGCCGCCTCGGCGCGGGCCTCTCGCGCCAGGGCGACCGCGACCAGGACGAGCACGCCCAACGTCGCGAGGGTCAGCACGAGCGCGCTGCCGCCGCGGCGCCGGTGACGGGAGGGCCCCATCGGACCGGTTGCGGCCTCAGCGACCTCCCCACCGGACGCGGTCGGAGAGGAAGAGCTGGTCCATGTTGTTCAGCGGCAGCCCGTACATCAGCGGAAAATCGCTCGGGATCCGGCCCTGCAGGATCGGGAACCAGTTCTTGTAGGGGCCGGTGAGCAGCACCCGGACAAAGGGCAGGTCGCGGGTCAGGGTCGTGAAGTAGAGGCCCCGGATTCCCTTGTGGTAGTCGTTGATCTCGTAGAACTCCTCGAGCGTGATGGGGACGTAGATCGAGTTGCGCTCCCCGTACCACGCAGTGGCCCAGGGCATGTCCGTGCACATCGTCTCGTTCGGCTCGAGCAGCCCGCTGACGAACCGCACAAAGGTGGGCAAGTAGGGCGGGTACGGAATCGGCTCGGCCGGCGGCAGCAAGCCGGCGGCGAAAGGCGCGGCGGACAGCGAGACGACGAACGCCGTGGCGGCGATCTGCGCGATCCTGAGCTGCCACTGCAGCCGGTCCAGCATCACGAAGAAAAAGGCGAGGCCGTAGGCCGCCATGATCGGCCAGAAGAGGTGGAGCAGCCGAAAGGCGGACTCGAACACCGTCGAAACGACGAACAGGCTGAGCAGGGACACCCCCACCGCCCACCGGAAGCGCCGCGTTTCGCGCCGGACAAACCGGAAGAGAAACGTCGTAAAGAACAGCGGGAGCAGTAGGCCCTCGCCCAGCCGGCCCAAATCGTGACGGTACAGGTCGGAGACGCGTCGCGCCATTTTCGCGGCGACGGCGCGGCGGACGGCGCCGAAGGTCAGCGCGGTCTTCATCGTCCGGTCCATGGCGTCGCCCTCGGACAGCGCGCTGTTGTGGAGCGCCGTCCGCGGGGCGTCGCCCCACAGGGCGCCGCAGACGCGGTAATTGCGGTATAGCCAGGGGGCGAGCACCGCACCCACCGCCACCAGGAACGCGACTGCTGGTCCCGCCATTCGGCTGCGGAACACGAACCCGATGTAGAGGAGCATGCCCGGGATCAACGCTAGCGCCGCGTAGCGCGTCAACGCCGCCAACCCCGCGAAGACGGCGGCCAGCAGCAGGAACATCGGCCAGCCGCGCACCGGCGCCGTCGCCTCGCCGGGCTCGCTCATCCGCATCAGAAAGTACCAGGCGCCCAGCCCGAACCACCACGCCACGGGTAGACCGATCCCCGCCAGGCTGTCCTCCCACACCATCCGGCTGAGGAAGAATACGACCAACGTCAGCCGGGCCACCCTCACGCTGAACAACCGCCGCGCAATCAGGTAGGCGAAGATGCCCGACAGAAGCACGAACAGATGGTTCAGCGGCATGATGCACCACTGCTCGGGCGTGTACACCTGTCCCGGCTGGACGGAGTCCCCGGAAAAGGCCTTCGAAGCCGGCGCGAAGGCCGCGGCCAGCAGGATCGGATATAGCGGGGGATGCCGGATGTCCGGATGACGCTCGATCTGCGCGCTCCTCGCCGGGCTGTTGCGAATCAGAAACTGCATCGAGCTCGGTCGAACGCACCGGGTGACAAAGCTCTTTTCTCGCAGCAGATTGCGCCCCAATTGGGCCAGCTCCATCGCCTCCGCCTCCTTGAGGCCGCGGAAACGTACCGCCGTGAACCACAGGATCAGCGCAAAAAGAACGATGAGGCCGAGGACGAACTGGACGATGCGCAGTCCGATCCCGGTGTCGATGTTGTACACCAGGTCCTGGATTTTGACTTCGACCGGCTTGGTTTCCATGACTGAAGCCAAAAGACGCTACCCGCGCCCCTCCCCAAAAGCAAGCGACCGGGCGCCGGAGGGGGATGTGCGGCGCAATCGCAAACTCCGCCGCCCGGCCGCTCCGAAATGGGTCATCCGCTCGCAAGCCGCAGGCCGAGGGCCGGGCAGAGGACTCGGCGTTGCCCGCCGTCGCCTGCGGCGAGGAACTTCCCCGGCCTCCCGCGTTGCGCGAGCGGCCCCGTCCCGTATATTGGACCCGTGAAACTGGCCCTGCGCTATTACGGCGATCCTGTGCTCAAAACGCCCGCACGAACCGTCCGGAAGGTGGACGAGCGTATCCGGCAACTCGCCGCCGACATGATCGAGACCATGCGCGCCGAAGGCGGCATCGGGTTGGCGGCGCAGCAGGTCGGCGTAACCGACTCGATCTGCGTGATCGAGGTGCCCCCCGCCATGGAGGAAGCCCCAACGGCCCGACCGGACCTGCCGATGCCGCTGGTGCTCCTCAACCCGCGGGTCATCGCCGAGTCGGCGGAAACGGAGACGGCCGAGGAAGGCTGCCTGAGTTTTCGCGATATCCGCGCCCCAATCTGCCGTCCGCGGGAGGTCACCGTTCGCTGGCTGGGCCTGGATGGTGCGGAGCAGGAGGCGCGCCTCGGCGGACTGCTGGGCCGCTGCGTCCAGCACGAGATGGACCACCTCGCGGGGGTGCTGATCAGCGACCGCATGTCCGCCGTCAAGCGGATCGCGCTCGCAGGGCGGCTGAAACGCCTGCAACGCGAAACGGCCGCCCTTCTTGGGTAAGCCGCCGACGGGCCGCAGGCCGCTCATGGGCCGTTCCCTCGGCCCGGAAAGGGCCGGCCTGATGCGGCGGGCTTCCCCCCCCCACAGGCGGCGTGAGGCCCGGGCGGGCGGAGCAGGTCATCGTGGCGCCCGACGGACCCCGGCGACACGCCCCGCTTTTGCGGCCGCCCGTTCGCGCTCCGGCCACCGCCGCCAGGGGCGCTCCGCGAGCGAAGCGTTGTCGAAACGGCGATCGTGCGTGACCTCGACCGCCACCCACGGTGGCGGCACCACCCGCTCGTCGGAGCGGCGCAGTTCCACCTCCGCCAGGATCAATCCGCGGTTGTCGCCCTCGAAGACGTCCACCTCCCACCGGCGGCCGTCCCAACGTCGGACAAACCTCCTCTTGACCACGCCGCCGGCCGCGCATAGCAGTCGTTCCAGCTCACGGCCGAGCGCTCGGGGGACCGCACCCTCGATCTCGCGCCGCGAGATGCCCCGATGGCCGCTCTTCAGCGTGACCACGTAGCGTCCCCCCTCGCAACGAACGCGCCCGATTCCCCCACCTTCGGGGAGGCGGAAATAAAACTGCCGGATCCGTCGTCCCCGGCCGCGGCGGGGTACCGCGTCGGGCGTCGCCAGGTATTTCCGCTCAATTTCGCGCGCCATAACTGCAAGGTTGACCCGACCGGCGCCGGGGGGCAAGCTGAGGGGCGGGGACCGGGCATCGCCGCGGCCCCAGAGGTAGCGCATGCCGCAGGCAGAGTGGATGGTCGAACGGGTCCGCCGCATCCGGACCCGCGAGCGCTCGGGCGCAATGGCTGCGTGGATCGTGGACTCTCCGTGGCTGCCCGGCTACGCGGGCGTCCCGCACCTCGATTTTTATTTCGATCCCGACACGTGGATGGCCGTCTACGAACGGGCTCAGCGCTACCTGGACGGCTGCGCGCTTCTGCCCGGGGGCTGGATCGAGTTCGGGATGGCGGCCGAGCCGTCGGGGTTCGGCGCGCCGGTGCCGTGGAACCGAAACGCAACCCCGGACGTGCGCCACCACCCCCGCCGGCCTCGCGGGACTGGCGGCGATGGCCCCGCCCGATCCCGAGCGCGACGGCCTGATGCCGGCCATCCTTTCGGCCTACGAGCGCCTTGCCCCGCGGATGGCCCGCGCGGGGTTTCCGCCGCGCGTGGGCGCGGCCCGCGGGCCCCTGGCGATCGCGGCCCACCTGCTCGGCGTCACGGAATTTCTGGTGGCCAGCCAGACCGACCGCGGGGACGTTGGCCGTTTGCTGGACCTCACGACGGAGTTGTGCATCGCCTGGCTGGCCGCGCAACTGGCGAGGATGGATTCGCCGCTGGGCATCCTCGTGCTGGACGACCTGGTGGGCATGCTCGGCCCCGACGACGCGGAGGAGTTTGCCTGTCCCAGACTGCGCCGGGTGTTCGGCACATTCTCGGGCCTCGTCCGATTCTTTCACAACGACACCCCGAACCCTGCGGTCTACGAGGGTCTGGGCGGATGCGGAATCGACGCGTTCAACCTATCGCACAAGGCCGACCTGGCCGACGCCGGACGGCGGCTGGGGCCGGGCGTGGTGTTGATGGGCAACCTGCCGCCCCTCGACCTGTTGGCGCGCGGCACGCCGGCGGAGTGCCGCGCCGCGGCCGAGGCGCTGCTGGCCCGGGTGGCGGAGGTGGGCCCGATTGTGATTTCGGCGGGCGGCGGGGTCTCGCCTGGAACTCCAGTAGAAAACCTACAGGCGGTGGTTGCCGCCGTCCGCGCGTCCGGAGGGGTGGCTTGAAATGGTCAGGCGGTTCACTAGGGTTGCGGGGATGAGGCGCCGCGGACATCCGGTGCGATGGCCGGCGCCGCTGGTGGCGGCGATGGCGGGGGGATGTGTCACCTACATGGGCGATGACCTGGCCGCCGTGCAGCTCCGGCATCAGGAGGACCTGCGCCAGATCCAGGAGCAGATCCGAATGGTGCACGGCCGCGTCGAGGCGCTGGAGATGGAGGCGCAACGCCTGGCCGGCGAGATGGAGGCCGTGCGCCGCCTGGCCGCCAGCGCATCGGACGGCGCGTTACGGGCCGGCCAGGCCCGGCTTCAGGAGCTGGAGAACCGCCTCTCGCGGCTGGACGCGGCGCGGGAGAGCGACCGGCAGGCGATCGTGGACGAGCTGAGCCGGCGCGTGGCCGATCTGCTCAAACGGTCGACCCCCGCGCCGACTCAGGCCGCCCGCCCCGCCGCGCGCCGACCCACGGCGTCGGGAGCGACGACCGGCTACGAGCACGTGGTCCAGCCGGGCGAGACGCTGTCGGCGATCGCGGCCGCGTACGGCGTCAGCGTCTCGGTGATCGCCCAGGAAAATGGCATTGCGGACCCCCTCAAACTGCGGGCGGGCCAGAAGCTGTTCATCCCGGAGAAGCGGTGAGCCGGGGCTGGTCATCGTGACAATCTCCCGCTATTGGTACCTTCGAAAGGACGGAGGCGCCACGTATGGCCCCGTCGCGGAGGAGGTCCTTTGCGCATGGGCGGCGGAGGGCCGCGTGGCCCCGGAGGACTATATTTCGGCCGACGGCGATAACTGGCGGGCACCCTTCGAGCTGGCGTCGCTCGAGATGGTCTGGTGCCTCGAGTTGCCGGACGGTCTGGAGTATGGGCCGGCCCATCGCGAGGCGTTCGAGGGAATGCTGAGGGAGGGGGCCCTGTCGCCGCCGGTCCGGCTGCGGCATGCCGTCACCGGCGAGCGGCTGGTGCTGGGCGCGGAGGCAGACATCGCGGCGGAGGCGCCGCGCAAGGGCGACACCCAGCGCATTGCCGACACTGGGGCGCCACCCTCGGCCGCGCAGGATGCGTCCGCGGCGGAGGCGCCCCTGTCCGCCGAGATGTTCTCCAGCCCCTCCCGTGTCCCGCCGGAAGTCGCCGTGGAGGAGGATCAGTCGTCGGCCTCCGAGGGCGGCCCTACCGCAGCCGTGATGGATATGTTCGTGGAGCCTGGCGGCGGGGTCGCGGCACAGCCTTCGCCGGCTTCCGACGGCGCCGCCCCGACTTCGACAGCGCCGCCGCAACCGACGCTGACGTGGCAGGCGATCGCCCGGGAACGCGACCACTTCGAGCGCGAAACGACCCGGTGGAGGGCGATGTTCGAGTCCGAAGCCGCCGCCCACGCCGCGACGGCGCGCCGTCTAGAGGAGGCGGAGCGCCGGGCTGAACACGACCGTCTGGCGGCCGACGCCGAGCGCGATGACTTGAGGCGCCGCGTGGCCGAACTCGAGCGCGAGGTCGATCGGGCGGCCGGCGCCACGGGCGTCGCCGACGCGCGGCTGGTGGACGCCTACCATGAGCTGGTCCGCAACTACGACCTGTTGGTCCGCGAGCTGTCCGCGAAGCGGGAAGATCTTCGCCTGGCGCTCGAAACGGCGGAGGCGCTCCGTCGGGAGCACGACCAGACGGTATCGATCGCCCGGGAACAGGCGGCCCGGGAACGCGCGGCCGCCGAGCAGATCCGCCATCGCTTTGAGGAACTCGAACAGGCCCATCTCGAGCTGTTGAAATCGTACCGAGAACTGAACGATCGTTACATCCGTCTGCGCGACTCGGGCAGCCCGCCGCCCCAGGTGTCCGGCCCCTCGCCGGACCCCGCGGCAGGCCCCTCCGGGCCGTCGGCGGGCCCCCGGGTGCGGCTGTGGCGATGAACGCCCGTCGGCAGCGACCGGTCCAATGGAACACATGACAACGATCCCCCATGCCCGCCTCGAGCGGCGGACTTGTGTTCGCCGCGTCGCCGCCGTCCTTGCCGCCGTGCTGTGCGTCACGGCGGGCGCCGCACCGTCCGCCACGGTCACCAACGCGTCCGCCTCGGCAGAGGAGCTGCTCTCGGCCGGGCGCAAGGCCGCGCGGGTGTTGGCCGCGATGCTTCCCCGCACCCATCTCGGCCATGCGGAGCTCGACGACGCGATTGCGGCGCGTGCGCTTGATCTGTACGTGGATTCCCTCGATTTCGATCGGACCTATTTCAGGGCCGGGGATGTCGAGGAGTTCCGCCGCGACGCGAGCCGGCTGGACGACATGTTGAAGGCGGGCGATCTCTCGTTCGCATTCCGCGTCCACGAGCGGTTCATGGACCGACTGCGCAACCGGCTCGAGTTCGTGGACCGGCTGTTGGCCGCAGGGGTGGACGTGACCAACCAGGGGATGTACGTCTGGCGGCGCCGCGACGCGCCGCGGGCGGCCAGCGAGGCGGAGTGGGACGATCTCTGGCGTCGCAAAATCAGCAACGAATACGTCGCCCGCCTGGTGGCGATCGACTTGGCCCGGACCTCCGTCCGCACCAACGCGCCGCCCGCGGAGACCGGCGGGGCGGAGCGTCCCGCGGAGCCCAACCTGCTCGATGCCGAAGGCGACCGGAAGGATCTCCACCTGACTCCCGAGGATTTCATCCGCAAGCGCTACCGCCAGTTCCGGATGGTGCTGGAGGACAGCGACGAGGAGTCGGTGATCGACCGGTTCCTTTCGGCGTTTACGCAGGCCTACGATCCGCATTCCGAATACATGACCGCGGCGCGAACGGAGGATTTCGACATCGCGATGCGGTTGTCGCTAGTCGGCATTGGCGCGCAGCTTAGCAGCGAAGACGGCGCCGCGAAGATCGAGCGGTTGATCCCCGGTGGGCCGGCCGAGCGGGACGGGCGGCTGCAGGTCGGGGACAGGATCATCGCCGTCGGCCAAGGCGACGAGGAGCCCGTGGACGTGCTGCACTGGCCGCTCTACAAGATCGTGCGGCTGATCCGGGGCGAGAAGGGGACGCGGGTGACCCTGGTCTACTGGCCGGCGACCGACGTTTCGGGTGCGACGGAGAAACGCGTCACGCTGGTGCGCGACGAGGTCCGGCTGGAGGAGCAGGCCGCGAAGAGCCGTATCCGCGAGGTGCTCGGCCCCGACGGACGCGCTCGCCGGATCGGCGTGCTGTCGCTGCCCGAGTTCTACGCGGACTTTAAGGCCCGCAGCGGCGAGGCCCGCCGCAGTGCCGCGGACGTGCGCCGGCTGCTGCGGGAGCTTCAAGCCCAATTGGTGGACGGCCTGGTCCTCGATCTGCGCAACAACGGCGGGGGATCGCTGCCGGACGCGATCGAGATCGCGGGGCTGTTCATCAAGGGCGGCCCCATCGTCCAGGTCCGTGACGCCCGCGGCGTCCAAGTGCTCAGCGACCCCGACCCGGAGCAGGTGTACGCCGGCCCCCTCGCCGTGCTGGTCAACCGGTCCAGCGCCTCCGCCTCGGAGATCGTCGCCGCCGCGCTGCAGGACCACGGCCGCGCGCTGATCGTCGGCGACCGCAAGACCCACGGGAAGGGGACGGTTCAGACCCTGTTGCCACTCGATCACCGCAACGCGGCGCTCGGTTCGTTGAAGGTCACCACCGCGGCGTTCTACCGCATCACCGGCGGCTCGACCCAGATCCGCGGGGTCGCGTCCGACATTGTGATCCCTTCCTTTCTAGATGTGATGGAAATCGGCGAGGAGTTCCTGCCCCATGCGCTGCCGTGGTCGGTGATCGACCCGGTTTTCTTCACCGTCTTGCTCGACCAACTGCCGCCGCTCGATGTGCTGCGGGAGCGGTCTGAGCGGCGCCGCAGCGAGACGGCCGCGTTCCGGGTGCGGTCCGACATGATCGCCCGTTTTCAGCAGCGCATGAACGCGGCGGAGATCTCGCTGAACCTGTCCAACCGCGTGGCGACCTCCCGCGCCGACCGGGAGCTGGACGAGGCGCAGCGGCAGGCGATGGAGGTCGGCAAGAACGACGACGAGCAGGCCGACACCCGAGACCTGGTGCTCCAGGAGGCGATCAACATCCTGGTGGACGTCATCCGCTGGCGCGAGGCGACCCGCACACTGGAGGCGGTCGCCGCGCGCGACCTCACCCCGGCGTCGGCCGTTCAGTAGGCGTTGGCGCGCGCGCCGAAGGAGCGCGCGAGGATCTTGAAATCCAGCGCCAGCGACCAGTTCTCGAGGTACCAGAGGTCGTAGCGGATCCGCTCGTTCAGGTCGGTCTGTCCCCTCAAACCGTGAATCTGGGCCCATCCCGTCATGCCCGGTTTCGAGGCGTGGCGCCACATGTAGCGGCCGATCTCGTCACGGAACCTCTCCACGAACTCCGGGCGTTCGGGGCGAGGACCGACCAGGCTCATCTCGCCCTTCAGAACGTTCCACAACTGCGGCAGCTCGTCGAGGTTCCACCGCCGGAGGAAGGCCCCGAACCGCGTGCGACGGGGGTCGTCGGGCCGGGTCCAGACCGGTCCGCTCTCCGCCTCGGCGTTCGCCACCATCGTACGCAGTTTGTAGAGCACAAACGGCCGGCCGTTCTCGCCGCAGCGGACCTGTCGGTAGAACGCCGGCCCCGGGGACGTGCGCCGGATAGTCCAAGCGGCGACCAGGAGAAACGGCGCCGTCAACGCCAGCCCGACCGCCGCGCCGACCACGTCCTCGATCCGCTTCAGGACGCGGTTCCAGAAATAATCGAGCGGCCAGGGCGCCATGCCCAGCAGGGCGACGTCGCCCACCTGCCGGACTTCGACGCGGCTGGTCAGCAGGCGGAACACATCCGGCACCATCGAGAACCCCGCCAGTTGCCGCTCGGCCTCCAGAAGGATCTCCGTCAGGCGGTCGGCCGACAACATGGACGGATTGGATACGACCACCTCGTCCACGCCCAGCCGATCCATCCAGGATCCCAGCTCGGCCGCCGGTCCGAGGACCTCCCCCGGCCGGATGCCGTCCGCTGGGCCCGCTTCGCCGCACGAGAGAAAGCCGACGACGTTGGCGCGCAGCCTCGGCTCACGGCGGAGCGTTTCCCGCAGCGAGGCCGCCACGGACCCGCAGCCGACGATCAGCACGTTCCGCTTGCGCGCTTGATGGCGCGCCCAATGCCGTTCCAGCTGGAACAGGATGTTGCGTTCCACCAGCAGCACCACCGTCACCGTGACGAAGGCGATCGCCGCCACCAGACGCGAGAAGGGCGGCTCGGTCCGGATCGCAAACGCCAGGGCTGTGGCCAGGAGCGCTCCGATGGCCGACGCTCGGACCAGCCGGGGGATCTTGTCGGTGAAATGGCCGTCCTGGGGGCGCGCGTACAGTTTCAGCGACTGGAAGAGGAACAGATCGAGGATCGCGACCACGCCGGCCGCGTAGAGGTACATCGCCCGCGGGGGATGGCCGCGCGGCACGGAGATCCAGCCGGAATCGAAACGGATCCAGACGGCCAGCAGAAACCCGCCAACGACGGCCAGGGCATCCGCCACCGCCGCCATCGCGCTACAAAGGACGTCGAAGGTGTCCCGATGCCGGCCGCGCATGGACGCCATCGTACCGGCGGCGACGGACCTTCACAAGGAGCCGGCGACGGCCTTCTTAGGCGCTCGGGTGGAGCTGGACGTCCCAGCCCAAATACACAGCCCATGCCTCCGCCACCGCGCGGGCGACACGGCCGGGCGTCACCGCGACGTGATGCTCGAACCCCTCGCGGCAGATGTAGTGCAGCAGCGAGGGGAGGGCGGGAATCCGCGCCACTCCGTAGCCTCCGAACGTCTTGAGCGACGCCGCTTCGAAATGCCTCTCCCCGGCGTATCCGCGGATGCGGCCGGCGAGGTCGTCGGTCGTCAGCCGGCCGAACGTGAACGGCCCCGGCCGGATGCGCCCCTCGACGGTGCCGAACGCGTTGTCGCGCCCGACGGTCCCCGCGATGATCTCCTGGCACCTCATCCTGGGCGACTCCAGCAGCCCCGCGGGCAGGCAGGCCTCGGGGTCGTCCCCGAAGTTGTTGTTCCAGTCCAGCAACGCCGACTGGCGGCCCGACGCCAGCCGCAGCGAGAGCATGGCCACCGCGCCGGCCGCGTCCACCTCGCAGGCGCATGGCAAAAGACGTTGACTCCACATGCTCATCACGGTACAGGGTTCGACCCCGAAGTACTCCTCCAAGGCCGTCCAGCACTGGACCGCGGCAGCGGTCACGCCCTCGGACTCCATCCACGCCTCTACCACCGCCGCCAGTCGCGCCATCCTCCGTCGCGCCCTTGCGGGAACGCCCCCGGCCGGGACGTACGCCTCGATGTCGCGCAGTTTGCGCCGAACCGCCGGATCGCGGTCCCCCAGCCGCTCGCAGCGCCCGAGGATGTCCGAGAGGTCCACCGTCTCCACCGAGATGCCCGAGGCCTCGAGCAGCTTCTCGCTGCACCGGACCGTCTTGAACGCCCCCGGTCGGGCCCCGATCGCCCCGATCCGCGCGCCCCGGAGCCCGCGCATCACCCGGCAGACCGCCGCAAACGCTTGAAGCTCCGCGTCGAACTCCGGCGACGCCGGATCGAGCGTATGGGCACCGGTCAGTGAATATCGGATGCCGTACTGGCGCAGATTGTTGCAAACCGAAATCTTGCCGCAAAAGCTGTCTCGCCGCCGGTCCACGCCCATCCGGTCCGGCGAGTCGGGAAATGCGTGGACGAGCACCGGGACCTGCAGGCCGGACCAGCGCACCGCATCTGCCGCCGCGCGCTCGTCCCCGAAGTTCAGGAGGGTGATCAGGATGCCATCGATCGCGGCGGCGTGATGACGGAACAAGTCGGCACACTTCCGCGCATCCGCTGGCGTTTCCACGCCTCCGTGCTTGGTGTCCCGCGGCGACAACGCGACGGCCGCGATGCCGGCCCGCTTCAACGCGGCCAGGACCGCCTCGCGCCCCTCGCGACAAAGCGCGTCGGGGAAGAACCCCCGGTTGCCCACCAGCACGCCCAACGTCGTCTTGTTCAATGCATCCCCAGCCCCAGCGCCGTTTGTTCAACGTTCTTTCTGGTGGCTGATTCTTAATACCCATAAATATGTGCCTCATGTCAACGGCGACTGGGTTTCCACAACGTGGGAACGCAACGGGCCGATGTAGATCGTCGCGAGCCGCCTCGAAAAGGAACCGGAGGGGCCACCTTCGTACTGCCGGATGTGTGCGGGCAACCCCAAGTGGACGGCGCGGCACGCCGGCTGGGTACAACGAGACGGCGAGAGGGGTCGGCCGGAAAATGGTTGCCGGACTAGGATTCGAACCTAGACAAGCAGATCCAGAGTCTGCGGTGCTACCATTACACCATCCGGCAGCCGGCGGAAATGATCCGACTCAGCGGCCGGATCGTCAAGCGGAGGTCGTTCGGCCGGATCACCCGATCGCCTCCCCGCCCCGCTCGCCGGTGCGGATGCGGATGGACGCCGGCAGATCAAGGATCTTGCCGTCTCCGATCTTGCCCGTACGCGCGCCGCGGATGATCGCGTCCACGGTCGGCTGAACGAAATTGTCGTTGACGGCGATCTGCAACTTGACCTTCTTCAGCAGGTTCACCTCGGCGCACGCGCCCCGATGATGCTCCTCGTAGCCCATTTGGTGGCCGCAGCCGATCACATTCAGGGCCGTTCATCTTGTACACCTCGGCCGCGGCCAGCGCATTTTTTGCATCCGTCAGCTTGTCCGGCTGGATGATGGCGATGATCAGTTTCATGGCCTCTCCGTTCTGGCGTCCGTCACCTCGTCAGGAATCCCTGGAAGTCGGGGTAGGCCTCCATGCCGTGCTCGCCGACGTCGAGCCCGAGCAGTTCCTCCTCCCGGCTGACCCGCCACCCACTTGCAAACCGTGGACAAAAATAGAAAAGGAACTTTGTTAAAACAACTGCGTGGTTACAACGACCCGATGTTTTTATTGCTAGGCCCTATCCAAGGACGGCCGCAAGGAGGAGGGTCATTCGACGGTGACGCTCTTGGCGAGATTGCGGGGCTGGTCGATTTCGCAGCCGCGCACGCGGGCAACGTGGTAGGCGAGGAGCTGCAGGGCAACGGCGGCGGGGATGGGGGCCACGAGGGGCGAACAGGGCGGAAGCCAGATGACGTCTTCGACCATCGAGGCGATCGTGGAGTCGCCGTCGGTGGCCAGCGCGATCACGGGCGCATGGCGGGCGCGGCATTCCTGGATGTTGCCGATCATCTTGTCGCGGCCGGGCACGTCCAACGCGAGGGCGACGACGGGCACGGAGGGCTCGAGGAGCGCGATCGGGCCGTGTTTAAGCTCGGCCGCGTGGTAGCCCTCGGCGTGCGCGTAGCTGATCTCCTTCAGCTTAAGGGCGCCCTCGAGCGCCACGGGGTAGAGGTGGCCGCGGCCGATGAAGAAGACATCGCGGGCGGCGGCGTATTTTTCCGCCACGGCGGCAATGCGATCGTTGCGTTCGAGCACGCGCGCAACGAGGTCGGGCGTCGAGGCGATCGCCTCGCCGATGCGCTCGCCTTCCTCACGGCAGAGGCGGCGACACCGGGCGAACTTGAGGGCGATCAGCAGCAGCACTACAACCTGGCAAGTGAACGCCTTGGTCGAGGCCACACCGATCTCGGGGCCGGCGTGGAGGTAAACCCCGCGGCCGGTCTCGCGGGCGATGGTCGAACCGACGACGTTGCAGATGCCGGCCAGCGCTGCCCCCTTCTGGCGGGCCTCGCGGACGGCCGCCAGCGTGTCGGCGGTCTCCCCGGACTGGCTAATCGCAACGACCAGGTCGTGCGGCGAGAGGATCGGGTTGCGGTATCGGAATTCGGCCGCCTGTTCCACGGAGGTCGGCAGGTCGGCAAGGTCCTCGAAATAGAGCCGACCGACCATCCCGGCGTGCAGCGAGGTGCCGCAAGCGACGAGGACCACGCGCCGGACCTGGGCGATCTCGCGCGGATCCATCGCCAGGCCGCCCAACTTGGCCGACCCCGTCGCCGGATCGAGCCGCCCGCGCATCGCGTTACGGAGGGCTTCGGGCTGTTCGAAGATCTCCTTGAGCATGAAGTGCTCGTAGCCGCTCTTCTCCGCGGTGTGCACATCCCAGTCGAGCTGGGCGACCTGTCGCGAGACGGGCACGTTCTGGGCGGTCCGGACGTCTATGGAGCCGGCCGTGACGATGGCAACGTCGTCGTCATCGAGATAGATCACCCGGTTGGTGTGCGCGACGATCGCCGCCGCGTCGCTGGCGACGATGGTCTCGCTATCCCCCATGCCCAGCACGATTGGGCTGCCGCGGCGGACCACCCAGATCCGGTCGGGATGATCGGCGTGCACCACGGCCACGCCGAGCGTACCTTCGACCTGGCGCAGGGCCGCGCAGATGGCGGAGAGGACGTCGTTCTCCTCCGCGAGCACCCCGATCAGGTGCGCGAGGACCTCGGTGTCGGTCTGGGACGTGAAGACGTGGCCCCGGGCCTCGAGCTGCCGCTTGAGGTCGGCATAGTTTTCGATGATGCCATTGTGAACGATCGCCAGGCGTCCGCAGTGGTCCGTGTGCGGATGGGCGTTGACCTCGGTCGGCGGCCCGTGGGTGGCCCAGCGGGTGTGCGCAATGCCGCACTGCGACCCGGCCGCCGAGGTCCCCATCCACTCGGCGCGGACGCGCTCCTCGAGACGCTGGATCTTTCCCGGCGTCTTCAGCACGCGCAGCCCGCCGGGCGCGGCCACCACGATGCCGGCCGAGTCATAGCCTCGGTACTCCAGCCGCCGAAGGCCCGGGATCAGCACCTCCAGTGCGGGCCGGGGTCCGACATAACCGACGATCCCGCACATCGCTACCTCCTCCTCAAGCGCGGAGTTCGCGCCGCAGGACCTCCACCAGCCGCCCGGTCCATCGCTCGACGTCGACCGCCGACCGGGCCTCCACCAGCACACGCACCTTGGGCTCGGTGCCGGAATACCGGACCACGACCCGGCCGCCGTCGCCGAGGGCCGCGCGGGCGCGGTCGAGCTCGGCGACGACCTCTGGAAGGGTGTCCAGCGGAACCCGTTCGGGCACCGAAAAACTGACTAGACGCTGCGGGTATTCGGTCATGCAGTCCGCCAGCTCGGCCAGCGTCCGGCCGGTCCGCTTCATCAACCGCAGCACCTGCAGGGCTGTGATGATGCCGTCGCCGGTGGTGGCGTAGTCCATGAAGATCACGTGGCCGGACTTTTCGCCGCCGAGGTTGCAGCCGCTTGCCCGCATCGCCTCGATGACGTGACGGTCGCCCACGTCGGTGGTGACCACCCGGATACCCCGCCGGGCCATGGCCTCGTGCAAGCCCAGGTTGCTCATTGAGGTGACCACCAAGGTCGCCTCGCGCAGGAGCCCCCGCTCGTGGAAGTCGATCGCGCACATCGCGAGGATCCGGTCGCCGTCCACGACGGCGCCGGAGGCGTCGGTGAAGATCACGCGGTCGGCGTCGCCGTCCAGCGCGATGCCGACGTCGGCGCCGTGCTGGCAGACGAGCGCGCCGACGGTCCCGGGGTGCAGCGCGCCGCAACCGTTGTTGATGTTGTAGCCGTCCGGGGAGGTATAGGCCTTGACGACCTTTGCCCCGAGTTCCTCGAAGATCCACGGGCCGATGCGGAACGCCGCGCCGTTGCTACAGTCCAGCACGATGTGCAACCCCGAGAGGTTCTGGTTGCCGATGGTGCTTTTGGCGAACTCGATGTAACGGCCGCGGGCGTCCTCGATGCGGTACGCCTTGCCCATGATGTCGCTGCGGATGTGCTCACCGGTGAGGTCGCCATTCAACACGTGGCGTTCGATGGCCGCCTCGAGGTCGTCGGAGAGCTTAAACCCCTCGCCGTCGAAGATCTTGATGCCGTTGTCGTCGAACGGGTTGTGGGAGGCGGTCAGCATGATCCCGACCGTGGCGGCCATCGAACGGGTCAGCCGCGCCACGGCGGGCGTGGGCAGCACACCGACGAGGAACACGTCCATGCCCATCGAGACCAACCCGCTGGTCAGGGCTGTTTCCAGCATGTAGCCGGATAGGCGCGTGTCCTTCCCCAGCACGGCACGCCGGCTCCCGTGCCCGGAGGCGCCGAACACGTGCGCGATCGCCTTGCCGGCCTGCAGGGCCACCTCGGGCGTGATCGGATGGTAGTTGGCCCGCCCGCGGATGCCATCGGTGCCGAACAATCGTTCCATCGGAAAAGCTTTCTCCGTGCATCGTGCCGGCGCGGCTCCTGCGTCGCACGGCTCACGGCCAGTATACCCCCGCCCCCGGACGCCGTCGAACACGGCCCCCAGTCCACTCGTTTCCGTTTGATTCGCGGCGGATTTGGCCTAGGATTCGCTCGACCAGGGGAGGCCGAGGATCGAGGAGCGATGACACGCCACGATCGGACTGTGGATGGGGTTGCGGTCGCGTGGGTCATCTTGAGCGCGGTCGCGTCCGCCGCCGACGGGCCCACCGCCGCGGCCACGCCGGACCAGCGGTACGCCGCCCTTTCGCTGACGAACCTGCCTCCGCTGGAGGAGGTTCTGCAGGCCGCCTTCGAACGGGGCGCGGCCGAGATCCCCGACGTGCCCGACTGGAGCCGCCAGATGCGCCGGGCCGTCTGGGTGCCGCGCCTAGAAGTGCGCTACGGCATGGGCGAGGCGCGGTTCCGCGACTACGCGATCGTGGACCGGCGCGAATGGACGACGGGGAGCGAAACGGAACGCGAGCGGGAGACTAGCCGTTCGGGCGGCGCGACGTACGGGCCGGCGGGCGACCTGCTGGACACCTCCGCGTCGGGCGGACGCCGCGACAGCTCGCGATCACGCTCGTTCTCGTCGGTGACGGAGCTGGGACCGGACAGCTTCAACATCGGGGAGCATCCGCGCTGGCTACAGGCGTGGGAGGTGGCGCTGTTGTGGGACCTCTCGCTGCTGTTCTTCCGCCCCGAGGAGATCGACGCGGCCCGCGCGCGGAGCCTGGAGGACAGCGCCGGCCGAATGCTCGCATGGATCCGCGAGGCCGCCGGCTAGTCGCGGTCCAGCGGCGCCCGCTCCTCGGGCGGACCGTGCCGCAGCCACTCCTTTAGCAACGTGACGCGATCGGCGACCTCGGCCCGCCGCACGGCGATGGCCAGGGCACGGGGCGATCCGATTAAAACCACCAGCCGGCGGCCCCGCGTGACGGCCGTGTAGAGTAGGTTCCGCTGCAACATCACGAAATGCTGGGTGTGCAGCGGCATCGCCACGCAGGGGTACTCGCTGCCCTGGCTTTTGTGAACCGTGATCGCGTAGGCCGGGGTCAACCCGTCCAATTCGCCGAACGAGTAGGCGACGACCCGCTCGTCGAACCGGACACGGACTTCTCCCTCCTCTTCCCGAATCTCGACCACCCGGCCGATGTCGCCGTTGAACACGTCGCGGTCGTAGTCGTTTTCGACCTGCATCACCTTATCCCCCACCCGGAACAGGACGCCAAATCGCTCCGGGCCGGCCCCGTGGGGGTTGAGTGCCTGTTGTAGAACGGCGTTGAGATTGCGCGCGCCCAGCTCGCCGCGCTGCATCGGCGTCAGCACCTGGACGTCATCGAACGGATCGAACCCGAACCGCTTCGGGATGCGATCGCGGACCAGCCGGACCAGCCGGTCCAGCACATCTGCCGGTTCCTCGGCCTCGACAAAATAGAAATCCGTTTTTTCGGCGGGCGGGACCTGGGGGATCTCGGGCATCTGGCCGGCGTGGATGCGGTGGGCATTCTCGACGATATGGCTTCGAGCAGCCTGACGGAAGATGTGGGTCAGGCGCGCCACGGGGACGATCCCCGAGTCGATGAGATCGCGCAGCACCATGCCCGGACCGACCGGCGGAAGCTGGTCGGCGTCGCCGACGAAGACCATCGCCGCGTGGGATGCCACCGCGCGGACGAGGTGGTCGGCCAGCGCCACGTCGAGCATGCTGCTTTCGTCTACGACGACCCAATCTGCCGGCAACGGCCGCTCGGGGCCATGGCGGAAGCCGCCGGCGGGGTCCACCTCCAGGAGCCGGTGGATCGTGCTGGCGGGGGCGCCGGCGCTCTCGGACAAGCGCTTGGCCGCCCGGCCGGTCGGGGCGCACAGCGCGATGCGGAGCCGATGCTGACGGGCGGCGAGGATGAGGGCGCGGATCAGCGTCGTCTTGCCCACGCCCGGCCCGCCCGTGATGACGGACACCTTCGCCGTCAGCGCCATGGCGAGCGCGTCGCGCTGGGCGGGGGCCAGGTGGAGGTTCAGGTGGCGTTCGATCCATGCCATCAGCGGCGCCGCCGCGCCGGTCGGCAGCGGATGGGCGCCGGCTCGGAGGCGGCCCAGCCGCGCGGCGAGGTCTCGTTCGGCCGCGTCGAGCCACGGCAGGTAGATCAGCGGCACGCCGCCCGGCGCCTCGCGGCGCACGAGGCGGCCTTCGGCCAGCTCGTCGGCCAGCGCGGCCCGGAGACGGTCGGGTTCGAGCTCCAGCGTCGCGGCGGCCCGCTCGACCAACCCGTCGGCCGGCCAGGCGCAGTGCCCCTCCTCGGTCAGTTCGGCGAGCACGTGCGTCAGGCCGGCCCGAGCCCGAAGCATCGAATCGCGCGGCACCCCGAGCCGCTGCGCGATGCGGTCGGCGCCGGCGAAGCCGATCCCGCGGATGTCGCGCGCCAGCCGGTACGGATCGAGCCGGATCGTTTCGATCGCGCGATCACCGTACGCCTGATGGATGCGAAACGCCCGCGCGGGGCTGACGCCGTGGCTGAACAAGAAGGTCATGATGTCGCGGACCGCCCGCTGGCGGGACCAGGCCTCGCGGATCCGTTCGCGCCGCGTCGGGCCGATGCCCTCCACCTCCAGCAGGCGCGCCGACTGTCGTTCGATCACATCGAACACACTCCGCCCGAACTTCCGCACCAGGCGGCGGGCATACTCCGGTCCGATGCCGCGGATCATCCCCGAGGCCAGGTACTTCTCGATCCCCTCCAACGTGTCCGGCGGGGCCTGCCGGACCTCGGTGGCCTCGAACTGGCGGCCGAACTTCGGATGGACGATCCACGCCCCGCGCGCTTCGATCCACTCGCCGGGGTTGATCTCCGGTGCCTTCGCGACGACAGCGACCTCGCCGCGGTGCCCACGGGCGCGGACCCGCAGCGCATGGAAGCCGCTCTCGGGGTTGCGGTAGGTGACCCGCTCGACGTAACCGGCCAGGGTCTCGTGCGGCGGCGGCGCGGCGCGGGGGCCGTTCACGTCCGGCACACCAGGACCTCGGCGGGACCTGCGGCGCCGCGGGCGCTGCGGGCGGCGTCGAGCGCCGTGCGGCAGATGCGGGCCAGCCCCTCGGGCGACGGCGCGCCCTCGCGGGATCCCGCCGACGGGAAGTCCCACAACACCAACAGCGGCGAATCCTCCGCCGGCCACAGGTCGGCAAGCGCCTCGGCCACCCGCCGCAGGCGCATCTCCGCCCACAGCTCCAGCGGCTCGTCGAGCAGGGGAGCGACTCGCAGGCTCCATGCCGTCCGACCCGGTCGAACCGCTGGCACGGCCTGACGCAGCCAGCCCCGCCACGCCAGCCGGCGGACCTCCGGACGGCCCGCGTGGCGGGCCGCCTCGAGCGCCGAGCCGAGCCGCCGGTTCAGCGCGGCATCCGCGCCCCCGTCCGCCGGGCCGAGGCCCGCGGCGCGCGCCGCCTCGCGGCACAGCCAGGCGGTCTCGGCCTCTCCGGCCGACTCGCCGGGAAACTCCCGCCGCCGAAACACGGCCACCGCCCGCAGCACGTCGGGGTCCGCCGCGAAGGTCGGTCGGTTCATTCCCGCCCCATCAGCTCCTCGACCTCGCTGACGAACTGGGTCACGTCCCGAAAACGGCGGTAGACGGAGGCAAACCGCACGTAGGCGACGTCATCAAGCTTCTGCAGCCGGTCCATGATCTTTTGGCCAATGACCACGCTGGGAACCTCGCGGTCGTACTCGGCCTCGAGCTCTCCGATCACCGCGTCCACGAGGGCCTCGGCGTCGTCGACGCCGATCGGCCGCTTCTCGCAGGCCCGCAGCACCCCGTTGAGCATCTTGTCGCGCGAGAGTTCCTCGTGGCGGCCATCGCGCTTGATCACCCGCAGCGACTGCCGGGCAACCTCCTCGTAGGTCGTGAAGCGAAAACCGCAACCGAGGCAAACGCGTCGCCGGCGGATCGCGGCGCCGCCGCGCGCCGCGCGGCTGTCGATCACCTTGTCGTCCTGTGAACTACAGCGGGGGCAACGCATCGACACATCGCCTCAGTCGCCTGGTGCTTGTGCTAACCGGCGCCGGCCCAGGAGTCAAGCGCGGCGGGGCGAACAATGAAGAAGCGGCGGAACGCGTCCGCCGCTTCTTGTCGTATCGGTCGCCGCCCGTCCCGCGACGGGCGGCCCGTCGAGCTTACTTCTTCTTCGCGGCCTTCTTCGCGGGCTTCTTCGCGGCCTTCTTCTTCGCGGGCATGCGGTGTTCCCCCCTTTCATCCCGGACTGTTCGGTCCGGATCGTTCACATCGGTGCGCGCCGGACAAGGCCGGCGTTCGCGAGCGAACCGTCGTGGTCGTGGGATCGAAAAGGGGGAGATGCGGAGACGGAGCGGGCGCACACCGGACGATCTTCCTCGAACCGAGGCCGTCACGCGCGCGTTCGTCACTCATGTTGGCGCTACATATAAGGATTTTTTTCTGCACGTCAATGTCGGCGAAGAAAAATTTTTGCGCAGCTCAGAGGCCGTGCTCGATCACCTGGACGGCGATCGGTCCGAGCAGGATCAGGAAGACCGCGGGGAAGATGAAGCCGATCAGCGGAAAGAGCAGTTTCACCGGTGCCTCGTTCGCGAGTTTCTCCGCGTTGAGGAAGCGGCGCACGCGCATCTGGTCGGCCTGGATGCGGAGGATCGCACCGATGCTGACGCCGAGTTCGTCGGCCTGGACGAGGGCGTTCGTGACGGCGCGCACGTCGGGCTGTTGCACTCGGTCGGCCATGTCGCGGAGCGCTTCGCGCCGCGTCTTCCCGAGCTGCACCTCGCGAAAGACGCGGATCAGCTCCTCGTTGAGCGCGTCGATCTCGCGCCGGTCGATGATCCGCTTGATCGCGGTCATAAAATCGAGGCCGGCCTCGACCGAGAGGGTGAGCAAATCGAGGACAAACGGCAGCGCCCGCTGGATCTGCAGGTGGCGGTCGCCGAGCCGTCGCTGGAGCCACAGGGAGGGCTGGACGAACCAGTAGAGCAGCAGGAGTACGTCGAAGAGCACGGCGCGCTGCGCCAGCGCGCGGCCGACGAGGCCGGGGATGCGCGCGAGCCCCGAGTGGATCGCCAGCACGGTCAGGGGACCGAACACGGCCGGCAGCAGGATGCGGAGGGCCAGCATCTCCCGGCCGCTGAGCAGTCCTTCGAAGCCGGCGGCGACGAGGCGCCGGTCGTGGTCCTCGCGCATCCGCGCGAACGCCGGCCGGTTGATGATCCGAGCGAAGTTCGGCGCAAAGGGCAACAGCAGGCGATAGAGGAGCGGAATGCGCCGCTCGCGACGGCGGCCGTCGGCGAGGGTGACGTAGGTGACGTCGGCGAGGATCCGCCCCACCTGCCACGCCAACAACGCCACCGCGACCGCCCAGAGGAAGCCGAGGAGGGCGTCGGCGATGGGCCATCGGTCGGTCATACGCGGATGTCCACGATGCGCCGGATGATCAACGCGCCTCCGGCCACCAGCAGGCCGGCCAGCACGATCAGCGCGACGCCGATCCGCGACGCGAAGAAGGCCTGCATCATCTTCGGGTCCACCATGCTCATCAGGAACAGCAGCGCCACCGGCATCAGGCCGACGACGATCCCTTGCAGCCGACCCTGTGCGGTCAGCGAGCGGATTCGCTGCTGGATGCGCATCCGTTCCCGGATCGTCGCGGCGATCTTCTCGAAGACCTCCGTCAGGTTGCCGCCGGTGGTCCGGGCGATCTCGATCGCCTGGTTCATCAGGATCAGGTCCTCGGAGCCCACCCGTTCCTCCATGTTGCGCAGGGCGTCCTCGAAGCGAACGCCCACGCGGACCTGCTGCAGGAACAGCGAGAACTCCTGCGAGATCGGGTTCTGGTTCTGCTTCACGACCGACTCGAACGCCTGCAGGATGCTGAAGCCTGCCTTCAACGCGCTGCTCATGCCGATCAAGGTGTCCACCAGTTGTTGGTTGAAGCGCGCGATGCGGCGGCGACGAAGGAACCACAGCAGCATTCGCGGCGCGAACAGCGTCAGCACCGCCCCGGTCGTGGCGAAGACCAGGCCGCGGACGACGCCGGCCCGGGACCCCAGGTCGCCGAACAGCAGGTAGAAGAGCCCGAACACCGCCGCCGCCCCCATCCGCGCCAGGTCGGCGATCCGGCGCGGGGGGATGAAGAGGAAGAGGTCTTCGAATTGGCGGGCCGTGTCGGCGGAAAACGTCCGCGAATACTGGTCCATGCCTTCGCGAAGGGCCCCGAGGGCGGCGTAGGCCAGCAGGCCGAAACAGACCGCGTACAGCGCCGGGATGGCCGCCAGTCCGATCCAGCCGCTCATGGTCCCCTCGACGGGTCGAAGACGGCGTGGTCCAGGTGGATGCCGCGGCTCTTCATCTCCTCGACGAAGGTGGGCACGGACCCGGTCGGCGTCAGCCGGCCGAGGACGCGGCCGCGCGGGTCCACGCCGCGCTGCTCGAACACGAAGATGTCCTGCATGGTGATCTGGTCCCCCTCCAGCCCCACCACCTCGCTGATCCGGCTGATCTTGCGGGTGCCGTCGCTGTAGCGGGACTCGTGGACGATCAGGTGGATCGCCGAACCGATCTGCTCGCGAATCGCGCGCAACGGCAACTCCATGCCCGCCATCAGCACCATCGTCTCGAGGCGGGAGATCACATCGCGGGGCGAGTTGGCGTGGATCGTCGTCAGCGAGCCTTCGTGGCCGGTGTTCATGGCCTGGAGCATGTCCAGCGCCTCGCCGCCGCGCACCTCGCCGACGATGATCCGGTCCGGCCGCATGCGCAGGGCGTTGCGCACCAGGTCGCGGATCGTCACAGCGCCTTTGCCTTCGATGTTCGGTGGGCGGGCCTCGAGCCGGACCACATGGGGCTGGTTCAACCGCAGTTCCGCGGCGTCCTCGATCGTGATGATCCGGTCTCCGGGGGGGATGAAGGAACTGATCACGTTCAGCAGGGTGGTCTTGCCCGACCCCGTGCCGCCGGAGATGATCATGTTCTTCCGTAACAGCACGCCCGCCCGGAGGAAGTCCACGATGTTCGGCGTCCAGGTGCCGAGGCGGATCAGGTCGTCGGTCGTGAACGGCTGGCGGGAGAACTTCCGAATGGTCAGGCAGGGGCCGACCAGCGAGAGCGGGTGGATGATCGCGTTGACGCGCGACCCATCCGGAAGGCGGGCGTCCACGTAGGGCTGGCTTTCGTCGATGCGCCGTCCGATCGGCGAGACGATGCGCTCGATGACCGCCAACACCGATTCGTCGTCCAGGAACGTCTTGCCGGTCAGGTAGAGCTTACCCTGCCGCTCGATGTAGATCTGCTCGCAGCCGTTGACCATGATCTCGGTCACCTCGGGATCGGCGAGGAAGTCCTCGAGGGGGCCGAGGCCGATGGCCTCGTCGTAGACCTCCTTGGCGAGGCGCTCGGGGTCGATCTCGCGCGGCAGCCGCTCGCGGACGTCGCGGATGATGGCGCGGATGTGCTCCATCGCGCGGCGGCGCAGGTCCTTCTCGTCGATGCGGCCGGCGGCGAGGCGTTTGATGTCGAGTCGCTGCAGCAGCTCGTTCTGGATTTGGCGGCGGATGGACCGGCGACGCTGTTCCCCCTCACGTTGGATCGTCCGCGGCATGGCCTCGGGCTCGGCCGGGCCGGCGGGGGTGGCGGCGGGGGCCGACGTCGTGGCTGGGGAGGACGCCTCCGCCGCGACGCTATCGGCGGCCAGCACTCGCAGACGGTAGGGGCCGATCCGGAGGGGCTGGCCGGGGAAGAACCGGCGGCGGCCCGTGACGCGGACATCGTCGAGAAACGTCCCCTGGTCGGTCATCAGATCCTCGATATGCAGGTCCGCCTCCCCCACCGTCAGTACGGCGTGGCGCCAGTTGACGGCGGGGTCGGGCAGCACGATGAGGTTCTCCTGGTCGCTGCCGATGGAATAGACGCCCGCCTCGAGGGGGAAGGTCCGCTCGGGCTTGCCGGGCCGGACGATCTGCAGGACCCAGCCGCCGGCCATCGTCTCATTCCTGTTTGTGCCGGATGCTGCGCTGGCGGAAGAGGTTCAACTCCGGCAGTTTGGTCTGGAGGTGCTGGAAGTTGACCGAGGGCAGGTCCTTCTCGAAGCTGACGTCCTCCGGATTGCGCAACGTCAGCGTCAGTTGCCCCTTCATGTTCTGCGCGAAGACCAACAGCTCGGCCTCGCGGGGCGTCACCTCGAGCGTCACGGAGCTGAAGCTAGTCGGCCGGCCTTCGAACGCCGACTGGTATCCCCCTTCGGAGCGGGCCAGACGGGTGCCGGTGGCCAGGATCGAGACGTCCTGCAGGATCGTCAACGTGACCGACTCCATCTGGCCGGGGGTCGTTTTGGAGGGCATGGTGAAGGTGCCGAGGATGTCCACGCGATCGTTGGGCTGGACTAGCCCGCTGACGGCCGCCTCCCCTGCGATGGCCAGCGAGACCGCGCGCATACCGGGTTTGATCATCGGCGAGAGGCCGTACCGCAGACGCTCGGGGATATCCACCGCCGACCACAGCAGCGGGTCGTTGCGACGCACCATGTACCGGAGCTTCTTGCCCAGCACCGTATTGAGGTCGTCGGGCAGCACGGCCTGCCCGCCAACGGCGGATTTGAAGACCGACTTTTGCGCCAGGACTTCCTGCGTCAGGACCGCGCCGGCCGGCAGGTCCTCGGTGACGACGATCGTCTTGATCTTCTCGGCACCGGCGTAAAGTTTGTCCCTCTCGGCCTGGAGGTATCGATGGGTCATCGCGAAGGCGACGACGCCGATCAGAACGGCGACCAACAAGATCGCTTTTTGCTTCATGCGCTGCACTCCGCGGCGGCCCGCTCCCGGCGGCCGGCGGCATTATTTGCCAGCGAAGGCGCGCACACAAGCCCGGCGCGGCCGGCGTGAGGCCGCTCGGGGATCAGTCCACGCCCAGCCGCCGGCGAAGAGTCTGGATCGCCTCGGCGAACGTCGGATCGTGGCGGACGCGCTCGGCGACGAGGCGGCAGGCGTGGAGCACCGTCGCGTGGTTCTTGCCGAACGCCTCGCCGATGGCGGGCAGCGACTGGCCGGTCAGGGCGCGGCACAGATACATCGCGACCTGCCGGGGCACGACGACCGTCTGCATCCGCCGCGAGCCGGTCAGGTCCGACGGCCGCACGTCGTAGTACTCGGCGACGGCCCGCTGGATCGCCTCCACGGTCGGCGGCGCGGCCGCGGCGCGGTCCAGACACCCGCGCAGGATCTGCAGGGCCGTCTCGCGGTTCACGGGCGCACCCTGCAGCCCGGCGTAGGCCGCCACGCTCTTCAACGCCCCCTCCATCTTCCGGATGTTGTTGCGGATGTTCTCGGCGATGAACGCGATCACCTCGTCGGCCACCTGCAGGTTCATCATCTCCGCCTTGCGCCGGAGGATGGCGATCCGGGTCTCGACGTCCGGCGGCTCGATCTGGGCGGTGACGCCCCACTCGAATCGCGACACCAGCCGGCGATCCAGCTTCTGGATCTCCCCCGGCGGCCGGTCGCAGGTCAGTACGATCTGACGGCCCCGATTGTGGAGCTCGTTGAACATGTGGAAGAACTCCTCCTGCAGGCCGTTGCGGCCGGAGAGGAAGTGGACGTCGTCGATCAGCAGCACGTCCACGCCACGGTACTTGCGGCGGAACACGACCATCTGGTTGTACTGAAGCGACTCGATGTACTCGTTGAGGAACGCCTCTGCCGAGGTGTAGCACACGGTCGCCGTGCGGGAGGTGCGCAGGATGTGGTGGCCGATCGCCTGCATCAGGTGCGTCTTGCCCAGCCCCGACCCGCCGTAGATCAGCAGTGGGTTGTAGGCCCGCCCCGGCGTCTGCGCCACCGCCATGCAGGCGGCGTGGGCAAAGGTGTTCGAGGGGCCGAGCACAAAGGTCTCGAACGTGAACCCCTTGTCCAGCGGGATCGAGATCGAGTCCCGGGGCGACGGGGTCGCCGGCCGCGGCGACGGCCGCGCAGGCGTTTCCGGTTCCGGCCGCCCCGACGCGCGCAACGTCACCTTCAGCGGCCGTCCCGCCACCGCCTCGATCGCCGAGCAGATCAGCGGAAGATAGTTGTCCTCCAGCCAGAACGCGTAGAAATCGTTCGGCACGCGCAGCGTTAGCACGTCGCCCTCCATCGTGTCTGGCTCGACGATCGAGATCCACTTCTCGAACACCTCGCCGGACACCTGGCGCGCGAGCGCCTCCCGCGTCCGCTCCCACAGGGCCTGGATGCCCGTCTCCATCCGCATCTCCTCCGCCCGTTTCTTCACAACAAACCCCGAACAAAATCGTAAAAATCGCCACGGCCGCCCGGGTTGTTCACAGGTTGTCCACAGGTCCCTGTCCCAGCCCCGCAGCACGCGCGGGAGCGTACCGATCGCCCTGCCGGATGCGCAACTCCGCCAAGCAAAAAAGAATCGGCTGGAAAAGAACCCACAACCCGTGGAGGTGGCTACCTCCTGGACCCAACATACGGGATGGCCGTTGTGCCAACATCCGATGTCGGCCGCAGATGCGCGCAATCCCGACGCTGGGGGTCCGGGCGCGCAACCTGCGATTTTTCAACGAAAAAACAGGGCGCACTACGGGCTTCATTAACAGTCCATCCCAGTTCCCTATTCCCGGACAATGTCCGCCCCCAACCCTGCCAGCCGGGCCTCCAGCCGTTCGTAGCCACGATCGACCACCTCCGCCCCCTCAATTCGGCTCACCCCGCGAGCGCACAACGCCGCCACCACCATGCTCACGCCCGCGCGGATGTCGGGGCTGGCCACGGAGGTGGCGTGAAGGCGCGCCGGCCCCGACACCAGCACGCGATGCGGATCGCACACGACGATGTGCGCTCCCATCTCGATCAGCCGATCCACGAAATACAGCCGGCTCTCGAACATCTTCTCGAACAGCAGCGTCGTCCCCCGCGCCTGCGTCGCCATCACGATCGCGATGCTCATCAGATCGGAGGGAAACGCCGGCCAGGGGCCGTCCTCGATCTTCGGGATCGGTCCATGCAACGCCGGCCGCGCCCGAAGACGGCGGCACGGTGGCTGGACGAGGGCGCCGCCCTCCCACCGCCACTCCACGCCGAACAGATCGAACGGACGCCGGCAGACCGCGCAGCACAGCCGATCGGGCGGCGAGTCGACCGTCAGCGCTCCCCCGGTGAGGGCCGAGGCGGCCAGAAAACTCCCCATCTCAATGTGATCCGGGCCCACCTCCGCCTCCGCGCCGCGCAGCCGCTCACGGCCACGCACGGTGAGGCAGTGAGTGCCTTCCCCTTCGATCTCCGCGCCCATCGCCCGCAGCAGACGGATCAAATCCTGCACGTGGGGCTCACAGGCGGCGTTGAACATCCGGGCCTCGCCCGGCGTCAGCGCCGCGGCCATCAGGGCGTTTTCCGTAGCCGTGACGCTCGCCTCGTCGAACAGGATCTCCGCCTGCTTCGGCTGTGCGCGACGCCGAAAGGTGTGCACGGGTCCCAGCTCGGTCTCGATGCCGAGCGATCGCAACGCGAGGACGTGGGCGTCCAGGCGCCGGCGGCCGATCACATCGCCGCCAGGGGGCGGCAGCGCCGCTCGCCCGGCACGCGCCGCCATCGGCCCGGCCAGCAGGATGGAGGCGCGGATCCGCCGGCACAACGCTTCCGGAAACCTCCGACGGCGGAGCCGCCGCGCCCGAAGACGGACGACGTCCATCCGCCGCTCGATCTCCACGCCCACCGACTCCAGCAGGTCGAGCATCACCCGCACGTCCAGGATGTCGGGGACATTGCGCAGCGTGACCGGCTCGTCGGTCAACAGCGACGCGGCGAGCATCGGCAGCGCGGCGTTCTTGTTGCCACTGGGGCGATAGCGACCGGTCAACGGCCGGCCGCCGCGAATGATGAATCGGGCCATGCCCCGTTTATACCGGACCTGGGCCGACCTCCAAAACCGCATCGCGCCCTGTCGCCGCCGGCTCTGCATGTCCGCGGTGGCCGGCTAAGCGTCCAACCTTTGGAATGGAGCGGCCTGCAGGCTTCCAATGGTTGGACCTCCCCGGCCCGCGCCGCCGTCCACGGCGGGCCGGCCGGTCACAGCGCAAGTTGGCGAGCCACAAACGCGACCAGCCCGCAAAGTACCACGCCGACGGCGATGGGCATCAGCGTCGCCAGGGCGGTCCACTTCGCGCTTCGAGTTTCCCGATAAATCGTGAAGATCGTCGTCGAACAGGGATTGTGGCACAGACTGAATAGCATCAGGCACACCCCCGTCAGCGGCGTCCATCCGGCCTGGCGGAGGAACGCCGAGAGGGCCGACGGATCGTCGATTTCGAACAGCCGACCTGCGGCGGCCGCGCCGGGTACCGCCAATCCCAGCAAGGAGGTCAACACCAGAATGGTGGGCACGACGATCTCGTTGGCCGGGATCGCGACCAGGTACGCGGCGAGGATCACGCCGTTGAGGCCGATGGCCCGACCGGTGGCGTCCAGCGCGCGCACGAGGTGGGCCGCCAGCGTCTCGCCGCCGGCCCGAAGGTGGCACAACAGCCACAGCACGATGCCCGCGGGCAGTGCGAACACCACCGCGCGCCATAGCACGATCAGGGTGCGGTCCACCAGCGAGGTGTACAGCGTGCGAAGGACGTCCGGCGGTCGGTACGGCGGCAACTCGAGGCTGAACGCGGACGGCTCGCCCCGCAGGACGGTGCGGGACAACGCCCACGAGGCGGCGAACGTCAGCCCGACCCCCAGCAGCGCGATGCCGAGGACGGACAGCGAGGCGACCAGGCCGGCGATCGCGGGGGGCGCCAGCGCGCCGAGAAAGATCGTGGCCATCAGGAACTGGGTTGGCCACCGGCCGTTGCAGAGGGAGAAATTGTTGGTGAGGATCGCGATGAGCCGCTCGCGTGGGGAGTCGATGATCCGCGTCGCGACAACGCCCGCGGCGTTGCAGCCCCACCCCATCGTCATCGTCAGCGCCTGGCGGCCGTGTGCCCCGACGCGGCGAAACCAAGCGTCGAGGTTGAAGGCGACGCGCGGCAGGTAACCGAAGTCTTCGAGGATGGTGAATAGCGGAAAAAAGATGGCCATCGGCGGCAGCATGACGCTGACCACCCAGGCCGTGGTCAAGTAGGCTCCGTCCACCAGCACGCCGCGCAGCCATACCGCCCACCCGAGGCGCTCGGCCAGCGCGCCGAGCACGGTGTGACCGCGGTCTACGAGGAGCGAGAAGAGCAGGCGGGACGGCACGTTGGCGCCCTCGATCGTAATCCACAGAACCAGCCCGAGCAGCGCGACCATCGTCGGATAACCGGTGGCGGGATGGGTGAGAAAACGGTCCAGCCGGCGTTCCCACGCTTGACGCAACGACGGCCGCACGGCGCGCACGTGCCGGCCAGCCAACCGGGCCGCCTCGCCGTAGATCTGTTCGATCCAGCGGTCGTGGACATCGGCGGGCAGGGTCCATCGCAGCGCCCGGGCCTTGCGGAGGAGGGCCTCGGCCACGGCGCGGTCGGCGGCGGCGTCGGGCGGCGCAGTGGAACGGACGGCGGCCAGATCGCGCAGCCGGCCCTCGCGGACGGCGGAGACGATCGCCTCGTCGTCCTCGAGAAGCCGCAGGGCGATCCACGGCCGGCCCGGCAGCCCCCGCACCCAGGCGGCGAGGTCCCGGCTGAGTTCATCCACGGCCGCCCCCAGCGCCGGGACGGGATGCGGCATGGGGCGGGGACGCGGATCTACCCGCCCCTCCGCGACATCGCGGATGGCCACCAGTAAAGCATCGATCCCCTCGCCCCGGCGGGCGGACGTGAGCACAACCGGGATTCCAAGATCGCGCGAGAGGCCGTCGGCGTCGACCTCCAGCCCGTGCGCGCGGGCTTCGTCCACGAGGTTGACGCAGAGGACCGCGCGGTCGACCACCTGAAACACCTGGAGCAGAAGGCAGAGATTGCGCTCGAGGCGGGAGGCGTCGGCGACAACGACGGTCACCGCAGGCCGCCCGAACAGCAGGAAGTCCCGGGCTACCTCCTCGTCCGGTGACGCGGAGACCAGCGAATAGGTGCCGGGCAGGTCCACGATCCGGTAGCGCCGGCCCTCGTACGTGAACGACCCTTCCGCGCGGACGACGGTTTTGCCGGTCCAGTTCCCCGTGTGCTGGCGGAGGCCCGTCAGCGCGTTGAACACGGTGGTCTTACCGGTGTTCGGATTGCCGGCGAGGGCGACGACAAAATCGGCGCCGTCCGTCTCCGTGCCGAGCCGGCGTAGCCCCCCGGCAACGGGGCAGCGACGGCAGGCCTCTGGAATCCGGGGGCTCATCCGCCCTCCTCGGCGGGGCGGATGAGGATCCCCTGCGCCTGTTCCCGGCGCAAAGCGATGACTCCGCCGCGGATGCGGTAGGCCACGGGATCACCGGCGGGACTGACCATTTCGACTTCGACGGTCGAGCCCGGCACAAAGCCGAGGTGGAGCAGACGATCGCGCATCAGGCCGCGTACGCGGAAGGAGAGCCCGGAGACGACGGCCCGTTCGCCAAGCCGAAGGTCCGAGAGCCGGCGGATGCGTTCGTCGAACGCCGCGCCGGCCGGCAGCTCCTCCACGGTCAATTGGCGAGCTTCGGCGATGGAAAGGGCAATGTCTCGCCCCTCCATCCGGAGGCGGACGCCATCCCGGTCCATGTCCAGCACCCGGAGCTGGACGCCGACGGAAAATCCTTCGTCGACCAGCCGCCGGTACCTTTCGGCGGGCTCGTCCTCGACATGCACGACGCGGCCGGCCCACCCGCTCGAGCATTCAGAGAGGGGCCGGCCGCGGGGCGGCGGGGCGTCGCCGGTCGCCGGCGGAATCGGGTCACCGTGCGGATCGTAGGCCGGCTGACCGAGCGAGGTGGCCAAGGCCGCGGTCTGGTCGGGCGTCAGGCGATGTTCAACCTCGTGCGCGCGGCGGTGCCACTCGGTCTCGGGCAGCCCGGTGGACCGGGCCAGCCAGGTTTCGTAGAGGCGGTGGGCGCGGACGACATAGGCGGCGTGGCGGCGGCCCTCGTCGCTCAACCGCGGCGGATCTCCCTCCACCCAGCCGGTGCGGCGCAACTCCTCCAGCAAGTCGCCGGCACGCTTTTGCGTCAACTCCAGGGCGCCAGCCAGGCGAAGCGGATGCGGCGCTTCGCCGCGCTCCTCCCATTCGAGAAGGAGCTTGAGAGCATCCTCGACACACTCCCGCCGGAAACCGCGCCGCGGGCTCATAGGGGAAGTGTAGACCACCGTCCCCACACTTCAAGGAACGGGCGGCCAGATCCGCGCGACGGCGGCGAACTTAGAGAAAGGTGCCGACCTCGTCGAGAATCGCCGGCACATCCGCCGGCGTTACGTTGGAAAACCAGCGTCCGGCGGGATGGATCATCACGTTTGGGCCACGGGCGCATAGTCCCATGCACCCCGAATGCGAGACGCGGACCCGCCCCTTCCACCCCCGCTGCGCGACGCCGGCCTTCAACAGGTCTTTCAACGTCATGCCCAGACCGTTGCCGCACGCCTTCGAGCCATCGGCACGCTCGTTGACGCAGACCCAGATGTGCGCCGCGTACGGCGCAGGCTGCCCTTGCACGGCCGGGCCTCCCGCGCGTTCAGCGCATCGTCCAGCTGAGCTTGGCGCCGACGATGAGGTTGTCGTCCACGTCGCCGAACTCGGTGCCCCCGTACAGGCCGATCAGCCAACGCTCGGCCGGACGGTAGATCAGTCCGCCCAGCGCAAGGGTCCGGTCGTCGAGTGCGTCCCCGCTCCACGACTCGTACATGACCTCGGCAAGAAGGCTGAACTCGGGCCGGAACGTGTACACCAGCGCGCCGCCGAGCTGGAGGCTGTTGTCCGTCTCCGAGCGCGCGACGAAGCCAATGTCGGCCACGAAGTCCCAGTCGTCCTCGACCGTCGTGCCCAGCGACAGGCCGAACTTCAACCGCGTTTCGCCTGCGCCGAGCCCCTCCTCCTCGTCGCCGGTCGGCAGGGCGAGGCGGGCGTAGGGCATGACATAGGGATAGCCCAGGGCGCCCTGCCAGCCCATCAGGTCGGCGCCGACGACAATGTCGCCCAGCCCGTAGCTGTCGCTGCCCCCCAACTCCGTCCGCGCCAAAGGCACGGCAAGGTTGAGGCTGAAGTCGTGGGAGAGCGCCAACCGCAGGTAGGGTTCGAGTGCCCCGTAGTTGTCGTCCGACTGCGGCGAATCCGTCTCCGTGATTTCCTGATACACGGTGCGGAGCCCCATCTCAGGCTGGCGCGTCTGGGGAATTTTCCCCTCCTGCACCACAAGCGTCCGCATCGGGTCGCCCCACGCGCTCATCACACCGGCCGCGGCCGCGGCCACAATCGCCCATTGCAGCGTTCTCATGCGTCTAGTGGTCCTTTCCCGGGCGACGTCCTCTCGCCCCGCAGTCGCCAACGTACCGCATCGTACCCCGCGTCTTCAAGCCGCGCGGATAGGCCGGCAAGGGAGAGGCAGGAAGCCGGAGCCGGTGTCTATTCTCAGTCCCGGCGTCCCTCGAGGTAGTGAATCCACTGCGCGGCCGCGTAGATGAGATGGGCATGTCCGCCCGAATCCGCAAACCGGTCGAACGGCACGCCGGGGAGGACCGATTGGCAACCGATGCCCGTCGGCATGTAACCGTATTCGTCCAGGATCGCCTCCCAGGTGCGAAGCCCTCCGCCCAGTTCGCGCTCCAGCTCCGCGCGGATCGCCTCCGCCGACGGCAACGCGTCGTCGGCGCCGCCGGCCGCAAGAGAGCCGGCCGGATCGCGGCGCGCGGCTAAGGCGTGCACCGTCGGAAAAAAGTTCGTCGCCGCAATCCGGCGGCACGCCTCGTCCCACAGCGTCGGCCATTGACGAAGTGATAGGGGAGCATCCCCCCATCGTGTGGACAATTTCGGCGCTAGAATAAGCTAAGGCTTCCTGGTCATTCCACCTCCATCTTTGTCTCCCCTGCGCGCCCCCTCGGGGGGGGGGCGAAGGGCGCGCGCGCCGGCGGTTAGTTCCCCCCGAATCAGACCGCCGCCAGAGTCTTTTCCTCCAACCCTTGGTGCGGCCGTTCGCAGTTGTAGAACCGAAAGCACCGCCCCAGCCCCTCCTGCGCCGCCAGCCCATCGGGGTAATCGCGCAGGTACACGTCCTCGTACTTCACGCTCCCCCACAACCGCTCGATGAACAGGTTGTCCAGCACCCGCCCCCTCCTATCCTCCAAGACCGCCATGCAGACGCCCGCGTCCATCGAGTTCGACAGCTCCCCAGCCAGCACGTAGCGGCTGAACCAGATCGCCACCCAATACAGGTGGCCTCGTCGCGTCGGAACACTAGGTAATCTCCGCACACCCGACCTGATCGGGCCGGCCAATTCCCAGCCCCTCTAGCAGGAAGGATATACCCGATGCGTCGGATGTGGCCGACTCGTATGTGGCCCAGGCACAACGGCTTGCAACCCCATCACCCGCATCAGACGCGCCACCCGTTTCTCGTTGACCTCCCATCCCTGCTGCCGCAGCCAGGCGGTCATGCGCGGCGAGCCATAGAACGGACGCTTCAGGTACGACTCGTCGATCAGCGGCAGGTTCGCTGCCGTTTCGGTCGCCATCGGCTCGTAGTCGTAGTTCGAGCGGGGCCATCCCGACAACGGACACTGCCGGACGATCGACAACCGGGGATGGCCGGGGTCGATCCATGGACGTTTGCTCTCCGCCGGCAGGCTCAAAGCTTTTTTTGAGCCAGTCCACCTCCATCTTCAGTCGCCCAATCTCCTTGTACGGCGGCGCCGTGATCTCCTCTTTCCGGCGCCCGTTCGTCCCCTGGCCCGCGCTGAAGATCGCAGGGGCCCCCTCCAACAGTGGCCGCTTCCAGTGGGCGATAACCGTGGGGTACACCCCGAACGCCGCTCACTGAGCGTCCGCACGCCCTTCACGGCTTCCGCTGCCGCCTTCGCCGTGAACTCCTCCGAATGCCGCGGCCGCCTCCTCTTCCGTTCCATCGAACCTCTCCCGTTCTCTAGTCACTGTGCCACAATCTTGGCTTAACAACCTGTCCAAAAAACGGGCGGGGAACTTCCAGGAGCCGTTTCGAATCCCCTTTTGACACGATCGACCATCAAAACGCTCGAAAATCCTTCCAGCCGTCCCTTCGCGCCTCCTTGCCGACCGCGTTTCAGGGCCACAGCACACTCGGTTCCAGCGGGATGCCGCTCTGGAGCCCGGGGCATCGTCGATCTTGCGGCAGATCGCGCCTTGGCGCACGGTAAAGAGGGTCCGGTGTGACGCCACGGCGACCCGGTGAGCGTCACGCTGGATCATCACCCCCACTGGAGCTAGGCTGGAGGTTCGTTGCCATGAAAACCGCCATCATGCTGGGAATCGCAGGGCTTCTGACCATGTGCGGCGCCCACGCGGCGGCGGGGGAAGCTGCTGACACGCCGCGGACCGCCAGGATGGGGATCAACCTCGCCGGCCCGGCGGACTGGAACGCCGAACTGCCCTTCGTGGACGTCTTTCGGCAGTCCCGTCCGTGGATCAGCCAGCGCGAGGGCGCGGCGTGGGGTGCCGGCCCGCAGCTCGACCTCGACGAACTCGGCTGGGTGCAGTTGCTGGCGGCCGGCTGTTACGCGGAAACGATGCTCTGCACCGTCGGCAAGGGGCACTACCCCGGCGGCCGATACCTTGTTCTCTACGAAGGCGAGGGCCGACTTGAGGCGCGCAACGCCGAAGTGCGCGAACGCGGTCCGGGCCGCCTCGTCGTCGAGGCGGACCCGGCACGGGGAGGTTGGTCGCTCCAGCTCCGGGCCACCCACCCCTCCAACCACGTCCGTAACATTCGGGTCACCATGCCCGGCTTCGAAGCGACCTGGGAGCAGGATCCGTTCCACCCCGCGTTTCTCGCTCGATGGCGGGGGTTCGCATGCATCCGATTCATGGACTGGATGCACACCAACGGATCGGAGGTCCGCACATGGGCCGACCGCCCCACCCTTCGTCACGCGACGTTTTCTTGCCGTGGCGTCGCGCTCGAATGGACGATCGAGCTGTGCAATCGACTGGGCGCCGATCCATGGTTCTGCATGCCGCACATGGCGGACGACAACTACGTGCGGAGTTTCGCCGTGATGGTAAAGGAACGCCTGGATCCATCGCGGAGGGTGTACGTCGAGTACTCGAAC
>OGCI01000465.1_pt1 | contig 47086 bp, 41 predicted proteins | sample 1570021 | NCBI WGS metagenome assembly OGCI01 (sample SAMN06264664, study PRJEB24512) | hot springs metagenome | isolation source: Hot spring water | place: South Africa: Tshipise | collected 2015-06-21
CGAACACGGAAGTTAAGCTCTCCAGCGCCGATGGTAGTTGGCGGGACACCGCCTGCGAGAGTAGGACGTTGCCGGGCGGACATAGCAAGTTAGAGAGCATCTCCGTTTTGTTCTCTAACTTTTTTTGTCCATGTATTTGCGTTTAACGCTTTTACAATCCTCTCCCCCATAGTGAAGAGCTAACCTATATCGGTTAGCTCATTTTTTATTTAATGTCCACCTTCCTTTTTATATGATCAGGGACGAGACGATGAAGATGAACAAATAGCAGTCCGTTCTCGTACACAGCTTCCACTTTTTCTCCTACAGGAAAAGGAAGTTGTATCTCTCGTTCAAAAGGTTCTTGTGTAATTCCCTCTTCAATTAGTTCAAACCCTTCAAATTGCAATTGAACATTTGCTTTAATTTCTAATGTATTATAATGAATGTACACTTCTGCATCGTGTACATGTGCTAACCCTGGGATCGCTGCGACGACAAGTAGCTCATTATCACGACGATACATATTGATGCCTGATGAATAGGAAGAAAAGGAATTTGATGAGTTCCAAAATGGATGAGTGAAAAAGGCTTCCCATTGCTTTGTCCAATCCATAAGCTTCTCCCCTTTCTCTTTTTCTTTTTACTATATGGTGAAAGAGATGGAATGGTGATTTTTAAGTAAAAACCGAACATTAATTATTTTGTTTGTAAAAATGTTCGATTTTATGTTGACATGATTGAAAAATGACTGGTAAGATGAAGATAAATGAATACGTTGTTGAACCCTCATATAATTTTGGGAATATGGCCCAAAAGTCTCTACCCAATAACCGTAAATTATTGGACTATGAGGGAAAGGATCTTATTGGCTTTTTTCACCCAATGGGCGAAATATGTCCAGAACGATGCTTTCCCTTATGATCGAGGGGCGTCGTTCTGGATTTTTTTCTGAATGGATAATAAGGAGGGTGAATATACATGCGGCCACTTGTAGCTGTTATTATGGGAAGTCAATCAGACTGGGAAACGATGCGTCATGCATGTGATATATTAGAAGAATTTCATATTCCGTTTGAAAAAAAAGTTGTTTCGGCCCATCGTACACCTGACTTTATGTTTGCATATGCCGAAACAGCTGAAGAGCGTGGAATTAAAGTCATTATCGCTGGAGCAGGGGGAGCTGCTCATTTGCCGGGGATGGTAGCAGCTAAAACAACGTTGCCTGTTATTGGTGTTCCGGTTATGTCTAAAACGCTAAATGGTCTTGATTCGTTGCTGTCTATCGTCCAAATGCCCGGAGGGGTGCCAGTAGCGACAGTGGCTATCGGAAAAGCAGGTGCCGTCAATGCGGCATTGCTTGCAGTATCGATTCTCGGAACGCACGATTCGGCGTACATGGATGCATTGCGGATGCGGCGTGAGGCAATTCGAAAACAGGTGATAGAAAGTAGTGATCAGCTTGAGTAAAGTGATTGTACCGGGGCAAACGATTGGTATTATTGGCGGAGGTCAGTTAGGGAGAATGATGGCGATCGCTGCAAAAGAGATGGGATTTTTCGTAGCGGTTCTTGATCCTACTCCGCAATCGCCTTGTGCTCAAGTGGCTGACATTGAAATTGTCGCTTCGTATAGCGATGAAGAAGCGTTACGTCATTTAGCCGAAGTGAGCGATGTTGTGACATATGAGTTTGAAAATATTGATGCTGATGCGTTGAATCGATTAGTAGAGAAGGGATATGTGCCACAAGGAAGCGAGCTGCTTTCTATTACACAGCATCGTTGGAAAGAAAAACGGGCAGTTCAGTCTGCCGGGTTGCCTGTTGCCCCTTATCGTCCCATACTGGAAGAAGAACAATTGGAACGGGCGATTGAGGAGATCGGCATTCCGGCTGTATTGAAAACATGTCGTGGAGGGTATGATGGAAAAGGGCAAGTGGTCATCCGTTGTTTAGATGATATTCACGAGGCGCGCTCGCTGCTCGCTTACGGTGAATGTGTATTGGAAGCATGGGTTCCATTTGTGAAGGAGTTATCTATTATCGTTGTGCGTAGCGTTTCTGGTGAAATAGAGCTGTTTCCTGTTGTCGAGAACATTCATCGCGATAATATTTTGCATCAAACGATTGCCCCGGCCCAAGTTAGCCAGAAAACCATTGCGCAGGCGGAGATGTATGCTAGACGATTAGCGGAAACATTTCAACTTGTCGGCACACTAGCCATTGAAATGTTTTTAACAGAAGATGGGCAGTTATATGTCAATGAACTTGCCCCTAGACCACACAACTCAGGTCATTATACAATAAACGGTTGTATCACATCGCAATTTCATCAGCACATTCGTGCCATTTGCAATTGGCCGCTTGGCAGCACAGAGTTGCTCAAACCCACAATTATGGTCAACATTTTAGGAGAGCATGTGGATGCAGTCATCCAAAACATCGCCCAATTTCGTGACGCCCACGTCCACTTTTATGGAAAAAAGGAAGCGAAGCTGAAGCGAAAGATGGGACATGTGACATGGTTAGCTGATGATGTCGATGCGATCCAACGAAAAATAGATGAATTTGCGATTTGGACAGATCGGAGGATGAACGTATGATTGAACGTTACACACGACCAGAGATGGGTGCAATCTGGACGGAAGAAAACCGTTTTCGTGCTTGGCTAGAAGTCGAAATTTTAGCATGTGAAGCATGGTCGGAATTAGGAGTTATTCCGAAAGAAGATGTTGAAAAAATTCGTCAAAACGCATCGTTTCGCATTGAACGCATTAAAGAAATCGAGGAAGAGACGCGTCATGATGTCGTTGCCTTTACTCGTGCTGTATCAGAGACGTTAGGCGAGGAACGAAAGTGGGTACATTACGGATTGACGTCTACGGATGTTGTTGATACCGCATTGTCGTATTTACTAAAACAAGCAAATGACATTTTATTGCGCGATTTAGAAAACTTTATCGCGGTGTTAAAAGAAAAAGCGATTGAGCATAAATATACGGTCATGATGGGACGAACGCATGGTGTACATGCCGAGCCTACGACGTTTGGATTAAAATTGGCGCTTTGGTATGCTGAAATGCAACGCAACTTAGAACGTTTTAAGCAAGCAGCAGAAACGGTGCGCGTCGGAAAAATTTCTGGCGCAGTCGGTACGTATGCAAACATTGATCCGTTTGTTGAGCAGTACGTATGTGAAAAGCTCGGTTTACAGCCTGCACCAATTTCAACGCAAACGTTGCAGCGTGACCGTCATGCTCATTATATGGCGACGCTCGCTTTAATTGCGACATCGATCGAAAAGTTTGCTGTTGAAATTCGCGGATTGCAAAAAAGTGAAACGCGTGAAGTAGAGGAGTTTTTCGCAAAAGGGCAAAAAGGGTCGTCAGCCATGCCGCACAAGCGCAATCCGATCGGCTCAGAAAACATGACAGGAATGGCGCGTGTCATTCGCGGTTATATGTTAACAGCATACGAAAACGTGCCGCTCTGGCATGAACGCGATATTTCTCACTCATCAGCCGAACGCATTATTTTGCCGAATGCAACGATTGCTTTAAACTACATGCTGAATCGTTTTACGAATATCGTAAAAAACTTAACGGTGTTTCCAGACAATATGAAGAAAAATATGGATCGTACCCTCGGGCTTATTTATTCTCAGCGCGTGTTGCTAGCGCTCATTGACACGGGGATGACGCGTGAGGAAGCGTACGATCTCGTGCAGCCAAAAGCGATGGAAGCATGGGAAAAACAAGTGCCGTTTCGCTCGTTAATTGAAGCAGACGAAGTGATTACAAGTCGTTTAACGAAAGACCAAATTGCTGATTGCTTTGACTACAACTATCACTTAAAGCATGTCGACACGATTTTCGAGCGACTTGGCTTGCAATAGGTAAGGCGCCGTCCTTACCTGTACACGAAAATTTCCTAATATTCTGTATAACTGGGGGAGAGAACATGGAAAAGCAACACCTTCTGTATGAAGGAAAGGCGAAGAAAGTGTATGCGACGAACGAAGAGGGTGTATTATGGATTAAATATAAAGATGAGGCAACTGCATTTAACGGTGAAAAAAAAGCAAAGATTAGCGGAAAAGGACGATTAAATAACGAAATTACGAGTTTACTATTTTTCTTGTTGCATGAAGCAGGTGTAAATAATCATTTTATCCGTAAAATATCCGATACAGAACAGCTTGTGCGACGAGTGACGATCATACCCCTTGAAGTCGTTGTCCGCAATATTGTCGCTGGGAGTTTGTCGAAGCGTACTGGTCTTGAGGAAGGAACGGTACTTGAAAAACCACTTGTAGAATTTTACTACAAAAACGACGATTTAGGCGACCCCCTCTTAACGGAAGATCATATCGCCCTGTTGTCACTCGCCTCCCGTGATGAGCTTGTGTACATGAAACAAACAGCGTTACGCGTAAACGATGTTTTAACGTCTTTATTCCGCTCATGTGACTTACAGCTCGTTGATTTCAAATTAGAGTTTGGAAGGGAAGAAACGGGAGCGGTGCTACTAGCGGATGAAATTTCCCCAGATACGTGTCGATTATGGGATGTACACACGAAAGAAAAATTCGATAAAGACGTATTTCGTCGCGATTTAGGCGACTTAACAGAAACATATACGAAACTTTTACAACGATTAGGAGGATTATCATGTACAAAGTAAAAGTGTATGTCACATTGCGTGAAAATGTATTAGACCCGCAAGGAAATGCTGTAAAAGGAGCGCTTCATAGCTTAAGTTATCATGAGGTGCAAGATGTGCGTATTGGAAAGTTCATGGAGTTAACGGTAGAAAAAAGTGACCGCGACATAGATGAACTCGTGAAAGATATGTGCGAAAAGTTATTGGCAAATACGGTCATTGAAGATTATCGCTATGATATTGAGGAGGTCGTCGTTCAGTGAAATTTGCGGTCATCGTATTTCCGGGTTCCAACTGTGATGTCGACATGTATCATGCGATTGCGGATGAATTAGGGGAAGATGTTGAATACGTTTGGCATGATGCGGAAAGTTTAGATGAGTTTGATGCTATTCTTTTGCCAGGTGGTTTTTCATACGGGGATTATTTACGATCTGGAGCGATTGCGCGCTTTTCCAACGTCATGAAAGCGATCAAAAAAGCAGCAGACGAAGGGAAACCGATTTTAGGTGTATGTAACGGATTTCAAATTTTATTAGAAGCAGGATTGCTTCCCGGGGCGATGCGGCGCAACCATACGTTAACGTTTATTTGCCGCCCGGTAAAACTTCGTGTCGAAAATAATGAAACGATGTTTACATCCCAATATGAGCGTGGGGAAATTATTACGATTCCGATTGCCCATGGAGAAGGAAATTATTACTGTGATGAGCACACATTGCAGCAGCTTATTGCGAACAACCGAATCGTTTTTCGTTATGAGGGAGAAAATCCGAACGGCAGTTTGCAAAACATTGCAGGCATCGTGAACGAAAAAGGGAATGTACTTGGAATGATGCCTCATCCGGAGCGGGCTGTTCATCATTTGCTTGGGGGAGCTGACGGGTTAAAACTGTTTCAATCAATCGTGACATATTGGAGGGACGCACATGTCGTTACTACTTGAGCCAAGTCCAACGATAATTAAAGAGCAAAAGTTATATCGAGAAATGGGGTTAACGGACGAAGAGTTTGCGATGGTTGAGCGCATTCTTGGACGTTTACCGAATTATACGGAAACAGGCATTTTCTCGGTTATGTGGTCGGAACATTGCAGCTATAAAAATTCGAAACCTGTGTTAAAAAAGTTTCCGACAGAAGGAAAACACGTGCTTCAAGGACCGGGAGAAGGGGCAGGCATTGTCGATATTGGAGACGGATTAGCTGTCGCCTTTAAAATTGAAAGCCATAACCATCCATCTGCGATTGAACCGTACCAAGGGGCAGCGACAGGAGTTGGAGGGATTATTCGCGATGTATTTTCGATGGGCGCGCGACCAATTGCATTGTTAAACTCGCTTCGGTTTGGGGAATTAACGTCACCGCGCGTGAAATATTTATTTGAGCGCGTCGTCGCAGGTATTGCTGGATACGGAAATTGCGTCGGCATTCCGACGGTTGGAGGAGAAGTGCAATTTGATGCAGCGTACGAAGGAAACCCGCTTGTAAATGCGATGTGTGTCGGAATGATTCGCCATGAAGAGATTCAAAAAGGAATCGCGGCAGGCGTTGGAAACACAGTGATGTACGTCGGTGCCAAAACAGGGCGCGACGGCATTCATGGAGCGACGTTTGCATCGGAAGAATTAACGGAACAATCTGAACAAAAGCGCCCAGCTGTTCAAGTTGGTGATCCGTTTATGGAAAAATTGCTTCTTGAGGCTTGTTTAGAAGTGATTCATTCTGATGCGCTCATTGGGATGCAAGATATGGGTGCTGCAGGTTTGACAAGTTCATCAGCCGAAATGGCGAGCAAGGCAGGCTCTGGTATTGAGCTAAATTTAGATCTTGTACCACAACGCGAAACAGGAATGACACCGTATGAGATGATGTTGTCTGAGTCGCAAGAGCGCATGCTTCTCGTCGTTCAAAAGGGTCGTGAACAAGAAATTATAGATGTATTTGCTAAATACGGGCTCGAGGCGAAAGCGATTGGTCGCGTAACAAATGATCAAATGTTACGTTTGTATCACCGCGGAGAAGTCGTTGCTGAAATTCCGGTTGATGCGCTTGCTAAAGATGCCCCTGTATATCATAAGCCATCGCAAGAACCAGCATATTATCGTGAGTTTCAAACGATTGAGTACGTACCGACGATTAACGATTATGAAGAAACGTTGCTTTCATTATTAAGTCAGCCGACGATTGCAAGTAAAGAATGGGTATATGAGCAATACGATTATATGGTGCGGACAAATACGGTTGTTGCGCCAGGCTCTGATGCGGCTGTGTTGCGCATTCGCGGCACAAATAAAGCGTTAGCGATGACGACTGATTGCAATTCTCGTTACGTATATTTAGATCCGGTCATTGGTGGAAAAATCGCGATTGCAGAGGCGGCGCGCAATATTGTTTGTTCTGGTGCTCAACCACTTGCGGTAACTGATTGTTTAAATTTTGGGAACCCGGAGAAACCTGAAATTTTTTGGCAACTAGAGAAAGCGGTAGAAGGAATGAGCGAAGCGTGTCGTGTTCTTGAAACACCTGTCATTAGCGGAAACGTATCGCTTTATAATGAAACGAACGGCGAAGCCATTTATCCGACACCAATTGTCGGTATGGTCGGCGTTGTTGAGGATATCAACCATATTACAACGCAGTCATTTAAACAACCAGGTGACTTCATTTATGTCATTGGAGAGGCCAAGCGAGAATTTGGCGGAAGTGAGCTGCAAAAGTGGTTGACTGGTCGCATTTTTGGAAAAGCTCCAACGATTGATTTACATGTGGAGGCGGCGCGACAACAACAGCTTCTTGCCGCGATCCGAGCTGGAGTAGTAGCATCAGCGCACGACATATCGGAAGGTGGCTTGGCGGTTGCGCTTGCCGAATGTTTAATGAACACAAATGGTTTAGGTGCGTATGTAGCAATCGAAGGTGATGTTGTTGCGGAATTGTTTAGTGAAACACAATCACGCTTTATCGTTTCTGTCAAAAAAGAACATCGTCAAGCGTTTGAACAGCTCGTTCAAGCGGTATGTATTGGGGAAGTGACGAACGATGAAATGCTTCATGTGACGAATGGGGACACGTGTATCATCCGTGTTTCAGTAGAAACAATGCGAAATGTATGGAAAGGAGCTATTCCATGCTTGTTGAAATCAAAGGACTAAACGAAGAGTGTGGGATTTTCGGCATTTGGGGACACGACGAAGCAGCGACGTTGACGTATTATGGGCTGCACAGTCTACAACACCGCGGTCAGGAAGGGGCAGGCATTGTTGTCGGAGGTAACGGAACGCTACAGTTTCATAAAGGACTTGGCTTAGTAACAGAAGTGTTTAGTCGCGGAGAGTTAGAAAAATTAACGGGCATGGCCGCCATCGGCCACGTCCGTTACTCTACTGCTGGTGGGGGCGGGTACGCGAACGTTCAACCGCTTTTGTTTCGCTCACAAGGCGGCAGTTTAGCGCTTGCGCACAACGGAAATTTAGTGAATGCCGATGAGCTTCGTCTCCGTTTAGAACAACGAGGAAGCATTTTTCAAACGACATCAGATACTGAAGTACTCGCCCACTTAATTAAACGGAGTCAAGAGCCCATTTTAAAAGAGCGAATTAAAGAAGCATTAACGCATTTGCGGGGTGCCTTCGCTTTTCTTATTTTAACGGAAACCGAAATGTATATCGCCCTTGATCCGCATGGTTTTCGCCCTCTGTCGTTAGGTCGTTTAGGCGAGGCATATGTCGTCGCATCGGAAACGTGTGCGTTTGATGTCATTGGTGCCACATATGAACGGGAGGTTGAGCCAGGGGAGCTCATTATGATTAATAAACAAGGCGTTCGTTCCGAGCGTTTTGCCCCTAAAGTTTCCCGTTCGATTTGTAGCATGGAATATATTTATTTTGCCCGTCCCGATAGCAACGTTGATGGCATTAATATTCATACAGCACGGAAAAATCTAGGGAAGCAGTTGGCCGTTGAAGCCCCTGTTGCAGCGGATGTGGTGACAGGTGTGCCCGACTCAAGCATTTCTGTTGCGATCGGCTATGCGGAAGCGACGGGTATTCCGTACGAATTAGGGCTAATTAAAAATCGATATGTTGGGCGAACGTTCATCCAACCGTCTCAAGCTCTCCGCGAACAAGGTGTAAAGATGAAATTGTCACCTGTTCGTGGGGTTGTAGCTGGCAAGCGTGTCGTTATGGTTGATGACTCTATCGTACGCGGGACGACAAGCAAGCGCATCGTACGTATGCTTCGGGAAGCTGGAGCGACGGAAGTACACGTGCGCATTAGCTCTCCACCCATTACTCACCCATGTTTTTACGGTATTGATACATCGACAAAAGAAGAGCTTATTGCTGCTACACATACAGTAGAAGAGATTCGCCAGCTCATCGAAGCAGATTCGCTCGCTTTTTTAAGTCAAAAAGGGCTGCTGCAAGCAATTGGGCGCCCAGATGATTCGCCGAGCTGTGGTCAATGTTTAGCTTGTTTTACAGGACAATATCCGACGAAGATAGGAGGGGAGTACGTTGGCACATGCGTACAAACAAGCCGGTGTGAATATTGAAGCTGGCTATGAAGCGGTCGAGCGAATGAAAAAACATGTCGCCAAAACTGCCCGAATCGGTGCGTTAGGAAGTTTAGGTGGTTTTGGAGGAATGTTTGACCTTTCTTCACTTGGATATAAACAACCAGTACTCATATCAGGAGCGGACGGAGTAGGAACAAAACTAATGCTTGCTTTCAAGCTCGACCGCCACGACACGATTGGTATCGATTGTGTGGCGATGTGCGTCAACGATATCGTCGTACAAGGGGCGGAGCCGCTCTTTTTCCTTGACTACATCGCCTGTGGAAAAGCGATTCCAGAAAAAATTGAACATATCGTCAAAGGAATAGCAGATGGATGTGTCGAAGCAGGGTGTGCGCTTATCGGCGGGGAAACGGCAGAAATGCCAGGCATGTATAGTGAAGATGAATATGACGTAGCTGGATTTGCAGTTGGTGTGGCAGAAAAAGACAAAGTAGTTACAGGGGATGGGATTGTCCCAGGGGATGTGCTCATTGGTCTTGCATCGAGCGGTTTGCATAGCAACGGCTATTCGCTCGTGAGAAAAATTATAAAGGATGCCGACTTGCGATTAGATGACATATACGAGCCGTTTCCCCATCCGCTTGGTGAAGAGCTGTTAACTCCTACGCGCATTTACGTTCGCGCCGTACTGGAAGCATTGAAACAATTTCGTGTAAAAGGAATGGCTCATATTACAGGGGGCGGGTTTATTGAAAATATTCCGCGCATGTTGCCAAAAGGATTACAAGCGGAGATAGACTACGGCTCATGGCCGATTCCACCGATTTTTAATTTCCTGCAGCAACACGGGAAGCTGCAACGAACGGAAATGTTTAATATCTTTAATATGGGAATTGGTTTTGTTATGGCTGTCGATAGCGACGTTGTGCCAGACGTTGTGCAGTTGCTTGAATCGTTTGGAGAGCAAGTGTATGTGATCGGTCGGATAAAGGAAGGAACGGGTGTATCGTTTGCGGGAGGAAAGATCGAATGAAGCGAATAGCTATTTTTGCGTCGGGGAGCGGAACGAACTTTCAAGCGATTGTCGATGCGGCAAAAAAAGGAGAAATACAAGTAGATGTAGCGCTTCTTGTATGTGACCGACCGCACGCAAAAGTCATTGAACGGGCTATTCGCGAACACGTGCCGTCATTTGTTTTTCATCCGAAACAATATGAATCGAAAGAGCGTTTTGAGCGTGAGATTTTACAACAGTTGCGCGAACGAGGTGTGGATTGGATTGTTTTAGCGGGATATATGCGACTGATCGGTCCTACACTTTTACAGGCTTATCCGAACAAAATCATCAATATTCACCCGTCACTTTTGCCTGCTTTTCCAGGTAAAGACGCGATCGGGCAAGCGTATCGATATGGCGTAAAGGTTACAGGTGTGACCGTTCATTACGTTGATGAAGGAATGGACACAGGGCCGATCATCGCTCAACGGGCGTTATACATTCATGACGGTGAGCCGCTTGAGAGCATCGAACGTCGTATTCATGAAATCGAGCATACGTTGTATCCACAAGTCATTCAACAATTGTTGACGGAGAAAGGGAGTACAAGCGATGAAGAAACGAGCAATCATTAGCGTGTCAAATAAAAAAGGAATCGTTACATTCGCTAAGCAATTAGCGGAGCTTGGGGTGGAAATCATTTCAACGGGCGGCACAAAGCGCGTATTAGCGGAACATGGCATTCCAGTAACAAGTATTTCAGAGGTAACAAACTTTCCAGAAATTTTAGATGGTCGTGTGAAAACTCTTCATCCACATATTCATGGTGGGCTGTTAGCTGTTCGGGAAGATGAAGCGCATGCGCAGCAATTAAAGGAACATGCCATTACACCAATTGACTTTGTTATTGTGAACTTGTATCCATTTCAAGAAACGATTGCAAAGCCGAACGTCTCGCTTATGGAAGCAATTGAAAATATTGATATCGGCGGTCCGACGATGCTCAGAGCAGCAGCGAAAAACCATGCGTATGTGACCGCTATTGTCGATCCGAACGATTATCATTTAGTAATTGAACAGTTGAAACAATATGGTGAAGTGTTACTTGAAACAAGACGGGCGTTAGCTGCAAAAGTATTTCGCCATACTGCAGCTTACGATGCGATGATTGCCCAATATTTAACGGACATCGTCGGAGAAACATATCCGGAAACGATGACGATGACTTTTGTAAAAAAACAGTCGTTGCGATATGGAGAAAATCCGCATCAAACAGCTGCATTTTATGAAAAGCCGCTCCGTTCACCATTTTCCATTGCGACCGCGAAGCAGCTGCACGGAAAAGAGCTATCTTACAACAACATTAATGACGCAAACGCAGCGTTGCAAATCGTTGCGGAGTTTAATGAGCCGGCAGCGGTGGCAGTAAAACATATGAATCCGTGCGGAGTGGGTGTCGGTGAAACGATTGCCGAAGCGTTTCAAAAAGCTTATGAAGCCGATCCAACGTCCATTTTTGGCGGCATTGTGGCACTTAATCGTGAAGTCGATGAACAAACAGCGACACAGCTAAACGACATTTTTTTAGAAATCATCATTGCCCCGTCGTTTACAGAACAAGCACTTGCACTTTTAACGAGAAAGAAAAATATTCGATTGCTAACGGTTGATTTTCAAGCAGAGCGAAAACAAGAGCCATTTGTCGTATCCGTACGCGGTGGACTGCTCGTTCAAGATGAAGACACATACACGATTGATGATGCGAATGTCCAAGTAGTCACTGAAAGACAGCCGACGGAAGAGGAGTGGGCGAATTTAACGTTTGCTTGGCGCGTTGTTAAACATGTAAAATCGAATGCAATTGTTTTAGCGAAAAATGGCATGACGATTGGCGTTGGCGCTGGACAAATGAATCGTGTTGGGGCTGCTCGCATTGCGATTGAACAAGCGGGAGAGAAAGCTAAAGGAGCGGTATTAGCTTCCGACGCATTTTTCCCGATGAGTGATACAGTTGAAACAGCTGCTCAGGCAGGGGTGACAGCGATCATTCAGCCGGGTGGATCCATTCGTGACGAAGATTCGATTCAAAAAGCTAATGAATATGGAATAGCGATGGTATTTACAGGCGTTCGCCATTTTAAACATTAAGGGGGAAGCAACCGATGAAAGTGCTCATTATAGGTCGTGGTGGCCGAGAGCATGCATTTGCATGGAAAGTAGCACAAAGCCCGCTCGTGACCCACATATACGTGGCTCCAGGAAACGATGGAATGAATGCAATCGCTACGCGCGTTCCAATTTTAGAGACTGACGTCGAAGCGCTTGTACAATGGGCGAAAAAAGAAGCGATTGATTTAACGATTGTTGGACCGGAAGCACCCCTATTGGCAGGAGTAGTTGATCGTTTCGAAAGGGAAGGATTACGCATTTTTGGTCCAAAACAGCAGGCGGCGCGAATTGAAGGAAGCAAAGCATTTGCGAAAGATTTGATGAAAAAATACAACATCCCGACAGCGAGCTATGCGACATTTACAAAGTATGATGAAGCTGTACAATATGTGCACGAACAAGGGGCTCCGATTGTCATTAAAGCGGATGGGCTTGCAGCAGGAAAAGGGGTAACGGTGGCGATGACAGTTGAAGAGGCGCTCCATGCTTTGCATGACATTATGGTTGCCAAAAAGTTTGGTGAAGCGGGGGGACAAGTTGTCATTGAGCAATATTTACAAGGCGAAGAATTTTCGCTTATGACATTTGTACATGGAGAACGTGTATATCCGATGGTTATTGCCCAAGACCATAAGCGAGCGTTCGATGATGATCAAGGTCCGAACACGGGAGGAATGGGGGCGTATTCTCCTGTGCCGCAAATAAGCGAACAGATCGTTCACGATGCGATGGAAAAGATCGTCAAACCGACAGTCAAGGCGTTAAAAGAAGAAGGTTGTCCATTTACAGGATTTTTGTACGCTGGGTTGATTGCGACGGAAGAAGGACCAAAAGTCATCGAATTTAATGCACGGTTTGGTGACCCTGAAGCACAAGTCATTTTGCCGCGTTTGCAAAACGATCTTGTTGAAGTCATCGTTTCACTTTTAGACGATAAGCCTGTTACGTTGCATTGGAGCGACGAAGCTACCCTTGGCGTCGTTTTAGCTGCGAAAGGGTATCCAGATCAATATGAAAAAGGAGCGATCATTCGGGGATTAGAACGAATCACGAAAGCACAAGTTTTTCACGCTGGTACAAAGCGTGTAAATGACGAGTGGGCAACGGACGGGGGACGAGTGCTTCTCGTTGTGGCGGGTGGAAAAACGTTAAAAGAAGCACAACGTCTTGTTTATGAACAAATACAATATATTGAGTGCGATAAGTTGTTTTATCGTCGCGATATTGGTCATAAAGCTATCGCACGCGCCTCTTGCGAATATATACAAAACTAAGCGCAACAATGCTACCAATTAAAAGAATGAGAATAAAGAATGTGTCTGTCATGTATTCCGTTATCATATTCGTTCTCTCCTTTTTACCCCCTTGTACACGTACAAGGGGGTGTTGTTATGAAGGGTTAACTGGTTCAATCGGAACGGCGTTTTCTCGTTCATGATCTTGTTCACAATGACATTGATATCGTTCGAACAATGCCATCACAGGGCAGAAACGAACAATCCCTTCCGCAATTTTCATGGCAGCGAGCATGATCATCCAAAGATACGATTCCCGCCATGGCTTGCGGGAAAGATTGGCAGTTGCCCAAGCAAGCATCGTAAATCCGCATGTGATGCGAATCATCGCATTGATTATACCGATGTTTTGTTTCATGTTATCTCTCCTTTTTGTTTGTGAAATTCGCTTTCATCCGTTAAAATGTGTATAGATGATGGTACGATTTAGGAGGAAAGCGCTCATGATAGAAAAACGGTATCGATGGAAAAGCGAACAAATTCGTGAACATGTTGCGATTGTTGATGGGAGGCAAGCGCCGACGAAAGTATTATTGAACGCAACATATTTACATCCATACTTGCGTCAATGGATGCAAGGAAACGTATGGATTTGCGATGACCGAATTGTATATGTCGGTCCGAATAAGCCGAAGCAGTTGGACGCATGCGAAGTCGTTGATTGTACGAATCGTATGCTCGTTTCTGGTTACATTGAGCCTCATGCTCACCCGTTTCAGTTATATAATCCCCAGACGTTAGCGGAATATGCAGCTCAGTTTGGTACAACAACACTCATTAATGATAACTTATTTCTTTTTTTGCAGTTGACAAAAAAGAAAGCGTTTTCTTTTTTAGCGGCGATGGAAAAACAACCGGTGACGATGTACTGGTGGTGTCGGCTTGATCCGCAAACAGAAATGGATGGAGAAGAACATCTTTTCTCATACCGAAACATGAAAGCATGGATCGAAAATGACGCTGTCTTACAAGTTGGTGAATTGACTGGATGGCCTAAACTGCTAGAGGGAGACGATTTCGTTCTTCATTGGATGCAAGAGGCGAAGAAACTTGGTAAAAAAGTAGAAGGGCATTTTCCGGGGGCTTCAGACCGCACGTTAACGAAAATGAAACTGTTTGGGGTAGATGCGGATCATGAGGCGATGATAGGGAACGATGTATATAAACGGTTAATGCAAGGTTACACAGTATCGTTGCGTCATTCATCCATTCGTCCTGATTTACCAACATTGCTGCAAGAGATGAAACAATGCGGCATTCACCATTACGACCATTGCATGTTTACGACAGACGGTTCGACGCCTACATTTTATGAAAATGGAATGATTGACGAAATGATTCGCATGGCGCTCAAAGAAGGTGTACGTGATATTGACGCATACAACATGGCGACATGGAACGTTGCCCGTTACTACAACATCGATCATTTGCACGGAAGTATTACACCGGGGCGTATTGCTCATATTAACATACTTGAACATGCTTCGAATCCGACACCGATTTCTGTGTTAGCGAGCGGACAATGGGTCAAACGGGACGGTGCGCCGGTTCATGCTTTTTCAACAATTGAATGGGATGCACATGGGCTTGAGCCCCTTTCTTTCGCTTGGGATTTACAAATGGACGATTTGCAATTTTCGATGCCTTTAGGTATGTATATGGAAAACTCAGTCATTATTAAGCCGTATTCCATTTCGACAGATACGTCAGTAGATGAATTATCAAACGATCATGACGAGAGTTTTTTAATGCTGGTTGACCGCAACGGAAAATGGCGAGTGAACACGGTGTTAAAAGGGTTTGCGACACATGTGCAGGCGCTTGTTAGCTCGTATTCCAATACAGGAGACATTATTTTAATCGGGAAAAGCAAACGGGATTTGTTGCTTGCCTTTGAGCGTATGAAAGAAATAGGGGGCGGTATCGTTCTTTGTGAACGTGGGAAAGTCATTCATGAAATTTCTCTCCCATTAAGCGGTTTAATGTCAGTGAAACCGATGGAGGCGTTAATACAGGAAGAGAAAAAGCTTGGTGAACTGTTAAGAGCTCGTGGCTACACGTTCGCAGATCCAGTTTATACGTTGTTGTTTTTATCGTCGACACATTTACCATATATTCGCATTACACCGAAAGGAATTTACGATGTCATGCATAAAACAGTACTCTTTCCAACAATAATGCGTTAAAATATAAAAGGGACGAAAATGAAAGGTTGGGTTCATGTTGCGGCGATTATTGTTTTTATTGCTCATTACGCTCGCGGTTATGTTTGGTGTTGGATGTCAACGTGCAGAGCAAAACATGAAAGAAAAGGAGTCTCCTCCAACAACAATCGAACAAGGGAATGAACAAGGGAAAGAAGAAGCGATGTGGACGTTCCCGTTAACGGGTATGCCAGCGAGTGAAAAAACGATGCAACGCGTCGTAGCGGTTATGATTAACAACTACCCTACCGCCCGACCGCAATCGGGGTTGCATAAAGCAGATATCGTTTATGAGGTGCTTGCTGAAGGAGATATTACGCGGCTGTTAGCGATTTATCAAAGTGAGCAACCTGATGTGATCGGACCTGTTCGGAGCGCGCGCGATTATTTTATTCAATTAAGCAACGGCTTTCACGCGTTATATGTATGCCATGGATGGAGTCCAGAGGCTCAACAGTTATTGCAGTCTGGTGTAGCAGATTACGTGAATGGATTGTTTTACGATGGAACGTTATTTTGGCGAGATCGAACGAGAAAAGCGCCGCACAACTCTTACATTTCCTTTGAAAATATTAAAAAAGGAGCCGAAAAAAACGGTTATGCACTTGAAGAAGAAGTGAAGCCATTGCCGTTTTTCTCAAATGATTTGACAGATGCTGTAGAAGCAAAGAATATTGATGTTGTGTATTCTAAACGGTCGTATGCTCACGTTCATTATACGTATGATGGAACGAAATACGTTCGTTCGAGTGGTGGCGAGCCGACTGTTGATCGGGAAACGAATACACCTATTGCAGTAGAAAATGTGTTTGTTGTTGAAGCAACACATGAAGTGATTGATGATTACGGACGAAGACATATTGATTTTACGTCAGGTGGAAAAGGTTATTTGTTCCAAAAAGGAACGGTACAACAAGTGCAATGGAAAAACGTTGACGACCGCCTTCTTCCTTATCAAGACGGCGTTCCGCTCGGGTTTGTTCCAGGTAAGACATGGATTCAAGTCGTTCCTAATTTGCAACAAGTACAATATGAATAGGGGGACGTGTATGCAAATTAATAAATTGCGTGGCAGAGAGCTCGATCAATTATTTCAAGCCATTTTGTCGTTGAAAGATTTAGAGGAATGTTACCGCTTTTTCGACGATTTATGCACTGTCAATGAAATACAAGCGCTTGCGCAAAGATTAGAAGTGGCGCGCATGTTGCGCGAAGGGTATACGTATCATAAAATTGAAACAGAAACAGGGGCAAGCACAGCGACGATCTCGCGAGTTAAGCGTTGCTTAAACTACGGAAATGATGCGTATGCGATGGCGCTTGATCGCATTTATAACGAACAAAAGGAAGAGGCTGGCTCACAATGAGTCAGCTTCTTTTTGCGATTTTTGTTATAATGAGATGAGGTGAAAAAAATGAATGAAATGACAACATGGCGACATGTGTTTAAATTAGATCCGAACAAACATATAACAGACGAGCAACTTGAACAAGTATGTGAGTCAGGTACAGATGCAATCGTTGTTGGTGGAACAGATGGCGTGACGCTTGAAAATGTCATCGACTTGCTTGCACGCGTACGCCGTTTTTCTGTTCCATGCGCGTTAGAAGTATCAAATATTGAAGCAATTACACCTGGATTTGACTATTATTTTATTCCAATGGTACTTAATAGCCGTGATCTCACTTGGTTAATTGACTTGCACCACGAAGCAGTAAAACAGTTTGGTGACTTAATAAATTGGGAAGAACTGTTTGTTGAAGGATATTGCATTTTAAATGCCGAATGTAAAGCAGCATCGTTAACAAGTGCACAAACGGAGTTAACAGATGAAGATGTCATTGCCTATGCTCGAATGGCAGAACATATGTATCGTTTTCCGATTTTTTATATGGAATATAGCGGGCGATACGGAGATGTGATGCTTGTAGAGAAAGTGAAACGGACGTTGCAACATACGCGTCTGTTTTATGGTGGTGGCATTCATACGCCTGAACAAGCGAAAGAAATGGCGATGTGGGCAGATACCGTTGTCGTTGGAAATGTGATTTATACGAATTTGCCTATGGCGTTACAAACGGTTGAAGCGGTTAAAGGAAAAAGGACATAAATGGAGAATAAAAAAGAACATATGTTTTTGGTGGTGGAAAGATGAGTATGTCAGCTCGTATGTTATTAGATGGGTTAAATGAAAAACAAAAAGAGGCGGTAAAGACGACGGAAGGTCCACTTTTAATTATGGCGGGAGCGGGAAGCGGAAAAACGCGTGTGCTCACACATCGCATTGCTTATTTAATGGCGGAAAAAGATGTTGCCCCGTGGAACATTTTAGCTATTACATTTACAAATAAAGCAGCCCGAGAAATGAAAGAACGCGTGGAGCGGATCGTAGGCAAACAGGCAGAGGATATATGGATTTCCACGTTTCACTCGATGTGCGTCCGCATTTTGCGCCGCGATATTGATCGCATCGGCATTCATGCGAATTTCTCTATTTTGGATACGACCGATCAATTATCGGTACTAAAGCATATTTTAAAAGATCGCAATATTGATCCGAAAAAATATGACCCGCGTGCGCTATTAGGTACGATTAGCAGCGCGAAAAACGAATTAATTACGCCTGAAACATATGCTGATCAAGCTGCAACGCTGTATGAAAAACTTGTGGCCGACGTCTACAAAGAATATCAAAAACGATTGTTGCGCAACCACGCTCTCGATTTTGATGATTTAATTATGACGACGATTCAACTATTTCAACGTGTTCCTGAAGTGTTGGAATATTATCAGCGAAAATTTCAATATATTCATGTCGATGAATATCAAGATACGAACCGCTCGCAATATTTACTAGTAAAAATGCTTGCTAAACGATTCCAAAATTTATGCGTTGTCGGGGATTCCGACCAATCCATTTATCGTTGGCGCGGGGCAGATATTAGTAACATTTTATCGTTTGAAAAAGACTATCCAAATGCTAAAGTCATTTTGCTTGAACAAAACTATCGCTCAACAAAACGTATTTTACAGGCTGCTAATGCCGTTATTGAGCATAACACCCAACGAAAGCCGAAAAAACTTTGGACGGAAAATAGCGAAGGTCATGCGCTCGTATATTATGAAGCGATGACAGAAGTGGATGAAGCGCAGTTCGTTGTCGGGAAAATTAAAGAGTATGTCGATGCAGGAAAACGAACGTATAAAGATTTTGCAGTATTATATCGAACGAATGCGCAGTCGCGCGTGCTTGAGGAAATGTTGTTAAAGGCAAACATTCCATACAAAATTGTCGGTGGTTTAAAGTTTTATGACCGGAAAGAAATTAAAGATATTTTAGCGTATTTACGTTTAATTGCGAACCCGAACGATGACATTAGCTTGATGCGCATTATTAACGTTCCAAAACGAGGCATCGGTGCATCAACAATGGATAAGATTGCATCTTATGCGTCCAGTCATAGCACATCCATGTTCGATGCGCTTAAGCATATCGAAGAAATCGGAATTAGTGCTCGTATTGCCGCACCACTCGTGCAATTTCGTGAACAAATCGATCATTGGAGCCAAATGCAACATTATTTATCTGTCACAGAGCTTGTGGAAGATGTGTTGGATCGTTCAGGATACCGCGATATGCTTCGCGAGGAGAAAACGTTAGAGGCACATAGCCGACTTGAAAACATCGATGAGTTTTTATCCGTTACTAAACATTTTGAACAAGTAAACGAAGATAAGTCGCTCGTTGCTTTTTTGACCGATTTAGCGCTTGTTGCTGACATTGATCAGCTTGATAATGACAGTGAAGGGCAGACAAGTGATGCAGTCGTTTTAATGACGCTTCACTCGGCAAAAGGACTTGAGTTTCCTGTCGTCTTTTTAGTCGGACTAGAAGAAGGGATCTTTCCACATAATCGATCGTTAAATGATGAGGATGAAATGGAGGAAGAGCGCCGTCTAGCTTACGTTGGCATTACTCGTGCGGAAGAGCAGTTATTTTTGACGCGCGCGCATATGCGCACATTATTTGGACAAACCCACGTGAACGCTCCATCTCGCTTTATTGATGAAATTCCTGAAGAGCTTATTGAATATGCACATAAGCGAGCAAAAAAACAATCGGCCTCTCCGCGATCATCTGTCGCTTCGCAAGGAGGATGGCGCGTAGGAGAGAAAGTGAGTCATAAAGTATGGGGCGTTGGTACAATTGTGCGCGTAAAGGAAAATGATGGGGATCAAGAGTTAGATGTTGCTTTCTCAAGCCCGATAGGTATTAAACGACTATTGGCGAAGTTTGCTCCGATTACGAAAGTATAGAAAGGATGGAGAATGTGGCACTGCACGACGTGGAAAAACAAATGGCTCAATTACGCCAACAAATTGAAAAATATAATTACGAATATTACGTGTTAGACAAACCGTCTATTTCCGATGCTGAATATGATGAATTGATGAGAAGATTAATAGAACTTGAGGAGCAATATCCGCAATATAAAACACCGGACTCCCCTTCGCAACGCGTTGGCGGAGCTCCGTTAGAGTCGTTTGCGAAAGTGACCCATCGCGTGCCGATGCTTAGCTTAAGCAACGCCTTCAACGAAGGGGATTTGCGCGATTTTGATCGGCGAGTACGCCAAGAAGTCGGCGATGTGCGTTACGTATGTGAATTGAAAATAGATGGTTTGGCGGTATCGCTCCGCTACGAAAACGGTTATTTTGTACAAGGAGCGACGCGCGGGGACGGGACGACAGGGGAAGATATTACAGAAAATGTAAAAACCATTCGTTCGTTGCCGCTCCGCTTGCGTGAACAAGTGACGATTGAAGTGCGCGGAGAGGCATATATGCCGCGACAATCGTTTGAAAAGCTAAACGAACAGCGCAAAAGGAACGGGGAAGAATTATTCGCCAATCCACGCAACGCGGCAGCCGGCTCCCTTCGTCAGCTCGATCCAAAAATCGTCGCTTCCCGTCAGCTAGATATATTTGTATACGGTGTTGTCCATGCGGAAGAGTTAGGGCTTACTTCTCATAGTGAAGCGCTTCGCTATTTAGATGAGCTTGGGTTTAAAACAAATTGTGCACGTCAAGTATGCGAAACGATTGACGATGTTCTTTCTTACATCGAACGATGGCATGCAGAACGGGAAAAGCTGCCATACGATATTGATGGTATCGTCATTAAAGTAGATTCGTTTGCTCAGCAAAAACAACTCGGAGCAACCGCGAAAAGTCCGCGCTGGGCGATCGCTTATAAGTTTCCGGCTGAAGAAGTCGTAACGCAGCTCGTTCATATTGAATTGAGCGTCGGACGAACAGGGGTAGTCACCCCGACCGCTATTTTACAGCCGGTACGTGTAGTAGGAACGATCGTACAACGCGCTTCTCTTCATAATGCGGACTACATTCGCGAAAAAGATATTCGCCTTGGCGATTACGTTGTGATTAAAAAAGCGGGCGACATTATCCCGGAAGTTGTTCGCTCGCTACCAGAGCGGCGAACAGGGCAAGAGAAACCGTTCGATATGCCGACGCATTGTCCAGCATGTGCGAGCGAGCTCGTACGACTTGATGATGAAGTTGCTCTCCGTTGCGTCAATCCGCAATGTCCAGCACAAATTCGCGAGGGGCTCATTCATTTCGTCTCACGTCAAGCAATGAATATTGATGGATTAGGGGAAAAGGTGATCTCTCAATTATTTGAGCACGGCCTCGTTCGGAGTGTGGCCGATTTGTATAAGTTAACGAAAGAGCAGCTTGTTGCACTAGAACGAATGGGAGAGAAATCAGCAACGAACTTGCTGCATGCGATTGAAGCATCAAAGCAAAACTCGCTTGAACGTTTATTGTTTGGACTTGGGATTCGCCATGTCGGCGCAAAAGCTGCCAAAACGTTAGCGGAACATTTTGAAACGATCGAGCGCCTCCAACAAGCGACAAAAGAAGAATTGACGTCCATTCATGAAATTGGCGACAAAATGGCGGACTCGATTGTTACGTATTTTTCAAAAGAAGAAGTCAAACAGCTGCTGGACAGTTTGCGTTCACACGGTGTCAATATGGCGTACAAAGGTGCAAAACGGTCAGCTGACGTAAATGCCGCATTTGCTGGAAAGACGTTCGTTTTAACAGGTACGCTACAATCCATGTCGCGAGCGGAGGCGAAAGAAAAAATTGAAGCGCTAGGTGGGAAAGTGACAGGAAGCGTCAGTAAAAAGACAGATGTTGTCGTCGCGGGTGAAGACGCTGGATCAAAATTAGAAAAGGCAAATCAACTTGGCATTACGGTTTGGGACGAAGCGCGTTTTCTTCAAGAAATACAACAATAAAAGCGGGTGTGAACGATGAAAAAGTTGATGACATGGCTCATTTGTGCGCTCCTTACTCTTTCAGCGTGTGCGCCAAAGTTTAATCAAGAAGAAAAAGTTGTGCAAGAAACAGAAAATAAAAAACAAAAAGCGATTATTCCAAAGTACAACATTTCTAACTCGTATTATCGTACCATTTTGCCGTTTCAACCCGGAGAGGCGCGCGGACTCGTTGTTGAAAATGTGAACACAAGATTGGATATGGAAGAGTTTGAACTCGGCTTAATGCGCATTGCGCAAACGAAGTTTTCTCCGTCACAATATTTGTTTCAACAAGGACAATACTTAGATCGAAAGACGATCGAATCGTGGCTGAAACGGAAAGAAGGGAATGCGGAAGGGCTCAATCCTGCGCTTGGAAACGAAGGAACAAATGAAGAGAGAAATAAAAAACATCCGCTATACATCTCCCATATTTTAGAACATAACTATTTAGTTAAAACAGGAAATGACAAAGTGCAGTTAGGTGGCGTCGTCATTGGGTTGGCAATGAATTCTGTCCATTATTATGAGACGGAAGAAGGGTATCCACGCGAAGTAAAAATTTCAAAGGGCGATATGGAGAAGGAAGGGAAAAAAGCGGCAGAAGAAATTGTTTCTCGTTTGCGACAAATGGATGGATTAAAGGAAGTACCTATAATTATTGGATTATTTGAGCAGCAACCGAAGTCGTCCATCGTTCCAGGACACTTTTTTGCCGTTGGTTATGTTGATAAGGGAAGTAACGCCATTCAAGATTGGGAAAAGATAAATGAAGAATATTACGTGTTTCCATCGGATGAAGCGGAAAAAAACCATCGCGATGATTTAGTCAAATTTTTAAATTTGAAATCAGATATTGAAGAATTTTTCCCGAATTATACTGGGGTGATCGGTCGGGCATTTTACCGCGATGACCAACTACAACAATTGACAATTGACATCGTTATGCAGTTTTACGGAAAAGCAGAAGTTATCGGATTTACGCAATACGTCACAGGTCTTCTCATGGAAAAAATGCCTGATTATATGCCGATTTCCGTTTATATTTCTTCGGTGCGCGGACCGGAAAGTATTATTATAAAAAGCCCAGACAAAAATGAACCGTTTGTTCACATCTACCAACCATAAAAAATTTGAATATGTATGCTCCATCCGTTAGAATGAAGTTGTGTATGAAAACGCTTTTGTAATTTCAACAAAGGGGGCTTACATATGGTACAACCTTATAAACACGAACCATTTACAGATTTTACAGTAGAAGCAAACAAAAAAGCGTTTGAAGAAGGATTGAAAACGGTACAGGCTTATCTCGGTCAAGATTATCCGCTTGTCATTGGCGGCGAACGAATCATGACGGAAGATAAAATTGTTTCCATTAATCCGGCGAATAAAACAGAAGTTGTCGGTCGCGTAGCGAAAGCGAATAAAGATTTAGCAGAAAAAGCGATGCAAGCAGCAGATGCAGCGTTTGCATGGTGGAGCAAGACGAAGCCAGAAATGCGCGCAGACATTTTATTCCGCGCTGCTGCTATCGTCCGTCGTCGTAAACATGAGTTTTCAGCATGGCTTGTGAAAGAAGCAGGAAAACCGTGGAAAGAAGCGGATGCTGATACAGCGGAAGCGATTGACTTTATGGAGTATTATGCACGTCAAATGTTGAAGTTGAAAGATGGCATTCCTGTCGAAAGCCGTCCAGGAGAAACGAATCGTTTCTTTTACATTCCGCTTGGCGTTGGCGTTGTCATTTCACCATGGAACTTCCCGTTTGCGATTATGGCGGGAACAACTGTTGCCGCGCTTGTCACAGGAAATACGGTGTTGCTAAAACCAGCGAGCGCAACGCCAGTCTTAGCATATAAGTTCGTTGAAGTGCTAGAAGAAGCAGGTCTTCCAGCAGGCGTATTAAACTACATCCCAGGAAGCGGCGCAGAAGTGGGTGACTACTTAGTAGATCATCCGCGCACACGTTTCATTAGTTTTACAGGCTCGCGCGACGTCGGCATTCGCATTTACGAGCGCGCAGCGAAAGTGCATCCAGGACAAATTTGGCTCAAGCGTGTCATTGCGGAAATGGGCGGAAAAGATACAATTGTCGTCGATAAAGAAGCAGATTTAGAATTGGCGGCACAATCAATTGTTGCATCTGCTTTTGGCTTCTCTGGGCAAAAATGCTCGGCATGCTCGCGTGTCGTTGCGCTTGAAGATGTATACGACCAAGTATTAAGCCGCGTCGTTGAGCTAACGAAGCAATTAAAAGTCGGCAATCCAGAAGAACAAAGTACGTTTATGGGACCGGCTATTGACCAATCGGCATACAACAAAATTATGGAGTATATCGAAATTGGTAAACAAGAAGGCAAGCTAATGACAGGCGGCGAAGGAGACGACTCGAAAGGCTTCTTCATTCAGCCAACGGTATTTGCCGATGTTGATCCGAAAGCGCGCATTATGCAAGAAGAAATTTTCGGACCTGTTGTGGCATTTACGAAAGCAAAAGACTTCGACCATGCGCTTGAAATCGCAAATAACACAGAATATGGCTTAACTGGTGCAGTCATTTCAAACAACCGCTTTAACCTTGAAAAGGCGCGTGAGGAGTTCCATGTTGGTAACCTTTACTTTAACCGCGGTTGCACAGGTGCCATCGTCGGCTATCATCCGTTCGGTGGGTTCAACATGTCTGGAACAGACTCAAAAGCAGGCGGCCCAGACTACTTACTTCTTCATATGCAAGCAAAAACCGTATCCGAAATGTTTTAATGGAAAACCCCTCTTGGCGAAAACGCTAAGAGGGGTTTCAAATATGTAAGATAGGAGTGATAGGGTATAATGAAGAAAAACATCTTTCGTATGATATAGAAGTGGGTGGTGATGGGCGATTGAGTACAAACATGTACGGATTAAAAAAGCAAACATTTTATAACCTCATTTATGTGTTTCAAAATTATGCTGACATCATTGAAAGAGTGATTTTGTTCGGATCAAGGGCAAGAGGCGATTATAAAGAAACATCGGATATTGATATTGCGATTAAGTTTAGAAGCAATAACGGGCAGCTGTACCGCATTCAAGACGATTTAGCAGAAGCAAATATCATTTATACTGTGGATGCCATTGATTATGAAAAGATCAGCAATGAAAAGCTCAAATCGTATATTGATCTCGAAGGAAAGACAATTTTTTTAACGAATGAACGCGGGGAGGCAGTCGTGACGATGAATAAAATCATTGATAAACTATTTGACTTTGAAAAAGCATTAAATAAACTGCATCAAAGCATCGCGCGTGATGTGGCAAAAGACGACTTAGTTCTTGACGCGACAATTCAACGATTTGAGTTTACGTACGAACTAGCATGGAAATGGATGAAAAGTTACTTAGAATATAACGGAAACAACGAAGTTACAAGTCCGCGAAAAACGATCAAACAAGCGTTTAAAGAAGGGCTTATTCAAGATGGAGCAGCGTGGATTCAAATGTTAGAAGACCGAAACAGAACATCACATACATACGACGAACAAATAGCAATGGAAATTTATGAACATGTTCGTCAGCGCTATGTTCATTTATTTGATCAGCTATTAGTCGAAATGAAAAAACGAGTTCGTGAATTAGAAGAATAGGGGGAGAATGAGTGAAAAAATTTTTAATAGGAGTTTTGTTGGCGTTTGTCATGTTTGCCCTTTCGCTCTCATTATTTAGCACTTTTTCTTTCTTTATTGCCATTTTTCCAATTGCAGTACTAGCTGTTCCGTTTATATGTGCAGTAACAGAGGCGCTCATTTCTTTTGTCGATGAAAAATGGGGATTTAAATGGGATTGGGCTGTTGTTTTAGGGATCGCAACGATTACGTCGCTTCCTTTTTATTCTTCTTTTGTTTTTACAGCCCCGATTTATATGGGAGCACTGGGATATTATGTAGGGAGAAGACTATATGCCCGATTACATTAGAGGCAATGTAGGTGTGTTCGGGATTATTTAATCCATTTTTGCAAGTGATGTTATGTTTGATAGAGAGAATGATCAATGAAAGAAGTATATGAATCGAATTTCATAGAGAGGGAAATGACCTCTCTATGAAAACAACCGATTTCTCATCTTGAAAAGTTCACGCTCAGTCATTGTTGTTTTATGGACGGTGAAATCAACGTCAAGTTGGAGATTGTTGAGACGTTCATTGAATTGTTCGTAGTGGGAATCAACTTTTTCATGCAGTGCGTGGATTTCTTGCTTCATGGCCGCCATTTCACCGCGCATATGATGGACATCCATCGTTAAAGCCTCGAGTTTCGCGTCCGTTTCGTCTTGGCGATGGAGAAGGGCGTTCATAAGATCATAAAGCTCTTTTTGCCCATTTTTTAGTGCCTTTTGTTCTTCGCGAATGGCTTGTTGTTCTTGACGAATGGCTTGTTGTTCTTGACGAATAGCTTGTTGTTCTTGACGAATGGCTTGTTGTTCTTCCCGAATAAGCTTTTGCTCTTCTCGAATAGATCGTTGCTCTTCGCGAATGTCGTGCAATTCTTTTTGTATGTCTGTGACGACGTGTAAAATTTTCTCCAATAATTGCTCGCTCATGTTCTCACCTCCTTTACACATAACCATATTATAACATCATTCGACAAAAAAGGGGATAAAACATCCCCCTATACTTCCACATTAATAAATTGAAACGTTGAAACGTCAAATAAGCCTTGGTCGGTTAATTTCAGCTCTGGAATAACTGGCAATGCTAGAAAGGCAAGGGTAATAAATGGATTAAATTGTTCTGATGCTCCAATGGTTGTTAAAGCTTCGTGAATTGTTTGTAGCCGCTCTAGCACTTCTTCATACGTTCTTGCTGTCATCAGTCCTCCAATTTCAAGCGGCAAGTCTGCCAATACACAGCCATTTTCCACTACGGCGAGCCCACCGTTTATGCTTTTTATATGTTCAATCGCAGCGATGATATCATCATCGTTCGTTCCTGTGGCGATGATGTTATGCGAGTCGTGGGCAATCGATGAGGCGATCGCTCCTTTTTTCAATTGAAAGCCGTTGACAATGCCGACTCCAACACCAAGACTGCGGTGACGTTCAACGACAACGAGCTTTAATAAATCCCGTTCGATCGACGGTTGAAACACGCCGTCTACTACATGAACTTCTGTCACGAGTCGCTTTGTATGTAAATGGTTTGGAATAATTTGAATAACATTCGCTTTATTCCCATGAAGAAATGGGATTTGTATATGTTGTTTCGTTATTTTTTTCGCATGAATAGATTGCGTAATGGCTTTGTCGATTGAACTAGTTTGTTCTACCGAAAATGTAGCTCGTCCGTTTTGAGCAACAAGTTTCCCTTTTTTGTAGACGTGTGTAATAGAAAATGCATGCAAATCTTCTACAAACAAAAAGTCTGCATCGTACCCGGGGGCGATCGCACCTTTCGTATATAGGCGATAACATTCTGCCGCATGTAATGTTGCCATTTGAATCGCTGTAATCGGCTCCATGCCTGCTTGAATGGCAAGGCGGATGTGATGGTCAATGCTTCCATCCGTAACAAGTTCGTCAATATGCTTATCGTCTGTGCAAAATAAAAAGCGGCGTGCGTTATATGTATTGACAGCAGGGAGTAGTTTGTTTAAATCTTTTGCGACCGAACCTTCCCGAATTAATACGTACATGCCTCGTTGAATGCGGGCGATCGCTTCGTCTATTGTGACACATTCATGATCAGTATGGACATGTGCACTTCGATAGACGTTAATAGCTGTCTCATCAAGACCAGCTAAATGCCCGTCAATGAGTTTCCCGGCTTCACGTGCGGCTGTCAGCTTGGCGAGCATTTGCTGTTTTCCGTGTAAAAGAGATGGGTAGTCCATCACTTCAGCAAGTCCGAGCACGCGCGGATGGGAAAAGAATGGGGCTAAATGTTCGGCGTGAAGCGTTGCCCCAGCATGTTCAAAAGCGGTTGCAGGTACGCACGATGGCAACATGACATATACATCGAGCGGAATGTTATTCGAATCGTTTAGCATAAATTCAATGCCTTTCGTTCCTGCAACGTTGGCGATTTCATGTGGATCCGTAATGACAGTTGTCACACCGTGTGGAACGACGACGCGTGCAAATTCGCTCGGTGTGACTAGCGATGATTCAATATGGACGTGCCCGTCAATGAGCCCGGGGCAAACGTATTTTCCTGTTGCGTCAATGATTGTATGGCCGTCATATGCACCGATACCGACGATTTTTCCATCAACGATGGCGATATCTCCTTCTATTATGTTATGTGTAAAAACGTCCACAATTTTTCCGTTTTTAATGACAATATCAGCGCGTTGCCTTTTTGATGCAACAGCAAGCTCTTTCATATATGTTCCTCCTCCCCAACTCGATACGAGGAGCAATCCTCGTAGTCAAACGATTTACGGTCGTTTGGTAGAAACTTTCGGACCATATTTCCGAAATTATACGAGTTGTTTTTCAAAAATTTTTTTCATTCTACAATGTTATTTGTTCTCCCGTCAATGCTTGATTTATGTCGAATAAACGATAAAAATTTATATTGTTTCATGAAAATATTTTGTTATATAATTCTAATAAGTTTGAAAAGTAAAATATTTTAATGCGAGAAAGGAGATGATTGTTTTGGAGAATGTTGTTAGCTTTCTGAACGACTTATTATGGAGCCCTGTTATGATTTATTTTTGCCTTGGGGTCGGTCTTTTATTTTCTATTATTACCCGATTTTTACAAGTGCGTCATTTTAAAGACATGATTAAACTAATGTTTCAAGGAAAAAGTTCAGACGCTGGTGTTTCTTCGTTCCAAGCATTATCCATCGCTCTTTCTGGGCGGGTGGGAACCGGTAATATTGCCGGAACGGCGACAGCGATCGCTTTTGGTGGACCAGGCGCTGTATTTTGGATGTGGATGATTGCATTTATTGGTGCATCAAGTGCCTTTATTGAGTCAACATTAGCACAAATTTATAAAGTAAAGCAAGACGGACAGTATCGTGGTGGCCCGGCGTACTACATTGAAAAAGGTATCGGTTGGAAGTGGTATGCAGTATTGTTTGCGATTTCATCCATTATCGCAGTCGGACTGCTTATGCCGGGTATTCAATCAAACTCGATTGCGACAGGATTAAATAATGCTTTCGGTTTAAGTCCGACATTAACGGGTATTTTGCTTGTTGCTTTGCTTGGGGCAATTATTTTTGGTGGTGTCAAACGAATTGCAACCGTTGCGCAATATGTCGTTCCGTTTATGGCACTTGCGTATATTTTGCTTGCGCTCGTCATCGTTGCGGCGAATATTACACAACTGCCTGCGGTATTTGCATTGATCGTAAAAAGTGCATTAGGATTTGATTCTGCGTTCGGTGGTATTTTAGGAATGGCGATTTCGTGGGGAGTAAAGCGCGGCATTTATTCGAACGAAGCTGGTCAAGGAACAGGACCGCATGCAGCAGCTGCTGCTGAAGTATCGCATCCAGCGAAACAGGGACTTGTTCAAGCGTTCTCTGTATATATTGATACACTTCTTGTTTGTTCAGCTACTGCTTTTATGATTTTATTCACAGGAATGTATAATACTGTAGGTAAAGATGGCGGATTTATTGTTGAAAATGTAAAAGGTGTAAATCCAGGTCCTGGTTATACGCAGGCAGCAATTGAAACGATTTTGCCGGGCTTTGGTGCCTCTTTTGTGGCAATCGCATTATTTTTCTTTGCGTTTACAACGATTATGGCGTATTACTACATTGCCGAGACGAACGTTGCATATTTAATGCGTGGAAAAAATAGCACATGGTTGATGACAGGATTAAAAATTATGCTTTTAATCGCAACGTTTTACGGGGCAGTCAAAACAGCAGATTTAGCGTGGGCACTTGGCGATGTCGGTTTAGGTGTCATGGTTTGGCTCAATTTAATTGCTATTCTTATTTTGGCGAAGCCAGCGCTTCAAGCGTTAAAAGATTATGAAGATCAAAAAGCAAAAGGGCTCGATCCTGTATTTGATCCGATGAAACTAGGTATAAAGAACGCTGATTATTGGGTGCATGATTTCAAACGGGATGAAGAGCGCGTATCATAATATGATCGAGATGTCCAGTTGGGCATCTCGATTTTGTTTATCGAAAAACAAAATGAATGGCAAATGTTGCTTCACTGCGCGAAAGTTTGGTATCATCATAGTATTGTGAAAGGTCGATAATATCGGAGGTGAGACGTATGTCACGAATTTCAATCGAGCAAGTGAAACATGTGGCGCATTTAGCGCGTTTAGCGATTACAGAAGAAGAGGCAGCGATGTTTGCGAAGCAGTTAGATGCGATTATTACGTTCGCAGAGCAGTTAAATGAATTAGATACGGAACATGTCCCGCCAACGTCGCACGTATTGAACATGAAAAATGTTATGCGTGAAGATGTGCCAGCAGCTGGACTTCCGCTAGAAGACGTATTAAAAAATGCACCAGACCATCAAGACGGACAATTCCGTGTGCCAGCCATTTTAGAGTAAGGAGGGAAGAACATGTCATTGTTTGATTATCGTGTAAGTGAGTTGCATCAATTGTTACATAAAAAAGAAATTTCTGTTTCAGATTTAGTAGACGAGTCGTTTAAACGCATTCACGAAGTGGAAGATCGAGTACAGGCGTTTTTAACGTTAAATGAGGAGCAAGCGCGTGCGAAAGCGAAGGAGCTAGATGAAAAACTAGCAACGGAAAAGGAGTTTGGGTTGCTTTTTGGCGTGCCGATTGGCATTAAAGATAACATTGTTACAAAAGGGCTTCGCACAACGTGTGCAAGTAAAATTTTGTATAACTTTGACCCGATTTACGACGCAACGGTCGTGGAGCGTTTACATCAAGCAGATGCTGTAACGGTCGGTAAATTAAACATGGACGAGTTTGCGATGGGATCTTCGACAGAGAACTCCGGTTTTCAGCTCACGCGCAACCCGTGGGATTTAGAGCGCGTACCGGGCGGTTCAAGCGGCGGCTCCGCTGCGGCAGTAGCGGCAGGAGAAGTGCCATTTGCGCTTGGATCAGACACAGGTGGCTCGATTCGTCAGCCAGCAGCATTTTGTGGTGTGGTAGGTTTAAAACCGACGTACGGCCGCGTATCGCGCTATGGGCTTGTCGCATTTGCGTCCTCGCTTGATCAAATTGGTCCGATTACGCGCACCGTGGAAGATAATGCGTACTTACTACAAGTCATTTCTGGATTGGATCCGATGGATTCTACATCAGCGAATGTTGAAGTACCAGATTACGTTTCTGCCTTAACAGGTGACATTAAAGGGTTAAAAATTGCCGTACCAAAAGAATATTTAGGTGAGGGAGTATCAGAGGAAGTTCGTCAATCCGTTCTCCAAGCACTTAAAGTATTAGAAAGCTTAGGTGCTACGTGGGAAGAAGTATCGCTTCCTCATTCAAAATATGCGCTTGCGACGTACTACTTGTTAGCATCTTCTGAGGCATCGGCAAACCTTGCTCGCTTTGACGGTGTACGTTACGGCTATCGTACTGATAATGCGAAAAACTTAATGGAAATGTACAAGCAAACGCGCAGCGAAGGATTTGGCAACGAAGTGAAACGACGTATTATGCTTGGGACGTTTGCGTTAAGCTCAGGGTACTATGATGCGTATTACAAAAAAGCGCAAAAAGTGCGGACACTGATCAAACAAGATTTTGAGAACGTTTTTGAAAAATATGATGTCATTATCGGGCCGACGACGCCGACGCCAGCGTTTAAAATCGGCGAGAAAACGAGCGACCCGCTAACGATGTACGCAAACGATATTTTAACGATTCCGGTCAACCTTGCGGGTGTTCCAGGTATTTCTATACCATGTGGCTTTGTTGACGGCTTACCGGTTGGATTACAAATCATCGGTAAACATTTTGACGAAAGTACAATTTACCGTGTAGCTCATGCGTTTGAGCAAGCAACAGACTATCATAAACAAAAACCAACGTTGTAAGGGGGGACATAGAAGATGAATTTTGAAATCGTCATCGGACTTGAAGTGCACGTGGAGCTAAAAACGAAATCGAAAATTTTTTCAAGCAGTCCAAACGCGTTTGGAGCGCCCCCAAATACACAAACGAGCGTCATTGATTTAGGATATCCGGGCGTTCTTCCGGTGCTGAATAAACAAGCGGTTGAATACGCGATGAAAGCTGCGATGGCGTTAAACTGCGAAATTGCGACGGAAACGAAATTTGACCGGAAAAACTATTTTTATCCGGACAACCCGAAAGCGTACCAAATTTCGCAATACGACCAACCAATCGGTCAAAACGGTTGGATTGAAATTGAAGTAAACGGAAAAAAGAAAAAAATCGGCATTACGCGCATTCATTTAGAAGAAGATGCAGGGAAGCTGACGCATACAGGAAACGGCTATTCGTTAGTCGATTTCAATCGCCAAGGTACGCCGCTCATTGAAATCGTATCGGAGCCAGATATTCGCTCGCCAGAAGAAGCGTATGCATATTTAGAAAAGTTAAAGTCGATCATTCAGTATACAGGCGTATCGGATTGTAAAATGGAAGAAGGTTCGCTTCGTTGTGACGCGAACATTTCTCTTCGTCCAATCGGTTCGGACAAATTTGGCACAAAAACAGAATTGAAAAACTTAAACTCGTTTAACTTCGTGCGGCAAGGATTGGAGTATGAAGCGAAGCGCCAAGAGAAAATTTTGTTATCTGGAGGAATCATCCAGCAAGAAACGCGCCGTTTTGATGAAGCGACGAAAACAACGATTTTAATGCGTACAAAAGAAGGTTCAGAGGATTATCGCTACTTCCCAGAGCCAGATTTAGTTATGCTTTATATTGATGACGAATGGAAAGAGCGAGTACGTGCGTCCATTCCAGAGCTTCCAGATGCGCGTAAAAAACGCTACGTGGAAGAACTCGGCTTGCCGGAGTATGATGCGAAAGTATTAACGCTCACAAAAGAGATGGCGGACTTTTTTGAAGCAACGGTCGCGAATGGCGCGGATCCGAAGCTCGCATCAAACTGGCTAATGGTCGAAGTATCTGCTTATTTAAACGCAGAACAAAAAGAATTGCACGACATTGCTTTAACACCAGAAAGCTTAGCGGGAATGATTAAACTCATTCAAAATGGCACGATTTCGTCGAAAATTGCGAAAAAAATCTTTAAAGAACTCGTTGAAAAAGGTGGCGATCCAGAGCAAATCGTCAAACAACAGGGGCTTGTACAAATTTCCGACGAAGCGACGTTGCGTAACATCGTATTGGAAGTACTCGATGCGAATCCACAATCGATCGAAGACTTTAAAAACGGAAAAGACCGTGCCATTGGCTTCTTAGTCGGTCAAATTATGAAAGCGACAAAAGGACAAGCGAACCCACCGCTTGTGAACAAGCTATTGCTTGAAGAGATTAAGAAACGATAATGACAAAGCGGCATTGCCATCGGACAATGCCGCTTTGTTTTACAAATGAACAAGTTTTTGCAGAGTGCTTTCTACTTTAAATACACGGTTGTTTAATACTTGGATGCTCGATTCGTGGTCGGTGAGGGCAGGGAGTACTTTGTCTTCTAGTATGTTGGTTAAGCGGGTGATGTTTCCTTGCATGTTGTGGACATCGAGTGCGAGTGCATCGTATTTTGCGGCAAGCACCTCTTGACCGTGACGAACCGCCTCACAAATCGCTTTCGTTTCGAGTGTTCGTTCGTCGAGCAGCTGCACTTTCACATCGAGCGCTTGGACTTTTCCATCGAGTGCTTGGACTTTTCCATCGAGCGCTTGGACTTTTCCATCGAGTGCTTGGACTTTTCCATCGAGTGCTTGGACTTTTTGATCGAGTGTTCGAACTTCCTGACGTAAGGAAGATACTTCTTTTTCTAGCCCTTCTACTCGCTTTTCTAGTGCTCCTACTCGTTTTTCTAGCGATTCAACTTTTTCTCGGGTTGCTTTCACCTCATGCAAAATTTCATGAAGCAGCTGTTCTACCATTTTGTTCACCTCCTTTTCGCTTCCATTTTACACGAATCGACAGCGGATGACTAGCGAACATTTTCATTTTTTAGGAAAGCTGCTTATAGGTGAGTGTATTTTCCCATCGACGTTTTAGTAGAGAACGACTGGAGAATCGATTACAATGATAGTAGATGAACGATAGAAGGGGAGCACAAGATGGATACGTCATGGCTAAAGCCGATTACAGAGGCGAAATATTTAGTAGTTGATAACGCATATCGGTACCGAGCGATTTTGCGCTATTTTTATACGCAGCACGAGCGAATGCGCCAATATTTGTTTCCAGAAGAAGTATACGCTTTTTTAAAACAATTCGATGAATTTCAAAGTTATACGGAAGAGGAGTTGCAACAAGACTTAGAGCAGCTCGTTAAATGGAAAAACTTGATCGCTAGACAAGAAACCGATCATATTCGGACGATTGACGAATTTAAAAAGAAACGCTTTCGCTATCAGTGCAGCCCATATACGGTCGAAATCGAACGAATGATTCGCGCGCTTGAGCAGCTAGGGGAAACGTTTGGTGGCTCGCTCGAGAAAACGCGGTTTGACCGCCTGTATGCGTCGCTTGTCCGAATGGAATCAATTATCCACGACGGATTTGCCGAAAAGCGGGAGGAAATGAATCAAGTGTGGGAAGAAACGTTTGATTATTTAAAAAAAATCATCCAAAACTCTGCCGACTATATTGCCTATTTAAACGGAGAAAACATGGAAGAGCGAATGATGTCCGATTCATTTCTCGTCTATAAAGAACAGTTTACCACCTATTTACGTGATTTCATTGTTGCATTGCAAAAAACGTCAATGCAAATTGAAAAGCTGCTCGAAGACTTGCCCGAGGACGGTGTTCGACGTTTTATCGAGGAAGTGGTTGCTTACCAGCTTGCCATTCCACGTTTTGAAGGAGCGATTCTTTCGCGTGAACAGCTAGTGGAAGAGAAGCTAGATACGTGGCGCAGTTTAAACGAATGGTTTTTAGGGCGAAATGGGCATGAAAGTGAGATGTCGTTTTTACAAAAGCAGACGAACGAAGCGATTCGGCGAATGACGCGCGTCGTTCAGCGCCTAGGGGAGCGCCATCACCACTTCCGTAGCCGAAAAAAAGATTACTTGCATTTAGCGAAATGGTTTTCTTCATTAGAAACGATAGAAGAAGCGCATAAATTATCGGCGGTTGTATTTGGCTGTTTTCACACAAAGCACATCGTTGCCGAAAATGATGCGACGGAAAATATGTACCGTGATATTTGGGAGGAACAGCCGGCAGAATGGATCGTCAAACCACGTGTTCGCCACTACCGAGAAAAGAGAAAAACTGAAGCAATGGTTGATCGGCGAAGAGAAAAAGAGGAAACGATGGTTGCCTATTTAGTAGCGAAGCAAAAAGAAGAAGAAAAGCTCGCTCAGCTTATAAACGACGGAAAAATTGTACTTCAGGAGCTCCCGGTCATTGCTTCGCACATTCGCAAAACGCTGCTCGGGTGGATTGCAAAAGCGATGGGGAGAGAAGACCGGATAGTGCAAACGGAAAACGGATGGAAAGTGAAAGTAGTCCAACGTGAAGGAACGATTACACTGAAAGCAGAAGATGGTACACTCATGATGCCAAATTACGAAATCCACTTGCTAGACTAGGAGAAGGGAAAATGGAAAAAGAGTTCGATGAGAAAGCAAGAGAAGCGTTAACTGCGCTGTTTGAGCAGTTTTGGGTTGTTCGGGAAAAAGAGCCGGAACTTTTTCAAAAAATACGCGAACGTGAAAAAGTGTTAAAACGGTATGTGCAAGAAAAATTCGGCTACCGGCTCATCGTTCACCGCTATTTCGCTAAGCTGGAAAAAATACCGGCGGAGCCAGAAACATGGATGGGAATAGAGTCGTTTCAAGAACCTCTCGACTACGCGATGTTTTGTTGCTTGTTAGCATACTTAGAAGGAAAAGCAGTCGAAGAAAAGTTTTTATTGTCTGACGTATGTGAAGAAATAAAAGCGATGTATCCAGGGGAAACAGCGCTCGACTGGACGAACTACCAACATCGACGAGCTTTAATTCGCGTTTTAAAAACAGCCGAGCAAATCGGGATTGTGCATCACGTCGATGGGGAAGTTGAGGCGTTTGCGAATCAAGAAGATGAGGAAGCGTTGTATGAAGTTCCTGTATTATCCCGCTATTTTATGCGATCCTATCCGAAAGATTTTATTCAATATGAAACAATCGAGCAACTGCTGGAGGAGGAGTGGAAAGTGTCACCCGACGATTACCGTCGCCACTTTATTTATCGGCAGCTCTTTTTATCGCCTGTTGTATACCGACGGCAGAAAGACGACCCAAACTTTTATTACTTGCGCAATTTCCGTCACCGATTGCGCGATGACATCGAGGCGCACACCGACTTTCGCTACGAACTATACAAAAACGCAGCACTGTTGACGCTTCCAGAACGGCAACATGTGTATACGTTATTTCCAGATCAAAAGGGAACGTCGGATATAATCCTTCATTTCGCTTCTGTCGTTCGCGCTCATTTAGACAACTATCCACCGGATGAATACGGGAAAATCCGCGTAACGATGTCCGATTTTCAGCAACTGCTGTATCGGTGCAGCGAGCAGTATGGCGAAGGCTGGAGCAAAACGTATCGTGAAATGTCGATGGCACAACTCGCCACCGAGCTTCTTTCTGCTTTAAAAGACTGGAAGATGGCAGAATATGAACAGGAAACGGGCATGGTTGTGCTTTATCCGTTGCTTGGACGGTTTGTCGGCCAATATCCAGACGATTTCACAACGAAAGGAAGAGACGATGATGACAAATAAATGGGTGCTTCATCGCGCGGGATTGATTAATTTTTGGTATTACGACGAACAATATTTCGAATTTGCTGACGGCAAGCTATTGCTTCGTGGGACGAACGGCTCTGGGAAGTCAGTGACGATGCAAAGCTTGCTTCCTGTCTTACTGGACGGAAAGAAAACGCCAGATCGGCTCGACCCGTTCGGTTCCCGAGCACGAAAAATGGAAGACTACTTACTTGGAGAAAAGGAAATTGTTGATCGCGATGAACGGACAGGCTATTTGTTTTTAGAATATAAACGAAAGCAAACGGATCAATACGTAACGACAGGGATTGGCTTACGGGCAAAACGACAAAAAAATATGGACTTTTGGGGGTTCGTCATTTTTGACAATCGCCGCATCGGCCATGATTTATTTTTATATAAAACGGAAAAATCAGCGAACGGAACGGAAAAAATTCCGCTCACGAAACGCGAGTTAGTCAATTTGCTTGGTAACGGTGGAACGGTTGTTGATTCACAAAAAGAATATATGGAGCTCGTCAATAAGCACGTCTTCCGTTTTGAATCGATGGAGGCGTTTCAAGAATTAATTGAGCTATTGATTCAATTGCGTAGTCCGAAGCTATCGAAAGATTTTAAGCCGACGGTTATTTATGAAATTTTAGAAAGCTCGCTTCCGGCACTGACAGACGACGAGTTGCGCCATCTATCCGAAACGATTGAAAATATGGACCAAACGAAACAGCAGCTAGAGCAGCTAGAGAGCGATGAACAATCGTTAAAACGGCTTTGTGCGCAATATCGAGCGTATAACGAGTATATGATCGCGGAAAAAGCGAGCGAATGGATAAAGGCTGACAAACAAGTGAAGCGGTTAGCAGAAGAAGAAAAGCAGTGGCTTAAGGAAGAAGCAGAAAAACAAACGCACCTTGCGGATTTGAGCGAGTACATTCAAACGCTTGCGAACGAGCAGGACGTATTGCATCAACGAGAAATAGAGTTAGCAAACCACGAAGTTTTCCAAGCGGCAAAAGAATATGAACGTGTTCAGCAAGAGATAAACGATATTTACGAAAAGCAACAAAAACTATTGCGGCAAATTGACGAAAAAGAGCAGTTGGAACGTCGCTACAAGCGCCAGTTAGAGGAAGACAAAGACCGGCTATATCAAGTAGAAAAGCAACTCATGCAACAAGTAGAAGACTTACGGCATGATGCGATGGAAAGTTCCTTCTCTGCTCATGCTCTCAACGAAGCTGATTTCTCTCGCCAGCGCGAAACGAAATTTGATTTTACCGTCTGGAAGCGAGAAGGGCAAGAATATGTGGAAAAACTAGAACAAACGATTGCACTTTGGCGGCGCCACGACGAAATGAAGGCGCGTTATGAAGAAACGAGCAAAGAAGCAGGGGAACTGCAACGGGAAGTAGACGAATTGCGCCATGAAGAAGCGAAATGGCTCGAACTGTTAGAAAACGAAAAATCGCGGTTCCAACAGGAAGTATTTCGCTGGCTCGAACAATGCCAAGACGTTTTCGTATCGGAACCCTCTGTCCAACTATTTTTACAGCGTCTTCATGAACTATACGAAACGTATCACGTCGATGAGATGAAGCAACCGTTTACGGAAGCGTATTACGAAGCACTCAATCGAAAAAACGAAGAAAAAATGAGACAACAGCATGCATGCACATTATTAGAAGAAAAAATTGCCGCAAAAGAAGCCGAATGGAACCAATGGAAAACGCAAAAAGACCCAGAGCTCACGCGCGATGAACAGACGGTTAAAGCGCGGATAGAGTTAAAAGAGAAAGAGATTGCTTTTGTCCCGTTTTATGCAGCTGTGGAATTTCGAAACCATGTACCAGATCCTCTCCGAGAGCGTATCGAATCGGCATTATATCATGCGGGGATACTTGATGCGTTAATTGCGGAAACCGATGTCGAAGTAACGTGTGACCGAGTGCTTGTTCCACGCCCTGTCGAACTGGAGCATACATTGGCAGACTATTTACAACCGGATGTAGATGAAGCGTGCGGCGTTTCAAAAGCGCGCATCGAAGAAGTGCTCCAAAGCATTGTTCTTACCGCTGGAGAAGTGGACGGCACATTGATGCTCAACGAAGAAGGATATTATACGCTCGGATTAGTCAAAGGGCATGCCCCGGCGCGGGAAAAAGCGTTGTTTATTGGACGCACTGCCCGGAAGCGTTGGCGGTTAGAACAGATCGCCGCACTTGAGGCAGAACTTCACGAACTTCGCGCTCAGCTTCATGAGGACACCGATATGCTAAAACAGATCGATCAGACAATTGCGCAAATAAACTACTGGTTTCGTGCCTTTCCAACTGACCGCGACATGCGTGCAGCTTTTGAAGAACGGGAGAAAACGAAACGGCACCTTATAAGCAAACAACGAGAATGGGAGCGGAAAAACGAGAAGTTAGCGCAGCTTGCCCGCGATTGGCAACAAGCAAAACAAACGTTGCGTGAACAAACCGAAGGGCTTGATTTAGAGTTTTCCAAAGACGGCTATGAACAAGCGCTTCTTTTGATGAAATCGTATATGCGTGAGCTTCATGAATTGCAAATGACCCATCGAGAGTTTCTTCATTTGCTCGATATGATTCAATATCGGACAGAGCAGCTAGAAACGTTGCAACAAGAAATCGACGAAACAAAAGGCGAACGACATGTGCTAGCGAAAGAGCAGCAAAAACTTGAACTAAAGCGACAAGAAATCGAACGGACGCTGCAGCTAATGGGCGCAGAAGAAATTCAAGCCGAAATTCAACGCGTCCGCGAACGATTAGCAGTTTTACAGCGAGAAATGCCAAAGAAAATGAATGAGCGCATTGCGCTAGAGCATGAGCTGAAAGCTATTCGTGAAAAATGTGCGCAGCTGTCAGCGAAAGAATCGTTTGCTAAGCGGTTAGCGGAGGAGTGGAAGCATTCATTTGAGCGAGAACTTGCCCTTGAACTTGTGGAACTTCATGATTCTGATCTATTAGAAAAAGCAAAAGAAGCGATGCAGCGGTGTGGAGCATTATTAAAAGAAACGAGAACGTCGCTTGTGAATCGATTAAATAGCGTATTTTTCCAAGAATCAGCGAATTTAACGGAATACCGGCTCAGTCAAGAGCCAGTTGTCATAAAGGAAACAAATCCATTTACGGATATAGAGCTAGACGAAGAAATGGAATTAAAAGTTGCAGGGTGGAGAGAAAAGCAAGACCGTATCGTTCTTTTGCTTGATTATAAAGGGCAGCGCGTATCGCCATTTTATGTATTACGTGAAATCGAGCACGATATTTTCTTGCAACGCGAATATATGAAAGAGCAAGACCGCGAGTTGTACGAAGAAATTATTTTAAAAACGATTGGCCGAATTTTGCGCAGCCGCATTCAACGGGCGGAGCGTTGGGTAAAAGATATGAACGAACGAATGCAGCAGCTCGACACATCTTCTGGGCTGGTGTTGTTTATTCAATGGAAGCCGCGCACCGCGGAAACGGAAGAAGAGATGGATACGAAAGAGCTTGTCGAATTGTTGCGGATGAACTCGCGGCTACTAAAAGAGGAAGACTTGCAGCGAGTGACGAAACATTTCCGCTCGAAAATTCATCGGGCGCGCGAATTGTTAGAAGAGCGCGGTCAAGGCAATACGCTTCACCAAATCATTAAAGAAGTGTTAGACTATCGGAAATGGTTCTCGTTTACCCTTTATTACCAAAAAACGAATGAACCGAAACGAGAGTTGACGAACCAACGTTTCTACCAATTCAGTGGCGGAGAGAAAGCGATGGCGATGTATATTCCGTTGTTTGCGGCGACGTATTCGCGCTACCAAGAAGCAGCAGACGACGCACCGTACATTATTTCGTTGGATGAAGCGTTTGCAGGGGTAGACGAAAATAATATTCGCAATATGTTCGGGCTTGTCGAGCAGCTTGGATTTAATTATGTGATGAATTCGCAAGCGCTCTGGGGCGATTATGATACTGTTCCAGCGCTGTCGATTTGTGAGCTCGTTCGTCCGAAAAACGCGTCGTTTGTGACGGTCATTCGCTATTATTGGAACGGAAAAGTGAAGCAGCTTGTCGTCGAGGAAGCGAGAAAGGGTGAGTTCATTGAACCGATTAGATGAGGCGGTGCAATTTTTTCGCGGGGAACGTTCGTTTCACCGCCTTTTTTGTGAAATGAAAAAGAAATACGAATCGCTTGGCCGCATCGGTGGCACGATTTCTGTTGCGTCTTTTTCGGCAGAGGAAAAAGAAGCGATCGCGTCGTTTTTTGGAAAAGAAATGAACCGCGTACCGCTTGCAGCGTTTGAAAAACAGCTTGCGAACACAAAGTTTGCCGGTATTTCTATCGTGGAGTTGCTTTCATGCTATTTTGGCGAGCCGCTTGTAACGAAAAAAGAGCAACAACAAGAAATAGAGAGAGAAAGGGAAGCTTATTTTACTCGGCTTATGAATACGTATCAAGCGCAGCGCGATTGGTTGATAGCTGTAGAAAAACAGCGGTTTGTACAATTAGCGTATCAACAAAACTATCACGCGTTAGAGGCGGCGCTTTCTGCCGTTTGCCGCGCACTCAAACAGCTTCCGTCCACCTACGTACGTTTGCCCATTTTTGCACAAAAAGTAGCGAACGACCCGCACATGTTTGATTTGCATACGCTTGCGGGGAAGCTATTGCTTTCGGCGCTACAATTTTATGCGGGCACCGAATACGACCTCTCGGCGGTCGAAGACGTGAACGAACTGCTGCAGTCGTATCGGCTATTGCGGGAAGATGTATTAAACTTTGTGACGTGCGCTGGCTTGATGGCAGAAACAGAGAAAGGTCACCATCCTGTTTTCGCTGCCGCATGTGAAACGAATACGGTGCTAAATGTGCCGCTACGGGAAGTGATGCTGTTTACGCGCGCGTATCCATCCGAAGGCAACAACGTCTTTGTCGTCGAAAATGCGGGCGTGTTTTCGACGTTATTAGATGTGAACGTGCCGCTCATTAGCACAAACGGTCAATTGAATTTAGCGACGAGGTGGTTGCTCGATTTGCTCGTAAAAGAAGGGGCTACCCTTTATTACTCGGGCGATTTTGACCCAGAAGGATTAAAAATGGCGCAGCGTCTTGTCGAACGGTACGGTTCATCTGTTCGGCTTTGGCATTACGACTGTTCTGATTATTTGGCGACAAAACCGACCGTTCCGCTATCCGATGAACGTTTGGAGAAACTGCAATCGGTGACGCTTTATGACTTACAGGCAGTAAAACAAGAAATGTTGCGGAGGAAAAAAGCAGGATACCAAGAAGCGCTTGTGGAACGGTTGAAAGGAGAGATGAAGAGAAGATAGAAGACCTATTTTTAATGTATTGACAATTGGTGAGAAAGAGAATAAGATAAGAACATCAAATGTTTAAACTTTTGAACAAAAGAAAGGAAGAGGGGAATGGGACAGAAAGCGATCGAGGTGTTTCGATCGTGTATACCATTATTTCAAGCGTTAAGCGATCCTCATCGCCAAGATATTGTATTGCTGCTTGCGGAACACGATAAGCTAACAGTCAATGAAATTACGGAACGGTCAAGTTTATCGCGTCCAGCGATTTCGCACCATTTAAAAATTTTGCGTGACCAAGGATTAGTGTCGGTAGAACAAAAAGGGACATTGCGATACTATGTATTATCTATCGAAAAAGCTGTTGAATTATTGAAAGATTTAATTCATGCTGTTGAGAAGGAGTGCCTTTAGATATGCTAAAGGCCAAATTTTTCATTTTATATGTTTAAGTTTTTAAACATTTTAAAAAAAGGAGATACAGGAAATGAAAAAGAACGTATTAATCATAGGGGGCATCAAGTGGGATCGGCTACGAATTTGCTGCACGATTTGCGAAGGAAGGGTACAACATTATTGCAGTAGCCCGAAACAAGCAGAAATTAGATGAACTGAAGCATCAGCTAGAAAAAACATACGGAATAGCAGCATGGATATATAATAAAGACTTATCGGATCAAAACGAAGTCCGTGATTTGTATGAAGCATTAAAAAACGAGCAACTTGATGTGCATATTCTAGTCAATAACGCGGGATTTAGGTTGTATGGGGAATTTGTGGAGACCTAAGAAGAATTAAAATAAAGACACTCACTCATTTGACGAAGATTCCTTGCATTTAGTGTTATGCCGCGTAAATTTGTTACGAATATTGTCAGAAAGGTTCAAGATCGGGTGTGATGAGGGGGAAACAGAATGAACGAATTGCTTCAAAAACAAAAACGTTATTTTCACACAGGGGAAACGCTTTCGCTTGAGTTTCGCTTAAAACAGTTAATCCGATTAAAAGAAACAATAAAAAAACACGAACAAATCATTACCGATACGTTAAAAGCAGAGTTGAACAAATCGCCGTTTGAAGCATATACGACAGAAATTGGTGTCGTTTACGAAGAAATAAATTTTATAGCGAAGCGACTGAGCGATTGGGTGAAACCGCAACGCGTACCGACACCTTTGACCCATTTTGGATCAAAAAGTTACATATATCCGGAGCCGTACGGAGTAAGCCTCATTATCGCGCCGTGGAACTATCCGTTTCAGCTTGCAGTAAGTCCGCTGATCGGTGCGATTGCAGCGGGAAACTGTGCGGTTGTGAAACCGTCGGAATATACGCCAGCAATGTCGGCTTTGTTAAAAACAATTGTTGCCGAGGTGTTTCCGGAAGAGTATGTTGCTGTTGTAGAGGGGGGAGTAGACGTCAGTCAACAGCTATTAGATTTACGCTTTGATCATATTTTTTTCACCGGAAGTGTATCGGTCGGAAAAATCGTCATGGCAGCGGCAGCGAAACACTTAACTCCAGTTACGTTAGAGCTCGGTGGAAAAAGCCCTGCGATCGTCGATGCGTCGGCTCATATTGATTTAGCTGCTAAACGAATCGTTTGGGGAAAGTTTTTAAATGCTGGACAAACGTGCATTGCACCCGATTACGTTCTTGTCGATGTGTCCGTGAAGCCATTGCTTATTGAACGAATGAAAACATATATTGAACAGTTGTATGGCGATCACGAGCGATATAGCCGAATCGTCACAACTCGCCACATGGAGCGGCTCGTCCGCTTTCTAACGAACGGAATGGTTGTGCATGGTGGAAAATATAACATCAAGCAACGTTGGATGGAGCCGACATTGTTAGATGGCGTCACGTGGGATGATGACGTAATGCAGGAAGAAATTTTTGGCCCATTGTTGCCAATTCTCACGTTTGAAACGATCGATGAAGCGATTCATATGATCAACAGCTACGAAAAACCGCTCGCTCTTTATTTGTTTACGGAAGATCGGGATGTGCAACAACAAGTGCTGCAACAAGTTAGTTTTGGTGGGGGATGTATAAACGATACGATCATGCACATCGCTAGCCCACATCTACCATTTGGCGGCGTTGGACAGAGCGGGATCGGTTCCTATCATGGAAAAGCAAGTTTTGATGCATTTACGCATTACAAAAGTGTTCTCAAACAAACGACAAAATTTGATATCCCTTTACGTTATCCAAACTTTCCACATGCGCTTAAATGGGTGCGGAAGTTATTGAAGTAAGCTAGAGGCTAATCCAAAATGCTGCGGATTAGCCTTTTTCCTAAAAATGAAAGGAAACAAAAGATAAACTTCAATAGAAATGATAAGGAGAAATTAGAATGATACATGTTTTTTATTGAAAATGAATGTTATTATCATTTATAATAGCATATATTAAAAATAAAGGAGGTATTAGGAAGTGTTTGTGCAAATGAAAAGTATTACTGTAGCAGAAGGTTATGTGGGGAAAATTGTTGAGCAGTTTGCTAGCAAAGGTTTAATTGAAGGACAGCCTGGTTTCATCGATTTAAGTGTTCTCAGAAAAAAGAAACGAGGGGGGAATGAGGAAGTTATTGTTATGATTCGCTGGGAGTCTGAAGAAGCATGGAAATCATGGGAGACAAGCGAAGTTCATTTAGCTGGTCATAAAGAAAATAGAAAAAAGCTTCCACCTTCATACATTATTGAAAAGAGACAAGACGTATATCACGTGTTAGCAACAAAAATGTAGTAGAAAAGACAAGATGCTAAATTCAACTATTACGATGAGCTAACCTGATCGGAGCACTCATTAACCCACTATCAGTGTCAATTTTTCAATTGGACGCACCCGTTCTTTGGGCGCTATATTTTCTACCCTCCTAATATGAATAAATGTAGTCTTTACGGGTGGTTAGTTACATGTTGAAGCGGGCAATATACCCGCTTCACTTAATTGTTTAGACCTTCGTTCTTTCTTGTGAGTAGCATATAAATTAAGTAAGGTGCGCCAATGATGGATATAACAATGCCTACAGGAATATCGGCTGGAGCGAGTATATTTCTACCGATCATGTCGGCTAAAAGGAGGAGTGCGGCTCCAATGAGCGCTGACAATGGTAACAAGCTATAGTAGTTTGGACCAGTTAGCCGTCGAGCAAGATGTGGAGCTAATAATCCAACAAAAGAAATTCCTCCTCCGACTGCCACGCAGGCGCCAGCTACAGCAGCTGATAAGCAAAGTAACAGTCTTCTTTGGCGTTCAACATGAACACCAAGTGCAATTGGGACAGACTCACCTAACTGAAATACGTTCAGCGTCTTGGCTTTTAAAAAAGAGACAGGGAGCAGAAAGATGATCCATGGGCCTAGTGCCCAAGTATATTTCCATTGTGCTCCCCAAATACTTCCCGTTAGCCATATAAGTGCTTTTTGAAAGTCACGTGGATCCATTTTTAGTTGGAGAATAATAAGTAGTGCACTGCATAGCGCGTTGATTCCAATGCCCACGAGAAGAAGTCGACTAGGATCGACCCCTCTATTCCACGACAGTATATAAATGATTATAGCAATTGTCATCGCACCTACAAATGCGAACAAGGGAAGAAAAAAAGGAGAAGTGACATATTTCCCTTGCAAAAAGTAAATACATAATACGACCGTTACCCCCGCTCCTGCATTGATACCTAGAATGCCTGGGTCTGCAAGTGAATTGCGGGATAGTCCTTGTAATATCGCTCCGGAAAGAGCGAGACCGGAACCGATAAGAAGTGCCATGACCATTCTTGGAAGGCGAATTTGAAGTAAAACGAGTTCTTGCTTATCAGTACCATTTCCTAAAAGTGTACGGATAATATCGTTTGGTGTAATCGAGATAACCCCAATTGATAAACTTATGATGAAAGTCACGATGATGAAGATGGTGAAAAATATAAACCATCCTGTTGAGCGAGTGAATGCGAACCGCCAGTCCATTATATACTCCTCCTTCTTCGACGGGCAAGGTGTAGCAAAATAGGAACCCCGAGTACGGATGTAATTGCACTTACTGGTGTTTCGAAAGGGGCGTTGATTATACGTGCTAAAATATCTGCCGATAATAAAAGGAAAGCCCCTGCTATAGCGCTGCTAGGAACGATCCATCTGTAATCATTTCCGACTAATAAGCGTACAATATGCGGGATGATTAGACCGATAAAACTAATCGTTCCTGCCACAGAGACGGCAGCTCCTGATAATAAGATGACGGAGGTTAATCCGATCATTCTTGTTGTATAGTTTGAGTGTCCTAAACCTGTGGAAACGTCTTCACCTAGGGACAGAAGTGTTAACGGGTGACTAATCCATAACGACAAGATAAAACCAATCAGAACGATTGGGATTAAAATGTACACATGTTCCCATTTCGATCCAGAAAGTCCACCAGAAAACCAAAAACTTACATCTTGTGCTACTTGAAAGTAAAGAGCGATGCCGGTTGATAAGGCACTAAACAATGTGCTTAAAGCAACACCAGCCAACGTGATCGTTATAGGTGAAAAACGTTCCTTAGAAATACTGGAAAACGCAAGAACCATCGTGGAAGCAACAGCGGCACCGACAAAAGACCAACATAAAAGCATCCAGTATGACCCAGATGACAAGACGGCTAAACAAATAGCGATGGCAAGCCCCGCACCATGCGTGACGCCAATGATAGATGGATCCGCTAGGGCATTTTGTGTTACCCCTTGCATGAT
>OGCI01000466.1_pt1 | contig 47076 bp, 44 predicted proteins | sample 1570021 | NCBI WGS metagenome assembly OGCI01 (sample SAMN06264664, study PRJEB24512) | hot springs metagenome | isolation source: Hot spring water | place: South Africa: Tshipise | collected 2015-06-21
TAAAAGAGTTAAAAGATGAAACGTTGCCGAATGTACTATATTCTGGAGCGACTGTTCAAGAGGAAGTAGGTCTCCGTGGGGCGCAAACGGCAGCAACAATGATCCAACCGGATATTTTCTTCGCATTAGATGCAAGCCCAGCAAACGATATGACAGGGGACGAAAAAGAGTTTGGGCATCTTGGCAAAGGCGCGCTTGTCCGCATTTATGATCGCACGATGATTACACATCGCGGCATGCGAGAGTTTATTTTAGATACAGCGGAAACGCATCGTATCCCTTATCAATATTTCGTTTCACCAGGCGGTGGGACGGATGCAGGAAGAGTGCATATGGCTAATAGCGGCGTCCCTTCAGCTGTCATTGGCGTTTGTGCCCGTTATATTCATACGCATGCTTCCATCGTTCACATAGATGATTATGCTGCGGCAAAGCAGTTACTTATCGAATTGGTGAAGCAATGTGATCGTTCTACAGTCGAAACAATTCGAAACAACGGCTAAGGGGAATGGGCGTGAAAGTTGCAGTCGGGACGAAAAATAAAACGAAAATAGAAGCAGTACGTGCTGTTTTTCCTATGAATGACATAGTTTGTTGTCAAGTACAGCTGAGCGTATCAAAGCAACCTTTCTCCGATGAAGAAACGTTGCAAGGGGCAATCGAGCGTGCGACATTAGCTGTTCTTCGTGAACAACAAGCGCATATCGGGATTGGTTTAGAAGGTGGCGTATTTGTTGCACAAGATGAGACGATTTGGTTATGCAATTGGGGGGCGCTCGTTGACCGAGATGGAGTCGTCGTTGTCGCAGGAGGGGCGCGCATTCCGTTGCCTGATGAAATCGGGATTCAATTGAAGCATGGAAAAGAATTGGCTGAAGTTATAGATGAATATGCAAATCGTCGCGATGTCCGTTCTAATGAAGGGGCGATTGGCATTTTGACAAACGGAACGCTCGATCGAACAAATATGTATACACATATTGTTCAAATGTTAAAAGGGCAATATGAGCATAAGAAAGGGTGGATAAATAGATGAAAATGATTGAAAGCATTGAGCAATACAATGAAGTCATTCAGCGTGGAAAAGTGATTATGATGTTTACGGCTGATTGGTGCCCAGATTGTCAAGTAATAAAACCAATTTTACCAGAAATTGAAGCGCAGTTTTCAGACTATACGTTTTATGCTGTTGATCGCGATCAGTTGCTCGATTTGTTTACGGAGCATAACGTATTTGGCATCCCGAGTTTTATTGCATATGAAAATGGACGAGAACGTGGACGGTTTGTGAGCAAAGATCGGAAAACAAAAGAAGAAATTGTAGCGTTTATTCAACAAAGTTTAGGTGGGCGCAATGAATAGTCGGCAAATAAGCGATCATATTCAACAGCGGCTATCTCATTATCCATGGGATTTTCGATGGGATCGGAAAAAAGATACGCTCCGAATTGAACATCGGGAAACGAAAAAAGGAGTGACGATCTCCTTGCCACCAATTATCGCAAAATGGGAAATTGAGAAAGAGCGTGCCATTGACGAAATCGTTTATTACGTCGAACAAACATTAACTGCATTACATGATCATTCGTCGTTACATGGAAAAGAAAAGCATATATATCCAGTCATTCGTTCTACCTCATTCCCGACAAAGACGAACGAAGGAACGATGTTTATTTATGACGAACATACGGCAGAAACGCGCATTTATTACGCTCTCGATTTAGGGACGACGTATCGGCTAATTGATGAACGTTTAGTCGAATCGGAACGATGGGATGTGCAACAATTAAAAGAAGTCGCGCGCTTTAACGTTCGCTCATTGCCGACGACGGTGAAAGAAGATCGTGTCGCCGGCAATACGTTTTACTTTTTGAACACAAACGATGGATATGATGCAAGTCGTATATTAAACGATGCTTTTTTGAAAAAGTTTGCTGAAAAAATAAAAGGAACGATGTTACTCGCTGTTCCTCATCAAGATGTACTCATTATTGCTGACATTGAAAATGAAATCGGCTATGATGTACTTGCGCAGTTGACAATGAGTTTTTTCGCGAGCGGCAGAGTGCCGATCACTGCGCTTTCGTTTTTATACGAAGAAGGACAACTTCAACCCATTTTTATTCTTGGAAAAAATCGTCGAAAGGATGAGAAACAATGAATGTATTTTACAATCGTGAAGGGATTGGCGATACGTTGCTTATTACGTTGAAAGCTGTTGATCCACAAGCACGTGCTTTTGAGAAAAAGGGAGATGTTGTGCGCATTTTTAATGAGCAGACAGGGGAAACGGTCGGCTACAATATTTTTCAAGCATCTACATACGGTGCATTTGAAGGAAATGGCGTCGTTGAATTAACAGAACAAGTGATTGTAACAATTAACGATATATTGAGAAAAAATGGCGTAAATGAACAAGTAACAGCTGATTTATCGCCAAAATTTGTCGTCGGTTATGTAAAAGAAAAAGAGAAACATCCGAATGCTGATAAACTAAGCGTTTGTCAAGTAGATGTTGGAAACGAAACGTTACAAATTGTATGTGGGGCTCCGAACGTAGCCGCAGGACAAAAAGTGGTTGTAGCAAAAGTCGGAGCGGTTATGCCAAGCGGTCTCGTCATTCAAGAAGCGGAATTGCGAGGAGTGAAGTCGTACGGAATGATTTGTTCTGCGCGCGAACTAGATTTACCGAACGCTCCTCAAGAGAAAGGCATTCTCGTTTTAAATGATGAATACGAAGTAGGGCAACCATTTTTCAGCTGACTTCCGTTGCGGCAGTCAGCTTTTTTTGTGGTAAAATAAAACCGAATGCACAAAGAAAGAAAGAGTGAGAATAAAATGGGCTTGTTAAAGGCATTACTTCGCTATTTATTCGGGGGGGATGATGGGACGAAAGAAAACCGTAAACATCCTCCGTCTATGCCGATGAACGAACATAAAGAAATTGAAGCAAAGGTCGTTTACGAATATCCGAAAGGAAAGTTTCGTTTTCCATTAATTCCAGATGAACCAAAGGAAAGCACATATGAACAAAAACAACCATCGCCACAAATCGTTTCGTTTGAACAAAAAACGTACCGCATAGAACGTATGCGCAACGAATCGCATGCATTTCGCCCAACCGATGTTCCGTCTCCTGTATTTGGTTATAGACGAATAGAACGTGTCGAACGAAAAAACGAAAATGAGGGAGTAGTCGAATTTGAACTCCCAGCTGTTGACGAAGTCGAAAAAGGGGAACGAGTGCATCTACAAGTAAGCGAATGTCCGAAGGAAGAGACGAACGATATGATACGACTAGAAAAACATGTACAGCAAGAGCAAAAACCGGACATACAAGAAGAAATCGAGCATGTTAATGAAAAAGATGAAGAAATGCCAGGGCAACAGCACAAAGAAGAACGGGTACGTCAGCGAAGCGGTGTACCGTATAACGTGATGATGTTGAAACAAGATCGAGAAAAGTGGAAGGAGCGGAAAGAAAAGCAAGCGTACGTATTTCCGTCGCTGTCGTTGTTACAACTTCCACTCATTCGCCACGAAGACGATGAGACATGGCTAAAAGAACAAGCTGAGCGTCTCAACGAAACGTTTAAAAATTTTAACGTTGGAGCAACAGTTGTTCACGTGACGCAAGGTCCGACGGTTACCCGTTTTGAAGTACAGCCAGAACTTGGTGTAAAAGTGAATAAAATTACGAATTTAGCGGACGATATTAAATTAAATTTAGCAGCTGTTGACATTCGTATGGAAGCACCTATTCCGGGGAAAAACACGATTGGGATCGAAGTGCCTAATCGCTCTAGCCGTCCGGTTTTCATTCGTGAAGTGTTACAAAGCGAAGCGTTTCAACAGTCAACCTCTCCATTGACGGTTGCGTTAGGATTAGATATTTCAGGTAAACCGATCGTAACCGATTTAAAAAAGATGCCACACGGATTGATTGCCGGTGCAACTGGATCGGGAAAAAGCGTATGTATGAATGCGGTGTTAGTCAGCTTGTTGTATAAAGCGACGCCACGTGATGTCAAGCTGCTCCTTATTGACCCGAAAATGGTCGAGCTTGCGCCATACAATCATATTCCACACTTAGTCAGCCCCGTTATCACAGATGCAAAGGCAGCAACAGCAGCGTTAAAATGGGCTGTATGTGAAATGGAGAGGAGATATGAGTTGTTTGCGCATACGGGTGTGCGTGACATCGTTCGTTATAATGAGTTAGTGCGAAAAGCACAAAAGCTAGAACAACATTTACCTTATATCGTTATTGTCATTGATGAATTAGCAGATTTAATGATGGTTGCGCCAGCTGATGTCGAGGAGGCAATTTGTCGCATCGCACAAAAAGCGCGAGCGTGTGGTATCCATTTGCTTGTTGCTACACAAAGACCATCTGTTGATGTCATTACCGGACTAATTAAGGCGAATATTCCAACGCGCATCGCCTTTTCCGTATCGTCACAAATTGATTCGCGCACGATCATCGATATGAATGGAGCAGAGAAATTACTCGGTCGCGGCGATATGTTATTTTTAGAAAATGGAACAGCGAAACCGATTCGTTTACAAGGCAATTTTGTGTCTGATGAGGAAATCGAGCGCGTCGTGTCCCATGTGCGTCAGCAAATGGAGCCGTCGTATTTATTTCAACATGATGAGCTGTTGCAACAACATACACAAGCTGATGAAGATGATGAACTGTTTTATGAAGCGTGTGAGTTTGTCGTTCAACAAGGTGGTGCCTCCACATCGAGCTTACAACGTCGTTTTCGTATCGGGTACAACCGAGCGGCTCGTTTAATTGAAATGATGGAGCAGCGTGGAATTGTATCGGCACCAAAAGGAAGCAAGCCGCGCGATGTGTTAATTAATGAACAAGATCTTGAACAACTACAAGACACGATTTAGATAGAGTAGTCGTGAAATAGAAAACATGCTATGCTAAATACGTGAAAACGATGGCTGAAGGGGAAAGCAAAATGAAAGAAATTGAATTGAAATTACAAGGGAAAATTAAACGGCTAACAAATAAAACGTTTAAATTTGATGAGCGTGTGCGAGATGGCTGGTTTTCAGCCGTATATTTTTTGAAGACGCGTGAAATCGTGAAAGAGTTTCGTCCGAATAACATTGTTACGATGCAATTTTTTCAAAAGGAACATGCTGTGTTATGCGGGACAGATGAAGTTATTGCATTGTTGCATACGTTTGCGGATGAGCCAGAAAAATTAGAAATTTATTCATTAAAAGACGGTGATAAAATTAGCCCATTTGAAACGGTGTTGACGATTACAGGTCCATATCAAAACTTCGGATATTTAGAAGGAATCATTGACGGTATTTTAGCACGCCGTACATCTGTCGCAACGAACGTATATAACGTTGTCAAAGCGGCAGCATTATCCGGCGTGCAAAAACCGATCATTTTTATGGGAGATCGTGATGATCATTTTATGATGCAAGCAGGTGATGGATACGCCGCTTTTATTGGCGGCTCAACTGCCCAAGCGACGCATGCGATGAACGAATGGTGGGGAAAACAAGGAATGGGAACGATGCCGCATGCGCTCATTCAATTGTTTGATGGCGATGTCGTTGCCGCGGCCAAGGCGTATCATGCGAAATATCCAGATGATGATTTAATTGTTCTCGTTGACTATAACAATGACTGTATTACAGACGCGTTAAAAGTGGCCCGCGAATTTGGGGATAAGTTAAAGGCCGTCCGCGTTGATACATCACGGACGATGATTGATCAATATTTTATTCGTCACCCAGAAGTGCTTGGAACATTTGATCCGCGCGGTGTTAATCCGCCACTTATTTTTGCTTTGCGGGAGGCGCTTGATCGTGAAGGATTTGAACATGTAAAAATTGTTGTAAGCGGCGGATTTAATGAGCAGCGCATTATTGAGTTTGAAAAACAAGGTGTGCCAGTCGATATGTATGGAGTGGGGAGCAGCTTGTTAAAAGTACATATCGGTTTTACGGGCGATAACGTGTTATTAAATGGAAAACATCAAGCGAAAGCCGGCCGGCGCTATCGGCCGAACCCACGACTTGAAAAAGTTGAGTATACGCCCCAGTAACGCGGAAAAACTGATAGAAGAACGTCTCTTCTATCAGTTTTTCTTATCATCGCGGTGAAACGATGGTATAATGAACGTTGTTACATAAGATGAAAAGAGCAAAACGAAATTTGTGTCATATACTGTTATATAGATCAACGATAGTTGGTGGAGGTTTTTTTATGACTATTTACCATTTTGTCGGTATTAAAGGAACTGGAATGAGTGCACTTGCTCAAGTGTTACACGATATGAAATGTGTCGTACAAGGTTCAGACTACGATAAACGATTTTTTACGCAAGAAGCTTTAGAAAAAAGAGGAATCCCTATTTTTCCGTTCAGCGCTGAAAATATTCAAAAAAATATGATCGTGATTGCAGGTAACGCATTTCCAGATACCCATGAAGAAATTGTAGCGGCGCGTGAACTTGGTGTACCGGTTATTCGTTATCATCAGTTTTTAGGTGAATTTTTGCAAAAATTCACTAGTATCGCTGTCACAGGTGCTCATGGAAAAACATCAACGACAGGGTTGCTTGCCCATGTCATGCAAGGAGCACAACCAACGTCATATTTGATCGGAGATGGTTCTGGAAAAGGAAGAGAAGGAAGTAAATATTTTGTCTTTGAAGCGTGTGAATATCGTCGTCACTTTCTAGCTTATTCTCCCGATTATGCCATTATGACGAACATTGATTTTGACCATCCTGATTACTTTGCTAATATTGAGGATGTATTCTCAGCATTTCAACAAATGGCGTGGCAAGTGAAAAAAGGGATCATTGCTTGTGGGGATGATGAATATTTACAAAAAATTCAAACTAAAGTTCCCGTCGTTTTCTATGGGTTTGGAGAAGATAATGATTTCCAAGCGCGCAATATTGTGAAGACGCCGGAAGGAACATCGTTTGACGTGTTTGTACGCCATACATTTTTTGCGTCTTTTCATATTCCGCGATATGGTGACCACAATGTACTTAATGCGCTTGCTGTCATTGCGCTCTGCCATTATGAAGAAATTGATGTTAGCATTATTCAAGAACGCTTGGCGAATTTCCCAGGGGTCAAACGCCGTTTTAACGAAAAGTTGTTTGGCACACAAGTGCTGATTGATGATTATGCTCACCATCCGACAGAAATACGGGCAACGATTGAGGCAGCAAGACAAAAGTATCCAGAACGTGAAATTGTTGCGATTTTCCAGCCGCACACGTATACAAGAACACAAACATTTTTACAACAGTTTGCGGAAAGTTTAACGCTTGCTGATGCTGTATATTTGTGCGATATTTTCGGATCAGCGCGGGAACATCAAGGAAAATTATCGATCGAAGATTTGCGTGCGAGAATTGATGGAGCAAAGCTATTGCATGAAGAACAAGTCGATATGTTGAAGCAGCATGAAAATGCTGTGCTCATTTTTATGGGGGCGGGCGATATTCAAAAATTTCAAGAGAAATATGAACAATCGGTTCACGTATAAGTAAAAAAGCAACTATGATGCGCTCATAGTTGCTTTTTTCATCTCCTCATACGTGACGTTCCAGTGTGAGGCATGCCATTGTGCACCCTGCTCAGTAATCCATAGTACTTGAGGGGATTCGTGTCTCACATGAAACATTTGTGCAATATGTTGCGACAATGGGCGAGCGTGTTGCACATATAAGTAATATGCAGGAATGTGTGGGAAATCGTTTGCAAACCGCTCAAACTCCTGCCATGCCCGATGGCTAATTGGACATGTTAGACTATGCTTCATCATGAAAAACGGACGGTTTGATAAACAGATTTGCTCAAACTGTTCGATTGTTTCAATTTTCTCCATATGCATCAGTTCCTCGATTAAGGCGTTTTTCTACATCATCAACTGCTTGTTCCGTTTCTTTTAACAACTGTTCCACATCCGATGAAGGGAGTGGGATAGGAATGGATGAAAACGGTTTTTGCTCCTCTTGCTCTATGCGGCTTGATTCGTTTTTTTGTTCGTTTATTGTTGAGTTTTTCATTTCGGATAAGTCATGTAATATTTGCTTGCCTCGAACAGTTGATTCATTCAATAGTTGTTTTCCTTTTTCGCTCGACAAAAATAATGCAGTTGCAGCGCCAGCAATGCCGCCAACAATAGCACCGAGTAGAAAAGAGTGATTTTTTGACATACAAACTCCTCCTTATTTTCGTCTTCCTTTCCATTTCGTCCATATTTCAATGAGTGTTTGTCCCCATTGAATCGCCTGTGTAATTTTTTTTTCATTTGTTGCTAACGTTTTTGATATCGAGTCGTTAAACGTTTGAACGGTTACACCTACTTGTTTGACCGCATCAAATACACCTTGCAAGCTTTCAGCTTTTTTATGCACATCATCTGCGAGCGCGTTCGTCTTATGTAGTAATTGTGCCGTTTCTTTTCCGATTTCATGCATTTGTTTTTCAACTTCTTCGACGGTTTTTGCTACGTGTTTTAACGTTGTTTGAAGAGTTTTCAACGTCTGGACGACATAAACGACTAAAATGAGGAAGGCGATCGCGATGAGTGCAACGCTGCTGTATAAAACGATGTTCATTGCAAAAAAACTCCTTTCTGTCTATCTTACTTTTCATTCGACAAAAAGAGAAAAAATCCTGCAAAAAACTCCAAATTTTTTGTGGATCGGTTACAATATACATGTACATATGATGGAATGGAGGAATACAAAATGAAAGACCCGCGTATTGAAAAGTTAGCAAAAAATTTAGTCCATTACTCGCTCCGTTTACAAAAAGGTGAAAAAGTATTAATTGAAAACTTCGGTTTACAGCGGGAACTTGTCATCGCTCTTGTGCGCGAGGCGTATGCTGTAGGCGCTTACCCGTTTGTGTCGTTAAAAGACCATCAAGTTGATCGCGCACTTTTGCTCGGTGCACAAGAAGAGCAGTTTAACATGATAGCTGAATTTGAAGCAAATGTTATGAAACAAATGGATGCCTACATCGGTTTACGTGCGGGCGATAACATCAATGAGTTTGCTGATGTGCCAGCTGACAAGATGAAAATTCACGGAAAAACAATTATGCAAAAAGTGCACCGTGACATTCGCGTACCGAAAACGAAATGGGTCGTGCTTCGCTATCCAAATCCGTCGATGGCGCAGCTTGCAAAAATGAGCACAGAGGCGTTTGAAGATTTTTATTTCAATGTATGTAACTTGGACTACGGAAAAATGGATAGAGCGATGGACGCGCTCGTTGAACTGATGGATAAAACTGACGAAGTGCGCATTACAGGGCCGGGTACAGATTTAACGTTCTCAATCAAAGATATCCCTGCAGTCAAATGTTCAGGTCAAATGAACATTCCAGATGGGGAAGTGTATACTGCTCCTGTGCGTGATTCGGTAAATGGTACAATTACATTTAATACACCATCCCCTTATCAAGGGTTTACGTTTGAGAACGTGAAATTAACGTTTAAAGATGGGAAAATTATTGAAGCAACCGCTAATGATACAGAGCGCATTAACCAAATTTTCGATACCGATGAAGGGGCGCGCTATATCGGTGAATTCGCGATCGGAGTCAATCCGTACATTCAACATCCGATGCAAGACATTTTGTTTGATGAAAAAATTGATGGTAGCTTCCACTTCACACCAGGTCAATGTTACGATGAAGCATACAACGGTAACCATTCCAACATTCATTGGGATATGGTTATGATTCAACGTCCAGAATATGGTGGTGGTGAAATTTACTTTGACGGCGTACTCATTCGTAAAGACGGTCGATTTGTTATCCCACAATTAGAGCCGTTAAATCCAGAAAACTTAAAATAAAAGAAAAAGCAACTATGGCGCGTTCATAGTTGCTTTTTTTACAATCCGCTTAGTTTTTCTTATCCCAGACAATTTCGAGTTGATCTCCTGGTGCGAGCGGTTCATAAAATGTTGTCGGTTCGCCGTTTTTAAGCAATGTAAACGTTGTTGAACCCCCGTGAGGAATAGCGATGTCGACATATTGAAATATATCTTGAAAAATGAAAGGTTCGATTTTTTGTTCATAGAATTGAAGTACGTCTCCATGTTGGACCGTATCGTTGTCGCTAAGCTCAACGCCGTCACGATAAAACGTGCCGATTTGTTTTGTTAACGTCAATGTTTCCCCATGAAATATAATTGGCATGGAATAATGCAGTTTCAGCTGTTTTGCTTCAGCAATTTGAACAATCGTTCGCTCGTTTTGTTTATGAACAACGATCGTGTCTCCATCTTCAAATGTGGCATAGCGTTGGCATTCGATTCCATTCCGATATATCGTTCCACCCCATTCAGGAAACGTGATTTTTTTTCCGTTCAATATGAATGTAAACGGTTCAAGTTGTTGGAGAAGATTCTCGTTTTTTGTTGCTTGTAAAAGTTGTTCAATCGTTTCAGGCATATGAACGACAATGTCATCTCGGTCACATAAAACGGTATCAAGAGAAACGTGTTCCCCGTTTCGTAATACAACAGGTTCAATCGTGTATCGTTGTCCATTAATTGTCACTTGTTTTGTCGGCAATGATTCAAGTAAGTCACGAAGCTGAATAGTCGCTTGTTTGCCGTCTCGTCCTTTTTCAACAACGATGTCGTCCCCGTTTGTAATCGGTGTATCAAATGTGGCTCGTTCCCCATTTTTCATTATGACAGGTGGTTCGCCATGCGTTCCTGGTATAGTAATCGTTTGCCCGTTTAACGTTACAACGCAAGCGAGGCCGGGTTTTCCATACAGTTTATGTAATTGAATGCCGACTGCTAATAGCGCATCGCCAATCGTCAGTTGTTTCATATCAAATAGGCGAATAGGCTGACCATTTACATGAACTGTTACGTATTGAATAGGCGTTTGCTTTGCAGCAATTGCAATTCCAATCGGAGTGACGAGTTCTGGTCGATGTTTCATCTCCTCACGGTCAATATGTAATTTTTGGATGGCGTCAATACCGCGAATAGCGACGCGATTTTCGGGGAGATGAAGCTTTTGAGCGAGCCGTTTTGGCAGTTCAGGCGTTAAGCTTCCTCCTCCAACGAGCATGACTGCTTTTGGTGGTTGATGATTGTTTAACCGCAAAATTTCTTTGCTGATCGCATCAGCGAGGCGATCAATTGCATCTGAAATCGTTGTAATCATTTGTTCTCGTGGTACTTCCGTTTCAAAGCCAAGAATGTCTGTAATCGTTATCGTTTCTTTTGTATGCAAGTCACGTTTCGCTTGTTCAGCAAGGGGAAAATCAAGTAAATACGCATCTGAAATGGCTTCTGTAATTTCATCTCCAGCCATCGGTACCATTCCGTAGGCGATGACTGTACCGAGATCGGTAATGGCGATATCAGATGTTCCTGCCCCGATATCGACGAGCGCTATATTTAATCGTCTCATAGTTGGAGGAATAAGTACGTTCAATGCAGCAATCGGTTCAAGTGTTAGCGCCTCCATTTCCAAATGGGCGCGATGTAGCGCGGCAAGAAGCGACTCAACGACAAGTTTCGGTAAAAATGTGGCGATGACTTCAACGCTCGCTTCCTCCCCTTGTTGATCAATTAAGTTGCCGATTTCTTCTCCGTCGATTTCGTATCGTGTGACGGAATAACCGACACAATAATAATGATGACTTTTTTCGATAGATGATTTTTCGGCCAACGTTGTTTGTGCTTGTTGAACAGCAGCAAGTTCTAGGTACGCTACATCCTCGTGTGTTAAAAGGGGCTTTCCTTTTATTGAAATAGTAATTTTTCCTTTTTCTGTTTTTAATGAGCGTCCTGCAGCTGCAACACATACACGGGTAAGAGGTCCGTGTCGTTCCTCTAATATTTTTTTTATATCGATAATGACCTTGGCAACAGCGAGTACATCGTGAATTTGCCCGTCAAGCATTGCCCGTTCTTCATGTTCTTTAATGACCATGTCCTCAACTTGATATTGCCCATCTGTTTCCTTTAAAATAATGCCAACTACTGAACGCGTCCCAATGTCTAGTGCAAAAATCAAGGTTCTCACCTTCTTTTTCGAAAATTAAAAAATTCTTTATCGCTTAAACGCGTTTTATAAATAAAGGGGTGACAACTTTATCCACTTCGTTTATAATAATCTCTAATTATATAGAAATGTACCACATTTTTTAGCTTATATAAAGAAAGGATGAGATGAATGAGCAAGGAACGATTAGATGAGCTGAGAGCGAAGGTTGATGAGCTAAATTTGCAGTTGTTAAAGTTAATTAATGAACGTGGGCGTCTCGTGCAAGAAATTGGGAAAATTAAAGACGCACAAGGCACGTATTTTTATGACCCTGTTCGCGAACGAAAAATGTTAGATTTGATTTTAGAACATAATGATGGGCCATTTGATACAGCGACATTGAAGCATATTTTTAAGGAGATTTTTAAAGCTGGTCTTGATTTGCAAGAAGACGATCATAAAAAAGCATTGCTCGTATCGCGAAAGAAGAAGCCAGAAAATACGATTGTCGACGTGAAAGGTGAAAAAATTGGTGATGGCAATCAATATTTTGTTATGGGACCGTGCGCGGTTGAAAGTTACGAACAAGTAGCGGAAGTAGCGCAAGCGATTAAACGACACGGGTTAAAATTGTTGCGCGGTGGAGCGTATAAGCCGCGTACATCGCCGTACGATTTCCAAGGACTTGGAGTCGAAGGATTAAAAATTTTAAAACGGGTAGCGGACGAGTTCGATTTAGCGGTCATTAGTGAAATCGTTACACCTGCAGATATTGAAAAAGCGCTCGATTACATTGATGTCATTCAAATTGGGGCGCGCAATATGCAAAACTTTGAGTTGTTAAAAGCAGCTGGTCAAGTGAATAAGCCGGTATTGTTAAAACGTGGGTTAGCTGCTACGATCGAAGAGTTTATCCATGCGGCAGAGTACATTATGTCACAAGGAAATGGTCAAATCATTTTATGTGAACGCGGAATTCGCACGTACGAAAAAGCGACGAGAAATACGCTTGATATTTCGGCCGTACCGATTTTGAAAAAGGAAACGCATTTGCCTGTGTTTGTCGACGTGACACATTCAACAGGACGCCGTGATTTGCTTTTACCTTGTGCCAAAGCTGCGCTTGCGATCGGAGCTGATGGGGTGATGGCAGAAGTGCATCCAGATCCAGCCGTTGCCCTATCTGATTCAGCGCAACAAATGGATATCGATCAATTCAATGAGTTTATGGAGGAATTGAAGTCGTTTCAAAAACAATTTGTAAAAGCATAACGAAGAGAAAAGCCGGTGAAGTGTTCACCGGCTTTTTCTTGTGATTTTACTCGTGAAAACGTTGCACTTAGGCAAGCATTTATCGTATGATATTTTTACATAAAATTGCGATTCACGACAGTTTTTGATATATAGAGCGTAAAAAAGGAGTGTATGTGATGAATGTAACAATTTATGATGTAGCAAGGGAAGCAAATGTGTCTATGGCGACCGTTTCACGTGTAGTTAACGGTAACCCGAACGTCAAGCCGTCAACACGAAAAAAAGTGTTGGAAGTTATTGAACGGCTTGGATATCGTCCAAACGCGGTAGCACGTGGATTAGCAAGCAAAAAGACGACAACGGTAGGCGTGATCATTCCTGATATTTCGAGTATTTTCTTTGCAGAAATGGCGCGCGGAATCGAAGATATTGCAACGATGTATAAATATAACATCATCTTAAGCAATTCTGATCAAAATAAAGAAAAAGAGTTACATTTATTAAATACGATGCTTGCGAAACAAGTTGATGGTATTTTATTTATGGGTGGCGACGTAACGGAAGAGCATGTCGAGCAATTTAAAAAATCGGATGTGCCGATTGTATTGGCAGCAACAATCGAAAAAAATCATATTATCCCATCTGTCAACATTGATTACGAACAAGCGGCTTACGATGCTGTTCATATGCTTATTGAAAAAGGACATCAACGAATTGCATATGTGACAGGTCCGTTAAATGATCCGATTAACGGGTTGAAGAAATTAGCTGGTTATCGCCTTGCCTTAGAAGAAGCGAATATTGCTTATGATGATGCGCTTGTTGTTGAAGGAGACTACACGTATGATTCTGGCATTGAAGCATATGAAAAGCTAACCGAACTTGCAGAGCATCCAACGGCGATATTTGTTGGAACAGATGAAATGGCTCTTGGGGTCATTCATGGCGCGCAAGATTGCGGTGTGCGCATTCCTAATGAATTAGAGGTTGTTGGTTTTGATAATACGCGCTTAGCAACAATGGTTCGCCCGAAGTTGACGACTGTTGTACAGCCGATGTATGATATTGGTGCTGTGGCGATGCGCCTATTAACGAAATATATGAATAAAGAACATGTTGACAATCATATTGTCGTGTTGCCGCATCGTATTGAATATCGCGATTCGACAAAATAGGCGGCGCGGCTAACTGTGCGTACGAACATAGAAAAGGGTGTTCTCTACTTTCGGAACACCCTTTTTATTTTGTTATAAGTTTAACCGTTGTTTATTGCTTCGGATTGGATGGAGTGCTTTCATAACAGTTTGGGCATTTTTTTCTGTAATTTCGGCCTTTCTCGGAATAGGTGGGTATAAGTCTTCCGGATCGTCCCACTCGAGTGGTAAAGAAACGGGAGCGTGACGTTGCCAGCGAGCGATCCATTCCTTCGGTAAAGCTCCAGAAATATCGGATTGTTCTGTCATTTCAAGCCATAATAATGCCCATGCACGCGGAACAACGCGCCAAATGTCATACCCTCCTCCCCCTACCGCAATCCAACGGCCGTTGCAATATTGGTGGGCGATTTGATGTGCGATTTTTGGAATTTCGCGATAAATGCGCATCGTTGCACACAAATGTGTTAATGGATCATAATAATGTGCATCCACTCCGTTTTGTGTTAAGATGACGTCCGGACGGAAAAAGTCAGCAATTTCGATTAGCGCTTCTGTGTATGCTGCTAACCACGACTCATCTTCTGTAAACGCATCAACTGGAATGTTGAACGAGTAGCCATATCCTTTTCCTTGTCCTCGTTCATTAACATTTCCTGTACCAGGGAATAAATAACGTCCTGTTTCATGAATAGAAAACGTGCATACATTTGGGTCATCGTAAAACGTCCATTGCACCCCATCGCCGTGATGGGCATCTGTGTCCACGTATAAAACGCGCACACCGTATTTTTCTTGCATATATTTAATGGCGACTGAGCTATCATTGTAGATACAAAAACCTGATGCTTTGCCTCGAAATCCATGATGGAGCCCTCCCCCCAAACTGAGCGCATGCTCAGCTTTGCCGGAAAGTACGTAATCAACTGCTGTTAATGTTCCGCCAACAAGAAGAGCGCTCGCTTCATGCATATTTGGAAAAATGGGTGTATCTTCTGTACCTAATCCATAATTGAGGGCAACTTCTTCTGGCAGTTGTCCTCTTCCGGCTTTTTTTACTGCTTCTATATAATGAGTATCATGAACAAGTGCTAGCTCTTCGTCTGTTGCTAGGCGTGGTGCTACAATTTGTGAATCATGAAGCGCGCCCAGCGTCTGTAACAAGTCGTACGTGAGTTTGACGCGCAGTTGGTTGAACGGATGGCGATCATGGAACTTGTATGTTTGGAATGCATCAGAATAAATAAATACGCTATTTTTGCTCATGATGAAACCCCCGGCAAGCTCGGCCATAAAACGTCGTATCCTTGTGCCTTTAAATCATGAATAATCGCCATCGGGTTCATCGTTTGAATACGAAAAACAAGTACTTTATACATTTCATTTTGATCAGGATAGACAAGGACGCTTGAAATATTGATGTTTCGTTTTTGGAAAATAGAAGCGACTTCACTTAACATTCCTGCTCGATTCGGTACTTTAATTTCGATTTGCGATCCAGGTTGGTGTGCCCCTGTCAGTTGCACAAGTGTGTACAACAAATCGCTTTCTGTAATGATGCCGACAAGTTTATTTTCTTTGACAATGGGCATACAGCTAATGCGATGTTCGTAAAACAAAGCCGCGACCTCTTCGACAAAATCAAGCGGATGTCCTGTAATGACGTTTGTTTTCATAATGGTGCTTAACGGTTTTTGCAAATCTTCCAGATGTTCATTCGCGTGGAAAATAGACGGGCTTGCATCGCGCAAGTCTCGATCGGTGACGATGCCGATGACATGTTGTTCATCATCGACAATAGGTAAGTGACGAATGTTTTTTTGCTTGACGATATTTAGCGCATCACCAATTGTGTTTGACGGCTTTAATGCGATAACATCCGTTTTCATCATTTGTTCGACAATCATTTCCCCATCCCCTTTGTTTTTAATACATGAAGCGGTTCATAAAGCGTAATTGGTCAAATTTTTGAATAGATTGCTGATCGACGCGTTTTCCGATTCGAGCCATTAAACAATTAGCTGGATGTGAACAAATTTCTGGATCGTCCGTTGCGTACCAGACGAGTCCGCCTGCGTTCATCATTTTCTCCATTACTTTTCGATATTCCCATACGTTTAAACCCGTTCGTTTTAAATCCCAATGCCAATAGTATTCCGTTGTAATAATGATGTAATCTTCCATCGCATCATCCATCATGGCAACTTTCAACAAATTTTTTCCGACACCGCAGCCTCGAAAGTCTGGGATAACTTCAATTGCACCAAGTTCGATTAAATTTTCCATCTTCCCTTGCGACCATCTTTCTAGCGGGTCAGGATATAAAAAAGTCACGTAGCCAACGATCGTATGACCGTGGCGAGCAATAATAATTCGTCCTTCTGGAAGGCCAGCAATTTCAATGAGCGCTTGATGTTGTTGATGTGGCTGACGAAATGCTGTTAAATCGTGATGAAATTCATAACTAGCTAGTTTTTCGGGAGAAATCGGCCCCTCAATAATTAACGTTCCTTTCGGTGTTTTTAACTGTTTTGCGTTATATGTTTTTTTATGCTCCATTGCCCCACCGCCTACTGAAATGATCTCATTTCAATTATACATAAAAAAATAAAAATTAAATCGTTTTCATAATAAACATAAATGAAAATTTTTTAAAAATTGAGAAATTGTTTATAGTATAATATAATACGAGTGTAAAGACTTCAAACAAGGGGGAGTTTGGGATGATTAAAGTGGAAACGCTACCAGTCATTCAAGGGGATTTTAATTTGAAAAACTATGAAGAAACGTATCAAACGTTTGACTGGTCAGAGACGGAGAAAAACTTTTCTTGGTACGAAACAGGAAAGGTGAATATGGCGTATGAAGCAATTGACCGCCATGTGGAAACATTCCGAAAAAACAAAGTCGCTCTTTACTACCGTGACGCGACAAGAGAAGAGAAGTACACGTTTAAAGAAATGAAAGAGTTTTCGAACAAAGTAGCAAACGTATTAAAAGAAGTGGCTGATGTTGAAAAAGGCGACCGCGTCTTTATTTTTATGCCTCGTTCACCAGAATTATATTTCTCTGTGCTCGGCGCTATTAAACTTGGTGCGATCGTTGGATCTCTTTTTGAAGCGTTCATGGAAGGGGCGGTACGCGATCGTTTAGAAGATAGCGAAGCGAAAGTGATCATTACAACGCCTGAACTGTTGCCGCGAGTGCCTGTCAATGAACTGCCGGCATTAAAATACGTATTTTTAGTCGGAGATGACGTGAAAGAAGAAGGTCCATTTTTCGATTTGAAAAAACGGATGAATGCTGCAAGCAAACATTTCGATATTGAATGGGTTGGACGTGAGGACGGTCTCATTTTACATTATACATCTGGTTCAACTGGAAAACCAAAAGGCGTATTGCACGTGCATAATGCGATGATTCAACATTATCAAACAGCGAAATGGGTATTAGACTTAAAAGAAGACGATGTATATTGGTGCACAGCTGATCCAGGTTGGGTAACAGGAACATCATATGGTATTTTCGGTCCGTGGCTTTGCGGAGCATCAAACGTCATTGTAGGGGGACGATTTAACCCAGAAGCGTGGTACAAGACGATCGAAGACTATGGTGTGACAGTATGGTATAGCGCGCCAACAGCATTCCGTATGTTGATGAGTGCTGGAGACGAGCTCGTGAAAAAATTTGATTTGCGTTCACTTCGCCATATTTTAAGTGTTGGTGAACCGCTCAATCCAGAAGTTGTTCGCTGGGGAATGAAAGTGTTCAACCGTCGCATTCATGATACATGGTGGATGACAGAGACGGGAGGTCAGCTCATCTGCAACTATCCGTGTATGGAAATTAAACCGGGATCGATGGGCAAGCCGATTCCAGGGGTAAAAGCTGCGATTGTCGATGATCAAGGGAATGAGTTGCCGCCTTATCGCATGGGGAATTTGGCGATTAAAAAGGGTTGGCCGTCCATGATGCGCGCTATTTGGAACAATCCACAAAAATATGAGTCATATTTCTTGCCAGGTGATTGGTATGTATCTGGTGATTCTGCGTATATGGATGAGGACGGATATTTCTGGTTCCAAGGACGAATTGATGACGTAATTATGACAGCAGGAGAGCGTGTCGGTCCGTTTGAAGTAGAAAGCAAACTCGTTGAACATCCAGCTGTTGCAGAAGCAGGTGTCATCGGAAAACCGGATCCAGTGCGTGGTGAAATTATTAAAGCGTTTGTAGCTTTACGCGAGGGGTACGAGCCGTCAGAAGAATTAAAAGAAGATATTCGTAACTTTGTGAAAAAAGGCTTAGCAGCGCATGCCGCACCGCGTGAAATCGAGTTTCGTGACAAGTTGCCAAAAACGAGAAGTGGAAAAATTATGCGTCGCGTGTTGAAAGCTTGGGAGTTAAACTTGCCGACAGGCGATTTGTCAACAATGGAAGACTAATTAAAAAAATCGGGCTCGGCCCGATTTTTTTAATTAGTCGATGGTTGCTCTTCGGTCGGTATGTCTATCGGTTGTTCATTGGTTGATTGCTCGGGTAGTGTTGCAGGTAACATACGAACGATATTTGACGGATTTGATTCCAATCCAGCGATATCGACAGCAGTAACATAATATATTCCTTGTTTTAACGGTATGCTTTTTTGTTCTCCTGTACGTATTGTTGCGATGACTTGAAACGTAGCTGTTTCGGATGACGCGTAATATACTCGATAACCAATGACGTCTTGTTCGTGATGTTCGCTCCAGACGAGCGTTGCCCCTTTTTGTTGCACTGCAAGTGGATCTGGTTTTTTACCGTTTTCTTGAAGTGTGTTTGCTACAAATACATGTTTCCACTTGTCGTTTCGAGGAAGCAGTTGGCTCATATCTTTTATATGTTGAATTCCCCATTGTTCAAGCAATGAACCGTCAATCATCACGCCTTCTTTTGTAAATTCCCTCGGTGTTGATGGAAGCGCAACGTATCGTTCCCCGTTCAATTCGATGAAGGCCCCACTCACTAAATACCGATCTTCTTGTTTCGGTACGAAAGCGGTATTGAATAAATCACTTTCTATAAGTCCGAATCGTTTGCACGTTTCTGACGGAAGCAATCCGGAAATGGCACAATATGAACGTTGTACAATGCCACCCGGCATGTGAAATCGCTCTTGTGGCGCAATCAGCTCTGGACGAATGTCGTATGCCCCGTTTATTAATTGCGCCCATAGTAGTAAGTTTCTTTGGGAATACGATAGTCCTTTATACCTTTTTTCGAGCGGCTTTGGTGTATCATATCCCATCCAGATCCCGAATGTAACATTCGGATTTGTTGCTACGAACCAAGCATCTTTCGTATTTTGGCTCGTTCCAGTTTTTCCTGCCCAGTCAGCTGAAAACTTTAGCTTACCGTTCAAAAAGGCGGCCGTGCCTGAGCGAATGACATCGCGCATCATATCAATTGTTAGGTAAGCTGTCTGCGGAGAAAATACTTCGACTTGTTTTGGTTCATGTTCATATATGACTTTGCCGTTTTTATCGACAATTTTTTCAATTAAATAGGCGTCAACGAACTTTCCGCCGTTTGCGAATGTCGCATATGCATTGACGTTTTCCTCTATCGTTACCCCTTTTGTCAAGCCGCCTAGCGCGAGCGATAAATGGCTTGCGTCCCCGGTTGTTAAGCTTGTGAATCCCATTTTCTCTAAATATGAAATAGGGCGTTGGTCGATGATGCGCGCATACGTCCGAATAGCAGGGATGTTATATGATTTTTTGAGTGCATGGCGAACAGATGTTAAACCGTGCGTTTGACCATCTGCGTTTTTCGGACGATACGGCCCTTGCGGCGTCGACATTTCTACATCGATATCTGGAATAACAGACCCCGGCTGAACGATCCCCATTTCCATTGCTGGTGCATAAACAAGAAGGGGCTTCATCGTTGATCCGTTTGAGCGATATGCCTGTGTCGCATGATTTAGCTGCTCGCGTTTATAATCTCTTCCTCCAACAAAGCTAATAATGCGTCCCGTTTTGTTTTCGATGAGCATCGCACCGACTTCTACCGGTTGACGTACGGAAACGATTTGTCCTGTTTTTTCGTCTTTTTTTCGTACGAGTGTATCGCTTCCGAAGTAAGGATATTTTTCTACGATTGCTTGCATGCGCTCATATATATCTTTGTCGATCGTTGTGTAAATCGTGTAACCGTTTTGTCGTAATTGTTTTTCAGCCTTTTCTGCATATTCCCTATATAGTTGATCGTTCGAACGCACATCTTGCCGTTCATAGCCATCTTTTTTGGCTAGTAAATCAATAAAAATGTCTTTTGCACGACGCTCAATTTCAAACGTTAACCACGGGTATTTTTCTATTGGAGAAGGTAAGGAAGAAACAAAATCTTTCGTAATGTCGTATGCAAGCGCTTCCTCATACTGCTCCTTTGAAATATACCCTGCTTTTTTCATGCGTGCTAACACCGTTTTCATACGATTTAAGGCTGGGGACAAGTCGCTTTTTAACTCCCCTTCACTTGTAAATGGTGTATATCGAAACGGGCTTTGTGGCAATCCTGCTAAAAATGCAGCTTGCGGCAATGTTAATTCTTTTGCGTCAACACCGAAAACGCCTTTTGCGGCAGCTTGAACGCCAGCAATATTTCGTCCAGATGCGTTTCTTCCGAAAGGTACGACGTTCATGTATGCCTCTAAAATTTCATCTTTTGAAAAAAATTTCTCAAGCCGTAAAGCAAGTAATACTTCTTTTGCTTTTCGCTCAAATGATACTTCACTTGTTAAAATTTGGTTTTTAACAAGCTGTTGTGTTAATGTACTCCCACCGCTACGTGTTGAGGAGTTTGTTGCTTCTTGAAAAATGGCACGTATAATTGCTTTTGGTACAACCCCTTTATGCTCATAAAAATGTTCATCCTCTGTCGCGATAATCGCTTGAATGAAATAAGGGGACACTTCTGAAAGTTTAATTTCGTCTCGCTCTAAGTCGGAGCGAAAATAGCCAAGATATTGATGATTGGCAAAGTAAATATGCGTCGTTTCTTCATAGTTATAAATATCTTTTTTCATTTCTTTGTACGGAATCGGTTCGGCATCTTTCACAAGTGAAGCGAAATACCCAGCCCCGACACCAAAGGCAAAACTGAACGCGCATAAGCTAGTGATGAATATAATTAAACATACGTTCCAAATGACTTCATATGTGATTGTAAAATGGCGCCATAGCTTTTGCCAAGAAAATCGGACTTGTTTTTCAGACATAGTGACCTCCCATCCGTGTTGTATTTTCATTATTATATCATAATTTGTCTTTTCATATCGGTAAATGTCTAAATTTGTTTCAAGATCTTGACAACGATGAGTGTTTTATGATAAAAGAGGATATACCAACATGTGAATAATTGAGTGATGATCGGAACAAGTAGTGCTTATCTCCCTGCGATCAGAGAGCTAGTGGTTGGTGCGAACTAGCGCATAGATGAGCATGAATTACCTCCGGGAGCATCTTTTGTGAACGGCATAGCATGTGCCAAGTAGCAAAAGACGGTGTCGGCCGTTATGTCAATGAAGTGAGAGAACATCGTTGTTCTCTAAGTAGGGTGGTACCGCGATATAACTCGTCCCTTCATGTGAAGGACGAGTTTTTTTGTTGTGACTATAGACTAGAAAGGGTGATTGCAATGGATTTGCTTCAAGATTTACAATTTCGCGGTTTAATTAATCAAATGACGGATGAAGAAGGTCTGAAAGCATTGCTATCAGAAGAGCAAGTAAAAGTATATTGCGGTTTTGATCCGACCGCGGATAGTTTGCACATCGGTCATTTGCTTCCGATCTTAATGTTGCGTCGCTTTCAACAGGCGGGACACCAACCGATTGCGCTCGTCGGTGGAGCGACGGGGCTCATTGGGGATCCGAGTGGGAAAAAAGCGGAGCGAAAATTGAATGAAAAAGAGACGGTTGCTCATTACAGTGAACGAATTAAACAGCAGTTAAGTCGTTTTTTAGATTTCGAAAAAGAAAATAACCGAGCGATTATTGCGAATAACTACGAGTGGATCGGATCGCTCGATGTCATTACCTTTTTGCGTGACGTTGGAAAAAACTTCGGTATTAACTACATGCTTGCGAAAGAGTCTGTTCAATCGCGATTGGAAACAGGAATTTCGTTTACAGAATTTAGCTATATGATTTTGCAAGCATACGATTTCTTAAAGCTATATGAAATGTATGGTTGTAAATTGCAAGTTGGTGGAAGCGATCAATGGGGGAACATTACAGCAGGGCTAGAGCTCATCCGGAAAACAGAAGAAGATGCCAAAGTATTTGGACTAACTGTCCCACTCGTAACGAAAGCGGATGGAACGAAGTTTGGGAAAACGGAAGGTGGAGCAGTATGGCTTGATGCTGATAAAACATCCCCATATGAATTTTACCAATTTTGGATTAATACAGATGACCGTGATGTCGTAAAATATTTGAAATACTTCACGTTTTTATCACATGAAGAAATTATCGAATTGGAAAAGCAAACAGCTGAAGCGCCAGAAAAACGGGCAGCGCAAAAAGCGTTAGCTGCTGAGATGACGCGTCTTGTTCACGGAGAAGAGGCGTTGCGACAGGCGATCAATATTTCCGAGGCGCTCTTTAGCGGGGAAGTAGCGAAATTAACAGCGGATGAAATTGAACAAGGGTTTAAAGATGTCCCATCGTACGTATGTCATGAACAGGAAGTGGCGCTTGTTGATTTGCTTGTCGCAAGCGGTATTTGCTCGTCGAAGCGCCAAGCGCGTGAAGATGTAACAAATGGGGCCATTTACGTAAACGGTGAACGTGTGCAAGATGTGAATAAAGTTATGACAGACGCAAATCGCATTGAAGGTCGTTTTACAATTATTCGGCGCGGTAAGAAAAAATACTACTTGATTCGTTACGCATAAAAAAAATCCTCTCTGCTTCGGCAGAGAGGATTTTTTTATTAACGTGAGTAGAACTCGACGATTAATGCTTCGTTAATTTCAGCAGGTAATTCAGAACGCTCAGGTAAGCGAGTGTAAGTACCTTCTAATTTGTCTGCATCAAGCGTTAAGTAGTCAGGTACAAAGTTGTTTACTTCAAGCGCTTCTTTAATAATTTGAAGGTTGCGAGATTTTTCGCGAACAGAAATTGTTTGACCTGGTTTCACACGATAAGATGGAATATCTACACGGTTGCCATCAACTAAGATGTGACCATGGTTCACTAATTGGCGAGCTTGACGGCGAGTGCGTGCAAAACCTAAACGGTAAACAAGGTTGTCTAAACGAGACTCAAGTAGGATCATGAAGTTTTCACCGTGTTTACCGGCCATTTTTCCTGCTTCCTCGAACGTTTTACGGAATTGACGCTCGTTTACACCGTACATATGGCGAAGCTTTTGCTTCTCTTGAAGTTGCATGCCATATTCAGATAATTTTTTGCGTTGTCCTGGACCATGTTGACCTGGTGGGTAAGGACGTTTTTGTAATTCTTTACCTGTGCCGCTTAATGAAATGCCAAGGCGGCGAGAAATTTTCCATGTTGGACCTGTATAACGAGCCATAAATGCTCCTCCTTTGTTTTTATTTTTGGTAAAATAAAAACAGTCGTGCCTCACTATTTATCGCCATTTTGTTTTCATGTATCCTCGCCCTAGCAGCTGAGAGTTACACGATACAGCCTCCAGTTAGAGATTTTTCTCTACGGGGAACAAAATGGACATACAAACGTGAGCACAAAGGCTGCAATATTTTACACAAAGGCTATTATAATTTTTTTTTACGCCTGAGTCAATCATTTTTGTATAGTCTTTATGGAAAGGATTATGGTATGATATAATTAATAGGTCCTCAGTTTTAGAAATATGACAGAAACTTTCATTTTTTTATTTATATGGTTCATACATATAAAGAGAGGAAGTATGTGCGGGTGAGTGGAGAAAATGAACGTTCAACAACGCGATCAATACGCCATATTTAAACAAAAGTTTTTTGACTGGTTTTTGACTGAAGAAGATTTTACAGATTTACCTCGCATCATTCAAGCGCTCATCACCTTATTGCAAAAAGAGTTTCATTTGTTAGATATCACCTTTTATGTACTTAACCCGTTTAAACATGCCTTCGAGCCTGAAGTGACGACTGACTGTATGATTAGAAAGCGCCAGGAACACGTCTCGATTCCATTCGATAGTCATCTAAAAGAACGGTTTGACGACGTTATAATTATTGATGATGGAAGCGAGATTAAAACGGTGCAGTTTGGGGTGTATTTTTCAGAAGATTCATGCGGTCTCGTTCGTTTTCGAATACATGAACGGGATATGCTACCAAAGTCGTTTATTAGACAAATGAAACACGACTTTTTAAAAGTATTTGCCCGTATCCGGAAAGTATCTGAAGTATTAAGTGAAGAAAAAAGATATGAACAGTTGCATCGAGCGGCAACAAAAATTCATGCGTCGATGAATATTGGTGATGTGCTTGAAGAAATTGTGAAAACGTTAAAAGACGTGTATCCGACGTTTACGTGCCATTTATTTTTATCATATGATAGTACAACAGACCGTGATTTGCCGATCAAATTGCTTACGTTTGAAAACGAAGACGAGCACATGGGAGCAATGCAAGCGTATGTTACTGGACATATTCAGCTTCATGATTCGCTCGTTCATAAACGATCCGTCATTTATGCGCCAATTAAAGGGGCGCAAGGAATTTACGGCGTAATTGAAATGATTGCTCCAACGGTGATGGAGTTGCCTGAAAGGGAAATTCGTTTCATCTCCTTGTTGGCGAATACGGCCGGTAGCGCATTAGAAAATGCTAAATTATATGAGCAATCTAAACGGTTAATCGCCGACTTACAACTCATTAACGAGACGATCCATCATTTGAATACAAATTTACGATTCCAAGATGCACTAAAGTTTATGATTGAGAAAATCAAAACGTCATTTGATGCGCAGGAAGTCGGTTTTATTCTTTCGCAAGAAAAGGAGCGGAAAGTACTCCCGGGAAGTACGCCGTTTTTCGAATCAAAGGAAGCGAGAATATATGTTGATTTCGTTTTCCGTCGTATTCAAAATGCTCGCGATACTTTATTTTTAGGCGATGTAAAAATTCATGGCGACCATACGAAACGGTTTCGTTCACTTATGGCTGTGCCGATGATGCGCGGCATGATGAAAGGTGTCGCCATCGTGTTACATGAAGAAGCGTATCACTTTTCATTTGATATGTTTAAATTGTTACAGTCGCTCATTCATCATTCTACATTGGCGTTTACAAACGCCGCGTTGCGCGAAGAGCTAGAGCGTATGGTGATTACAGATCGACTAACAGGCTTGTATGCACGCCATTATTTAGATGAACGCATCCAACACTCGATGGAAGAGGATGGTCTAGGCACATTTATTTTAATAGACATTGATAATTTCAAAAAAATAAATGACACGTATGGGCATCAAGTAGGCGATGAAATTATTATTCAAGTAGCGAATATTATGAAAGCGAACATCCGACAAAACGATATTGGGGCACGATGGGGAGGGGAAGAACTCGCCATTTATTTGCCGAAGGTGTCGGTTCATGCAGGTTTATCGATTGCGAATCGGCTTGTGCAAAAAGTCCGAGAATTAACCGATCCACCTGTAACGATTTCGTGTGGGGTATCGTACTGGAAGAAAAATCGCGCTGACTCTGTTAAAGAGTTATTTAATCGTGCCGATGAGGCGTTATATACAGCGAAACGGACAGGAAAAAACCGAGTTGTTGTTCAGGAGTAATATAAAAGAGGCCGCGTTTATCGGCCTCTTTTATACGTCAAGATGGTGTACGAGCGTTTCGACAAACCGTTCTAAATACTGTTCATCCACCTCATCGAAACGGTTTTTCATGGGGCTATCGATATCAAGCACTCCGATGACGCGACCATTTTTGATCATTGGAACGACAATTTCAGATTGAGATGCGGCATCGCATGCGATGTGTCCCGGAAATGCATGAACATCTGCGACGCGCACCGTTCTTTTCTCATTAGCTGCAGTTCCGCACACGCCTTTGCCGAACGGGATACGTACACACGCCGGAAGCCCTTGAAAAGGTCCGAGAACGAGTTCGTTTCCTTCTGCTACATAAAAACCGACCCAGTTGATGTCGTGTAAAAAGTAATTCAATAAAGCTGCAGCATTTGCTAAGTTAGCAATCACATTTTTTTCATCTGAAATTAAAGCTTGTAATTGCTCGATGACAAGCGCGTAATTTTCTTCTTTTGTCCCTGTGTATGCTTGTGTATGAAACATGTTTTTCACTCCTTATACATCAACATATGTTCAATCCCTTGATGAAGTCCAGCGACTGAATGGGCATCCGAGCCGTAAACGAGCGGAACGCCAAGTTCCAATGCTTTTTTGACGACCCAATGGGGTGGATAAGGCTCTAGACAAAGTGGTTTTACCGCCCCAGCACCGTTATAATCAAGCTCTAATTGGCGCAATTTCATTTCTTTTAAAATGCGTGCGATGATGTTAGATGCATCATATTCACACGGGTATGCCCGATGAAACTTTCGGACGAGCGTGATGTGACCGATCCGTTTTGGTTTGTACGGTCCTAAGTCCGCAACAACGGACGCTAACACAGCGTTATAATATGCGTCGTACACTTGTTCAACGGAACCGAGCGAGGCGACGATTTCACCAAACATCTCCTCGTTGTAATCAACACACATATAGCCGTTGCCAACAGCTAAAAAATGAACAGATAAAATGCTATCGTCCAATTGTGGGCCAACTTCATTTAAAAATGCTGTCGTTTCTCGTTCATAACCGACGATGAAATCAACTTCGAGCCCGATGCGAATACGAATATGTCTTTCGTACTGTTTTTTTAATGACTGTAAAATTGATACGTATGATGCTAGTTGTTCCTTTTTCATCGCGCTATCTTGATAAGGGGTGGGATCAATAAACCCTGTCGGAAGCGGTGCGTGCTCGGTGAACGAAATGTCTGTATAACCGAGCGAAATAGCCTTTTCAATATATTCATGTAGCGCATCTTTGCTCCCGTGAGGGCAAAAAGGTGTGTGAATATGTCCATCGCGCACGTTTCATCCCCTCCTTACACGCACGGTTCGACAAAAATCACGTTTTTTAGGAAAAAATTAAAATTTTTGCTCAAAAAATGTTGCTAACATGGTATCATAAAATCATTGAAAAGAAAATGCCTTCTCCATAAAAAAGAAAGATTGACAACAAGGAGGCCCATTATGGAATTTGTAGCGATTAGTGCGCTCCTCGTCATCGGAGGACTTACATATACATATGTGCATCGAAAACGTTTATATAAACGAATTGACGAATTAGAACAATGGAAAATTTCCTTGATGAATCGACCTGTGCCAGAGGAATTGTCTAAAATTAAATCGTTAAATATGATGGGGGAAACAGAGCAGCTGTTTGAAAAATGGCGCAATGAGTGGGACGATATTGTTGCTGTTCAGCTGCCAAATATAGAGGAAAAGTTGTTCGACATTGAGGAAGCGGTTGTCAAATACCGATTTATGAAAGCGAAAGATGCGTTGCAACAAACGGAGCAACAACTGAAAGATATTGAAGGAAGCATTCAACGCATTTTACTAGAGTTACAAGAATTAGTCGGGAGCGAAGAGAAAAATCGAGAAGAAATTGAGCAAATGAAGGAAAAGTATCGTCAAGTAAAAAAAGCGATGCTGACTCAACGTCATGCATTTGGTTGCACAGAAGTTGCGCTTGAGGCGCGATTAAATGCTCTTCAAAACCAATTTCAAACATTTGAACAGTTAACAACAGAAGGGAATTATTTGGCTGCTCGCGAAGTCGTATTGCTTATTCAAAACGAGCTACATGAATTGAATCGTTTTATTGAACAAATTCCCCTTTTATTAAGCGACGCACAAATTGAAATTCCTGCGCAACTCGACAACATTGTCGAGGGGTATCGTGAACTGTTAGACAAAGGGTATGTGCTTGACCATCTTCCGGTTGATAAAGAAGTTGAAGCGATTCGGGGAAAAGTGTCTCAAGTACTTTCATTATTAGAAGAGCTTAAAGTCGATGAAGCAGAAGCGCTTCTTCGTGAAACACAAGAAGATGTCGATACGTTGTACGACTTATTGGAAAAAGAAGTGTACGCTGAACGGTTCGTTCATGATGAAACAGAAAAGATCGAACAAACGCTTTACGATTTGGAAGAAGAAACGAAAGAAACGCGTGATGAAACGTTATTTGTGCAACAAAGCTATCATTTGTCGCAAAGCGACTTAGATAAATATCGACAAATCGAGAAGCAAGTACAACAACTAATGAAACGTTTTATGCTCATCCAAACGAAAATGGCCGAGGAGCGTTTAGCTTACTCGCTTATTCGTGAAGAGCTTGAAGAAATTTTAGCGCAAATTGCTACAGTAAAAGAGAAGCATGCCCAGTTTCGCGAGCATTTATATGCGTTACGCAAAGACGAATTAGCGGCGCGCGAGAAGCTGTCGGAAATGAAAAAGCAGTTATCGGAAGCGATTCGACTTGTGAAAAAAAGCAAGCTCCCAGGTTTGCCAGAGTCTTATATGTTACAAGTGAGTGAAGCACGCGAAAGCTTAACACGCGTTTCCCTTACGCTAGATGGGAAACCATTGAATATGGAGGCGGTTCATCAAGCGTTAGACGAGGCGATCGTTTTTGTGCAAAACGTGTATGATCAAACAAAAGAAATGATTGAACAAGCCCAATTAGCAGAAAGAGTTATACAGTATGGCAACCGCTATCGTCGACGTTTTCAGGCGGTAAAAGAAGGATTAGACGAAGCGGAACAACTGTTTCGAAGATACGAATACGAACTGGCATTACAAAAAGCAATCGCTGTGGTCGAACAAGTGGAGGAAGGGGCATTTGAACGTATTCGAGAGTGGCTAAAAGAAAACGAGTGAAAGGATGTCCTTTCACTCGTTTTTTAACTTACTTTTCTCTCGGTACGTGTGACATGATTTGTTTTGTTTAGTAATAAACCGATGACCCCGCCAATGAGTGCCGGCGTGAGCCAGCCGATTCCTTGTTCAAAGAGCGGCAATGTTTTTTCGTATACATGTAAGATGGACGATACATCAAATCCTGCTGCCTTCAGTCCATCAACGATGCTAACGAGAAACGTACCAGCGAGCGCCCCGATGTAAACGGTTTGTTTTCCCCCGAAATAGTCATGGAGAAACGATAGGGCGACGAGAGTAATGGCTAATGGATAAATAATAATAAGCACTGGAACGGATAACGAAATGAGTTTTGTTAAACCGACGTTTGCGATGAATGCGCTAAAGCCGCTCATGACAATGACGAGCATTCGATAGGAAAGCTTTGGCGAAATTTTCGAAAAATAACTTGCGCAAGAAGATAATAAACCAACTGATGTCGTTAAGCACGCAAGCATAATGATGATCGATAAAATGATTGTACCCGCTTGACCGAATAAATAAGTCGCGGCTTGACTAATGATTTCGCCGCCGTTATTGCGATAACCGATCGCTTGTACGCTCGATGCTCCAATAAAAGCGAGCGATACATACACGAGCGTTAATCCAGAAGCGGCAACGAGCCCGGCTTGAATACAAAGCTTCGTTAATTGTTTTTTATTTGTAATTCCTTTTTGTTGAATGGCTTGAATGACGATGATACCAAAAACGAGTGCCGCAATGGCATCCATCGTTAAATATCCGTCAACAAATCCTTTAAAAAACGGAGCGTTTGCATATGCATCCGTTGGCGGTTGAATGTCTCCCATAGGCGTCCATATGCTTTTGACAAAAAATAAAGTAAGACCGATGAGTAAAAGAGGTGTTAACAACTTGCCAATTCGGTCAACTAATTTTGATGGATTTAACGCTAACCAAAGCGATACGACAAAATAAACAACCGTATACATGGCTAGCATCAATGAGCGATCGACAGTTTCAGACAAAAACGGTGTTACCCCAATTTCGAATGATACAGTTCCTGTACGCGGAATGCCAAAAAACGGACCGATGGCTAAATACATAACGATCGTAAAGATGACACCAAATACTGGATGTGCTCGGCTAGCTAATTGTTGCAAGTCGTTCCCTGTTCTTGCAATCGCGCTTACTGCTAAAACTGGCAATCCGACACCGGTAATTAAAAAACCTGCGATGGCAAGCCACATGTTTTCCCCTGCTGCTTGCCCGAGAGCTGGAGGGAAAATCATGTTACCAGCGCCAAAAAATAAAGCAAATAACATAAAACCGACAGCCATTAAATCTTTTTTCGACATGCTGATCCTCCTTTGTTGTCTCCGTACCAGCCTATATACTACCATACAAAATAAAAATTTTGTTGTTTTTATCAAAAGTTTCAATCTTTAAAATATTCTTTGATTATTTCTTTTTTGAATAAAGATGTGATAATATAAGAAGGCTGTTTGTATACGAACGTAATGGAGGCAAGGGCGATGATGTACTTGGACAATAGCGCCACAACAAAACCGTTTCCAGAAGTATTACAATCATTTTTGAAGGTAGCCAGCGACCATTTTGGAAATCCTTCGTCGCTACATGGACTAGGCATGCAAGCAGAGAGATTGCTCACGCAAGCAAGAGAACAAGTTGCACGTCTTCTTGGCGTCAAACCAACCGAGATTATTTTTACATCAGGTGGGACGGAAGGAAACAATTTAGCGATTAAAGGAGCGGCTTGGCAACATCAAAAACGTGGGCGTCATATCATTACAACGGCGATTGAACATCCATCTGTAACAGAAGCGTGCAAACAGCTTGAACAACTTGGGTTTCAAGTTACATATGTACCTGTTGATGAGCGTGGAATTGTCTCGCCGTTGCACATTGAACAAGCGCTACGTGACGATACGATTCTCGTTTCTGTTATGCATGTAAATAATGAAGTCGGTTCTATCCAACCGATTGAAGAAATTGGCATGTTGTTAAAAAAATATCCGAAAGTGCTATTTCATGTTGATGGAGTGCAAGGTGCGACGAAAGTACCGCTTCATTTGAAACAGGCAAACGTTGATTTATATACGATATCGGCACATAAATTTCACGGTCTAAAAGGGGCAGGCATTTTGTACGTTCGTGAAGGCGTACGTCTTTCACCTCTTTTATCAGGTGGGGCGCAGGAGATGCAACTGCGATCAGGAACAGAAAATGTCGCTGCCATTGTTGCGATGGCGAAAGCGTTGCGATTGTCCATTGAAACATATAGCGAAGCGTCTGCACAACTCGAGCAGATGAAGCGAGCCATCATCGAACATTTACAGACGATAGAAGGCATTGTTGTTCATACACCAGTCGATCACTCTGCTCCGCATATTATTCATTTTTCATTAGAAGGAATTAAATCAGAGGCGTTTGTTCATGAATTAGAAAAACAGCATATGTACGTATCGACAACATCGGCTTGTTCATCGCGTAAAAAAGCACCGAGCAAAACATTGTTAGCGATGGGAGTTGAACAAGCGCGAGCAGAGCGCTCGATTCGAATTAGTTTGTCATACGAGCAACGGGTGGAACATGTTCCAATGATGATTGAAGCAATGAAACGTGCATATGAACGATTAAAAATAGTAGCGAGGGGAACGAAATGACATACGATCATATTGTAGTCCGTTACGGTGAAATGTCGACAAAGGGAAAAAACCGTTTACAATTTGTACGGTGTTTAAAACGAAATGTAGCGAGAAAGTTGAAGCATTTTCCGAATATTGAAATTGAAGCATCGCGTGATCGAATGTACATTCGCTTACATGAAACGCCACCGCAACCTGTTATTGAAAGATTGCGTGAAGTGTTCGGCATACAATCATTAAGTTTAGCGTTAAAAACGGACAGCGACTTACAGAAGATAAAAGAAGCAACTCTTTTCTTTGTGAAACAATTCCCACATGAAGGAAAGACGTTTAAAATATCCGCAAGAAGAGCGGATAAGCAATTTCCTGTAACGACAAATGAGTTAAACTATGAACTCGGCAGCTATGTGTTAAAAAATACAACAGATTTAACGGTCGATGTTCATCATCCAGACATTGATGTTCGCGTTGAAGTACGAAAAGAAGGAACATACATTACTGCATACGATGTGCAAGGAGCAGGTGGTTTACCAGTTGGTACGAGCGGAAAAGCGATGTTGATGCTTTCTGGCGGAATCGATAGTCCGGTAGCTGGATATTTAGCGATGAAGCGCGGGCTGCAAATTGAGGCCGTTCACTTTTTTAGTCCACCGTTTACAAGTGAACGAGCGAAACAAAAAGTCATTGATTTAGCGCAACGTTTGACGGAGTTTGGAGGAACGATTCGCCTCCATATTGTGCCGTTCACAGAGCTACAGCAAGCTATTTATAAACAAGTTCCTGAAAACTATTCGCTCATTTCGACGCGGCGCGCCATGTTGCGCATTACAGATGAAATTCGCAAAAAGGAAAATGGATTGGCTATTGTGACAGGGGAGAGCTTAGGGCAAGTGGCTAGTCAAACGCTTGAAAGCATGGTTGTTGTCAACGACGTCACAACAACCCCAATTCTCCGTCCGCTCATCTCGATGGACAAAACGGAAATTATTTCGCTTGCTGAACGAATTGGAACGCATCATATTTCCATTCGACCGTATGAAGATTGTTGCACCATTTTCACTCCAAAAGCACCAAAAACAAAGCCGAAAAAAGAAAAAGTCATTCATTATGAACAATTTTTACCACTAGATGAGATGATTGCAGAGACCGTTGCCCGCGTCGAAACGATAACGTTGAGACCTGATCAACAGCTAGACGAGCTCTTCTAAGGGAGTATGTATAAAGCTCATTTGTTTTGCACAACCTATCGTTGCGAGGGGGGTGAAAACAGATGGCAAATCGAAATCGATTGCTCGTCCCTGGTGTAGAACAAGCGCTTGATCACATGAAGTACGAAATTGCTCAAGAATTCGGCGTGCAGTTAGGCCCAGATACAACTGCGCGAGCAAACGGTTCTGTTGGCGGCGAGATGACAAAACGCCTCGTGAAAATGGCAGAACAACAATTGAGCAGTCAAAAATAAATATAGCTCGCAAACTCGGTAGAACTTGTTCTACCGAGTTTTTTAGCTTTTAAAAATTTTTAGAAAAGTTATACAAAAGCACTCGATTTTTTTGTATAATTCTTTTGTAATGATATGGTAGGGGGAGAGGAAAATGAATTTAATTGCACCAGAAATGTACAATTTAACGAGTGAATTTGAGAAGTATGCGAGTGATTCAAAACGCGTCGCTTTGAAATGGGAAAGTGAAGCGGGGGAAACGCGAGAGATTACATATGTTGAGCTAGTAAAACAGGCGAACAAAATTGCAAACGCTTTCGTCAGTCACGGATTACAAAAAGGCGACAAAGTGCTCGTTATGCTTCCGCGTCTGTTAGAGGCATATGCCGTATATATTGGAGCGTTGAAGGCCGGCCTTGTCGTCATTCCGAGTTCTGAAATGTTGCGTACGAAAGATTTGCAATACCGAATTTCGCACGGGGAAGTCAAAGGGATAGTAGCTTATTATCCGTATATCGAGCAGTTTGTACCAATTGAAGGAATGGAAAACATCATCACGTTTTCTGTCGGGGGCTCCACTGAGCGCTGGCTCGACTTACATGACGAAATGGCAAAGCAAGGCGATATGTTTGTTACTGTGCAAACATCCCGAGATGATATGGCGTTTTTATCATATACATCGGGAACGACGGGGAATCCGAAAGGGGTTGTGCATACGCACGGTTGGGCATATGCTCACTTGAGAACAGCAGCGAAAAATTGGCTCTGTATTGAAGAAGGGGATCTTGTTTGGGCAACAGCGAGCCCTGGATGGCAAAAGTGGGTATGGAGCCCATTTTTATCAACGCTTGGATGCGGAGCGACAGGTTTTGTGTATCATGGTCGCTTTGAGCCGGAAAAATATTTGCATCTGCTAGAGAAGTACCGTATCAATGTACTTTGTTGTACACCAACGGAATATCGTCTTATGGCGAAAGTGCCGACGATTTCTCAATATAAGTTGCCGCACTTGCATAGTGCTGTATCTGCCGAAGAGCCGTTAAACCGGGAAGTGATTGATACGTTTGAGCGGTATTTTGGTGTTCAAGTTCGCGATGGATATGGACAAACTGAAAACACGTTGCTTGTTGGGGTTATGAAAGGGATGAAAATTAAGCCAGGATCTATGGGGAAACCGACACCGGGGAACCGTGTTGAAATCATTAATGAATTTGGTGAACCTTGTGCGGTCGGTGAGGTAGGAGACATTGCTGTTCATATCGATACACCTGCACTATTTAAGTGCTATTATAAAGATCCGGAACGAACAGCGATGCAATTTCGTGGTGAGTATTATATTACAGGAGATAAAGCAAAAAAAGATGAGGATGGCTACTTTTGGTTCGAAGGTCGCGGTGATGATATTATTATTAGTTCAGGTTATACGATTGGGCCGTTTGAGGTAGAAGATGCGCTAGTGAAACATCCGTTTGTAAAAGAATGTGCAGTTGTCGCTAGTCCAGATGAAATTCGCGGCCATGTGGTTAAAGCGTTTATCGTTCTACGAGAAGGGGTCGATAAAAACGATCCGGACTTAATTCCGCAACTTCAAGAACATGTGAAGCAGCTGACAGCACCTTATAAATATCCGCGCAAAATTGAGTTCGTGGACGATTTGCCAAAAACGACTTCAGGCAAAATCCGCCGCGTCGAACTGCGCGAACGTGAAAGGAAAGCTGTACAAAAATAAAAAAATGGTAAAAAGAGGCGAAGCAACGCCTCTTTTTACAAAAATGTTCGCTTCACTTTTTCCCAAAATGAGTTATCTTTTAACTTCACCGTTTTAATGACTTTTCCACTCAGCTTAATGTCAATTTTTTCGACATGTTGAATGCTTAGCGCTTCATTATCCATTCCGATGATTGGATAGTCGTTTCCGTCTTGCACAACTTTTAATGTCAACTTGCGATTTCCGCTTAAAATAAATGAAGAACCGAGGGTGCGATAACGATTGTTGTTCAACGATGCTAGCTCACTAACTTGAAAGCACGGGAGCATCGGATCGACGACAGCTCCACTAACTGATTTATTATAAGCTGTGCTTCCGGTCGGCGTAGCGATAATCATTCCATCCCCGCGGAATGTTTCAAAATGTAAATCGTCAATAAACACGTCCATGACAAACGTTTTAATAATACTTGAGCGAACGGTGCATTCATTTAAACAGTAAAATGATGTACAATCGTTTACGGTCACATGAATGGTCGGATAGCGACGCACTTCAATTTGCTCCGTTGTCATTGCTTCAATCATTTTTTCCGTGTCGTGAATATGGAAATCGCAATACATGCTTAATGAGCCTAATGTTGAAATACCTGCATATAAGCAATCGTCGCGAAATCCTGTTTTTCGAACAGCTTGTAAAAACGTCCCATCTCCACCTACGCTCACAATAATGTTTGCATATTTTGCATCATCCACGACTTCAAATTCGTACTGTTTAGCGAGTTGAATAAGAGGTTGAACTTGCTTTGTCGTTTCTTCATCATGCTTATGAAAGAAGTACATACGATTACGGCGTTCAGTCATCGTTTTCCCTCCGTTAAAATGTCCTCACGTTTATTTTATCATTTATTTTCCATCCATAGCGAATTTATTCGTTTAATTTTGCTCATTTTTGTCGAAAATGTCATCGGGGAGGAAGTGAAAAGCCGATGATTTTCGTTATTGCCATCATCTTAATTACCTTTTTAACGCTCATTCCTTTTTTATATGTGCATATTACGATTCAATTTCAACATGCACAAGATGACGATCGATTGACGATAGATGTTCGTCTCTTTCGTTTTATTCACTATCGTTTTACTATTCCGCTCATTGAAATATCGAAAAGCGAAGCGGGAATCGTTACAGAAGAAAAAACGAATACAGGAAAAGATAAAAAAACAACGTTTACTGTGAACGATGCTCGTGATCGTTTAGCACAAGTGAGGCAGTTGTTAAATAAAATCGTTCATTTGCATACGATTATAAAAAAGTTTTTACAAAACGTTTATGTTTTACAGTTTCAATGGCATACACAAATTGGTGTCGGTGATGCGGCAAAAACCGCCGTGCTGGTCGGGGCTGGATGGTCGATAAAATATTATGTGGTGGCAATGATAAGTAAATATATGAACGTTTGTATCACTCCTTCCATTTCTATCGTTCCTTTTTTCCAAGGAGCTGTATCGCGTACGTCATTTACATGTATGATCCGATTTCGAATTGGTTACGCTATATTAGCAGGACTGAAGGTCGTTAAACATTGGAAAAAAGACATGTGAGTCACAAATGATGTGGACAGTTGTTAGGAGGAATGAAAATGAATGGACATCCAATTGAAGGATTAATGACGACGGCGATGGAAAATTTAAAAGAAATGATCGATGTCAATACAATTATTGGTGATCCTGTTGAAACACCTGATGGAAGTGTCATTTTAACTGTTTCAAAAGTCGGGTTTGGCTTCGCTGCAGGCGGTAGTGAGTTTATATTAAACAATGGAAACGAACAACAAAAAGAAGCACATCCGTTCGGTGGGGGAAGTGGTGGCGGAGTATCGATCACACCGATTGCTTTTTTAATTGTTAACAGTTCTGGTGTGAAATTGTTGCATGTGGACGAAAGCACGCACTTATACGAGAAAATTTTAGACTTAGCTCCACAAGCGATTGAAAAAATTCAGCATATGTTTGAGAAAAAAGAAAAGCCGAAGCAACAACATAACGGGGCGCCAGACTTTGATATTTAGTATCAATCGAAATAATTGAATTTTTCATCTAATTACGTTATGATGAGCCTGTATCTTATATAAAGAGGAGGCTTACTATGGCGAAGGTTACATTTAAAGGAAATCCTGTCACATTAGTTGGCAATGAAGTGAAAGTCGGTGATGCAGCTCCTAATTTCACGGTGCTTGCAAACGACTTATCGCCGGTGACATTAGACGATACAAAAGGATTTGTTCGGTTAATTAGCGTTGTACCATCAATCGATACGGGAGTTTGTGATGCGCAAACGCGTCGTTTCAATGAGGAAGCAGGTAGCATTGAAGGAGTGAAAGTATTAACGATTAGCGTTGATTTACCATTTGCACAAAAACGTTGGTGCGCCGCAAACGGGTTAGAAAACGTTGTCACACTATCTGATCATCGCGACGTATCGTTTGGCCAAGCATATGGCGTGCTTATTCAAGAATTGCGTCTACTTGCTCGCGCTGTATTTGTCGTTGATCGTAACGATCGTGTGACATATGTCGAGTACGTATCCGAAGCGACAAACCATCCGAACTACGAAGCGGCAATCGAGGCGGCAAAACAAGCGGCGCAACAATAATTGTTTGAGGCTATCTCAAAAAGGGATAGCCTTTTTCGTTTACATTTTCTAAAATAGAATGTCGGACAGAAAGGAGTGAGGGATGTTGGAAAAATTGTTTACCATCATTGATGAAACGGCGACATGGCTTCAAGAAGAATTAAAATGTTCATATTTAGAAGCAGTTGCTGAAACTGGAGAAAATTTATTTCACGGGGATGTATTGCAAGAAGAAGTAAACGAGCTATTAAAAAAACGTTTAAAAAAGGCGTATGAAGCTGTGCATGTACACGAGTGGAAAAATGAACATATTCGCAAAGCGCTGCAATTAGCGATATTAAAAGGAATGAAACAATATGTACAACCACATCATCAAATGACACCAGATGCCGTATCGCTATTTATCGGTTATTTAGTAGATGAATTTACGAAAACATATTTTTCGCTATCGCTTCTTGATCCGGCCATTGGGACAGGAAATTTAATGACAGCGGTATTAAATCAATTAACAAATAAAAAAGTGCGGAGTTACGGTGTAGATGCAGACGATTTATTGTTAAAGCTTGCTTATGTGAATGCGAATTTACAACGACATGAAATCCAATTGTTTCATCAAGATAGTTTGAAGCCGTTGTTTATTGAACCGGTTGATGTTGTCGTTTGCGATTTACCAATCGGATATTATCCAGATGATGAAAACGCTAAATCGTTCCACTTACATGCGAAAAGTGGCCATTCATACGCTCACTATTTGTTCATTGAACAAAGTATTCGTTATACGAAAGAAGGAGGGTATTTATTTTTCTTAATTCCAAATACGCTGTTTACGTCAGATGAATCGAAAGAGTTGCATGCGTTGATTAAGGAAGAGACGTTTATTCAAAGTTTGTTGCAACTTCCGCTTTCCATGTTTAAAAATGAAGCAGCAGCGAAAAGTATTTTTATTTTGCAAAAAAAAGGGGCGCATGCAAAAGCGCCAAAACAAGCGTTGCTCGCCCAGCTTCCTAGCTTTTCGAATAAGCAGGCGATGCAAGCCATGGTGCTAAAATTCGAACAATGGCTAAAAGAAAATCGTTCATAACCTTCTGAATATAACAAATATGTGAAGAAAACGTTTTCGTAACGTTTGTATACTTGAAAAGAGCGATGAACGACCCGTAAAATGAGAAACGTACCGATGAAATTCGCATAGTTGCATACAATAATTGTGAACGATGTTAAAGGAGCTGTTTAGTCAAATGCCAAAAGTTATTGCTATTAACGCGGGAAGTTCGTCGTTAAAGTTTCAATTGTTCAACATGCCGAGCGAGGAAGTGTTAACAAAAGGTGTTGTTGAGCGAATTGGTTTTGAAGATGCGATTTTTAATATGACCGTAAATGGTGAAAAAATAAAAGAAGTAACTTCTATTCCGGATCACGCAGTTGCGGTGAAAATGTTGCTCGATAAATTGCTTGAGCTTGGTGTCATTCAATCGTTCGATGAAATCGAAGGAATTGGTCACCGCGTTGTGCATGGTGGTGAGAAATTTAGCGACTCTGTTTTAATTACAGACGACACGTTAAAAGAAATTGAAGATTTATCTGATTTAGCTCCGTTGCACAACCCAGCGAACGTGATCGGCATTAAAGCGTTTCGTGAAGTTTTGCCAAACGTGCCAGCTGTTGCTGTATTCGATACAGCGTTCCATCAAACGATGCCAGAACAATCGTTTTTATACAGCTTGCCATATGAGTATTATGAAAAGTTTGGTATTCGTAAATACGGATTCCATGGCACGTCCCATAAATATGTAACGCAACGGGCAGCGGAGTTGTTAGGGCGACCAATTGAACAACTTCGTCTCATTTCTTGTCATTTAGGAAATGGAGCGAGTATTGCGGCGGTTGAGGGCGGTAAATCGATCGATACATCCATGGGATTCACGCCGCTTGCCGGTGTAGCGATGGGAACGCGTTCCGGTAACATTGACCCAGCGTTAATTCCATATATTATGGAGAAAACAGGTAAAACAGCAGAAGAAGTCATTGATATTTTAAATAAAAAGAGCGGAATGCTTGGCTTAACTGGTTTCTCGAGCGATTTGCGTGATATTGAAGATGCGGCTTCAAAAGGCGATCGACGTGCAGAGTTGGCGCTCGAAGTGTTTGCTGGACGAATCCATAAATACATCGGTTCGTATGCGGCGCGCATGTGCGGAGTTGATGCCATTATTTTCACAGCAGGCATTGGTGAAAACAGCGATGTCGTACGCGCGAAAGTGTTGCGCGGACTTGAATTTATGGGTGTCTACTGGGATCCAGCATTAAATAAAGTGCGCGGCAAAGAAGCATTTATTAGCTATCCGCATTCTCCAGTAAAAGTATTAGTGATCCCAACAAATGAAGAAGTAATGATTGCACGAGATGTGATGAGATTAGCGAACTTAGTGTAAAAAAGGTGTCCGTACGGGCACCTTTTTTACATTTTTATTGATGTATGCGATTTGTAACCGTCTGATTCATCCGATACCAAATCCATAAATCGTTAATCATTGAAGCGAGCGAGGCGATTTCGGAATTGAGCATACATGAGCGAGCAAAATCATTTTCTTCTCCGAGTTGCCTTTGTTTTTCATTAATTTGTTGCTCAATCTCAATAATTCGGTCAGGAATTTTCCCGCGAATCGTTTCCCATTCTAATAAAATGGCCGCTTGTTCCTCTTTCGTGTACATTTCCCATTCCTTCTCTAAATGTGGCAGACGGATGCCTAGCCGCTTGTCATATACAAAATATGCGCTCATTTCATTCTCCCATCCTTTTTGCTTACTAATTCTTATTTTAATCAAAAAAGTTATTGAAAAAAAGAAAAATAGCTGTTACATTATTAATATGCGAAATGAATAAATATTAAATTATTAGTATTTTTATTCTTTAGGGAGGAACGATCATGGCAAATCCAAAAGTAGTGCTCGCTTATTCTGGGGGATTAGATACGTCAGTTGCTATTAAATGGCTACAAGAACAAGGATATGATGTAGTTGCTTGTTGTTTAGACGTAGGAGAAGGAAAAGATTTGGAGTTTGTGAAAGAAAAAGCGTTAAAGGTTGGAGCTGTTCAATCATATATGATTGATGCAAAAGAAGAATTTGCGAATGAATATGCGCTTATCGCTTTGCAGGCTCATGCCCTTTACGAAGGAAAATATCCGCTCGTCTCTGCGTTGTCCCGTCCGTTAATTTCAAAGAAGCTCGTTGAAATCGCTGAACTAGAAGGTGCTGTTGCTGTTGCGCACGGTTGTACCGGAAAAGGAAATGACCAAGTGCGCTTTGAAGTATCGATTCAAGCATTAAATCCGAATTTAAAAGTCATTGCACCTGTTCGTGAATGGAAATGGTCGCGCGAAGAAGAAATTGAATATGCGAAAAAACATAACATTCCGATTCCGATTGACTTAGATAGCCCGTTCTCGATCGATCAAAACTTATGGGGGAGAAGTAACGAGTGCGGCATTCTAGAAGATCCATGGGCAGCACCACCAGAAGAGGCGTATGAATTAACAGCTGCACTTGAACATACACCAAATGAGCCGGATATCGTTGAAATTGGTTTTGAGCAAGGAATACCAAAAACGATTAATGGAAAGGCGTACTCGCTTGCAGCGCTTATTCTTGAGCTTAATGCGTTAGCTGGAAAACATGGCGTCGGCCGCATCGACCATGTGGAAAATCGACTTGTGGGCATTAAATCGCGTGAAGTATATGAATGTCCAGGAGCGATAACGCTCATAAAAGCACATAAAGAGCTAGAAGACTTAACGCTTGTGAAAGAAGTCGCCCATTTTAAACCAGTCATTGAACAAAAAATAGCGGAAGTCATTTACAACGGCCTTTGGTTTTCACCATTAAAAGATGCGCTCGTCGCTTTCTTAAAAGAGACACAAAAAAATGTAACAGGTGTTGTACGTGTGAAGTTATTTAAAGGTCATGCAATTGTAGAAGGACGGAAATCGCCGTTTTCGTTATACGATGAAAAGCTAGCAACATATACATCAGAAGACCAATTTGACCATCAAGCAGCCGTCGGATTTATTTCTTTATTTGGCTTGCCTACGAAAGTATATAGCATCGTCAATAGCCAAAAGAAGGTGAACGTGTGAAAAAGTTATGGGGTGGACGATTTACAAAAACAGCTGCACAATGGGTCGATGACTTCGGAGCATCGATCCATTTTGATCAACAGCTCGTTGAAGAAGATATAGAAGGAAGCATCGCCCATGTGACGATGCTCGGCGAGTGTGGTATTTTACCGAAAGAAGATGTCGAAACGATTAAAAAAGGGTTAACAAAGTTATTAGAGAAAGCGAAAAGCGGAGAACTTTCCTTTTCTGTTGCCTATGAAGATATCCATTTAAACATTGAAAAAATGTTAATTGATGAAATTGGTCCAGTTGGAGGAAAGCTTCATACTGGAAGAAGTCGAAACGACCAAGTCGCGACAGATATGCATTTATATTTGCGAAAACGAGTTATCGAGATTATCGAACTTATTCGGCAATTGCAACGTGTGCTTGTTGAAAAAGCAGAGCGACATGTGGAGACGCTTATTCCGGGCTACACGCATTTGCAGCGGGCACAGCCGATTTCATTTGCTCATCATCTCATGGCATACGTATGGATGTTTGAACGCGACCGTGAACGGTTTACAGAGTCGTTAAAGCGCATTAACAAATCGCCACTCGGTGCTGGAGCGCTCGCAGGGACGACGTTTCCGATTGATCGCCATTTGACCGCTAAACTTCTTGGCTTTGACAGCATATATGAAAATAGCTTAGATGCGGTGAGCGACCGGGACTTTATTATTGAATTTTTAAGTCATAGTTCTATGTTGATGATGCATTTATCCCGTTTTTGTGAAGAACTTATTCTTTGGTCGAGTGAAGAGTTCAAGTTTATTGAAATAGATGATACGTTTGCGACAGGAAGTAGCATTATGCCACAAAAGAAAAATCCAGATATGGCTGAACTTATTCGTGGAAAAACGGGGCGGGTGTACGGTCACCTTGTGGCGTTGTTGACCGTCATGAAAGGGCTGCCGCTCGCTTACAATAAAGATATGCAAGAAGATAAAGAAGGGATGTTTGATACCGTTCAGACGGTGATCGGTAGTTTAAAAATTTTTGCGGGTATGATTGAAACGATGACCGTTCGTGTAGACGTGATGGAAAAAGCGACGAAACAAGATTTTTCAAATGCGACAGAACTAGCAGACTATTTAGCAAAAAAGGGCGTGCCGTTTCGCGAGGCGCACGAAATCGTTGGGAAGCTTGTGCTTACATGTTTAGAGCGAGGAATATTTTTAATGGATTTGCCGCTTGATGTATGTCGCCAAGCTTCGCCTTTATTTGGAGAAGATATTTATGAAGCGCTTGATCCGCACACTGCAGTGAATCGCCGCACGAGCGCGGGGGGCACAGGATTTACAGAAGTGAGAAAAGCAATTGAAAAAGTAAAACAAATGTTAGAGGCATAAAAGCAAACGCTTTTATGCCTCTATTTGTTCAGGTGTGCGTACGACAAGCACGTCGCATTTAGCATATCGTGTAATATGTTCAGAAACGCTTCCGATGAAAAATCGCTCGACTGCGCTCATTCCTGTCGCGCCGCAAACGATTAAATCAACTTCATACTTTGGAGCAACTTCTTTGGAAATTTTCACTTTTGGGGAACCGTATTCGATGTCTGTGACGACTTCTTTCACTCCTGCATCGATCGCCTGTTTTTCGTATGATTGCAATAATTCTTTCGCAAACTTTTCTGCTCGCTCGGCAACTGTACGATCGTATGCTTCGATCGTTGCGAACGAACGAACGTCGATAATGTGCGAAAGAACAAGTGAAGCATCGTTTCGTTTGGCGATTTCAATCGCTTTTTTAAACGCCCATTCCGCTTCTTTTGAGCCATCGACGGCGACCAAAATCTTTTTGTACTTGTACATAGCCATTCCCCCAATAAAAAATTTTCCTTCCAATTCAAGTATATCATTTTTTGTAAAACAAACACTACGTATTGTCGAAAAATTTATGACAAAAGGAGTGAATATTGATGCGAGAAAAAGAGCAAAAAGAACAACTTTATTACGATGAAGAAGGGATCGCACAAGTGACTGAACAAATTACAGACGCATACATTAGCGGCGTCATTGAACAAGACGATGAACAAAAGAGGCGATAATGCCTCTTTTGTTCATTGCTATGATCGAGCATAAAATGTGTTTTCCTCCGTCAGTTTGTAGTACGATAAACGTAGCAAAGCATGGATGGAGGGATAATTAGTGAGGCATGCGATTGTAACGGCAGGAACGAAAGGACTGGGAAAAAAAGTGACGGAACGTTTTTTGGAAAAAGGATGCGCTGTTACCGTCCATTATCGAAGCGACATCCAGGCTGTTGAATCGTTAAAAGAAGCATATCGCCATTGTGAAGACCGACTTCATTTTGTGCAAGGAGATGTGACGAAAAAAGAAGATTTAGTTCGCCTTGTGAATGAAGCGTTTGCGAAATTTGGCCGCATCGATTATTTAATTCATAACGCAGGTCCTTACATATTTGAGCGGAAAAAGTTAGCGGACTATACGGATGACGAATGGTATGAGATGATTGAAGGGAATTTAAGTGCGATGTTTCATTTGTTTAAACAAGTTGTTCCGATTATGCGCGCTCAACATTTTGGTCGCATCGTAACATACGGTTTTCAAGGGGCGGACCATGCGCCAGGGTGGATGTATCGCTCAGCGTTTAGTGCAGCCAAAGTTGGACTTGTATCATTAACAAAAACGATCGCTTTTGAGGAAGCAGAGCATGGCATTACAGCGAATATGGTTTGTCCGGGAAATATTATTGGAGAAATGAAAGAAGCAACGATTGCGTATGCTCGTCAACAGAAAGATGAGATGACCCCTATTGGTCGCCCGGGTACAGGGGAAGATATTGCACGAGTTGTTGAGTTTTTATGTGATGATTTTTCAGATATGATTACAGGAGCTGTGATTGAAGTAACGGGCGGGCTTGATGTCATTCATCGGTATCGGAAATAGGCTGCCAACATGACAGCCTATACAATTTGTAGTTCTTTCGGATATGTTGTTAATGTGAGCGGTCCTTTTTCAGTCATATACATGTCATCTTCAATGCGTACGCCACCGACAGATGGGACGTAAATGCCAGGTTCAATAGTAAATACCATTCCAGCTTGAAGAGGGGTCGTGTTTGATTCATTCATCGAAGGGTATTCATGAACATCGATGCCGAGTCCATGTCCGATGCGATGAGGAAAATACTCGCCATACCCTTCTCGTTCAATTCGCGAACGGGCAGCTTTGTCGATGCTTCCAATTGGAGCACCGATTTGGCAAGCGGCAATGGCTGCTTGTTGTGCTTGCAACACCGTATTGTATATACGTCTTTGCTCTTCTGTTGGCTGTCCAAATACGACGGTGCGCGTAATGTCAGAACAATAGCCATCAAGCACGACACCGAGGTCAAACAAGACAAAATCACCCGTTTGGATGCGATTCGTTCCTGGAATACCATGAGGATGCGCGCTATTTGTTCCAGCAAGCACCATCGTGTCAAAAGCCATCGTTCGCACCCCTTTTCTTTTCAACTCATATTCAATGGTTGCGACGATTTCTAACTCTGTTTTTCCTTCTTTTAGGGCACGGACGCCAACATCGACACCAAAATCAGCTAGCTCAGCTGCTTGACGGAGCGTTTGCAGCTCCTTTTCATCTTTTGTCATTCGTAATTCATGTAGCGTATCGGTCAAATCGAAAAACGATGCATGTAAAAAACATGTTTGAAGTCGTTCGAGGCGATTGACTGTTAAATGACTGTTTTCGATACCGATACGCTCATTTTGTACATTTCGTTTACTTAACTCGTTACTTAACATATGCCACGGATCGTGAACGTCATCATAACTAACAATTCTATACGCCCACCCTGCCTGTTTTGCTTGATTTGCATCCATTTCGGGACAAATAAGAAACGGTTCTTCATCTGGAAAAATGACAATGGCTAGCAGTCGTTCATGTGGGTTGCTGTAAAAGCCACTAAAATAAAAAACGTTTGCCGTTGATGTAATGAATGCCCATGAGCCATTCGTTTCTTTCAACTTTTGTTGAAGCTTACTTATTCGTTCCATGATGTTCACATCCTTTCTTTTTCAGCTTATCATGAACGAAAAAAGAAGGAAATAGTGATCAAATGAAGAAACAAAATTATGTCAAAAACAAAGAAAGGAGAATAAACGATGAAACTTACTTATCACGGACATTCTGTTGTTAAAATTGAAACGAACGGCAAAACGATTTTCATTGACCCATTTATTACGGGGAATCCGCTGACAGACTTAAAAGCGGAAGATGTTCATGTCGACGTCATCTTATTAACACACGGACATAATGATCACGTGGGCGATACGGTTGCATTAGCGAAAAAACACGATGCTCTCGTCATTGCTCCTTATGAATTAGCCACGTATTTAGGATGGAAAGGTGTTCGCGTTCACCCGATGCACATCGGTGGATCGTTTTCTTTTGATTTTGGAAAAGTAAAACTGACGCAAGCGTTTCATGGCTCAAGCTATGTAGAAGAAAATGAAACGATCGTTTATACAGGAATGCCAAGCGGTATTTTGTTTAGCGCGGAAGGAAAGACGATTTACCATGCGGGGGATACAGCGTTATTTTCTGATATGAAGCTCATCGGGGAAATGAATGATATTGATGTTGCCTTTTTACCAATTGGTGATAATTTTACGATGGGACCAGAGGATGCGGCAGTTGCGGCGAGATGGTTAAAAGTGAAAATAGCTGTGCCGATTCATTACAATACATTCCCGGTCATTCAACAAGATCCGCAACGATTTGTGAAGATGATCGATGGTGTGGGGCGCATATTGCATGTTGGCGAAAGTATTGAGCTGTGAAAACGCTCATTGAATGCGGTCAAGCACACCCTTATAATAAAAGTAACAAACTGTCGAAAAAGGGTGGGGCAACTTGACGATTACGAAGCATGAACAAATTTTACAATATATCGAAACGTTACCAGTTGGGGAAAAAATATCTGTTCGCCAAATTGCGAAAGAAATGGGAGTAAGCGAAGGAACAGCATATCGTGCTATAAAAGACGCCGAAACAAAAGGATACGTCAGTACGATTGAGCGCGTCGG
>OGCI01000467.1_pt1 | contig 46984 bp, 31 predicted proteins | sample 1570021 | NCBI WGS metagenome assembly OGCI01 (sample SAMN06264664, study PRJEB24512) | hot springs metagenome | isolation source: Hot spring water | place: South Africa: Tshipise | collected 2015-06-21
GGAGGGCGTAGCCCTCCCAAACCCTCCCCGCGGGCGGGTTGTTTCCTGGGAGGGCGCAGCCCTCCCAAACCCTCCCGTACACGGCCTATTTTCACACCAGGAGAGACTCTTATGAACCAGGCGAGACCCGGCGCTTCCCGGCGCATCCTGGTGGTAGGCCTGACCGGCGCCGGTTGCGCCGGTCTCCCTGAGGCCTTGATCGCCCGCGTGTTGCACGCCGATCTACTGGTCGGCGGCGAGCGCCATCTGGAGGCCTTCCCGGCTTACCGCGGCGAGCGGCTCAGTGTGCGTCTGGGATTGCCCGCGGTGGCCCGGCGCCTGCGCGAGGCTCTCGACAGTGGCGAACAGGCGGTCGTGCTGGCGTCGGGCGATCCGTTGTGGTACGGGATCGGTGCCAGTCTGCGGCGCTGGTTCGCGCCCGAGGAACTGGAGATCGTCCCGGCGCCCACCTCGTACCAACTGGCCTTTGCCGCCCTGGGCGAGCCATGGCATGATGCCGCGCTTCTGAGCGCCCATGCCCGTCCTCTTGACGAGGTGGTTCGCAGCGTGCAGCGCGCCCCGAAGGCGGCCATCCTTACCGATGACCGTCACACTCCGGCGGTGATCGCCCGGGCATTGATCGAGGCCGGCCTGCCATCCGGCGCGGCCTGCGCCATCTGCGAGAACCTGGGCGAGACGGGGCAGCGCATTGTGCGCACTACCCTCGCTGAGGCGACCACCCGGACCTTCGCCCCCCTGAACGTCCTGGTGGTCTGGCGCGATGGGGTCGATCAGCAGCCCGATGCGGCGGCCCGGGCCGCTCTGCCGGCGGCCTGCGCTCCTGGCCTTCCCGACGCGGCCTTCAGCACCGAGGCCGGGCTGATCACCAAGCGCGAAGTGCGCCTGTTGAGCCTGGCCGAACTGGCCCTGGGGCCGGACGAGGTGTTGTGGGACATCGGCGCGGGCAGCGGGTCGGTGGGTATCGAGGCGGCCCGTAGCCAACCGACGGCCACGGTCTATGCGGTGGAACGCCGGGAGGCGCTGTGCGCCCACATCCGCGAGAACCTGGGCCGCTTCCCCGCCCCGAACCTGCACCTGATCCACGGCGAGGCCCCGGCCGCCTGCGCCGATCTGCCCCATCCCCACGCGATCTTCATCGGCGGCAGCGGCGAACGTCTGGAGGCGCTGCTCGACTTTGCGCAGCAACGGCTACGCCCTGGCGGGCGCCTGGTGCTCAACCTGGTGACCCTCGAACGGCTCCACGATGTGCGCCAGCGCCTGCCCGACGCGCGGCTCTACCAGGTCCACATCAGCCGCGGAACGCCCATTCAGGACGACCTGCGGCTGGAGGCGCTGAATCCGGTGTTTGTGGCGGTATGGGTGAAACAAAAGTAATTTGTTCTTGGGAGGGCAAAGCCTTCCCCCACCCTCTCGCCAGGGAGTGGCATGGGGAAACCCGGTTTCCCCTGTTTCAGGCTGACGGTGCTCCGAACTCGAGATCGGCAAGGTTGCTGAGCGAGTCAAAATCTTCGAGCAGCTCCGGCGCATACTGTTTGACCACCTGCCGTGCTTCCGCTCGTTCGGCCAGGGAGGCCAGGCCGAGGAGTCGCTGGACATCGGCAAGATCCTGGGTGCGACCAGCCTGGAGTTTGATCAGAACGAGGAATGGACGCGCCAGGACGGGAAGGCCAGCGAGGTCGTATACAGGGTTGCTCAACGCTGTATCGAGCCACGGATCGGCGCGGGTGAGCACATCAATTGGCGTTTCATCGTCCAGTTGGACCGTAAACCCGCCGATACTCAGGCTGCCCCTGAATTGATAGCCGGCATCGCACAGCGTTGTCTGAACTGCTGGAGCGTCGCGCTCGTGAATGAGAATGTCTATGTCCAGCGTTGCGCGCTCGGGCATATAGGCGCGGAGCGCGACTCCCCCGACAAGCACCCAGGGGATTGTACCGAGGAGGGCCGAAAGATCCGGAACCGGTTGCATAGCGGATCTCTGAGCATAGAACGCAGGTTGTGATCCTGTACCACGCGCAGCGCGCCGAAGCGCCAGACGTAAAAAATGCGTTGCGAGTCGTTCTGATGAGGCTCTATCGTCGGTATGACTCATATCAATTGAAGAGGGCGCAGCCCTGCCGGGAAAAACGTATGTTCATGATGGAGGCCTGAAAATATGTGGGAAGCTCTCCCTGGCAGGAGGGTTTGGGAGGGTGTGGCCCTCCCAAGAACAATTCATGTGTTCATTCTAGCGTTGTGCGCCCCGCGAATGGCGCCAGGCAACACACAGAAAGTATACCACGATGACCGATCACCCTCTCCTTACTGCCGTGGGCCTGGGCCCCGGCGACCCGGAGTTGCTCACCTTGAAGGGACTGCGCGCCATCCAGGCTGCCGAGGTGGTCTTTGCCCCCCGTGGTCGCGATGATGCGCCGAGCCTGGCGCTGGGCATCGCGGCCCCCTGGCTGGACCGCCAGCGGCAGACGATTGTCGAGGTCACGCTGCCGATGGTCCGCGAGGCGGGGCAGGTCCGCGCGGCCTGGCGGTCGGCTGCGGAGACCATCGCCGCGGCGCTGGAAGGGGGCCGGCGCGGGGTCTATCTGCTGCTCGGCGATCCGTTGCTCTACGGTACGATCATCTATCTCCGGCGCGAACTCGTCGCTCTGGCTCCAGGGCTGGAACTGCGGATCATTCCTGGCGTGACCTCGTTCGCGGCGGCGGCGGCATCTGGCGCCGTTCCCCTGGCGCTGGCCGAGGAGCGGCTGGCTGTGCTGCCTGCCAGCCACGAGGATGATCCGACCCGCCTGCGACGTGTGCTCGCCGACTTTGAGACCGTCGTGCTGCTGAAGGCCGGTCCCGCGCTGCCCCGCATCGTGGCTGCTCTGGAGGAGACCGGACTGCTCGAGCACGCCCTCTACGCCGAGCACGTCGGGATGCCCGAGGAATTGATCGTGCGCGACCTGCGCAGCCTCGACTTGCAGCGTCGCCCCTACCTGTCGCTCGTGATTGTTCGCCGAGGAGACCGTCTATGAGCTACCCCGTCAACCCTGGTACCGTCTACTTCATCGGCGCGGGGCCGGGCGCCCCCGATCTGATCACCGTGCGCGGGCGCGACATTATCGCCCGGGCCGATCTGATCCTTTACGCCGATAGTCTGGTGGACGAGGCGGTCCCGGCTACGTATGCCTCGCCAACGGCCCGTGTTGTGGGCAGCGCCGGCCTGGAGCTGGAGCAGATCGTCGCTCTCATGGTCGAGACGGCGCGGGCGGGCGGCGTGGTGGCCCGTGTCCATACCGGCGACCCGTCGCTGTACGGCGCGATCCACGAGCAGATGGCCGCCCTTGACGAGCAGGGCGTGCCCTACGTGATTGTGCCGGGAGTCACGGCAGCCTTTGCCGCGGCGGCCCGCCTCGGTGTGGAGTTGACCGTACCCGAGGTGACCCAGACGCTCATCATAACGCGGGTGGCCGGGCGCACCCCTGTGCCCCCCGGCGAGGACCTGCGCGATCTGGCGAGGCACGGCGCGTCGCTGGCGCTCTATCTGAGCGTGAGTCAGATTGAGCACGTCGTCGCTGCGTTGCTGGCCGGCGGCGCGTACAGCCCCGACACGCCGGTAGCCGTGGTCTACCGGGCCACCTGGCCCGACGAACAGGTGACCAGCGGCACCCTGGCCGATATTGCGGCGCGGGTGCGGGAGGCCGGCTACACCCGCCATGCTCTGATCCTGGTCGGCCCGGCGCTGCGCGCCTCCCGGCCTGCCACGCGCAGCCGGCTCTACGTCGCCGGGTTCGCGCACGGCTACCGGCAGGGACAGGCGACCACCGGCGCGCCGCCGGAGGAAGGCGAGGCGCCCCACACCGCGGTGATCGCCGTGACCCGGGCGGGGGCGCGCACGGCCGCTCGTCTGGCGTTGGAGCTGGGGGGCCGCGCGTATGTGCCGGCGAAGTTCGCCACCGAGGCGCCGGGCGCCACAGCCTGCACCGGCCCGGCGCGTGAGGTGGTGCGCGCCCTCTGGGGCCGCGCCCGCGCCCTGGTGCTGGTCATGGCAACGGGCATCGCCGTGCGCGCCGTCGCGCCGCTGCTTGCCGGCAAAGCCAGTGACCCTGCCGTGATCTGCCTCGATGAAGCCGGGCGTGCGGTGGTGCCGCTGCTGGGCGGCCACCGGGCCGGCGCCAATGACCTGGCCCGGCGCATCGCCGCGTTCACCGGCGGCTTTGCCGCTATCACTACCGCCAGCGACACCCGGGGCCTGCCCGCCTTCGACCGCCTCGGTCACGAGGCGGGATGGCGCATTGTCGAAGCTGCGGCCCTCACCCATGCCATGGCCTGCCTGGTCAACGGTGAAGCGCTGGGCTGTTATGTGGACCCGGCGCTCCCCGACCAGCGCCGCCAGCTTGCCGCGTGGCTCGCTGCCTGCCCCGATCTGACCTTTGTTGCCAACCCGGCGGAACTCGCCGACGCGCGCTTCGCCGCCGCACTGCTGGTCAGCCAGCGCGCCCTTGCCGATCACTGGCCCGTGCTGCGCGACAAGACGGTGGGCTATGCGCCGCCCGTCCTGGTGGCCGGTATCGGCTGCCGCCGCGGCGTGCCGGTCGAAGAGTTGCGCGCCGCTCTCGATGCCACGCTCGCCGATGCCGGTCTTGACCCGCGCTGCCTGGCCGCCCTGGCAACCGCGGCGATCAAGGCCGACGAACCGGGCCTGAAGGCGCTCGCCAGCGAACGTGGCGTGCCGCTGGTCATTGTGCCCGACGCTCAGCTCCAGGCCCTCGACCCCGCGCGCTTCAGCTCGAGCGCCGCCAGCGCTCATCTGGACCTGCCGGGCGTGGCCGAGCCGTGCGCGGCCCTGGCTTCCGGCGGGCCGCTGCTGGTTCCCAAACGCGCCTTTGCCCGCTGCACGGTCGCCGTAGCCCTCCGCCCCGACACCTCATCGGGGCGCGACTTCGCCGTTCCCACACCCCCACACCCCCGCACCTCCACGCCTTCACACCCCCACACCCCCTCCCCCGGCGGTCATCTCACCCTGGTCAGCCTTGGCCCCGGGGATCTGCGCCAGTTGACCCTGGCGGCCCGCCAGGCGCTCCAGGAGGCTGAGGTCGTGGTGGGCTACAACGTCTATGTCGAACTGGCGCGCCCGCTCCTGGCTCCGCACCAGCAGGTGCTCGTCACCCCGACGATGGGCGATGAACTGGAGCGGGCGCGCCAGGCCCTCGAACTGGCGCGGGCCGGGCGCCGGGTGGCCCTGATCAGCAGTGGCGACATTGGCATCTACGCCATGGCCGGGCCGGTCTTCGAGCTGCTCCACAATCAGGGTTGGGACGGGGCGCATCCCTCTGTGGAGGTGTTGCCCGGCATCAGCGCGTTTCAGGCCCTGGCGGCGCGGCTGGGCGCGGCGATCAGTCACGACTTCAGCGTGATCAGCCTGAGCGACCTGCTCACGCCCTGGGAGCTGATCGAGCGCCGCATCGCCGCCGCCGCCGCCGCCGACTGTGTGGTAGCCTTCTACAACCCGCGTTCGCGCGAGCGCCACTGGCAACTTGATGCGGCGCTGGCGATTCTGCGCGCGCATCGCCCACCGGACACCCCTGTGGCCCTGGGGCGCAATGTGATGCGCGCCGATGAGCGCATTACCCTCACCACCCTGGCGGAGGTTGACTCGGCCCGGGCCGATATGTTTACGGTGGTGCTGGTGGGTAATAGCCAGAGCTACGCCCTCGCCGGGCGCGTGGTCACTCCCCGCGGCTACCAGGCCAAACACCCCACCAGCTCCACAGCTCCACAGCTCCACAGCTCCACAGCTCCACAACTCCACAGCTCCACAACTCCACAACTCCGCAGCTCCACCCCTCCACCCTCCTACCCCATCGTGCTCACCAACCTGGCCGGCGCACCGGTGGTTGTCGTCGGCGGGGGGGCGGTGGGTGAGCGCAAGGTCCGGGGCTTGCTGGAGGTGGGCGCGCAGGTACGGCTGATCAGCCCGGAGGCTACTCCTCGTCTCCAGGCCTGGGCCGCTGCCGGGCGCATCGTCTGGCAGCCGCGGGCTTACGTCCCTGGCGATCTGGCCGGGGCGCGCCTGGTCTTCGCCGCGACCAACCAGCGCCAGGTGAATGCCCGTGTCGCCCGCGATGCCGCGCTCCACGGCGCGCTGTGCAACGTCGCCGACGCTCCGGAGGAGGGTGATTTCCACCTGCCGGCGCTGCTGCGCAGCGAGGAGCTGACCATCGCTGTGAGCAGCGGGGGCGCGGCGCCGGAGCGCGCCGCTGCCCTGCGCGACGCCATTGCCGCCTGGCGCCGATCCGCAAATGGGCAGCCCGACGGTGCGGCGCAGCCCGCCGGCGTAACCACCGCGCCCGCCTCCGAACGGCCTCCTGTGGAAGACGCGCCCCGGGGCAAAGCCTACCTGGTCGGCGCCGGGCCGGGTCGGGCCGACCTGATCACCCTGCGGGGGCTTGCCCTGCTGCGACAAGCCGAGGTGGTTCTCTACGACTGGCTGGTGGCCCCGGAATTGCTGGCGCAGGTCCCGCCGGGAGCCGAATTGATCTTCGTTGGCAAGGCCCACGACCGGCATACGCTGGAGCAGGACGCGATCACTGACCTGCTCGTCGCCCATACGCGCGCCGGGCGAAGGGTCGTGCGGCTCAAAGGCGGCGACCCCGGCGTCTTCGGCCACGCCGGCGAGGAGGCCCTGGCCCTGGCGCAGGCCGGGTTGTCCTTCGAGATCGTGCCTGGCGTCTCTTCGGCCCTGGCTGCCCCGGCCTACGCCGGCATCCCCCTCACCTTCCGCGGCATGGCCAGCGGCTTCGCCGTGGTGACCGGGCACGAAGCGCCCGGCAGTCCCCATCACCTGGACTGGGACGCCCTGGCCCGTGTGCCCACCCTGGTGGTGCTGATGGGCCTGCACCGCACCGCCGCAATCTGTGCCGCCCTGCAAGGGGCCGGACGCGCCCACGACACCCCCGTGGCGGTCATCAGCCGCGCCACCACCGCCGAACAGCAGGTTCTGCGGGCCACCCTGGGCAGCCTGCCCGCGGCCTTGCAGGCCCGTCCTCTGCCGACGCCTGCCGTGCTGGTGATCGGCCCGGTTGTCGCGCTGGCTGAACAGTTAGCCTGGTTCGACCCTGAGCGGGCCGCGCAGCATTTTGCGCCGTTCGACGACATGGTGCAGCAGGTGGAGCGATCAGATCGGAGCGATCCATGAGCACTGTGTTGCCAAGGCTGCTGCTGGCCGCGCCGATGAGCGGCAGTGGCAAAACCACCATCACCGCCGGCCTGATCGCCGCCCTGGCTGCGCGGGGCCTGGTGGTTGCGCCCTTCAAATGCGGGCCGGACTACATCGACCCCAGCTACCATGCGCTGGCTGCCGGGCGGCCCTGCGCCAACCTCGACGCCTGGCTCGTGCCTGCCGAGCGCATCCCCGGCGTGCTGGCGCGGCGCAGCCTCGGCGCCGACCTGGCGCTGATCGAGGGCGTGATGGGCCTCTTTGATGGCTACGCTGGCGACGACGATACCGGTAGCAGCGCCCACATCGCCCGGCTGACCACTGCCCCCGTGGTGATTGTGCTCGATGTGCGGGCGATGGCGCGCACTGCCGCTGCTCTCGTCGCTGGCCTGCGCGATTTCGATCCCCGTGTGCGCGTCGTCGGCGTCATCCTCAACCGCGCCGGCAGCCTTCGGCACGCCGCGATGGTACGCGCGGCCATCGAGAGCGGGGCGGGCCTGCCGGTCCTCGGTGCTCTGCTGCGCGATGAGGCGATCACCCTGCCCGAGCGCCACCTGGGGCTGGTGCCCACTGCCGAAGCGGGCCGCTGGCAGCCCTGGCTCGCCGAGGTGCGCTCCCGCGTTGAAGCCAGTGTGGACCTCGACGCCCTCCTGGCCCTGGCCCGCGCCGCGCCACCGCTTGACCTGCCCACATCGGCGTTGCTGGAACCGACGCCCCGATCAGCGCCCACGCGCAACCCATCGGGCAACGCTGGCGCCGAGGAGCGGGAGGACCCTGGTGGCCTTCGCCCCATTATCGCTGTGACTCGCGACGAAGCCTTCAGCTTCCTCTACGACGACAACCTCGACCTGCTGCGCGCCGCCGGGGCCAAGATCGCCTTTTTCAGTCCCCTGCGCGACGAGGGGTTGCCCCCCGGCACGGGGGCGCTCTACCTCTGTGGCGGCTTTCCCGAACTCTACGCTCCTCAACTCAGCGCCAACACTGCCCTGCGCGCGGCCATTCGCGCCGCCGCAGCCCGGGGCCTGCCGATCTACGCCGAATGCGGCGGGTTGATGTACCTCACCGAAACCCTGATTGACGCCGCTGGCCAGCCGTACCCGATGCTGGGATTGCTGCCCGGTCGCTCGGTCATGACCCCCCGCCTGACCCTGGGCTACCGCACCGTGCGCGCCAACAGCGCAAGCTGGCTGTGGGAGAGCGGCGAAACCGTCCGCGGCCACGAGTTTCACTACTCAGTATGGGAGAACCGGCCTGCCGACCTGCCCTGGCTCTACACCTGTCTCCCCGATGCCCTGCGCCCCGAATCGTGCCCCGAAGGCGCCTGCCTGGGCAACCTGGTGGCCTCTTACGTCCACATTCACTGGCTGGCCGCCCCTCACCTTGCCGGGCGCTTCGTTGCCGCGGCCCTGCAACGTGCCCGTGCTGAACAGCCGGACCGCCAACTGCTTGAAAAGCCGCTACAAAATCCCTCTCTAGATAGATGACAGAAGCGCAGGTTCTTGCGTATGATACAAACAGCGTGCCCTCGACGGCGCACACGCACGACAATGCAGCCTGCCGCCAGGCCAACCTGCCGCATGGGAGGGATTGAGAGGGCGCAGCCCTCCCACAAACGTCCGTTATCGCGAATCAGCCCTGGGTGAACCTGTGGTCCGGGTGCGCGGGAGTCCCGCCGGTATGCAGGCAAGGGTCGCGCACCCGGGTTGACCCGGAGCTTGTTCGCGCTAACGCAGCTCAATGAACCACAGGAGAAACCTATGTCTCAGCGCGTGCTTGTGGCCTACGCCACCAAATACGGCGCTACCGTCGAGATCGCCGAACGGATCGGCCAGTCTCTACGTCAGGCTGGCCTGGAAGTGGATGTTGCCGAGGTCAAACCAGCCCTTGACCTGACGCCCTACGCTGCCGTGGTTGTGGGTAGCGCCGTGTACGCTGGCGCCTGGCGCCGGGAAGCGATCGAGTTCCTGCAAGGGCAAAGCCAGGCCTTGTCCGAGCGACCGCTGTGGATCTTCTCCAGCGGGCCAACCGGCGAAGGCGACCCCGTAACCTTGCTCAAGGGCTGGCGTGTTCCCGAAGGGCAGCGCCACCTGGTCGAGCGCCTCCAGCCACGCGATGTTACCGTGTTTCACGGCAACATTGACACCGAGAAGCTGAACCTGGCTGAAAAGTTGATGATCAGCGTCATCAAGGCGCCCACCGGCGATTTTCGCAACTGGGAGGCGATTGAAGCCTGGGCCGGCGGCATCGCCGCTGCGCTCCAGGAGTCCGGCGCGCTCCAGTCTGCCCGATGACCATACCCGGGCCGGCGAGGCGGGGGTGGAACGGCGGCGCCCTCCCAACCCGGCCCGGCATGCCCGGAACGAAGCAACGTCCCCAGGAGACGCCATTGAGCCGGATCGTCCTCTTCACTGGCGGGGCGCGCAGTGGCAAGAGCGCCCGCGCCGAGCAGTATGCCCGCCATTTGGAGCGCCCGGTGGTCTACCTTGCCACTGCCGAGGCCCGCGACGACGAGATGCGCGCGCGTATCGCCCACCATCGCGCGCGCCGTCCTGCAACCTGGCGTACCCTCGAGGCTCCCCAGCAGGTGGCCGATGTTCTCGCCGCGCTCGATCCCGGCGCCGTGGTGATCCTCGACTGTCTCTCGCTCCTGGTCAGCAACCTGCTCCTGGCCCACGAAGATGATCCCCAGCCCGTGGTTGAAAGCGAAGTGATGGCTATCCTGACTCAGGCGCGCGCGCGTGAGCTTACCCTGATTGTTGTAACCAACGAGGTTGGCTCGGGTATTGTGCCCGAATACCCCCTGGGCCGAGCCTATCGCGATGTGCTCGGACGCGCCAATCAGCAGGTTGCCGCCGCCGCCGCCGAGGTCTACCTGGTTGTCTGCGGCGTTCCCATCGAGTTGAAGGCACTGGAGGCGGCATGGGCCCGCTCGACCCCGTAGCCCACGGCGCGCTGGACCACGCGGAGCTGGAGGCCCTCGGGCTACGGCCCGAAGCAGTGCTGGACTTCAGCAGCAACCTCAATCCCTTCGGGCCGCCGCCGGCAGTGCGTGAGGCCCTTGCCGCCCTCGATCCGGCTCCGTACCCCGACCGGGGTTGCCACCGCTTGCGCGCCGCTCTCGCCGCGCGCCACGGCTGTCCGCCCGAGGCTATCCTGGTGGGCAACGGGGCCAATGAGTTGATCCACCTCGTCGCCCGGGCGTTCCTCTGCCCCGACGATACCACCCTCGTGCTCGGGCCGAGTTACGGCGAGTACCTCCACGCCAGCCGGCTGGCCGGCGCGCACATGGTCGAGATGCGAACCGGCTACGCCGCCGGCTTCCAGCCCGATCTCGACGGCCTGAGCACCGTCATCGCCAGCGCTCGCCCACGCCTCACCTGGCTCTGCCTGCCCAATAACCCCACGGGCGTTGATCTGCCTGCGACAATGATCAACACCGTGGGAGAGTTGTGTGTGGCCCACGGCGGCATCCTGGTTCTCGACCGGGCCTATGCGTCGCTACGCCGCGACCAGGGGGCCGCGCCCGACGATCTGGCAGGCGCTCCGCCACCGGGCCAGATCCGCCTCTATTCTCTTACCAAGAGCTACGCGCTGGCCGGGCTGCGCCTGGGGTACCTGGTCGCTAGCCCGGAGGCGGTAACGCGCATCGGCGCGCACCAGCCTGCCTGGAGCGTCAACAGCGCTGCCCAGACCGCCGGCCTGGCGGCCCTGGGCGACACTGCCTTTCTCGTTGCCTCGATGCCGCGTCTCTGGGCCGCCAGTGACGCCCTGCACGCCGGCCTGACCGGCCTCGGGCTCGAAGTGTGGCGCGCCACCCTGCCCTTTATGCTCGTGCGCACCGGCGATGGCGCGGCGACACGAGCGGCCCTGCTACAGCGCGGCTGTGTCGTGCGCGACTGCGCCTCCTTCGGCCTGCCCGAATGGGTGCGCGTCGCTCCGCGTCGCCCCGACGAAAATGCCCGCCTCCTCGCGGCCTGGAAGGAGAGCCTATGCCGGCCCCGGTGATCATGGTCCTCGGCACCGCCTCGTCGGTAGGCAAGAGCGTCATCGTGACCGCCCTCTGCCGCATCGCAGCCAGGCGCGGGCTTAAGGTCGCGCCGTTCAAGGCCCAGAACATGAGCAACAATGCTGCCGTCACCGCCGATGGCGGCGAGATCGCCCGCAGCACTGCCGTGCAGGCCGCCGCGGCCTTTGTCCAGCCCACGGTTGAGATGAACCCGATCCTGATCAAGCCCGAAGGGCAGCGCCGCAGCCAGATTATCGTCGAGGGCCGGCCCTGGCGCACCCTCGACGCTGGCGATTACTGGCGCCAGCGTGAAGAACTCTGGGCGGTGGTCACCCGCAATCTGGATAACCTGCGCGCTCGCTGCGACCTGGTGATTGCCGAGGGGGCCGGCAGCCCCGTCGAGTTGAACCTGAAGCCGCGCGACATCGTCAACGCCCGCGTGGCGACCTACGCTCGGGCCCGCACCCTGCTGGTCGGCGATATTGACACGGGCGGGATCTTCGCCCAGTTGCTCGGGACGCTGGCGTTGCTCGAGCCGGAGGAGCGCGCCCTGGTCACCGGTCTGGTGGTCAATCGCTTTCGCGGCGATCCGGCCCTCTTCGCCGATGGGGTGAACATTCTGGAGCAGCGGGGCGGCGTGCCGGTGCTGGGCGTCGTTCCGTGGATCGAAGACCTGGGCCTGGCCGAGGAAGACGCCGTGGCCCTCGAACGCGGGCCTGGAGGGTCAGACGGCGCGCTCCGCATCGCCGTGGTACGGGTGCCCACGATTGCCAACTTCGACGACTTCGACCCCCTGGCCGCCGAGCCGGGGGTGAGTCTGCGCTATGTGGACGGGCCGGCAGAACTCACTGGCACCGCAGCGGTGATCCTGCCCGGCGCCAAGCACACCCTGGCCGCCCGGCGCTGGCTGCGCGAACGGGGTTTCGACGCCGCGTTGCGCGCCTTTCCCGGCGCGGTGGTCGGCATCTGTGGGGGCTACCAGCTCCTCGGCGCGCGCATCAGCGACCCGCTGGGCGTCGAGGGTGGCGGCGGCGAGGAGCCTGGCCTGGGCCTGCTGCCGGTCGAGACCACCTTCGATCGGGAGAAGCGCACCGTGCAGATCGTTGCCGAATCCCTGGCGCCCTGGGCCCCCGGCGCACCGCTGACGGGCTACGAGATCCACGCCGGGCGCACCAGAGTCACCGCCGGGGCAGCCCTGGCCCGCATCACCCGCCGCGGCAGCGTCGCCAGCGAGGAGCCTGACGGCTGCATCGTCGAAGGCGGGCGCGTCTGGGGTTGCTACATCCACGGCCTCTTCGCCAACACCGCCTTCCGCCGGGCCTGGCTCACCACCCTTGGCTGGCAGCCGCGGGCCACCGCGCCCACGCCCGACCCCTACGAGCGCCTGGCCGACACCGTGGCCGGCGCCCTCGATCCCCATCGGCTTGACCGGTTGTTGACCGACGGATAGGATAGTACCACGGGTGGGAAAACCCGGTTTCCCAACGTCCCGAGGGCGTAGCCCTCTCGCGCTCCGGGTTTAAGCTTCGCTGGAGCGGGGCCGGGGGTGAGGACCAACCAGCGTATCCCAACGCCATAACGCCCGTCGGCGCCCATACGTTCTGTCCGCCCTTGAAGGGCAGGGGGCCGGGGCATCGGGCCTGCCCTGCCCTTCCTCGCAAACCCCTGCCGCTGCGAATCGTGGCGGCACGTAGCGCGGAAGCGACCGCCCTGTCCGAGAATCGGAGCCTTCTGTGAACGCCTCATTCTTGCAGGTTCCCTGGCATCACCTGCCGCCCGACGAAACTCTCGACCTGCTCGAAACCGACCTCCAGCGCGGCCTGGATGTCTTTAGCGTCAAGCACCGTCAGGAGCAGTTCGGGCCCAACATCATCACCCGGCGGCGCGGCAAAAGCCCGCTGGTGCGCTTTTTGTCGCAGTTCCACAACCCGCTGATCTACATCCTCCTGGCCGCGAGCGTGATCACCCTGGTGCTCAAAGACGCGATTGACGCGGCCATCATCTTCGGTGTGGTCCTGGTCAACGCCATCCTCGGCTATCTCCAGGAATCGCGCTCGGAGCGGGCTATCGAGGCCCTGGCCGAGACGATGGTCACCGAAGCGACCGTGGTGCGCGCAGGTGTGACCAGCCGCATCTCCGCCACGGAACTGGTTCCGGGCGATCTCGTGCTCCTCCAGGCTGGCGATAAGGTTCCTGCCGACCTGCGCCTCGTGCGCGCCCGTGAACTCCAGATCGCCGAGGCAGCTCTGACCGGCGAGTCGGTGCCGGTCGCCAAGGCAGCAGAAGTCTGCCTGGAGCGTGACACGCCCCTGGCCGACCGTCGCAACATGGCCTATGCCTCGACCCTCGTCACCTACGGTCAGGGCGCCGGCATCGTCGTTGCGATTGGCAACAGCACCGAGGTAGGACAGATTTCCCGCCTGATCGCCACGGCTGAGGAACTGCAAACGCCCCTGACCCGCAAGATCGCCCGCTTCAGCCTGGTGCTGCTGTATCTGATCCTGGCACTGGCCAGCCTGACGATGGTCGTCGAGCTCCTGCGGGGCCGCCCGCTGGTCGAAACGCTGATGGCGGCAATTGCCCTCTCGGTGAGCGCCATTCCCGAAGGACTCCCCGCGGCGGTGACAGTCACCCTGGCCATCGGCGTCTCGCGGATGGCGCGCCGCCGGGCGATCATCCGCAAGCTGCCGGCGGTGGAGACCCTCGGCAGCACCACGGTGATCTGCTCCGACAAGACCGGCACCCTCACCCAGAACCAGATGACCGTGCAGCGCATCGTGGTAGATGACGCATGTTTCGAGGTCACCGGGGCAGGTTACCGGCCCGAGGGCCAGATCACGCAGCAGGGGGCGGCAATCGACGTCGCGACCCATCCGGCCCTGGTGGAGTGCCTGCGGGCCGGGCTGCTCTGCAACGACAGCCGGCTGGTCGAGCAGGCGGGGCGTTGGGAGATTGAGGGCGACCCGACCGAGGGCGCGCTGCTGGTCGTGGCGATCAAAGCTGGCCTGCGCCCCGATGAACAACACGCCGCATTGCCGCGCCTCGACGCGATCCCCTTCGAGTCGCAGCACCAGTACATGGCCACGCTCCACGACGCCGGCCAGACGCGGCTGGTTTACATCAAAGGAGCGAGTGAGGTCCTGTTGCCCCGTTGCCGCGCCATGCTCGACGCCAGCGGGCATGAGGCGCCTCTGGATGTTGCCAGCGTCCAGCGCCACGTCGAGGCCATGGCCGCCGACGGGCTGCGTGTCCTGGCCTTCGCCCGCTGCGCCGTTCCCGCCACCACGGCGCAACTCACCCACGCCGATGTGGCTGAAGGGTTGACCTTCCTCGGCCTGCAGGGCATGGCCGACCCGCCTCGCCCGGAGGCCATTGCGGCGGTACGAGCCTGCCAGGGGGCCGGGATTCGCATCAACATGATCACCGGCGACCACGCCCTGACCGCCGTGGCCATCGCCCGGCAGATCGGCATCGAAGGCCCCGCCGATCCATCCGCCGGACCGCGCGCGCTCACCGGCAAGGACCTGGCTGCCCTCAGCGATACGGAACTCATCGAAGCGGTGGATCGCGCCGTTGTCTTCGCCCGGGTCACCCCGGAGCAAAAACTGCGCCTGGTCGAAGCGCTCCAGGCGCGTAGCCATATTGTCGCCATGACGGGCGATGGGGTCAACGATGCCCCGGCGCTCAAGCAGGCCGACATCGGCGTGGCAATGGGCATCACCGGAACCGATGTCGCCAAAGAAGCCGCCGACATGGTGTTGACCGACGACAATTTTGCCACCATCGCCGCCGCCGTCGAAGAGGGGCGCGGTGTCTTCGACAACCTGACCAAGATCATCGCCTGGACCTTGCCCACCAATCTCGGTGAGGGCCTGATCATCCTGGCGGCAGTGGTTGCCGGTCTGGCGCTGCCGATCCTGCCGATCCAGATCCTCTGGATCAACATGACCACGGTTGCGGTGCTGGGACTGGTGCTGGCCCTGGAGCAGAAAGAACCCGACATCATGCGCCGCATGCCGCGGCGCACCGATGCGCCGATCCTCACGCCGGAGTTACTCTGGCGCATCCTGATCGTTGGCCTGCTGATCCTGGCCGGCGCCTTCGGCCTCTTCGAGTGGGAGCAAAGCCGGGGGGCCAGCCTGGCCGAAGCCCGAACTGTCGCGGTGAACGTTGTGGTCTTTGTTGAGGTCTTCTATTTATTCAACTGCCGCTCACTGACCCGATCTATGTTCAGTATCGGGGTCTTCTCGAATCGCTGGCTGGTTGTGGGGGTGCTGGTGATCGTGCTCCTGCAACTCGCATTTACCTACGCGCCGGTGATGCACCGGATCATGGGCAGCGCGCCCCTCGATATGGCAGCCTGGGGGCGTGTCCTGGCCGTGGGCGTGGTCACATACACAATCATCGAAATCGAGAAGTGGCTGCGCCGTCAGTTCGCCCGGCGGCGCGCCCCTGTGCGGCGCCCGAGGCAGATTTGACGTCGCTGCCAGCTCAATGCGTTCGTGGCAGAGCGCGGCTCTCCCGCTCCTCGCGACCTTCGCGCCCTCGTGGTAGACGCTCACCGAGTAGCGCCGCAGCCGCCTCCGGGTTCAGAGGCCTCGAGAACAACCATCCCTGCCCAAAGGTGCAGTGCAGTTCGCGCAGACGTTGCAACTGCGCCACTGTTTCGGTCCCCTCGGCGACGGCATCCAGACCCAGGACGCTGGCCAGGGCAATAATGTTGCTGAAAATCGCGCTCTGGCTGCCGATGTCTTCGACTGCCTGGACGAATGAACGGTCGATCTTCAAAACGTCTACCGGGAGCCGTTGCAAGTAACTGAGTGAGGAATAGCCTGTGCCAAAATCGTCAATACAGATCTTCACTCCAGCAGCGCGCAAGATGTTCAACTGATCCCGCGTTTCCGGGGTGCAGTTCACCAGGGCCGTTTCTGTAATCTCGATCTTCAACGCGCGCGCTGACAGCTCGTACTCATCAAGAATACCGAGGATCGTGTTTGCAATATCGGGCTGGATCAACTGGCGGGCCGACAGGTTGACCGCCACCCAGATTCCCTCGCTACCGGGGATCGTCTGTTGCCAGGCTTTGATCCGGCGGGCCGCTTCACGCACGACCCACCAGCCAATCGGCACGATCAGTCCTGTTTCTTCAGCAATAGTAATAAACTCCGAGGGGTAGAGTAATCCTCGCTGTGGATGTTCCCAGCGCAGCAGCGACTCGAAGCCCACGATCTGCTGGGTCTGCAGATCGACAATCGGCTGATAATGCAGGCGCAGTTCATTGCGCTCGACGGCCCAGCGGAGCGCGGTTTCAAGTTGCAGTTGTTCAACCGCCGCTGCGTGCATTGTCGGATCGAAGACCACCGAGCAGGCCTTGCCCCGCATCTTGGCGTGGTACATCGCCGTATCGGCGTCACGGATCATATCGGTTGCCGATTCATAGCCCGGCTGGTAGAGAGTGATACCAATGCTGGCCGTCGTAAACACCTGGCGATCGTTGAGATACAACGGCGTTGCAATCGCCTCCTGGAGGCGCTCACAGATCGCCAGGGCCGTCTCGGCGTCACCAACATCTTCGAGCAAAATGGCGAACTCGTCACCGCCCAGACGCGCCGCTGTGTCACCTGGACGCAGGCTTTGCTCCACGCGGCGCGCGACGGCTTCCAGGAGCACGTCGCCAGCGCCGTGACCCAGGCTGTCGTTGATCAACTTGAAGCGATCCAGATCGAGGAACACCACCGCAAAGGGGTGCCCCTGATTGCGCCGGCTTCGCGTGATAGCGTGCTTCAGCCGGTCGAGGAACAGCATCCGGTTGGGCAGACCGGTCAAACCATCGTGGAAAGCATCGTGCAAGAGCCGCTCTTCGGCGCGCTTACGGTCTGTAATATCGGTCTGCGAGCCAACGATGCGCGTAGCCGTACCGTTCTCGTCCCACACGGCGAGGCCGCGACAGAGCATCCAGCGGTAGCTGTGATCGCTGGCCTTGATGCGGTACTCGTGCTGAAAATGGCTGATCAGCCGGCGGAAGTGGGCTTGCAGGTGAATCTCCAGTCGCTCCCGATCATCGGGATGCACACGCTCGAACCACTCAGCGGGATCGGCGCCCAGGTCGTGCTCGCTGTAGCCGAGCATACTTTTCCAGCGCGGCGAATAGTAAATCTGGTTGGTTCGCAAATCCCAGTCCCACAGTCCGTCGTTGGCGCCCCGGGCCGCCAGGGCGTAGCGCTCCTCACTCTCGCGCAGCGCCAGTTCGGCGCGCTTTCTGGCGCTGATATCGCGTACCACCATCACCCCGCCGGTGATTGCTTCGCCTTCGTTACGCAGCGGCCGCGCCGATACGCTCAACCACTGACCATCAGCGGCTTCTGGCAGGTAGACTTCGTGACCGTCTACTTCATCACCCTCCAGGGCGCGGGCGAGAATCGCGTACAGCGACGCCTGGTGATCCTCGTTCAGCCGGGTGGCGTCAACCGGCTGGTTCAATGTATCGATCCAGGCGCCCAGGATTCTCCGGGCGGCGGGATTGTGGTGAATAAGTTTGCCGTCTGCGTCAACCACGACCACACCTTCGCTCAGGCTGACAAAGACCGAGTGGAGGATTGCTGTCTGACGCTGGAGCGCCGCGTCGGATTGGGCGTGCGCCTCGGCGTGTTGGGCCGCCAGCGCCGAGTGGACCTTCACCCGGCGCTCGAGTTGCGCCTGATAAGCCCGTTGCCGGAGTTGCAAGCGACGGCGTTCCAGGCAGGCGCCGACCCGCGCGCTGAGAATGGTGGGATTGAACGGCTTGGGCAAATAATCTTCTGCTCCCAGCTTCAAACAGGCAGCGATCTGTTCCACGTCCACATCCGATGACACCACGACGACCGGTACATCCCGGCTGGCCGGATTGGCCTTGAGCTGTTGCAATGCCTCGATGCCGCTCATCACCGGCATGTTCACATCGAGCAGCACCAGATCGGGCTGTTGTTCGGCGACCAGGGTGATGGCCTCCGCGCCATGTGCGGCACTGATCACGTCGTAATGCTCAAGCTGCAGAAAACGCATCAACAGAGCGCGTAATGGAGCTTCATCATCTACGACCAGGATGCGGGCTGGGGAGACGGGCATAGTCAACTCCACAAGATAGCGTGTAGCGACGAACCTGGCTGCTACTGAGGGAAGAAAACGGCTCGTGCCGGGATGGCTGTCCCGGCGAGGAGCCGCTTCGCTTACTCGTCTATGCGGTAGGTACCACAAGGGAAGGCTCCAGCAGGGCGAAACTCTCTCAGAGCCTTTCCACTCCAGTCATCCATGCGGCTGCGCCGCACAACGACAAGATGAACATGGGTTTTTCTTGGGAGGGCGCAGCCCTCCCAAACCCTCCCGCGCGCGGGCTATTTTCACGTCAGCAACCGGCTTGCGATAGGGTTCACACCTGCCTTGCCCTGCCCCCACAGGAGGGTTCGGCAGGACCAGACCGGTCGGGAACTCCCTGTACGTTGTGTATAAGCATAGTAAATCGCTATTACCAGAACCGGCGATCAACCTGCAGCGCCAGGGTGATTGCAACGTCCTGGTTGTCGCCCCCCGAGGAGCGCGCGGCGCGGAGCGAAGGGCGCGAGCGCCTCTACGCTACAACCTGCGCTTCGCCCAGGACAGGCTTCGGCCCGCTCAGGATGCCTTCGCTTGCCGACGTTGCATTCGCCCTGCCTGCAACGCAAACGCTGGCCCCCCGGCAGACGAGTCTGCCGGGGGAGGAGTTGGGTGCGAGGAAAGGGGTGGCGAGCGGCGCCTCCGGACCTCGCAGGTCTGGCAGGCCTGTGAGGTCCGGCCGGGCTGGACAGCGGTTTCAAGACTGAAGGAGAGGCCCGGAAAGCCTGCGGATCGGCAGGATTTCAGGCCGTCGCCATATCCGACGATGTGGCCTCGACCTGCGGACGCAGCAGCTTCTCATCCAGGCGCAGCATCGCCACGATCCCCAGCGCCTGCACCACAGCAAAGGGTACAATCACCAGGTAGTGTACCAGCGAGTACTTTTCGATCAGGCCGTTCTGCACCAGGCCTGGATGCACGAAGAACATCCCGAAGACAAACAGTGCTACCGCCGGGCAGATCAGCCCGTAGCTCCCCGGGCTGCGCGCCTCGCCCCAGAGGTAGGTACGCAGATAGCCTACCCGCCGCAGGACTGCATAGCCGATCACGCCCATCAGCAGTTGGAGAGCCAGGATGGCGCCAATCAGGACGAAGGTGCTGCCTGGCTCAATGTGGACCTCGAAGCCGTGGTGCAGCCCGTGGCGGATGCGGATCAGGGCGATGCCCACCAGGGTGAGGATGGGAATGGGCATCCACAGGCTCGGCCCGGCTTCAACCGCCAGCCCGTGCGCCAGCATGCCGCGGAATCCCAGAACCAGCATCACCAGGCCCACCAGTGCTGCCGCGCCCAGGAAGAAGATTGAGAGCAGGATGCTCACCGCGATGGTGACCCGATTGCCGCTCATCGCCGCGGGCGCCGCCAGGCCTACCGCCACCATCGCAAAGGTGAAAGCTGCCTGGAGCTGGGTGAGGTTGTTGTTGCGCGTGCAGTCGAAGTGCCCGCTGGCCAGGGCCCGCCCGAACAGGTCAAGGAAGACGCGCAGCGCCGCCACGCCGATGATCGTCAGGACGCTCAGCGAGACCGGAAAGAGGTACTCGACCACGCCCCACAGGCCAGGCACAAACACCGCACCCAGGACGAAGAAGACATTCACCGTCATTGCCAGCGTCAGGGGCAGACTCATCAGCGAAACCGCCCCGTTCGTTTCGCGCAGCGCCGCATAGGCCGTGGTCCGGCGATACTGCGCATATTCGCGCAAGTTCCACACGACCAGCCGCAGGTGGCGCAGGGCGAAGATGACAATGCCGGCCATCGCGCCGATGGTGAGCGCGTATGCCAGCGTATTCGCCTGGCTCAGAAAGGCGGCAATCGCGTCGAAGGTGACAATCGGGGTCTTCGGGTGGGGAATCAAGAAGTTCAACCAGATGAAGAACGTGATGGCCATACCCCCATTGCCCAGGGCGGCGAGGAAGAAGAGCGGCGAATACTGCTCCCTCAGGTTCCGGCGTAGACCGAACCAGCGTGTCGCTACCTGCTGCATACGGACATCCTCCTGATCTGCAAAGGACCTTTCAACCTTTCGCCAGTATGATGCACCGTATGCGCGGGAGGTTACAGCCGGATGGGGAAACCGGGTTTCCTTATTCCCCTGCCTGTGGGGAGGGTTTGGGAGGGCACAGCCCTCCCGGGAAACCACCCGCCGGCGGGGAGGGTCTGGATGGTCGCCGGGACGTTGCGCTGCGCTTGGTGTGCCAGCGCGGGCGCAAAGAAGGGTCACGGGGAGGGGCAGACCCTCCCTGTGACCCTCTCACTCTTCACGTCTATGGCAGGGAAACCAGGCGATCCCTATGCGCGCCTCACGCCACTCGGTAACGCAACGGCGGCGCGGCGTCGAGGCCGGGGCGCGAAGCGCGCGCGCCGCGCGCTTCGTAGAACACCAGGACCGACCAGCCCGCACCGCGTACCGTTGTCGTAGAGACCTGCACCGAGTGAATGTGGACGGAACTCAAGAAGACGTTCAGGCGCGCCTCGTCTTCACGGGCGTGTTCCGGCGCCAGGCGGATGGTGAAGTGACGGCACTGCATGGTGCTTACTCCTGCTGTGATGAAGCTGCGTTGTTGCCAATGTACCGCCCGGAGCGCCCAGAAGTTACGCTTCGACATCCTCCTCGGCCCGTTCGCGGGCGCTGCCAATGCTGAAGTATCTGGCCTCGGGGTGGTGCACCACAATCGCCGCCGTGCTCTGCTCCGGCACAAGCTGGAACGCCTCGGTGAGCGTGACGCCAATCTGCTCAACGGGCAAGATCTGGAAGAGCTTGCCGTGCTCCTCCAGATCAGGACAGGCCGGATAGCCCCAGGAGTAGCGTTTGCCGCGGCTCTCGCCAATGCCGAGGCTCTGCCGGATCAGCCGGTTGGTGTACTCGGCCAGGGCCTCGGCCAGGCTCACCCCCAGGCCATGCACGTAGTAGCTACGACTGTAGTCGCCCTGACGTTGCAGCTCCTCGGTCAGCGCGTCTACCCGTTCGCCCATCGTCACGATCTGAAAGGCGGCCACATCGTACTCGCCGCTCTCGACGGCGCGGAAGTAATCGCTGATGCAGAGGCGTTCCCGCTCCGGCTGCCGCGGAAAGACAAAGCGCGCCAACTCGCGCCCGCGATCACTCGGGTCGTAGACGATCAGATCGTTGCCGTCGCTCTGCACGGGGAAGTAGCCGTAGACCACCTTTGGTTCGAGCCAGCCCTCGCGCTCGGCCTCGCGCACAAGATCGCGCACCTTCTGGTCGAACTCAGCCTTGAGCCGCTCCCACTCGGCGCCTTTCGCATTTTTCGCGCCCCACTGTAGCCGGTAGAGCGCGTTGCGGTCCAGACAGGCCACCACGTCGGCCAGGCGGATGCGCGCAGTGGCCCGAGCGCCCCAGAAGGGCGGCGTCGGCACGGGCACGTCCTGGCGCACATTCGAGCGCACCTGTGCGCCACGCTGGCTGGCCTTGCCCAGATCCGCCAGCGCCACCCGTCCACGCTGGCGCTGGTGCAACACCGTGGCCGCCTCAGCGATGGTGGCGCGCACCAGCTCCTCGCGCTGCGCCGGGTCGCTCAGGCGGTCCATCGTTTCCAGCCCCTCGAAGGCGTCCTTGCAGTAGAAGACGCCCGCCTCGTAGGGCTCCTCGTCGCCGACGAAGCTGATGCGCAGCCCGTACTGGCGGTTGATGGCCGCCCCGCCTATCAGCACCGGGAAGCTCAACCCCCGCTTGTGTAACTCTTGCACGATCAGCGGCATTTGTTTTGACGTGCTTACCAGCAGCGCCGAGAGGCCAATCGCGTCGGCGTTGACTTCCACTGCCTTCTCGATAATCGTATTCGCCGGTACCTGCTTGCCCAGATCGTAGACGGTGTAGCCGTTGTTGGAAAGGATCGTGTTGACCAGGTTCTTGCCGATGTCATGGACATCGCCGTACACCGTGGCAAGAACCACCCGGCCCTTGCTGGCCCCTTCGAGCCGGTCGAGGTAGCGTTCGAGCCGCGCCACGGCCTTCTTCATCACCTCCGCCGACTGAAGCACGAAGGGCAGAATAAGCTGGCCCGCGCCGAAGAGATCGCCGACCTCCTTCATTGCCGGCAGCAAGACATTGTTGAGCACGTCCACCGCGGCCCGCCCCTGGGGCGTGCCCTCGCTCGTCGCCGCCTGCGCCGGGTGGTCGGCGTCCAGGCGCTGGGTCACGGCGGTGTCAATATCTTCCTCGATCCCTTCCTTCTTCCGGTGGAGGATCTTCCAGTGCAGGCGCTGATCCACGCCCATCGTGGCAGTCGGGTCGCTCCGTTCACTCTCCTGCGCGGCCCGGTTCTGCTCATAGTAGGCGATGAAGCGCGCCAGAGCGTCATCGCGGCAGTTGAAGATCAGATCCTCGCAGACCTCGCGCTCCTCGGCGGGAATCTCGGCGTAGGGGGTCACGTGGGCAGGGTTGATGATCGCCGTATCAAGGCCGGCAGCAACGGCGTGGTAGAGGAAGACCGAATTGAGCGCGGCGCGAGCGTGGGGCGCCACGCCGAAACTCAAATTGCTGACGCCCAGCGTGGTGAAGCAGCCAGGGATCTGCTCTTTAACCAGGCGAATGCCCTCGATGGTTTCCACAGCGGCATTGCGCAACTCCTCCTGGCCGGTGGTGATCGGAAAGGTGAGCACGTCGAAGATCAGCGCCTCGGCGGGAATGCCGTACTCCTCCTCGGCGATGCGCGCGATGCGCCGCGCGATGGCGACTTTGCGCTCGCGCGTGTGGGCCATGCCCTCTTCGTCAATCGTCATGACCACCGTTGCGGCCCCGTAGCGGGCGACAAGCGGCAGCACCCGGTCGAGTTTCTCGCCACGCCCGCCCTCCAGCGACACCGAGTTCACCACCGCGCGACCGGGGTACATTGCCAGCGCCGCCTCCAGCACATCGGCCTCGGTCGTGTCAATCACCAGCGGCAGTTCGATGTTCATGGTCAGCTTCTTCAGCAGCGTGACCATCATCTCCTTCTCGTCTGCGCGCTCGGTCATAGCCACGCAGACATCGAGCATGTGCGCGCCGCTGTCAACCTGCTCGCGGGCCACCTCCAGCACCCCATCGTAGTCGTTGTTGAGCAGCAGCCGCTTGACCTTGCGCGAGCCAAGGGTGTTGACCCGTTCGCCGATCATGGTGAGCGTCGCATCCTGCTTCAGGGCGGCGGCGCGAATGCCCGAGGAGACGCTGGGGATGTATTCGATCTGCCGGGGCGCAGGCCGGCGGTCGTAGCCGACCTCGGCGCGCAGGCGCGCGATATGGGCCGGCGTGGTGCCGCAACATCCCCCCACCACGCTCACGCCGTACTCGCTCACAAACTCGCCCAGGATGCGCGCGAACGGTTCTGGCTCCATCGGATAGACCGTCTGGCCGTCAACTTCCAGTGGCAGCCCGGCATTGGGGATGCAGGAGATCGGCTTGCGCGAATGAGCGGTGAGGTACTGGATCGCCGCGCGCATATGCTCGGGGCCAGTGGAGCAGTTCAACCCGATCACGTCTACGGGCATAGCCTCCAGGGTGGCGATCAGCGCCGGCACATCGGTGCCGAGCAGCATGCGCCCGGAGAGATCGAGAAAGACCTGAGCCTGCACGGCCACATCAGGGCGGTTCAGCTCCGCCCTGGCGCGACGAATGCCGTCGAGCGCGGCCTTGACCTCGAGAATATCCACACTGGTTTCTACCAGCAACACGTCAACTCCGCCTTCGATCAAGCCAATGGCCTGCTCGCGAAAAATCGCGCTCAGCTCCTCGAAGCTGATGTCGGAGAGCGCTGGATCGTCGGACGAGGGCAACTTCCCGGTCGGCCCCATCGAGCCGGCGACGTAGCGCGGGCGGCCATCGCGGGCCTCGAACCGATCGGCGACTTCACGGGCAAGCCGGGCGGCGGCGCGGTTGATCTCGAGGGTGCGTTCACCCAGCCCCCACTCCTCCAGCCGCAGCCGGGTAGACTGGAAGGTGCAGGTCTCCAGCACATCCGCCCCGGCCTCCATAAACGACTCGTGGATGCGGGTGATGACATCGGGCCGGGTGATCACCAGGTAATCGCGGTTGCCGAAGGTACGTTCGCCGCCGTAATCCTCAACGGTCAGGGCGAAGGTGTCGATGCTGGTGCCCATCGCGCCGTCGTAGATCAACACGCGCTCGCGCAGGGCTTCAAGGTAGCTTGGTTTAGGCCTGGTCACTGCAGTGATGCTCCTCATGCGTCGTGGCGCAAAAAAAACCTTCACACGCTGGTGTGAAGGCTTCGATGACCTCATCTTCCCAGCTTTCGCTGCCGGAATTAGCACCCTTCCAGACCGACACGCGGTGCGATACCGTTCCGGGGGGTTGCTGGGGTTTCGTCGGGCCGGTCCCTCCACCCCTCTTGATGAGCGCTATGCACTTTTCCGCTGGAGTATAGCACGGTGGGCGAACCAGTGTCAATCTACGGGGCCACCCGATTGCCCCGAGCCACCCGGTTGCCCCGGGATGGCGCGATATCCCGCCGCCGCAGGCGGGTGTTGCCTCAGCCCCGGTCGCGAGGGATAGCGATCCGGTTATGCGCCATCCGCCGCTTCCCCGGCATCCCGGCGCTGCCGTTTCTGATCGAGTCGTTGCTCGGCGGCGAGCCGCTCCAGATCATAGGTATGCTGATCAACAAAACGCATCCCCCGGGCCAGTGTCGGGTGAACCGCGCTGATCTCGCGAAACATCGCCTGGACGATCTGCCGATAGGTGGGGTGGCCCTGCCGCGCGCTGCGCAACTCAATCAGGTGGTAGGCTTCGCGCAGGTTCAGCTTGACGCGCCAGCGCACCCGAAAGCCGAACGGCACGGCATACTGGGCCTCGTGCGGAAACTCGGCCTGTAGTGCGGTGTACACCTCGGCTGCCTGCTGCATCGCCGCGCTGTAGGCGTGGGCCACGCCAATCTCCTCAAGCTCCGGCGGCACAAGAAAGCCATGGTCTACCGTAAAGCGCTGGCGCTCCTGGGTGAGGACGCGGTGGCGCTGGAGATCGCGGTACGCGCCGATGTCGGCCAGAATGTCGAAGGTGTAATACGGCTCCTCGAAGGCGCGCCCGGGGCGCTGAAAGCGCGTCGCGCGCTCGCCAACGGCGGCATTGATGAGCGCAACCCGCTCACTCTCGGGCATGGCGGCAGCCAGTTCGTACAGCGCCGCGAGCGGGAGATCCAGGTGCGGGTACAGGATCGCCGCCACCGTTTTCACCTCGGCCTGGGGGTCAAAATCAACCAGCTTAACCGTCACATCGTCCTCGGGCAGACGGGGGAGGTCCAGGCTGGCGGCCCGCGCAGCCACCTGCTCGCGGGTTGCGGCGAGGTAGGCGGCGTAGGCTGTGCCGCGTTCGCTTTTGGAGCGCTTCACAAACGAAGGGATTACCTGATCCAGCTCGGCCTGCATCGCCTGGCCGAGCTGGCGCGCCTCGGCGAATGGGGCGGCGGCCAGCTTGATGAGCAGGTACTCGAACGCGCGGCCATTGCCGAACAGACCCACGTTTGTGCGCGTGGCCATGGGCAACAGGCCGCGGAGCAGGTCGCACGATTTGGCCTGAACAGCGCTGGCGTAAGCCCGCGGTGAGGTCGTCGGGTCGCGCGGAAAGCGGGCCTGCACCCAGGCCTGCACCGGCTCGAGGAGCGCGCTGTAGGTGCGGAACAGACCGTCCATCGCAGCCGTAAAGCGTGCCGCATAGGGCGAAGCCATCAGCGCAGGCTCGCGCAGATAGGCGTACCCTTCTGGCCCTTGCTGGTCAAAGCGCACGTAGCGGGTAGACTTCTCGAGGGGCGACAGGCCAAGACGGCTGTCCTCCAGCAGCTTGGCGGCGATGTTACTCACACCCTCACAGGCGATGTGGGCGCCGCCAAGCTCGGCCACCGAGTCGTCGCCGTAGCCGATCAGCACCCGATCGTAGAACGCCTCGGCCTGCCGAACGGCGACCAGTTGTTCAGCCGCATCAGCGCCCGCGCCGGCCACGATGGCGCTGAAGCCAGACTCGGGGACATTGATGAACTCATCGAGCAGCAGCCGGCGCAGGCTCCTGGTGCTGCGGCTGTAGCGCGAGAAGAGCGCGCCTTTTACGACCTCGGGCAGGTTGCGCAGGCAGAAGATCGGCCGTTCGGTATTGGTTACGAACGGCTGCAATAGCGCGGTCTCCTGCGGAGTGAAGTGTTCAGGGCTACGATCAAACATCACCTGGCTCCTGGGATAGATTTCGGTGAGCAAGTCATGGCATTGTACTCCATCGCTCCCGCGCCGCCCACGACAACCGGGCGCCAACGAGCGTTACGGCGTGGGGATGCGCTGCTTGGTCCTCACCCCCTCCCCCGCTCCAGTTTCGCTGGAGAGCCTGCGCTGAGCCTGTCTAAGCGGGCAGACCAGAGCCGTGCGCGGGGGCGTTCCACAGAGTTAGACGCCTATTCGCGGGGCGCACATCGCCGCGATGAACATAGGGTATCTCTGGGAGGGCCACCCCCTCCCTGGCCCTCCCCCGCTGGGGGAGGGAACCGGGCGCCTCCCCGCAGGGAGGGGGGTGGTTCGGCAAGCTCACCACAGGTGGGGAAACCCGGTTTCCCCATATTTTCACCTCAGAGTTAGACGCCCATTCGCGGGGCGCACAGCGCCGCGATGAACTTGGGGTATCTCTGGGAGGGCCGCCCCCTCCCTGGCCCTCCCGCTGGGGGAGGGAACCGGGCGCCTCCCCGCAGGGAGGGGGGTGGTTCGGCAAGCTCACCACAGGTGGGGAAACCCGGTTTCCCCATATTTTCACCTCAGAGTTAGACGCCCATTCGCGGGGCGCACAGCGCCGCGATGAACTTGGGGTATCTCTGGGAGGGCCGCCCCCTCCCTGGCCCTCCCGCTGGGGGAGGGAACCGGGCGCCTCCCCGCAGGGAGGGGGTTGGGGAAACCCGGTTTCCCCAACGCCCCGCTCCAGGAGAGAGGTGGGGAAGGCGGCGCCTTCCCGGGAAAAGCGCCTGGCATCTCATCGCTGCGCGGCGATGTGGGGCGATCAATTCTCCCCATACACCAGCGCGCCCAGCTCGGTGTGCGCCTCCTCGGGAGTCAGGCCGCCGTGCATCCCCAGATGGCGCTGCTTGAAGCGCCCGTCCTCCCACCAGACCGCCTCGCCGGCATAGGGCAGCACCACCAGGTCGCCAGCGCGCGCCAGGAAGACGGGGGAGACCTGGGGGCCGAAAAACCCCTGCGCGGCCAGGTCAACCACGCGGTACACTTCGGCGCGCCCGGCCAGCAGCTCACTCAACGCGGCTCGCATCTCCTCTACCCGATCCGGGTTGAGGTAGAGGAACAGGTCGCGGTTGGAGCCGCCTGGCGCCAGCGGGCGCCCGTCGGCGCCGATGGGCGTGGCGGCCACCAGTTCGGGGAGGAGGCGGTTGACCAACAGGCTGGTGGCGGGGTTCACCCCGATCTGCCCGTGGTCGGCAGTGAACAACAGCAGCACCGGCCGCCCTGAGCGTGCCAGGGCCGGGTGCAGCAGCCGGTCAAGCGTGGTCAGCACCGCGTCAATCTCGGCTGCGACGTGGGGCGCCGCAGGGCCGTAGTTATGGCACAGGGAGTCAACCGTATCCACATAGAGCATGTAGTACGCCGGGCCGCGTTGGGCTTCCAGACGCTGGCTGAGCAAGACGATCGCCTCGGCAAGCGTGTGGTAGGCCACCGTGTCCGCGCCCGCGCACACGATGCGACTGTAGGACGAATAGGCGTAAGAGCTTTCCATGAATACCGTCGAATGCACCCCCGCCGCCGCGAGGCGCTGGTACAGCGTCGCCGTGGGGAACAGCGCTGCCGGCTGTACCCTGGCGGCCGCCAGGGTCTCGCGCTCACGCTCGCCAGCGTAGGAGAACAACAATGGCGCGATGATCCGGCCCAGGGTCGGCTCGTGAAAGAACCACTCGAACACCCCCGACTGACCCGGCGGCTGGCCGGTGTGGATGGCGGTAACATGGCCGGCGGTGGTCGAGGGGAACATCGTTGTCAACCGCGAGACCACGCCGTGGTCAAGCGCGCGTTGCAGGAACGGGTAACGTTCAACGTGGGACGCGAAGAACTGCCAGCCAAGCGCGTCGAGGAACAGCAGGACCACCGTTTCGCGCCGCTCCAGGCCACCGGGGATGGCCGCAGGCGGCAGGGTGGCGTCACCTGCGCCGGTGAGCAGGTACTCGATGGTACCGGGAATCGCGGCGAAGCCATAGCCAGTGTACAGTGGGCGCACGAACCGTTCACCGAACCGGGCCGCTTCGACCGCGGCGACAGACTCAGGGTTCAACATCGGTAACCTGCCACTCCAGCGTCTGACCAGCATAGAACGGCACCACATCGCCGTAGCGTTCCGGCGCCTGCCAGGGGCGCCGGGCCAGGCGGACGCGCCGGGCCGGCGGGGTGACGCCGTACACCCGCCGGGCGTTGTCCGAAACGAAGGCTTGCAGGTTCGCCAGCGCGTCGTGGCGGGCGAACAACCCGGCGAGCAGCGCCAGGGCCACCGGCGCGCTGAAGACCCCCGCGGCGCAGGCGGCGGCCTCTTTGCGCTCGCGCGGGTGCGGCGCCGAGTCGCTGCCAAACATCAGGCGCGGATGGGCGCGCAACGCCGCCGCTTGCAGGGCCGCGCGATCTTCCGGGCGCTTCGGGATGGGCTTGCAGAACAGGTGAGGCTGGAGCAGCCCCCCAGCCACATCGTCGAGGGTGGTCAGCAGATGGTGTACCGTGACCGTCGCTGCGAGATTGGGGAAGCGCTCCAGCAGTTCGAGAGCGGCGGCGGTAGTGATGTGCTCCATAACGATCGTCAGGCGCGGGAAGCGTTTGGCCCAGCGGGCGTAGATGGGCAAAAACTCCGCCTCGCGGTCGAGCACAAAGCCGTGGGTCTCGCCGTGAACCAGCAGCGGAATGCCCAGGCGCTCCATAGCCGCCAGGGTGTCCTCCACCGCCTCCAGGTCGCGCACGCCGCCGGCGCTGTTCGTGGTCACACCCTCGGGGTAGAGCTTTACGCCGATGATCTCATCCCGCGCGGCGGCCAGGGTAGCTGTGGGGTAGGGGCGGAAGAAGAGCGTCATCCAGGGCGTAAACGTGAAGGGAGCGACGGCCTCCATGATCGCGGCGCGGTAGGCCCGCAGCCGCTCCAGGCTATCCACCGGCGGCGTCAGGTTGGGCATAACCACCGCCCCCGCGAAGTGGCGGGCGCTCAGCGGGGCGACCTGGCGTAGCATAGCCCCCTCGCGCAGGTGAAGGTGCATATCGAGGGGCGATTCGAGCGTGATTTCCATAGAGAATCCTTGTACAATCACAGATCTGAACGTAGATAATCTTGCGGCTGCACCGCACCCCACAGGCAGGAAGGGGAGTGGGGAAACCCGGTTTACCCATCATCCAACCAGTGCTCGGGGTTGCCCCCTCCCATGAAGATTTAAGGGCGGACGGAACATCCGAGCCAGCGTGGCTGGTACCGCATTGGAACGCCCCCGCGCGCGGCTCTGGTCCCCCCGCTTCGACAGGCTCAGCGCAGGCTCTCCAGCGAAGCTGGAGAGGCCCGCCCCTTCGGGCTGAGCCTCAGGGCGAAGCCTGAGTCTGTCGAAGGGGGCCGGGGGTGAGGACCAACCAGCCCGTCCCAACGCCATGACGCCCGTCGGCGCCGATACGTTCTGTCCCCCCCTGAACCCGTGGACAGAGGGATGTCACGCCGGAACGTCCAGATCTCACACGTAGGTGTTCACACTTCTCCCGGGCGCGCGGGCATCTTGCCCGCATCCAGGCACTTGCGGGCGGGACGCCCGCGCACCACGCCTTACCCCACATGTGAACACGTACTCTCACATAATCCCTTTTCCGTGGCGCCTGGTTCTGTGCTATCATACACGCGCTGAAGAAGGAGAGAACCATGGGCGACCCGGAGAATCGGCGGGGGCAGACGCAACGCCTGCCTGGCCGAGAAGTACCAGGGCAAACCGACAGGTCCAGCCAGACGCGGCGCTACGATCCCGATGACGACGAGTGGGTCGAGCGGGAGCCCGGCGATGCTCACTGGCGCAAGGAACATGCAACACGCCGGCGGCGTCGGGCGCGCCGCCTGCTGCCTGGTTCGCCTCAGGAGCTGCAACTCTGGTTGCAGGCCGGCGGCTGGCGCTACCTGGCCGGCATTGCCCTACTGAGTGTCGTGCTGCTCATCACCCTGCTCGCCTTTGCCCGCACCGAACAGCGCGAGACCGGCCTGGGCTTTCGCGAGCCGACCGTTGCTGTCACGACACCCCTGCCCGGCAGCGGGGTGTCCGGCGAACCGTACCCCGTGTTGACGCCCGAAGCGCCGACTGCGGCCCCAGCCGGGCGCTTCTACATCGTCAGCGGCACCAATGGTCAGGGCCTCTTCTTGCGCCCCGACCCTTCGACCGCCGGTGCGCCGATCACGACCCTGCCCGAGGGCACACGGGTGGAGGCGATCGGGCCGGACGTGCCGGGCGGGGACTACCTCTGGCGCAAGGTGCGCGCCCCCGATGGACGCGAAGGCTACGTGGCGGCAGATTTCCTTATCGATGCGCCCTAGATGTGAGCATCGGGGAACCCGGGGTTCCCCAAGCCCCTGCCCACGCGGGTGCCAGGCGCCCCCGACACCGATCGGGGTATAGGGAACCCGGGGTTCCCCATACCCTGCCCACAGGGGTGCCAGGCGACCATTTGTAACTTCTACCGGCGGCCCGGCGCTCAGTCCTCGCGTGAGCGAGTGATTACCGCGCGGGCGCTACGTTTCTCGGGTTTTGGCGGGGGTGGACCGAGGACCAGGGCAATCACCTCGTCAATATGGCTGACCAGGCGCACATTCAGCTTTGAGCGTACCACTGTCGGGATCTCGACCAGGTCACGGCCATTCTTCTTTGGCAGCACCACTTCGCGAATGCCGGCGCGGTAGGCCCCGAGCACCTTCTCCTTGATCCCACCGACGGGCAGCACGCGCCCGCGGAGGGTGAGTTCGCCGGTCATCGCCACATCGCGGCGCACGGTGCGACCGCTGAGGGCGGAGATGAGCGCGATGGCGATGGTCAGGCCGGCGGAGGGGCCGTCCTTGGGCGTGGCGCCCTCGGGCACGTGCACGTGGATATCGGTCTTCTCGAAGCGCCGGGTATCCAGGCCCAGGGCAACGGCATTGGCCCGCGCATACGACAGCGCGGCGTGGGCCGACTCCTGCATCACCTCGCCGAGTTGCCCGGTGAGGGTCAGCGTGCCTTTCCCCTCCATCAACGAGACTTCGACCGGCAGCGTATCGCCGCCCGCGCCGGTGTAGGCCATACCCGTGGCGACGCCAATCTGGTCATGCTCCTCCACACTACTGATGTCGTAGCGCGGCGGCCCGAGGAGCTTCTCAACCAGGCGCGGGGTTATGACGCGCGGCGCGCGGCGGCCCTCGGCAATGCGCCGGGCGACCTTGCGGCAAATCGCGGCGATCTCGCGCTCGAGGCCCCGCACGCCCGCCTCGTAGGTGTACCCGCGAATAATGGCGCGCAGGGTCGTCTCACCGAAGCGCAACGCTGCCGGCGGCAGGCCACAGGCGGCGATCTGCCGGGGCACGAGGAAGCGCCGGGCGATCTGCAACTTCTCCTCCTCGGTGTAACCGGGCAGTTCGATAACCTCCATACGGTCGAGCAGCGGCTCGGGGATCTCGTCGAGGTAGTTGGCGCTGGTGATGAAGAATACCTTGGAGAGATCAAAAGGTAGATCGAGATAATGATCGGCGAAGGTGTTATTCAGCTCCGGATCAAGCACCTCGAGCAGCGCATCAGCCGGGTCGCCGCGGAAATCCACACCGATCTTATCAACCTCATCGAGCATCAGCACGGGATTGAGCGCCCCGGCCTCTTTCATGCGCTGGATGATGCGTCCGGGCATGGCCCCGATGTAGGTGCGGCGATGGCCGCGGATCTCGGCCTCATCACGCACCCCGCCGAGGCTCAGGCGCACGAAGCTGCGTCCGAGCGCCTCGGCGACACTGCGGCCCAGGCTGGTCTTGCCCACACCGGGCGGGCCAACCAGGCAGAGGATGGGGGAATGCTGGTGTGGGCCGGCGAGCTGCCGCACGGCGATAAACTCGAGGATGCGATCCTTGACCTTCGCCAGCCCGTAGTGGTTTTTATCGAGCACGCGGGCCGCCGCGCGCAAATCGGTGCGATCATCGCTCATGGCGCCCCAGGGCAGCGCCAGCACCCAGTCCAGATAGGTGCGCACCACGGCATGCTCGGGGCTATGGGGGGGGATGCTCTCGAGACGGGCGATCTCCTCGGCGACGCGGGCGCGGGCGCGTTCGGGCAGTGGAGTGGCGGCGGCGCGCTCGCGGAGCAGGTGCGCCTCGCGCTGGATGGGATCCTCCTGCCCCAGTTCGCGCTGGATGATCTTCAACTGCTCGCGCAGGTAGAGTTCGCGCTGACTGCGGTCAACTTCCTTCTGCACCTGCGATTGAATGCGGCTCTCCAGCTCCAGCACGTCCAGCTCACGCGAGAGCAGAGTGCTGACGCGGTGGAGGCGTTCTTCAGGGTCGAGGGTTTCCAGCAGTTCCTGGCGCGTGGCGCGGGAGAGGGGCAGCGTGGCGCCGATCAGATCGGCGAGGCCACCGGCCTGGTTCACATTGAGCGCCGTCACGTAGGCGTCATCGGGCAGGGAGCGCGACAGACGCACCACCCGCTCGAAGAGCGTCAGCACCCCGCGCATCAGCGCCTCGACGGCGATGCTCCGCTCCTCGACCAGCAGCAGGGGCATCGCGCGCACCCGCAGCACCGGCGTCTCGCTCAGCAGGCCGACGACGCGCATACGGCGCAGGCCGGTCAGCACCACGGCGAGTGAGCCATCCGGCATCTTGCGCGCCCGCTGCACCTGCGCCTCGACCCCGATCGTGTACAGGTCATCCAGGCTAGAACACTCCCCCTGGGGATTGCGCGAGGCCAGCGCCAGCAGGGTGCAGTGCCCTGCGCTCGCCACCTCTACCGCCGCCAGGGCTGCCGCTTCGCTGAGAAAGAGTTGCGCCTGCATGTATGGGAAGAGGACGGTATCGGAGAGCGGCAGCACAACAAGTTCCCGCTCCGCTTGCGGCTCCTCGCCGGGTGGATCAAGGGCGCCGCTGGCGGGAAAATTGAACAGAACCGGGATCTCCTCGGGCACGGCCCACCTCCCCTGAGGCGTGACAGCCCGCGTCACCGCCAGGCTGCCAACTCACCTGCATTATAGCATGCGGGGTCGTGGATGTAAGGGATTCAGGGCACTGCAAAGCTGTGCATTCAATGGCGAATGCGACGCATGCGCCTTGACAGAAGGACGGGTTTCCATTACAATTTTCGGGTGCGGGGTATTTGCCAATGTAGCTCAGTCGGTAGAGCAGCTGTTTCGTAAACAGCCGGTCGCCGGTTCGAGTCCGGCCATTGGCTCCACACGTTGCGGCAACACGACGCGGAGGGCTGGAACAGCGCAGGTCGCTGCTCCAGCCCTCGGGCTTTTCAGGCGCAACCGATCCCGTTCTTACCCCGAGCCACGCGCCACCGCAATTGCCGCGCGGATGTTTGACTCCGGCACCGGGATCGGCGTGACGCAGCCCGCGGCCAGGATCAACCCCCGTCCATCCACCTGCGCGATGGCCTCACGCGCCTCGCGTGCCACGGCTTCCGGCGTCGCGGCCAGCAGGGTATCCCACTGGGCCAGGCCACCGGCCACGGCGCCGCTGAAGCGCGCGGCGCCCTCGCGCAGCGACGGCCCGGCCTTGCGGTCGTGCCAGTTCACCACCTGAAAGGGGTAGTCGGCCACCAGGTCGATCATCAACTCCTCGCCGTGCAGATGCAGCACGTTGAGCCAGCCGGCGCGGCTCGGCGTAGCCACCTCGAGATCGCCGGGTCGCCCCCAGCGCCGGTACTCCTCCTCGGACATCACGCTGTAGCTGGCGTCGGTGGTGGAGAGAAAGATCCCGGCTGCTCCGGTACGCATCACCGCAGCCACAAAGGCGCTCCAGGTTTCAATAATGACATTGAAGCCGCGCTGGAACACCTCGGGATAGCGGCGGCGCCAGATCACCGCGCGCGGGCCCGCCAGACAGCGCGCCACAGTCAGCGGGTTGAAGATCGTCTGAATAAAGGGCGTATCGCCGGCGCCCGCGGCGATCAGCTCCAGGCAACGCACCTGGCGGCCCAGGGCGCCTTCACTCACCGGCAGGGGGCGCAGGGCCTCCCACTGCTCCAGCGTGGTGATCGGCGGCGGCCCCTTCACCAGATCGCCCTCGGCATTGCCGTCGTAGACGCCGGTAAGCCCCAGATCCTCTGCCACAAAGGTTTGTGAGGGCGTGACCTTGATAATATCGAAGTCAAAGCGGTGTTGAAACTCCAGGGTCACCCGGGCCAGCGCCTCGGCGGAGCGGTCCTCGATTGGCCAGTGGCGCCACAGGGCGATTGGAGTGCGCGGGGTGGCCTGCCGCGCGATGGTCGCCTGCAACAGGTCGTGTTTGTTCATCCGGGGTCTCCTCTCGCTGGTATGGCGCCCGGAGCGTGGAACAACCGGCCCTTCCCGGTTCAGCGGTATCGGTGCACAGGCCCGGCAGCGCCGGGCCGGGGCGCGTTCAGGCGTCGGGGTTGAGCAGGAACCGGATCGTATCGGCCAGCTCGGCGGCCTTCACCGGCTCCTCGACCACGGCAATGGTCCAGTCGGCGGCATAGGGCACCGACTGGAGATGCACCATCGGCAGGGCGCTGGCGATCACGATGGGGATGTTGGCCGTGGCCTCGTTGGCGCGTAGTCGCTCGATGAGTTGCTCTTCGGGGGTTTCCAACGCCGGTAACGCAATGATGAACAGGTTGGGCATCTCCTGGGGGATGCCGTCTGGCGCGTGCAGGGATATGCTGAACGAGTCGTTCGGGATCAGCGCCGCCAGTCGCTCGCGGGCGCGGGCGTCGCTTGCCACCACCGCTACAGATGTGGGCATAGCGTGACCTCAGCGATACTCGATGGGTTGTCCTGGCGTTGGTTGCCGCGGCTTCGTGTTTCTACACTCTGGATCAACGCAAAGCTGCGGGTTTCTTTCATCGCCTGAACGGAAACCGGCTCCTGTTCGGCGGTACGCGGCTTCAATCGGAAACAGCCAGCGCCGCTCGCCGGGGTATTGTAGCACACTCGGGAGCAGCGCACGGTTCGTCGAGGGATGGAACCAGAGCGAAGGCAACGTCGGAAAACGAATGCGTTCAGGCTGAAGCCTGCCCGGATGTGAACATAGCCCGCGCGCGGGAGGGTGTCGGAGGGCGAAGCCCTCCCGGAACGTATGTGCCTATGCTCGTTGTTCGGAAGGGATCGCAAGAATCCGGGCGAGCCTCATCCCTCCTCCGTGCTCATACCCATAATACTGAAACCTGCGTCCACATACAGCACCTCACCGGTTACGGCGCGACTGAGATCGCTGCACAGCCAGAGGGCGGCGTCGCCCACGTCATCAATGGTGATGTTCCGGCGCAGGGGCGCATGCGCGGCGAAGCTGCGGTGCATGGCGCGAAAGCCGGCGATGCCGCTGGCGGCGAGGGTGCGGATCGGCCCGGCGCTGATAGCGTTGACCCGCACGCCGCGGGGTCCCAGGTCGGCGGCCAGGTAGCGCACGCTTGCCTCCAGCGCCGCCTTGGCTACGCCCATGACGTTGTAGTTGGGGATCACCTGCCGCGCGCCGTGGTAGGTCAGGGTCAGAATAGCTGCGCCAGGGGCCAGCAGCGGCTCGGCCGCTCGCAGGAGCGCGGTGAGTGAATAGACGCTGACATCCATAGCCAGGTGAAAGCCCTCGCGAGTGGTGCGGAGATAGGGGCCGTTCAGTTCGTCTTTGTTGGCGAAGGCAATGGCGTGAACCAGCACATCGAGCTGGCCAAGGATCTCCCGCGCGCGCTCCATGAGCGCGGCGATTTCCTCGTCGCGGGTCACGTCGCACGGGGCAATCAGTGGCGCGCCGAGGCTCTCAGCCAGTGGGCGCACGCGCCGTTCGAGCGCCTGGCCGGCGTAGGTGAAGCCCAGGGTGGCGCCTTCGCGGTGCAGCGCCCGCGCGATGCCCCAGGCGATTGAGTGATCGTTGGCCACGCCCAGGATCAGCCCCCGTTTGCCGTCCATCAAGCCCATCATGCGCCTCCTTCACCAGGAGATGCACAGATGTGAATATGGATGGTCCTCCGAACACATCTCCACACCTCCACACCTCCACATCCCCCTCACAGCCTCCCCGCCACATGGCCGATCAGCAGCTCTTCAACCGTCACATAGGGGGGGTAGCCGACCAGGGTGGCTATCGCTGCGGCCACGTCCTCAGGGCGCAGCATGTGCGCCCGGTCCCACGTGCCGGGCACGCTGGCCCACAGGTCGGTGTCGGTGGCCGCCGGCAGCACCGACGTGACGCGAATGCCCCGGGGACGCAACTCTTCGCGCACGGCGTTCAGGAAGCCCAGGGCGCCGTGTTTGGCCGCGCTGTAGGCCGCCCAGCCCGGAAAGGCCTGCCGGGCGGCCACGGAGGCGATGTTGATCAGCAACCCGCCGGCTTCCATCTGCGCGCTGGCATACTTGCAGATCAGGAACAGGCTGGTCAACTGGACGCGCAGAGCCGCTTCCCATGTTTCCAGATCGATCTGCTCGAAGGGCGCAACCAGGGCCCCACCTACGCTGTGCACCACAACGTCGAGGCGGCCGGTAGGCGCAGCGGCCCTCGCGACCAGGGCGCGCACCTGCTCCTCGACGGTGACATCGCAGGGTACAGGCAGAACCTCAGCGCCGCGGGCCTCGACCGCAGCCGCTGTATCGGCCAGGTCACGCGCCGAGCGTGCCGCCAGGGTCAGGCGCGCGCCCGGGGTAGCCAGGGCCAGCGCCGTGGCGCGCCCGATGCCCCGCGACGCGCCGGTGATTAAGATGTTTCCTGGTGTGGTCATGGTTGCGTGATTCGGGAGCGCAAGGGCCTTCGTTTATTGTAGCAGGTCTCTTTCGCGGGGCGCGCAACGCCCGCATGAAAAGCATTTGTTCCCGGGAGGGCAAAGCCCTCCCGGACCCTCCCGGCGGGGAGGGCTTGCCACCCCCGGGCAGGGGACGTGGGGAAACCAGGTTTTCCCATGGTCATATGAGCGATTCTGCTGGGAGAGCAAAGCCCTCCCAGACCCTCCAGGCCGGCGGGTGGTTTCCCGGGAGGGCGTAGCCCTCCCAGGCCCCCTCCTGCCACGTTTCACAATAATCGTGGCAGACCAACTAGACCTCGTGGGTACGGGACCGGCCCACGTGGGCCATGAACTCGGCCCGTGTTTTCGGGTCATCGCGGAAGACGCCGCGCATAGCCGAGGTGACCATGCTGGCATTGGCCTTCTTGACCCCTCGCATCACCGAGCACATATGCACGCCTTCAGCCACCACTGCTACTCCGAGGGGTTGCAGGTGCTGGTCAATAAACTCGGCGATCTGGACGGTCATACGCTCCTGCACCTGCAACCGCCGCGCGAACATCTCAACGATGCGCGGGATCTTGCTCAGCCCCACCACCTTGCCGTTGGGAATGTAGGCCACGTGCACCTGGCCCATAAACGGCAACATGTGGTGCTCGCACAGGCTGTAGAAGTCAATGTTCTTCACCAGTACCATCTCATCGTAGCTCACGCTGAAGATGGCATCGTTGATCAGCGCCTCCGGGTCCACGTGGTACCCGGCGGTGAGTTCGGCGTACATCTTCGCCACCCGCGAAGGGGTCTTCAGCAGACCTTCGCGGTCGGGTTGTTCGCCAATACCGGCCAGGATCTCGCGCACCGCTGCTTCGATCTGCGGGTTGGAGCTGTAGGCAACGCCTTCGAGTTTACCCCGTCCCGGAACAATCAGAGCCTCATAGTCCTGCGAGTTGAAGTCGTCATGGCCGTGCCCGTTGCGGAGGGCGCTTCCATTGTGCTTTGATCGGGTTGTCATGGGTTGATCCATATATTGATATGTTCAGCGTAGTACTGGTATTTGCCTTGAAAATAGGAGCAGCCGGGTTTCCCCTGACCTCTGCCCGCCGGCCAGGGGTGTCAGGCGTCCCCGGCGCCGGTTGACAGGCGGGGAAAGCGAGTTTCCCCGGCCCCCTGCCGGGGGGCGAGAGTGGGAACTTTAGGGGCGGACAGAACATCCGAGCCAATGCGGCTTGTACCGCACTGGAACGCCCCCGCGCGTCGCTCTGGCCGCCCCGCTTCGACAGGCTCAGCGCAGGCGCTCCAGCGAAGCTGGAGAGATACCAGGGGCCGGCGGCGGGAATCAACCAGCGCATCCCCACGCCATAACGCCCGTCGGCGCCCATACGTTCTGTCCGCCCCTAAACGCGCGCGCGACAGAGGGGCGGGGGGTGAGAGCCTCCAGGGCGTCCCCGGGCCCCATCTTCCGCATGCGCCCGCATGGTCTTGTTTGCCCCTGAACCCGCCAGCCAGAGGTGCGAGGGTGTAGCCTGCCGGCATCCCCTTCACCGGTGCTCGCTGGCGCCGGTCGGACCGGCATACTCAAAGACGTTCTTGCGCGTTTCCCAGAGCTTGAGGTGACGCAACCGGCCTTCGAGACGGGGCGCCAGCTCGTTCCAGAGATAGACGACAATATTCTCGGCGGTTGAAGGCTGGTCGGCGAAGGCCGCAACCTCGCGATCAAGGTGGCGAAAATCGAGTTGATCGAGCAACTCGCGCACGGTGCGGTCCAGCGCTGTCAGGTCAATAACCATGCCCGTCTCGGGGTCAACCGGGCCGCCGACGCTCACCTCCACGGTGTAGTTATGGCCGTGCCCGTTGGGATTGTTGCACTTCCCGTAGATGGCGCGGTTCTCCTCATCGGAGAGCGCCGGCGCGTGGAGCCGGTGCGCCGCTGAGAAGGTGTAGGCCCGGGCGAAGGTGGTCTCGTCGGCGCCGTCGTACTCCGCCCACAGGTCGGCCATCTCGTACAGGCGCAGGCGCGCCAGCCGCGCCTCGGCGGGCAGCCGCGCGGCGATGAGCCGCCAGAGCACCCGCACCAGGTTCTCGGTGGTCGGGAGCTGGGTCTTGAAGTAGGGCGTATCTTCATTCAGGTGCTTGTGGTCGAACTCTTCCAGCACCTGGTTCACAATCGCCTTCAGTTCGGTCATGTTCATCACCATACCCGTGCGCGGGTCGAGCGCGCCGGTAATGGTGACGTCGAGCGTGTAGTTGTGCCCGTGCCCGTAGCGGCTGGTGCATTTCCCGAAGACCCGCTCGTTTTCTTCGGGGCTCCAATCGTCGCGCCAGTAACGATGCGACGACGAGAACTCAAAGCGTCGAGTTGCATATACCATAACGTCTGTGATCCTTTCAGGCGTCGCTCTCGAACGGCAGTGCTCGTCTTCAACGCCCTGTTATACGGTAGCATGCTTTGATCGTTTGTCAAGGAATTGCACATCTCTTGCACAATAAATGTCGATTGGCCCCTGCCGCCAGGGCTTTAAGGGCGAACAGAACATCCGTGCCAACGTGGCTTGTACCGCATTGGAACGCCCCGCGCGGCTCTGGTCTCATCCCAGCGTCGTAACGCCCGTCGGCGCCCATACGTTCTGTCCGCCCCTGAACCGCAAGGGCAGGGAGGCCCGAGCGTCGCAGCGTGACAGTGGCTCCACAGCTCTACACCTCCACACCACCGGACTGAAGGGCTGGAGCACTGCGGAATGTCGGATTGTCGGGCAGGTATGAACCGTACCTTATGGCCCGACTGCGCGAACGCTCAGCGGGTAGAGTCGCCCGCCGCGCCACAGGCCGGTAATCTCCACCGGGCCAAAGCGCACACCGTTGCCGGGGCTGCGTTGCAGCGCCGCGAGCGCGGCGTCGTCCCGCACCGGGCCGTCGAGCTTGAGCTGGCGAGCGCTGGCTTCAGGCACCCCCCCCGGTCCCAGCCGTTCAACCAGCACCGCCGAGTCGCCCCGAGCCAGCAGATCACCCCGCAGACGCACTGCCTGGCCCTCGTACAGGCCGCTGTTCTCCAGCAGCAGGGCAATCGTCACCTCGCGCAGCCCCAGGGGAGTAATCCGAGGCTCGGCGAGTTGATAAGCGTAGCGCCCCGCCGGCCCGAAACGTCCCGGCCCGTCGAGGATGCCACTGGCGCTAACGATGCCGTACCGCACCGCGCCGGCCTCGTCCAGCGGCGGTTCGTCGGGCAGCGGAGGCGGCGCGCCCAGCCACAGGCCCTCTGGCGCCAGCGGCGCGAGCGCCCCGTCGGGTGTGAGACTCAGTCCCTCAACCAGCGTCGCTCCGTCCGTGTCGATCAGCAGGTAGCCAAAGGTCCGCACCGGACCGGGGCTGGGCGCGGCGAGGATCGCGCTCAGCGCCGGGAGGGTCGGAGCAGGGACAGGGGTGGGCGGCGCGGGGCGCTCCATGCCACAGGCAGTGAGAAGCAGGAACAGCAGCAGAAGTAGCAGCCGGCGCATAGCGAGGAAGTTCTTCACGGCAAGGAAGGCCAGGGTCACACCCGGGCGTAGCGCCAGCGCAGCGGCGCGTCGTTGACCGTCTGGCATTGTACCACGGGGCACAAGCGGCCGCAGGCGCCTATGCCGATGCCTCCTCCGCCAGGCGCACTGTCGGGCAGGGGCATGGGGAACCCCGGGTTCCCCATGAACCGGGCCGCGCAGCCGCGCCGGCGCGGCTCTGGAAGTCCTGGAAAGCCGCATGATAGGTTTTGACAGTCTTTTTGAGGCTCCTGGAAGCGTGGCGGTGCTAGAATTGGTAGTGTATTCGGCATTGTGCGTGCAGTCACGAACCGAGGAGACAACCGAACGTATGGGTACCAAGAACTCACGCCTCCAGGGATTTTACCAGCTCAACCCGTTCGAGCGGCTCCAGATGGTCAAGGCGTTCGATGGGCTGTGCGACGAAGATCTGCGCGTGTTGCACGGGGGGCAAGGCACCCTCTCGATCGAGCGCGCCGACAAAATGATCGAAAACGTCGTCGGCACCTTCAACCTGCCCCTGGGCATCGCAACGAATTTCCAGATTAACGGGCGTGATTATCTTATTCCGATGGTGGTGGAAGAGCCTTCGATTGTAGCCGGGGCCAGCTATGCGGCGAAGATGGTGCGCGACGGCGGCGGCTTCAGCGCCAGCAGCACCGACCCGCTGATGATCGGCCAGGTGCAGATTGTGAATGTAACTGCGCCGCAGAGCGCCCGGCACGATATTCTGCGCCGCAAAGATGAGATCCTGGCGCTTGCCAACGCGCAGAGCCGCTCGCTGGTCGCCCTTGGCGGCGGCGCGCGCGATGTTGAGGTGCACTACCACCCCGCCAGCCCTATGGGGCCGATGCTGGTTGTGCATCTGATTATTGATACCCGCGATGCGATGGGCGCCAATGCCATCAATACGATGTGCGAAGCCGTGGCGCCGCTCCTGGAGCAGATCACCCGCGGTCGGGTCTACCTGCGTATCCTCTCGAACCTGAGCGACCGGCGCCTGGCCCGCGCCCACTGTGTGGTACCGCCGCGCGCCCTCGAACGCGATGGCCTGAGCGGTGAAGAGGTGGTCGAAGGCATTCTCTGGGCCTATGCCTTCGCGGCGGTGGACCCCTACCGCGCCACGACCCACAATAAGGGCATTCTGAACGGCATTGACCCGGTGATTGTCGCCACCGGCAACGACTGGCGCGCCATCGAGGCCGGCGCCCACGCCTACGCTGCCCGCAGCGGGCGCTACACCTCCCTCAGCGTCTGGGAGAAGGACGCGGAGGGCAACCTGGTGGGCACCCTGGAGATGCCCCTGGCCGTCGGCATCGTTGGCGGAGCGACCAGGGTACACCCCGCCGCTCAGGCCGCGCTGAAGCTGCTCGGGGTGACCAGCGCCAACCAACTGGCCGAGATCGCCGTCTGCGCCGGTCTTGCCAGCAACCTGGCCGCGATGCGCGCCCTGGCCTGCGAGGGCATTCAGCAAGGCCATATGGGCCTGCATGCGCGCCAGATCGCCATGGCCGCCGGCGCCCACGGCCCGCTGGTGGACGAAGTCGCCCGCCGGATGGTCGAAGAGCGCAACATTAAGCCCGCCCGCGCCGAGGAACTGATCGCCGAACTGCGCTCGACGACGATGAGCGATTAACAAGCCTGCCAGGCGCCATTCGCGGGGCGCGCAACGCCAGGTGAGCACGAAGGCTTTCCCGGGGGAGGGTGTGGCCCTCCCCCGGGAGGGGATATGGGGAACCCCGGTTTCTCCACACCCCTTCGAGAGCGACAACGATACACCTCGAAATAACGGTGACAAGCTGACCGCAACGCTGCCAGGACGGACCACCGGTCGCCTGTCGCCGCTTTTGCGGGATGGTTTTGTATTATATGTAAGGAGTTTTCTCTATGATGAAACCCATCCGGCCCGTAGGTCTGATCGGCTACGGCGCTTACGTCCCGCGCTACCGCATCGCCGGACGGGAAATCGCCCGCATGTGGACGGACGGACAGGGGGGGGTGCCGGTAGAGGCAAAGAGCGTTCCCGGCCCCGACGAGGACGTGATCACCATGGCCATCGAAGCCGGACGCAACGCCCTGGCCCGCGCGGCTCTCCCTGCCGAGCGGCTGAGCGCGGTGTGGGTGGGCAGTGAGAGCCACCCCTACAGTGTGAAGCCTTCGGGCACGGTGGTGGCCGAGGCCCTGGGCGCCTCACACTGGATCAGCGCGGCTGACTGGGAGTTCGCCTGTAAGGCCGGCTCCGAAGCGTTGACCGCCAGCATGGCCCTGGTGGGCAGCGGCATGGCGGACTACGCCCTGGCCATCGGCGCCGATACCGCCCAGGGGCGCCCCGGCGACGCCCTGGAGTACACCGCCTCTGCCGGGGCGGGGGCGCTGCTGGTTGGCCCTGCTGAGGAGGCCCTGGCGACGATTGATGCTACGGTGTCGTATGTGAGCGATACGCCCGACTTCTACCGCCGGGCCGACCGGCCCTACCCCGTGCACGGCAACCGCTTCACAGGGGAGCCGGCCTACTTCCACCAGATCCAGTCGGCAGCGCGGCGCCTGCTCGACGAGCTGGGGCGCTCGGCCGCCGATTTTACCTACGCCGTTTTTCACCAGCCCAACACCAAGTTTCCGCAGACGGTGGCCCGGCGCCTGGGTTTCAGCGAGGAGCAGATCGCCCCGGGCCTGCTCAGCCCGCGCATCGGCAACCCCTACTCGGGCGCGGCTCTGGTGGGACTGTGCGCCATCCTCGACGTGGCGCGTCCCGGCGACACGATCTTTATGACCACCTACGGGAGCGGAGCCGGCTCCGACGCCTATGCCCTGACCGTAACCGAGCGGTTGCTCGCCTGCCGTGAGCGCGCTCCGCTGACGGCGACCTACCTGGCGCGGGAGGTTTTTGTGGATTATGCTACCTACGCCCGATGGCGCGGTAAGCTGGTGCTGGGGTAGTGTGGGGCAAGCCGGTTTTCCTCCTCCACAGGCAGGGGCGTGGGGAAACCCGGTTTCCCCATCGGCTTGCCGCCCCCACAAGGGGTATGGGGAAACCTGGTTTCCCCGTATGTTCACCTCACCCTCCCACCAGGGAGGGGTGTGGTTCGGCAAGCTCACCACAGGTGGGGAAACCCGGTTTCCCCACCCTCCAACCGCCGTTGGGGGCGCCTGGCATCCCGATGAACGGGAGTGGAGGGAACCCCGGGTTCCCTATGTTCACGTTAGACGGTCATGCGGCTGCGCCGCACAACGACAAGATGAAAATGGGTTTTTCTTGGGAGGGCTGCGCCCTCCCAAACCCTCCCGCGGGCGGGCTATTTTCACCTCAGGCCCCATGCGCGGAGCGCACACCGCCGCGATGACCATGACCATGGGGCGTCTCTGGGAGGGCCACCCCCTCCCCGGCCCTCCCCCGCTGGGGGAGGGAACCGGGCGCCTCCCCGCAGGGAGGGGTGCGGTTCGACAGGCTCACCGCAGGTGGGGAAACCTGGTTTCCCCGTATGTTCACCTTAGAAGTTACGAAAAGGGGCTTACCTATGTCAGGAGCATATCTGATCGGCGCGGGCGCCACGCCGGTGGCGGAGCACTACGGGCGCGGCCTGGCCGATCTGGCGAGTGAGGCGACGCGGGCGGCCTTCGCGGGGTTGCCGGAATTCGTGTCGCACCGGGTGGGGGCGCTCTACGTGGCCAACGCGCTGGGTGATCGCCTGGCGGCCCAGGCCCACCTGGGGGCCTACCTGGCCGCGGCGGTGGGCCTGCACGGCGTGCCGGCGGTTCGCGTGGAGGCGGCGGGGGCGAGCGGCGGCGTGGCCATCCACCAGGCGGCGCAGGCCATTGCCGCCGGGGCAGCCGAGATCGTGGCCGTACTGGGGGTCGAGAAGGTCACCGACCAGCTCGATGACGCGGTCGAGGCCGCGCTGGCCCTGGCCGGCGACGCCGAAACCGAAGCCATTCACGGCCTGACCCTCACCGCCCAGTGGGCCATGCTGATGCGCCGCTACATGCACGAGCACGGCTACGGCCCCGAGGCCTTTGCGCCCTTCCCGGTCAACGCGCACGCCAACGCGGCGAAGAACCCCCAGGCGCTCTACCGCTTTCCGATTAACGCCGACAAGTACCGGAAGGCCGCTATGGTCGCCTCGCCGCTGAACATGCTCGATTGCAGCAGCGTGGCCGATGGCGCGGCCTGCGTGGTGCTCGCCGGCGAGCGCGTGGCCCGTGAACTGGCCGCCGAGGGTGTGCCGCTGGTGCGGCTGGCGGGCGTGGCTGTGGCGACCGATACCCCGGCGCTGGCCCTGCGCGCCGATCCGCTCGACCTGGCCGCAGCGCGGGCCAGCGCCCACATCGCCCTGGGGCGCGCTCATCTGGGCCTGAGCGATGTGGAGGTTTTCGAATTGACCGACCCCCACGGCATCGCGGCGGCACTGGCCCTCGAAGCTATGGGCTACTACGAACGGGGCGCCGCGCCCCGCCACGCCGCCGATGGCGCGATCACCCCCACGGGCCGCACGCCCATTGCTACCGCCGGGGGCTACAAGGCCCGCGGCGACGTGGCCGGCGCAACCGGGGTGTACCAGGTCGTTGAATTGCTACGCCAACTGCGCGGCGAAGCTGGCGCCACTCAGGTGCCCGGAGCGCGCGTGGCCCTGGCGCAGTGCCTTGGCGGGGTGGGCGCCACGGCCGTGAGTTGTGTGCTGGTGGTCGAGCGGTAGTCGCGCCCCGGGCGCCCGGGAGGGGCGTGGGGAGCCTGTGGAGATGAAGAGAGGGGATGGGCCTTACGTCTCTCCATCTCCACAGCAAGAGCGCCGGGTTTCCCATAGTGATAACAGTGTGTTATTAAACCGTTAATTTTTGGGTATCGGTCTTCCTCTGGTTCGCGCGATCCGCTACAATGTATTCTGCAACCTGCTAACCAGAGGAGGCACTATGTTCCAGCAAATGATCAACGGCAGCATCGCGGTCCTGACGCGTCCGTCGGCTTCGACCTTCGAAGAGCACGAGCAGAACAACCTGGGGTGGGCGCTGATCTACTCCCTGATAGCCGGCGCGATCAACGCCGTGATCGCCTGGATCGGTTCCATACTGTTTCCGCAGGAGATACCGGTTTTCGAGCCGGGTATGGAGGCTGCCCAGCCAGGTCTCTTTGCGCTGATCTTCGGCACACTGATCGGTACCGTCATCTTTCTTTTGATCTACTGGGGAGTTGTCTACCTGCTCGGTCGGGCCTTTGGCGGCACCGGCGAGTTCGGTGAGCTAGCCTACGGCTTCGCGTTGTTCAGCGCGCCGCTGGCGGTAATCAGCAGTGTGGGTGGCATCATCCCCCTGGTGGGTGGCTTCATTGCCTTCGCCGTGTGGATTTACAGTCTGTACCTGACCTATCTGGCCATCCAGTCGGGTATGAACCTGCCGGCGAATAAGGCGCTGTACGTCATTCTGATTTTATTTGCGATCGTTCTGGCGATCGCGCTGTGCGTCGGAATCTTCTTCGCCGCGATTATTGCGGCGATACTCGGCGCCTCGGGCGGTTTTTCGCCCTGAGCGATTCAATCCTGTCTGACGAAGTGAGGTCCCCGTATGGAAATTGCCCGTCACTGGCGCCAGCGCGCCACGCGGTATCGGCTCGAAGGTCAGCGCCACCGTCACACCGGAGTGGTTCGCTTTCCGCCCCAACCCGCTGCTCTGGGTGAAGATCCCGAAATGTGGGAACCCGTGGCCCTCAGCGGTCGCGGCGAACTCTACAGCTTCAGCGTGCTGCGGCAGCCTCCCGCTGGCTATGAGAGCTTCGGCATCTACGCCGTGGGGATGGTGCGGCTGGAGGAAGGCCCCCTGGTGAGCGCGCAGCTTACCGACTGCGCTGAAGCGGATCTCGTCATTGGCATGCCGGTCGAGATGGTGACGCGGCGCCTGGCCGATACGGGTGAGGACGGGGTTCTCGTCTACGGCTACAAGTTCCGTCCCCGGCTGAGGTAAAAAAAGCCCGCCCGCGGGAGGGTTTGGGAGGGCGCAGCCCTCCCAAGAACAATACTATTTTCATTCTGGCGTTGTGCGCCCCGCGCATGGGGCCTGATGTGAACATACGGGGAAACCGGGTTTCCCCACCTGCGGTGAGCCTGTCGAACCGAACCCCTGCCTGTGGGGAAGCCAGCCGCTCCCACCAGCAGTTGGGACATGGGGAAACCGGGTTTCCCCAACCCCTCCCTGTGGGGAGGATCCCGGTTCCCTCCCCCAGCGGGGGAGGGCCAGGGAGGGGGCGGCCCTCCCAAAGACGCCCCATGTTCATCGCGGCGT